>Ga0209345_10000573_pt1 | contig 46653 bp, 47 predicted proteins | sample Cruoilmetagenom7_FD_187294 | JGI IMG/M metagenome (GOLD analysis project Ga0209345, IMG submission 187294) | Oil polluted marine microbial communities from Coal Oil Point, Santa Barbara, California, USA - Sample 7 (SPAdes) (version 2) | ecosystem: Environmental > Aquatic > Marine > Oil seeps ...
TGTCGCCAATGCTGGCGGCGGGTGCGATGTCGCTTTCCAGCGTCTTTGTGCTGTCCAATGCGCTGCGTTTACGCTGGGTGCAGCCCGCTCAATAATAAATTCCAAGGATTGACGAACCGCGCCCGTCTAATCAATTGTGATGCGGATGGAACCAACAGACGAATTCCTTGCCAAAGCAGCGGCAACTGGCGACCGCGAGTCCTTCTCACTGTTGCTAACCCGCAGCTATGACCGCTTGTTTGGACTGTGTTTTCGCCTCACCGGAACCCGCGCCGACGCCGAAGACCTAACCCAAGACATCTGCGCCGCCCTGCCCGCCAAACTGGCCAGCTACAAGCGCCAAGCGCGGTTTTCTACATGGCTTTATCGGGTGGCGGTCAACGCCGCCCATGATCGCCGCCGACGCCAAGCCACCCGCACCCGTGCCGCTGATGGCTGGGGCGATTGGGAGGTCAACCGCGTGGCAAGCAACAAAGAAACCCAAGACGGGATCGACTGGCTGACCCAAGCCATGTCCAGCCTGTCGCCCGAGCTGCGCGACACACTGGCGCTGACGTTAGAGGACGAGATGACCCACCGTGAAGCAGGCGAGGTTCTGGGGGTGTCCGAGGGCACAATTAGTTGGCGCATGGCCGAGGTGAAAAAGCACCTGCGGGTGATGCATGAAGAGGAGCAAAAGGCATGACTGATGATCTGAAGCACCTAAAAGACGCCATGAGAACGGCCACTCCGGATGCGCCGTCCAAAGACGCACATCTGGCCCTCGCGATGAAAAATTTCGACGATTTGCAAAATTCCCGCCAAGGATCGGCGTCCGAGGTCCGTCATACTCCTGATCGCCCGACAATCCTGTCGCGGTTTACAGCAGGAGTATTTCGCATGTTTCATTCCCTCACCACCCGCGGCGCATTGGCCGCCACCACATCCATCACCGCCATCGGCATCGGTGTTTTCCTTTACACACAGCAAACCGACATCAGCTTTGATCTGCCAAAGCCTAGCCCTGTTGCAACTGAGGCAGTGGTTGAAAACCCGCTACTTCAAACCCGACGCGAGCCCGCCGCCGAAGTCACCCCAACCGATGATACACGGATGCGCGAAGACAGCGCATTGGCTCAAGACAAAACCTATGCTGAAGGTGCCATCGCATTGAGCGAGGCTGATGGTCTTGCGGCTGAAAACGCGCCCGCATCCCCCGGCCTCGCCCGCAAAGTTGCCCCCGCCCCAATAGGCGGCATTGTGAATGGCATCGTCGCATATGAGGCAGAAGAAGCCGTTGCGCCAACCGAGCCCAACACCGAAACCTTCGCCAACGCCGACGCGAACCCCGTCAAAATCACCAGTGACGCGCCGGTTTCGACCTTCTCGATCGACGTCGACACCGCATCCTATTCAGTGATGCGCAACAGCCTGATGAACGGCCACCTCCCCAACCCAGAATCGGTGCGGATCGAGGAAATGATCAACTATTTCCCCTACGACTACCCTGCCCCAAACGCGGATGAGGTCCCCTTCAGGCCCACTGTCTCTGTGTTCCCGACCCCGTGGAACGACGCGACCCAACTGGTGCACATCGGCATTCAGGGCCAGATGCCCGCGATTGAGGACCGCCCAGCGCTGAACCTTGTGTTCCTGATCGACACATCAGGCTCAATGGAAACCCCCAACAAATTACCGCTGCTGATCCAAAGCTTTCGCCTTATGCTGTCCGAACTAAACGAGGACGACGAAGTGTCGATTGTCACCTATGCGGGCAGCGCCGGACAGGTGCTGGAACCCACCCGCGTCAAAGACAAAGCCAAGATCATGGCAGCCCTAACGCGCCTATCTGCGGGCGGCTCAACTGCGGGCCAGAAAGGGCTGCAACAGGCCTATGCGGTGGCCGAAGAAATGCGCGCCGATGGTGAAATAAGCCGCATCGTTTTGGCTACAGATGGCGATTTCAATGTTGGCATCAGCAATCCAGACCAGTTGAAAGATTACATCAGCAAGAAACGCGACAGCGGCACCTACCTGTCGGTGCTGGGCTTTGGTCGCGGCAATCTGGACGACGCAACCATGCAAGCACTGGCGCAAAACGGCAACGGCACGGCCGCCTATATCGACACCCTGTCCGAGGCCCAAAAAGTACTGGTGGACCAATTGGGCGGCGCGATGTTCCCCATCGCCAACGACGTGAAAATTCAGGTCGAGTTCAACCCCGCCCAGATCGCTGAATACCGCCTGATCGGCTATGAAACCCGCGCCTTGGCCCGCGAGGATTTCAACAACGACAAAGTGGACGCAGGCGAAATTGGCGCAGGCCACAACGTGACCGCGATCTACGAGATCACACCGGTTGGATCAGAGGCCATCCTGAATGACGCGCTGCGCTATCAACCCGCACCCGAAACTGGCGGCAACGGCGAACTTGGCTTCCTGAAACTGCGCTACAAAACCCCCGGCGAGGACGTCAGCCAGTTACTCACCACGCCGATCACGACTGGCATGGGACAGGTCAGCGACGACATCCGGTTCTCGGCCGCTATTGCAGGCTATGGGCAATTGTTGTCCGGCGGCAAATACCTGCAAGACTGGGGCTATCCCGCGCTGATCGATCTGGCCAATCAGACCAAAGGCGACGACGTTTACGGTTACCGTTCTGAGGCGATCAAACTGATGCGCTTGGCCAAATCATTGAGCGCTGACTAGACCCCAGCATTATTCTCGGGGAGAAGCCTTGCAAATACAAAACAGGGCGCGAAGCAATCAGCTTCGCGCCCATCTTTTCATATCAAAAGATCTTAGTTAACCTTCTTGGCTTTCTTTGCCTTGCCTTCAACCGTTTTAGCCGTCGCAGATACATCAGAGGCAATCTGGATTTGACGTGGTTTCAACGCCTCGGGCACTTCGCGCATCAGCTCAATATGCAGCATCCCATCCTTATGGGCCGCCCCACTGACGCGCACATGGTCGGCCAAATGGAAACGGCGTTCAAACGCGCGGGTGGCGATGCCGCGATGCAGATATGTGCGTTCTTCTTCCTGCGCTTTGCGGGCCGTGACAATCAATGAATTCTCACGCACCTCGACCGACAAATCATCATCAGAAAACCCGGCAACGGCGATTGTAATGCGCCATGCATCTTCGTCGGTTTTCTCGATGTTATAGGGTGGGTAGGTTTGTTTACTGACGTCATTTGTAAACACGCGATCCATCATGTCGGCGACCTGATCAAATCCAACAGTGGCGCGGTATAGCGGTGCTAGGTCAAAATTTCTCATCTCGTTCATCCTTATCTAAGCGACAAAAGTATTACGCCTTCCGGTATGGACAGGCATTTTGCTATTAACAAACCCGCGATGCGGCGTCTGGTGATATTTAGATGGGAATGTTTGATCAGGATTTCAAGCTTTGCTAGGGACGCAGAAACTTTGCCCCGTTGGTGCGGGCATTGCCCCCCACCTGTAATCGTTTCGCTGTGAGGCGCGCCGTCGGGAACACCCCACGACCGGACCGTAAGGCAGCAATCAATTCAGGCACCAGATTGGAGAGCTCCATCCCAAAAGAAACCGATCCATCATCATCGCGCCTGCCGCTGGAAATTATCGAAACAATCCGAGCCCGCCCACCAGAGCGGTCAAAAACCGGTGCCCCGGATGAGCCAAAATAGACATCGCAGGAAAACGCGATCAAGCCCTCTTGCCGGCCAAGAACCCCGCATTCCTTTTGCCACGACAACGCTTCCGAGCGCCCTTTGGCATAGGAAACCACGCTGACTTCACGCCCAAGGTTGGAAATCGGTTGGATCGTGAACGGTGCCGCGAGGGCCGCCGAAATCGGCTGTGATAACTGTAAAAGGGCGACATCATTGCGGATGCGGTGAAAATTTTCGCTTGATTCAATGTTGTAATCCGGATGCACTACAGCGCGCTGGACATTGCGTGTGGCTACAGCCTCGCCATCCCGCATACCCGCATTAAACGTTATCTGGGTTGGATCACGCCGCGCGCCTGACTCCTTTTCAAACAGGCAATGCCCGGCCGTAAGCACAACATCAGGGCGCACCAAAACACCCGTGCAATAGCCTGAATTTCCGATATCAACACGGCCCACGGCCTCCCATCCCAGCGTATCAGACCGCAGGGTAAGACGTCGCAATCCTGTATTTTCTGCCGGAGCGGGCAGGGTTAAACTTGCAGACAGCAGGGCGGCAATAACCGCAGATTTACGCATCTTCACAGACCTTTTCACGGCCGCAAAAACTTGGCACCAGTGCGGTTAAGCCCGCTCTGCGTGCCCATTCGGCGGGTCACCGGTTTGGCGCGCTGAAACGGGCCTTCCGTGGCTTTCAGCTCAGCCAGGATTCTCGCCAGTGGTTCTTCCAACGCCATTCCAAGCGCCACTTTTCGCCCGTTCACATCGGCCATTGCCGAGACCACAGATACGATCCGCGGTGCACCGCCGTCCTCGTCCTTCATAAAGACGGGCGCACCAGATGATCCAAAGTCAACATCGCATGACATTATCAACGTGCCCGATTGACGGGCCAATACGTTGCAACTCTCCTGAATCGAGGGCGATTCAGCGCGGTCGCGGGCATAAGACACGATGCCGATCTCCGCCCCTTTGCGCGGCCGCACATCCGTCTGAAACGGCGTGATCGAGGATTTATGGATTGGCCGCGTCAGTTGAAGAACTGCCAGATCATTGCGCACCCGAATTTCGCTGGAATCGGACGCAAACACATAGTCAGGATGGACAACGGCGCGTTTCACATTGGCATAAGCACTGGCGCGTCCACCGCGCCATCCTGCTAAAAATTCGATATTGGTGCCGTCCACCCGTATGCCGGTTTTTTTATCGAAAACACAATGCGCCGCCGTCAGCACCAGATCCGGCGCAATCAACGCCCCGGTGCACATGTTCCGCCCGGCAATGTTCAAACGCCCAACGGCCTCCCAGCCACGGCTGTCGTCACCGGTTAGCATTTTGCGCAAACCGCCTTGGTCCGCGACTCCCACAGATGCAAACCCGGTAGCAAAGCTGGCAGCAAAGGCCAAAATACTGAAAAATCTGCGCATATTATCTCCACTGTTTCGTGGTGATTATCGGCGTGATGCGGCAGGATTAAGGCTGTTTTTCGACAATTTCGCGTGGCTTTGGCCCGCCAGTGGCCCAATCCAGCAATTCGACCGTATGCACCACCGGCACATCGGTTCCTCCGCCAATCTGCATCATACAGCCGATATTTCCCGCCGAAATAACATCCGGCGTTTTGGCCTCAAGTTTCTGAACTTTAAGGGTTTTCAGCTGCTGCGAAATCTCGGGCTGCATCAGGTTATAGGTGCCTGCCGAGCCACAACACAGATGGCTGTCGGCGGGTTCAACCACCTCAAATCCGGCCCGTTTCAACAGGGTTTTGGGGTGGGTTTTGATCTGCTGGCCATGTTGCAGGGAACAAGCCGAATGATAAGCCACGCGCATATCCTTAGGCGCGCCTTGCGGCATATCCAACTGCATCAACACCTCGCTTACGTCCATCGCCATGTCCGAAACCGTGGCCGCATCCGCCGCCAACGCGTCATTACGAAACATATGCCCGTAGTCCTTGACGGTGGTGCCACAGCCCGAAGTATTGATCACAATCGCATCCAATCCATCGCCGTTTTTCTCGGCCATCCAAGCGGCAATATTGGCGGCTGCCGAGGCATGCGCCTGCTTTTCCTTGCCCATGTGATGGGTCAGTGCCCCGCAACAGCCCATACCTTTGGCAATCACCACCTCACAGCCCAACCGCCGCAACAGCCGGATGGTGGCGTCATTGATATCGGTGTTCAGTGCCTTTTGCGCACAGCCCGTCAACAAAGCCACCCGCATTTTGCGCACGCCTTTGGCGGTAAACACCTGCGGATCATCATTGCGACTGACTGCAGGGATGCGTTTGGGTGCCATCGCCAACATCGCTTTTAGACGGGCATCCGGCATTAAAAACCCAAAAGGTCGCCCGATTTTTGCCCCCAACAAGGCGAGCCGGAACCGCTTGGGGTAAGGAATGATCTGAGCCAACACCCCGCGCAACATCCGGTCCATCACAGGACGTTTGTAGGTTTGCTCGATATAGGCGCGGGCCTGATCCACCAGATGCATGTAATGCACCCCCGACGGGCAGGTTGTCATGCAGGCCAAACAGGACAGGCATTTGTCGACATGCTCGACGGTTTTCTTATCGGCGGGACGGCCGGTTTCCAGCATATCCTTGATTAGATAAATCCGCCCACGCGGGCTGTCCAACTCATCGCCAAGTACTTGATAGGTTGGACAGGTCGCCGTGCAAAATCCGCAATGCAAACAGGCCCGCAAGATTTCATTGGCCCGCTCAATATTCGGATCGCGCAGTTGTTCGGGAGTAAAATTGGTTTGCATCAGCCCATCAACCCCGCGTTTAAAATGCCGCGCGGATCAAATTGTGCCCGCAATCCGGCACTGATGCTGGCCAGCGGTCCGACCTCGGGCTGGAACCGCGAAAAATCCGTGCCTCGCACCAATGTTGCATGCCCGCGCACATCACGCATTTTGGCACGCATATCGGCTCCTTGAGGCATCAATGCCCAGATCAGGCCACCGCCCCAATCCAGCAAAACCGCATTCGCGCCCAGACCCGCAACCACCTGTGGCGCGTCCGACGGTTTGACCGAAATGCGCCACACATTGCCTTCATGACCATCAAAGGCCTCAACATCGCGCACCCATTTCCAACCTGCCGAAACGCGTGCCGGGTCAGTTTCGATCACACCCTCGCCCAAATCGGCCAACAAAACCCGCAGCTGCTCGGCCCGATATGCGACCGAGGCTTTGAACCCTTCCATCCGGATCATCGTCACCGGATGGCCGTCAATTCCGTTCGGTGTATGCGCCGCGCCCGACACCTCATAGGGCGAGCCAAGAGCCCGCGACATGGCCAAAACCGCGTCCGCATCCGACAGCCCGTTGATGAGCAAAACCGCCGTCGCCGCGACATCCGGCAGCACCTTGAACGCAACCTCGCTGATCACCCCAAGCGTGCCATGCGCGCCAGCCATCAATTTGACCAGATCGTAGCCGGTGACATTCTTCATCACCCGCCCGCCGTTTTTCAAAACGTCGCCGCGCCCATCAACAAATCGTACGCCGATCAAACTGTCACGACAGGCCCCCGCCTGCACCCGCCTTGGGCCAGAAATATTCGCCGCCACAACGCCGCCAATTGTCGGCTCACCCTTTGTACCCAACAGCCCACGGTGATCCATCGGCTCGAAGGGCAACCGCTGTCCCTCAGCGGCCAGCGCCGCCTCGATCTCGGCCAACGGCGTGCCCGCTGCCGCTACAACAGTCAGCGCGCCCGGCTCATAAAGGCTGATGCCGCTCATGGCCGCCGTGGTCAGCACATCGCCCTCACACATCACCCCGCGCGTGCCGTTGCCGACAATCCGCAAAGGACCCTTGGCCGCAGCAATTGCCTCGCTCAGTTGTTTTTCATCACGCGGTTTCAAGCTCATTGGCTGGCCCGCCGCGACGCACTGGCATCCAGCGGAAACACCTTGGCCGGATTAAGCAGCCATTTCGGATCAAATACATCTTTGACACGCAACTGCGCCTCCAGATCAACACCATTGAACTGATCCACCATCAAATCGCGCTTTTCAATCCCGACGCCATGTTCCCCCGTCAAACAGCCGCCAACCTCGACACACAATCGCAACACGTCGGCCCCAAAGGCCTCGCATTTTTCCAAGTCGCCCGGCTTGTTGGCATCATACAGGATTAGCGGGTGCATATTGCCGTCGCCCGCATGAAACACGTTCCCCACATCCAGCCCATACTCGGTGCTCATCTCGCCAATGCGTTTCAGCACATAAGGCAGCGCGGACACCGGAATCGTGCCGTCCAGACACATGTAATCATTGATCTGCCCCATCGCGCCGAAAGCGGATTTGCGCCCCAGCCAGATTTTCGCACTCTCTTCTTCGGATTTGCTTTGTCGCAGCTCCACCGGGTTGTGCTGCTCGGCAATCGCTGTGATCACTTCGAGTTGTGCATCAATCTCGGCGTCTGATCCTTCAACCTCGACGATCAACAAGGCCTCGCATTCGGGATAGCCTGCATGCGCGAACGCCTCGGTGGCCTCAATGCAAGGGCGGTCCATGAATTCGATCGCCACCGGTAAGACACCGGCCTTGATGATGTCCGAAACGCAAGCGCCCGCCACTTCGTTGCTATCGAACCCGATCAACACAGGCCGCGCGCCTTCGGGCTTTGGCAATATCTTCAAGGTCGCCTCGGTTACCACGCCCAACTGTCCTTCGGAGCCGCAAATCAGCCCGAGCAAATCCAATCCGCCCGCGTCCAGATGCGCGCCGCCAACCTCGACCACGCTGCCATCCATCAGCACCATCACGACCCCGAGCAGGTTGTTGGTGGTGACGCCGTATTTCAAACAATGCGCCCCGCCCGAATTCATCGCGATATTGCCCGCAATCGCGCAGGCCAATTGGCTGGACGGGTCCGGCGCGTAGAAGAAACCTTCTTCCTCGACCGCCCCCGTCACCGACAGGTTTGTGCGCCCAGATTGCACCCGGATTATGCGGTTATCATAATCGGTCTCCAAAACGTCGCTCATCCGCGCCACGCCCAAAATCACGCTGTCTGCCGTCGGTAACGCCCCGCCCGCAAGCGAGGTGCCCGCCCCGCGCGGTACCACTGGCACCCCCATGTCATGACAGATTTTCAAAACCGCCGACACTTCTTCGGTGTTGGTCGGCAACACCGCACACAGCGGTGGACAACGGTAGGCGCTCAGCGCATCGCACTCATAGGCCTTGGTCTCGGCCTCAACGGAAATCACCGCGCCATTTGGCAGCACAGATTGCAGCCGCGCCACGATCTGCGCTTTGTTGGCCAAAATGGCATCGTCTGGTTTGGGCATTTCCATGTGAGGCTCTCCTGAATTTCAGAATTGGTAATAAAATATAACCAATTTTCAGGTCTGGCAAGCCTAAACCTCAATCGCTATGATGATGTTCATGGAACTCCTTGATCGTCTACAGTTTTTCGGCCCACTTGACCTGATCGCCATCGCATTTCTGGCCCTCTCTTGGCTGGGAATCGGTTTGCTAATTGAGCGTGGCGGCGGCAAACGCCCGTCGGTCTCGGTTCTGATGGCAGACTACAGACGCGAATGGATGACCCAGTTCGTCACTCGCGAACCCCGCATATTTGACGCCACAATCCTGGCCACCCTGCGCCAAGGCACCACCTTTTTCGCCTCGGCCACTATGATCGGTATCGGTGGGGGTCTGGCGCTGATCGGCAACAAAGAACAACTGCTTGGCATCGCCCAAGACCTGTCGCTGGAAAATGCACCCGCCATCGTCTGGGAGGCCAAAATCCTTGTGGTGATCCTGTTCCTTGCAAACGGATTCTTGAAATTTGTCTGGTCGCATCGGCTGTTTGGCTATTGCGCCGTGATGCTCGCCTCCGTGCCCAATGATACCACCGACCCGTCCTGCCTGCCCCGCGCCGCCAAAGCTGCGGAGATCAATATCACGGCGGCGCGCAGTTATAACAGTGGCCTGCGCTCGGTCTATTTTTCACTTGGGGCTTTGGCGTGGTTGCTCGGCCCAATCCCGTTGATGATGGCCACAGCGTTCACCCTGCTGATCCTGTGGCGGCGCGAATTTGCCTCACATTCCCGCAGCGTGATGGTTTAACCCAATCACAACACCCCAGTTTCGGACGGTGACAAAGGCATTACACCCCTGTCACATTACCCCTATAAACCGACCACAGGCTTAACGGAGAGCAACATGAACGAGGCTGGGAAAATAATCGAAGGGCTGGCTGTGCCGGTCATTGCGGTAAATCGACACCTTGAGGTTCTTGCCATCAATAGCCTTGCAACACAGGCGTTTGCAGACGTGCAGTTTGACAGTAAAACTGATGGCGGATTTGAAGGTTTTTTAGACCGCATCGACGGATTAAAAGCGCTGCTGCAAAACACGCTAAATAGCGGGCAGCCCACGACAACCAAAACCAAACCCAAGGCAGGCTTTCGCTCTGATTACACCATCACGATAAAAAATGTTGGCACCTTGGGCGGCGAAGCCTCGCCGGTGGTGTTGATGACCTTTGAGGATCGTTCGCTGTTTAATGACCTAAAAGCTATGCGAATCGGTTTTGTCGCCAACGTCAGCCATGAAATCCGTTCGCCTCTGACCGCCATTTCCGGTTTTGTCGAAACCCTGCAAGGCCCCGCCATTGAGGACGTCGCGGTGCGCAGCCGGTTTTTAGACCTGATGGCCAAAGAAGTGACGCGCATGACCAATTTGGTGTCCGACCTTCTGTCGCTGTCCCAAGTCGAGGCAAAGGAACGCAGCATCCTCAAAAACAGGATCGATCTGGCGTCGGTGATCGAACAGGCGATTGGCTCTGTCACATCCGTTGCGCAAAAGCTGGATAAAACCCTGACCCTTGATATTGACCCCGACCTGCCTGCCATTATGGGCCGTCAGGATGATCTGGTCCGTGTGCTGATCAACTTGCTGGAAAACGCGATCCACTATAGTCGCCAAGAGGGTGAAATCCATCTGACCGCGCGTATTGATCGCGGCGACAACCCGTTGGAACAGGACGCCATCTCTGTCGCTGTCAAAGATGACGGCGAAGGCATCGCGGCGGATGAAATCCCCTTTTTGACCCAACGGTTTTACCGGGTCGACAAAAGCCGGTCGCGCAATATGGGTGGCACCGGTCTGGGGCTGGCCATCGTCAAACACATCCTTGTACGACATCGCGGCGAGATGGTGATTGAAAGCACACTGGGTCAAGGATCAACGTTCACCATCTACCTGCCGCTGGTCTCGGAAAAGGAATCCGATCTGTCATAAAACTGTTACCGAACCGTCATAAAGCTGAATCGTTCCTGCGTGATGTAGGGGGTGCCCAATACGGGGCGCTTATTCTTAACAGGAGACGATGAATGTCTGTTCGCTCAACCCTAACTGCGGCCGCAGCCCTACTTGCAATCGCGGCCCCCGCAATCGCACGGGACCAAATCCAAATTGTGGGATCCTCCACAGTATTCCCATTCTCGACAACCGTCGCTGAACGCTTTGGCAAATCAACCGATTTCAAAACACCCGTCGTTGAAAGCACCGGCTCTGGTGGCGGTTTGAAATTGTTCTGTGCGGGCACTGGCCTAGACACCCCCGATATCGCCAATGCATCGCGCCGGATCAAATCCAGCGAAGTCGAACTTTGCGCCACCAACGGCATAACCGAAATTGTTGAGGCCACAATCGGCTTTGACGGCATCGTTCTGGCCAACTCGACCCAAGCTGAACAACTGAACGTCAGCCTGCGGGATCTTTTCTTGGCCCTGGCAAAGGATGTTCCAAATGGCAACGGCGGCACCATGCCAAACCCATATAAATTGTGGAACGAAGTCAACGCTGACTTGCCCGCTGTGAAAATCGAAGTGCTTGGCCCGCCACCCACATCCGGCACCCGCGACGCCTTTGCCGAATTGGCAATGGAAGGCGGCTGTAAAACGTTTGACTGGATCAAAGCGCTGAAAAAAGAAGACAAATCTGCCTACAAAACCCTATGCCACACGCTGCGCGAGGACGGTGCCTATATCGAAGCCGGTGAAAACGACAACCTGATTGTTCAAAAACTGCAAGCCAACCCAGCCGCCTTCGGCATATTTGGCTACAGCTTTCTTGAGCAAAACAGCGATGTTGTTCAAGGTTCAGTCGTAGACGGCGTGTCTGCCGAATTTGAAGAAATCGCCGCTGGCAACTACCCGATCGCCCGCTCGTTGTTCTTCTACGTGAAAAAGTCCCACGTCGGCATGGTCCCTGGGATTGAGGAATTCCTGTCCGAATTCACCAATGAGGACACTTGGGGAGATGAGGGTTATCTGGCCGACAAAGGTCTGATCCCTCTGTCCGAGGCGGAACGCGAGGCTTGGGCCGCTAAAATCAACGGGCTTTCCCTGCTTGATATGTAACAGCCATTGCTCTGGGCCGGCCCCCGCTCGGCCCAGAGCATTTTGAAAGATTAAACGCATGTCAGACCAGTCTTTTAACATTACAACGCCGGTGCGCCCGATCTGGCGTGACCGCGCTATTGTCGCTCTCCTTGCAGCCGCCGCTGGCGTGGCAATCCTGGTCACTGTCGGCATCGTGCTTTCCCTCGTCTTTGAAACAATCCAGTTCTTTAACAAAGTCCCCCTGAGCAATTTCCTGTTCGGTCTGGAATGGAGCCCGCAAACCGCCATACGCGCCGATCAGGTCGGATCAGGTGGAAGCTTTGGCATCCTTCCGCTGATCAACGGCACCTTGCTGATCTCGGCTATCGCTATGGCCGTTGCCACACCGCTTGGCCTGACGTCAGCCGTGTATCTGTCGGAATATTCCTCCAAACGGGCACGCGCATGGATCAAACCGGGGCTGGAAATATTAGCCGGTATTCCGACCGTGGTTTACGGGTTTTTCGCCGCCCTGACGCTCGCCCCTTTCATCCGGATGACCGGTGGCCACATGGGCCTCGAGGTCGCCTCCGAAAGCGCACTCGCCGCAGGGATCGTCATGGGCATCATGATCGTGCCGCTGATTTCATCACTTTCGGATGACGTTATAAACGCGGTGCCGCAATCCTTGCGCGATGCCTCTTTAGGCATGGGCGCAACCCAATCCGAAACCATCCGCCGCGTGATTTTGCCCGCCGCCTTGCCCGGCATTTCAGGCTCGCTGTTGCTGGCCGCATCAAGGGCCATTGGCGAAACCATGATCGTGTTGATGGCCGCCGGAATGGCCGCCAAGCTGACGCTGAACCCGCTGGACGCCGTCACCACAATCACCGTGCAAATCGTCGCCCTTTTGACGGGGGATCAGGAATTTGACAGCGCCAAAACCCTGTCCGCCTTTGCGCTTGGACTTTTCCTCTTTGTCATCACCCTATGCATCAATGTCGTCGCTTTGCACATCGTGCGGAAATATCAGGAACAATATGATTGATCTTACCAAAAAGGCCGGCCTCAACCTGAACAGCCGCCACCGCGCCGAACAACGTTTCCGCTGGGCCGGCCGGTCCGCCATCGCCATATCGTTGATGTTTTTGACCCTGATGGTTGGCTCAATCGCGATCACGGCCAGCGGCTCCTTACGCCAAACCCAAATCGCCGTGCAGGTCGACCTAAGCGCCGATAACGTCGACCCGTCAGATCCCGCCAGCGCCAGCTATGGCCGCCTGATTAAATCGGGCCTGCGCAGCATGTTCCCCGATGTGACCAGCCGCCGCGCCAAAAAGGCACTCTATAATCTGGTCAGCCCCGAAGGCAGCTTTGAGGCCGCCCGTATGGTCGCCGAAAACCCCGATCTTCTGGGCGGCACCCAAACCCTATGGCTCACCGCATCCGATGATCTGGACCTCTATCTGCGCGGCAAGATCGACATCACATTGCCCGAAAAACAGCGCCAGATTTCAGAGGCCGAAGTCGTCTGGATCGACAGCTTGCAAGCCGCTGACCAATTGCGCCGCGTCGCCAACTGGAATTTCCTAACCAATGGCGACAGCCGCGAACCTGAAATCGCCGGTATCCTCAGCGCGCTTGTCGGCTCGCTCTATTCCTTGGCAGTGTGTTTTGCGCTGTCGTTTCCGATCGGCATTGGCGCTGCGATCTACCTAGAGGAATTCGCCCCCGCCAACCGATTGTCCGACCTGATCGAGGTCAACATCAACAATCTGGCCGCTGTCCCGTCCATCGTGTTTGGCCTGTTGGGTCTGTCGATCTTTCTGGGCTACATGGGCCTGCCGCGCTCCTCGCCACTGGTCGGCGGCATGGTGCTGGCCCTGATGACCCTGCCGACAATCATCATCGCGGCCCGCGCCGCCCTGCGCTCGGTTCCGCCCTCGTTCAAAGAGGCAGCACTGGCCTTGGGCGCAAGCCCAGTCCAGGCCGTGTTCCACCACGTTTTTCCCGTCGCCATGCCCGGCATGTTGACCGGCGCGATCATCGGCATGGCGCAAGCCTTGGGCGAGACCGCCCCCTTGCTGATGATCGGCATGGTGGCCTTTATCGTCGATATTCCGGACTCGATACTGGAGCCTGCGACCGCCCTGCCCGTACAAATATTCCTTTGGGCCGACAGCCCCGAACGCGCATTCACCGAAAAAACCGCCGCGGCCATCATCGTTTTACTGATCTTTTTGATCAGCATGAACCTGATCGCCATCTTGCTGCGCCGCAAACTTGAAACAAGGTTCTGATCATGATTGATCCAATTATTACCGCCCGTGGCGTCGATATTTTCTACGACACCAATCAGGCAATCCACAATGTCGATCTCGACATCTTGCCCAACAAAGTCACCGCCTTTATCGGCCCCTCGGGTTGTGGCAAATCCACGTTCTTACGCGCTATAAACCGTATGAACGACCTGATCCCGACCTGCCGTGTCACGGGCGATATGAAAATCGCGGGGCAGGATATATACGCCCCCGCCGTTGATGTCGTCGCCCTGCGCGCCCAAGTCGGCATGGTGTTCCAAAAACCCAACCCGTTCCCCAAGTCGATTTTTGAAAACGTGGCCTACGGTTTGAAAATCCACAAAATCACCGACTCGAAAACCGAGATGCAGGACCGTGTGGAATGGAGCCTACGCAGCGCTGGCCTGTGGGCCGAGGTCGCAGACCGCCTTGACCAACCCGGCAACAGCCTGTCGGGGGGGCAACAGCAACGTCTGTGCATTGCACGGGCCATTGCAGTGAAACCGAAGGTGATCCTGATGGACGAACCATGCTCGGCGCTCGACCCGATTGCCACCGCTGTGGTTGAGGAGTTGATTGATAATCTGCGCAAGGATTACACAATCGTCATCGTCACCCACTCGATGCAACAAGCCGCGCGCGTCTCGCAGCGCACCGCGTTTTTCCACCTCGGAACGCTGGTTGAATTTGGTGACACAAAAACCATTTTCACCACCCCCGAAGATGAACGCACCCAAAACTACATCACCGGACGCATAGGTTAGGACCCCCGCATGGAACACGAACATATCGTCAAGAAGTTCGACAAAAACCTTGAAAAAATCAAGGCAACCATCGTCGAAATGGGCGGGCTTGTTGGCCTTCAGGTCAATGACGCAACAGCCGTTTTGTCGTCCTATGACAAAGCCGAAGTTGACCGCATCACCGCCTATGATCGCATCATCAACGGCTTGAACAAAGACATTCATGACCGCGCTGAAATCCTGATTGTGCGCCGCCAACCGATGGCGCTTGATTTGCGCCAGACCCTTGCGCCGATTAACATCTCGGGTGAATTGGAGCGCATCGGGGATCACGCCAAATCAACCGCCAAACGCGCCCACATCATCCACAACGCTCCGCCCGAGGACGCAACATTGGACATGATCGGGCAGATGAGCACGAAGGTTCAGGCCATGCTGGCTGACGTGATCATTGCCTACGCAAATGCCGATATTGATCTGGCCGCAAAAATCCGTGCCCAAGACAAAGACGTGGATATGCTTTATAAACAGGTTGTAAAAACGGTTATTGAAACGCTCACTAAAACGCCCGATAAGGCAGAGAGCCTGATCCACATAACCCTGATTGCGCGTAATTTTGAACGCATCGGCGATCACGTCTGCAACGTTGCCCGTTATGTGCACCAAATCGTAACCGGAGAGGACCTAAAAGCCTCCGCAGACCCATCTGAGCTTCGACTGGACAAATAATGAGCATCGTTTCCCCAAGAATCCTGGTTATCGAAGACGAACCATCGCAGGTCGAAATCCTGCACTTTAACCTGCATCAACAAGGGTTCGATGTGCGCGTCGAGACGGACGGCGAAGAGGGCTTGCAAGCCGCAATCGAAGATCCGCCCGATTTGATATTGCTCGACTGGATGCTGCCCAACCTGTCGGGCGTCGAGATTTGCCGCAAATTGCGCCGCGCCAAAGAAACCCGCGAGGTGCCTGTCATCATGCTGACCGCCCGCTCCGAGGAACGCGATAAGGTGCGCGGGTTGGACATCGGCGCAGATGACTACATCACCAAACCCTACTCATTAAAAGAGCTGATCGCCCGCATCCACAGCGCCCTGCGCCGCCCAACCGCCAGCATTGTCGAGCAAAAACTTGTGGTCGGCGTGATTGAGCTTGATCTGGTCAAACACAAGGTAGCAAGCCAAGGCACAGCTATTGATCTGGGCCCGATCGAGTTCCGGCTGTTGGCCACTATGATGCAAAGCCCCGAACGGGTTTTCTCGCGCGAACAACTGCTTGATATGGTTTGGGGCATCTCGGCCGATCTGGAAACCCGCACCGTGGATGTTCACATTGGCCGCCTGCGCAGCGCCCTGTCCAAGACCAAAGGCAGATCCCAAATTCGCACCGTGCGCGGTTTCGGTTATGCGGTAAATACGACCTAACGCTCACACCATCGTGACGGGACAACCGCGTCTTGTCCTGACATGGTGTCCCCAAAACCAAGGATACCCTGTGATGAGAAACCTCGCCCTCGCTCTGTTGCTGCTGCCGTTGCCCGCATGGGCGGATGACCCAACCGTTGAAGGTGTTCACGCCCAAAAATCCGGCAATGATTGGAATTTCGCCGTCACCCTGTCGCATCCTGACAGCGGCTGGGACCATTACGCCGATGGCTGGGAAGTGTTGGATGCAAACGGTAATCGCCTAGGCTACCGTTTGTTGGCCCACCCGCATGAACACGAGCAACCCTTCACCCGATCGCTCGGCGGTGTTGCCATTCCGGCAGGCACCAAAACGGTGTTTGTCCGCGCTCATTGTCTGGTGGATGGCTGGGCAAAGCAGACCTTCAAAGTCACGCTAGATCAGTAAACTACCTGCGCCCTTCGCGCAGCCATGCCCCGACCGACAGCATCGCCGCCAACAGCAACGTCAGCCACGCAGGCAACAAAGGGGTGATCGTCACATCCGCCGTCAAATAGGCCTCGCGCGGGGTTAACCCCAGCCAACCGCGCCCTGCCGCAGGACGACCCGCCCGCACATTGCGCAGACTTGGCATGCCGTCTTCGATCGAAAATACACCTCCGCGCAATGGTGCAACCACCGGCAACAGTTTTTCACCCGTTGCAACGGTTTCCTCAAATTCACGCGGGGCCGACGGCCCCAACGCAATCACCGCATCCTGTTCGCCATCACTCAGACGGTACAACCCGATCTGCGGCCCCTGAAACTCGGCCTCATAGCGGCCGGGACTGGCCTGTTTCAGCGGCACAACCGTCACACTACCATCGGGTCCGGTCACCTCAACATCGCCAACCGTTTTCCCCAGCGTACGGCGAATAATCGTCATGCTTTGGCCGCGCGGCTCGGCCCAAAGGGCTTCTTCCTCAAGCTCAGGCTCTTTCATCATCCAATGCGCCAAGCGGCGCAGCAATTCCAACTGCGGACCGCCGCCCTCAAAGCCGCGATCCCACAGCCATGATTGATCAGACGCCAGCAACGCCACGCGGCCCTCGCCAACCCGGTCGAGCACCAACAATGGGCGCTCATTGATCCCCGTCATCACCGTGTCACCCGATATCGCCTCGACCTCGATTTGGCGCAGCCAACGCCCCCAGTTCGGCCCTTCGGTATCGTCGCCAGTAGGCGCAAAGGCTTGCAGCCCCTCGGTCACCGGATGGCGCTCGCCAACCTCGGACAACAGTGGCTTAAACCCCTCTTCCAACACCCGCGCCGTTGGTTGGGCTGGCAGGATATCGGCCAGCGCAGAATGGTAAATACTATCAGCCGAGGCAAAATCAGGCCCCGCCGCCACCATCAAAGCACCGCCTTTTTCAACAAAATCGCGCACCGAATCCAGATAGACCCCCGGCAATATCCCCCGCCGTTTGTAGCGATCAAAAATGATCAGATCGAAACTGTCGATCTTATCAATGAACAACTCGCGCACCGGAAAGGCAATCAGCGACAATTCCGAAACCGGCACCCCGTCCTGTTTTTCAGGCGGTCGCAAAATCGTGAAATGCACCAGATCAACCGCACTGTCCGATTTCAGCAGATTGCGCCACGTCCGTTCCCCCGGATGTGGCTCGCCGGAGACCAGCAACACCCGCAAACGGTCGCGAACCCCGTTGATCTGAACCACGGCGACATTATTGCGATTGGTCAACTCTCCCGCACCCTCGGGAACGGTAAACTGGATCACATTCATCCCGCCATGGGGCAGCATCACCGGCAATTCCAAATCCTCGCCAACCGGCACGTTGAAACTGCGTGGCACCCCGCCATCAATCGCGATTTGCAACTCTGATACCCGCCCAACCGAGGCCGGAACCGCGCCTTGATCTTCAATGCGCAGAGTCAACACAACCTCTTCGCCCAAAATCGCGAAACCCGGCGCGTTTTTCACGCTTAAACGACGGTCCCAATCGGTTTTATGCCCTGTCAGAATAGTGTGTACGGGTGCCGCAATCAGCGGGGCCAGATCAACGTCATGCACCTGTCCGTCGGTCAGCAACAGCACGCCCGCAATGCGTGATTGCGGAATGTCGGCCAAGGCCTCGGCCACCGCCCCCATCAACAATGTGCCGCCATCCCCGTCCGCGTCCTGCACCGTCACCACGCGCAATTCGGTGTTGGGCCGCGCCGCAACGCGGGCGGTCAAATCGCTCACCGCATTGGTAGATTGCTCCGCGCGATCACTGATCTTTTGGCTGGCGCTTTCATCCACCACCAACAGCACAATGTCCGACAACGCTTCGCGGTCTTCTTGTTGAAACGACGGGTTCGCGAGCGCTGCCAGCAGCACCACAGCCGCCAAACCACGCAAAGCCCAACCCGCCAAACCGCGCCAGATCGCGAAAGCGATAAAGCCCAGCGCAACCACTGCCAAAGCGGCCAAAACAGGCCACCCAATGATCGGAGAAAACAGGATTGATCCGCTCATTGGCCCAACCTGTCCAACAAGGCCGGCACATGCACCTGATCCGATTTATAATTGCCAGTCAAAACATGCATCAACAGGTTCACTCCGAACCGAAACGCAATCTCGCGTTGGCGCTCGCCGGTATAGCCGCGCCCGACCCTAAACATGTAGGTGCCGCCGCTTTCCACCGCCCAGGCGGCAGCCCAATCGTTGCCGCCAATGATCACTGGCGTAACGCCATCATTCAAGTTGCGAAACGGCATCCCTTCGGCGCGTTCCGCATCAGCCGGTGCCGCCTCGACCCAGACTGGGCGACCCACATGGCGGCCCGGAAAATCCTGCAACAGATAGAAACTGCGGGTCAAAACATGGTCCTCGGGGATCGGTTCAAGCGGCGGAATATCCAGCCCCAGCGCCAATTGTTGCAGCTTGCGCCCTTCCGCCGTGGTGCCGGTGCCAAATCCGGCAACATCGCCATCACGGGTATCAAACATGATCATCCCGCCGCCACGCAAATAGCGATTCAGCTTGGCATAGGCTTCGGGCGAGGGCAGCGGCTGGCTGGCGACAATCGGCCAATAGAGGAACGGGAAAAACGCCAGCTCATCGCGTTCCAAATTAATCGCAATCGGGTTGGCGGGCTCGATCGTGGTGCGCTGATACAACACGTCCGACAACCCCATCAGCCCCGCCTGCGCCACCTCGTCAACGCGCGCGTCACCAGTGATCACATGGGCCAGCACGACCTCGGCAGTGGCATCAATTGCAAAGTCATCCGACTGCGCCTGCGCCCCCTCAGGCATCATCAACGCCAGCGCCAACAGCGCTGCAACGCCCGTGCTGCGTGGCCCGGTCAAGCGCCCCGACAACCAGAGTGACGCCAGAATATCCAATATCAACAGCACCAAAGCTGCGGTCAAAAATGCGCCCTTCAACAGGGTCTCGCGCGAGATCGACAGCCCTTCGACGTTGATATTTGCTGGCCACTTCGCCGCCATCAGCGTGGTCTCTACCCCAACCGCATTCATCGCCACGCGGCGCGACTCGTTCTCGTAAACACCGGGCGGCATATCGGCGCTGACCACGCCCGCCGTCAATTCTTCACCAGCCACACCCGCCATTGCACCTGCGTCCGCCAGTTGGCCAAACCCATCCAACAGGCGCAGTGGTGCCCATGTGGTTCCGACCAAATCCTCGTCGTTTAACGTGCCCTGATGCGAAGTGATTGCCAACCGCTCCAACATCTGCACAAACAACCCCGATAGCGGCAGGCTGGACCACTGCGCGTTGGCCGTGACGTGGAACAAAACCACCTGTCCCTGCCCCATTTCCTTGCGCGTGACCAGCGGTGTGCCATCGGCCAGTGCTGCAATCACCCGATCGGCCAATTTCGGATCGGGTTGCGCAACGACTTGAGACGTCACCGTCACATCAGCCGGAATATCCAGACCAAAAAATGGCGATCTATCAGGGAACGGTTGCAGCGCCTTTGGCTGCCCCCAGCTCATCGCGCCGCCCACCGTGCGCCCGCCTGCTCGCAACCGGACGGGCATCAACGCATCTTCCACAGTGCGGCTCAGATCGCTCGCTGCCATCCGTGATCCGGCAAAGCGCACCAACAATCCGCCCGCCTCGACCCATTCGATCAACCCCGCGGTTTGCCCCACAGTCAGCTTGGCAACATCAGCCAACACAATCACGTCGGGATTGGCGGGTAACACATCCTCCAGCCCAGCCTTGATCAGATCGGCCGATGGCTCCAGCGCTTGGTTCAAATAGTGCAGCGGCGACAGCAGTTGCAGCCCCTCGCTTTCATCATGCGGCGCAATCAACGCCACCTCGCGGCGACGCAACCCGTCATCGGTCAGCGTCACGGCACCCGCTGAATTGATCCCCTGCACGGCAAAGCGCGACACCCTGTTGCGCATCTCTGGTGGTAGGCTCAACGCCACCTCGGCCTGTGCTTCGCCAGCCGAAAACGCCAGATCAACCCGTGCCAATTCGCGCTCGATCCCAGCAGGGTCCGGCCCTATTGCCGCAATCGTCAACACCGCATCCCCAACCGGATCACTGCGCACCGCCGCAATCTGCAACGCGCCATCTTTGATCAGCGCAGGAAGCAGCCCAATCACGGCGCGCGGTGTCTGCATCACCGTCAACACCCCTTTGGACTCAAAAGCCTCGATCAGAATTTCTCGCCCCTCGCGGGCCAATCCATCCGACAACCAGTAGGTATCAAACCCATCCGCGCCAAACTGATCCGCCCATTCGGCCACATCCTCGCGCGTTGGCTGCCACGCATTCGGGGTCAAGCCCGCCAAACGGGTCTGCCACACATCTGCCGACAAGAACTGCATCTCGCCGGCTGGTAAATCCGTCAATACGGCCACCGAAACCACCCGTCCGGCCCGTGACGCCTCCTCAAGCAACCCGGAAATCCGGTCTTGGCGCATTGCCCAGTCACGCGCATCTGCCCAAGTGCCGTCAGCCACAATCAACAACGGCCCGTTGCCCATGGTCTCGTCCTTTGGGTTTAAAATCGGCCCCGCAAATCCAATGATCACCGCCGCCAGCGCCAACATGCGCAGCAGCATCAACCACCACGGCGTTTTGTCGGCGTGGACTTCGTCATCTGTCAGCCCCAACAGCAACGCCACGCCCGGGAACCGTCGTTTGATTGGTGCAGGTGGCACCGCCCGCAGTAAAATCCACAGGATCGGCAGTGCGACCAGCCCCAGCAACAGCCAAGGTGCGGTAAATCCGAGAGGGCCTATGCTAAACATCAGTGACGCCGCTCCAACGCATGGTAAAGCCACGTCAACGCCACCCGAGGCGCGTCATTTGTGTGATGGCAGGAATACTGCCACCCCGTTACATGAGCCAGATCGGCCAGCGCCGCTTTGCGCTCTGCCAACCGTTGCAAATAACGATCTCGCAGATCACCAGCCTTTAGGGTCTCATGCCGCAGGGAGCCTGCCATGCTCTCAAAAATCGTGCGGCCATCAAACGGAAACGCCTCTTCTTGTGGGTCCAGAACTTGCAGCAAAGCACCCTTCACACCGCGATCAGCCGCCTGCGTCAACGCGGCTTTCACACCCTCAAAATCACCCATAAAATCCGAGACAAAAACCGCCCGCGTGTTGGGCCGCATCCCGTGTGTGTCGGGCTTGCCAAAATCTGCGCTCGTGTCGGCATCGATCAGTTCCTGCACCATCCGCAACAGTTGGCCCTGCCCCGTGCGCGGCGGTGTGGCGCTGCTGGTCAACCCGACCCGCTCACCGCCCCGCACCAATAACACCGCGACGGCCATCGCCAGCACCCGCGCTCGTTCGCCTTTGGTGACCAAATCCTTAGCAGATGAAAACTGCATCGAGGCCGCCCCATCCACCCAAAGCATCACTGATTGCGCCGCCTGCCATTCTTTTTGCTTGATGAAATGCACGTCCGAACGCGCCGAGCGCCGCCAATCGATCTGCCGCGCCTCATCACCATCTACGGCCACACGGTACTGCCAAAACTCGTCCCCCATGCCGGAATGACGCCGCCCATGTTCGCCCAGCAAAATCATCGCCGCCAGACGTTCAGCATCCGCCAACAGCGGCGGCAACGCCCCCGCCAACTCGGCTGAGTTGCGTCTTAAGGCGGCGGGCGTTGTCACGCGGCGGCCTCGCTTTTGGCCACATTTGCCACCACGGAATCAATCAGTCCACCCAGTGTTTCGCCGCGGGCCTTGGCCGCAAATGACAATGCCATCCGGTGCATCAAAACAGGACGCGCCATATCCATGACGTCATCCACCGTCGGCGCTAATCGCCCATCCAACAGCGCTGCCGCACGCACCATCAACATCAGCGCTTGTGCAGCCCGTGGCCCCGGCCCCCAGGATACATTTTCACGCACGGCATCACCGGCCAACTCATCCTCAGGCCGACAGGCCCGCACCAGATCAAGGATCATCTCAAGCACCGCGTCGCCAACCGGCATTCGGCGTAACAAGACCTGCGCCTCCAGCAATTCGGCTGCACTAAACACTTTGGAAACTTCGTCCTCCTCAACCCCCGTGGTGGCCAGAATGATGGCCTTTTCGGTGGCCCGATCTGGATACTCCACATCAATTTGCACCAAAAACCGGTCCAACTGCGCTTCGGGCAACGGATAGGTGCCCTCCTGCTCAATCGGGTTCTGCGTCGCCAAAACGTGAAACGGCACGCCCAACTCGCGCTCTTTGCCCGCGATCGAAACCTGCTTTTCCTGCATCGCTTGCAACAGCGCCGATTGGGTCCGTGGCGAGGCACGGTTGATCTCGTCCGCCAGCAACAACTGACAAAAAACCGGCCCCTCAATGAACCGAAATGCCCGCGCGCCATCACGGCCTTCGTCCAACACCTCGGAGCCCAAAATATCGGCCGGCATCAGGTCGGGCGTGAACTGTATCCGCGCACCGTCCAGCCCCATCACGGTCGATAGAGCCTCCACCAAACGGGTCTTGCCAAGCCCTGGCAGGCCGATCAGCAATCCATGTCCACCACATAGCAAAGCGCTCAACGTCAGGTCTACAACACGGGTCTGGCCGATGAACCGATGCGCGATCATTGCCTTGGCCGTGGCCAGTTTTGTGCCCAGCGTCTCAATATCGGCAACCAGATTTTCAGCTTTATCCATGACAATTCTCCCTTAACGCGGTTATGACAGTATTAAACGGGCAAACGGCATAGGATTCAAACGGCAAACGCTATGAATGATGAAAAGATCGTGAAGGTATCGGCGGAAACCCTCGCAAGTGCTGCGCGCACCGCCTCAAAGGGCGGATTGCCGCCGGTGCATTTGTGGAATCCCGAGTTTTGCGGTGATCTGGATATGCGGATTGCACGGGATGGCACGTGGTTTTATCTGGGCACCCCGATTGGGCGGCCCGAACTGGTGCGACTGTTTTCAACCATCCTGCGCCGTGATGGGGATGATTATTTCCTTGTCACGCCAGTGGAAAAGGTTGGTATCACCGTGGATGATGCCCCCTTTGTCGCCCAAGATTTTGAGGTGGCGGGCAACGGGGTCGATCAAATTCTGACCTTTGAGACCAACGTTGGTGATACCGTCACCGCTGGCGTGGATACGCCAATCCGCGTGCTGCGCGACCCTGACAGTGGCGAGCCATCCCCTTATGTGCTGGTCCGCGCCAACCTTGAGGCGCTGATTGACCGCAAAAGCTTCTACCGCCTTGTTGATATTGGCACCCACCATGAGGGTTGGTTCGGCCTGTGGTCGGCGGGTCAGTTTTTTCCAGTCATTCCCAGTAGCGAGCTGCCCTGACATGCCGACATTTTGCGCCAATCTGACAATGATGTTCACCGAATACGCCCCTATTGAGCGCTTTGAAGCTGCCAAAGAGGCCGGATTTGAAGTGGTCGAGGTTCTATTCCCCTATGATCACCCCGGGCAAGAAATGCGCTCGGCTTTAATCAAGCACGATTTGAAACTGGCCCTGATCAACACCCCGCCGCCAAACTGGGCGGGCGGTGACCGTGGCTATGCCGCGATCCCCAACGGGGAAAAGCGGTTTCAGTATGATTTCAAACGTACTATGCGCTATGCGCAACTGCTGAAACCCAGTCATATCCACATCATGGCGGGCCGCGCCAATGGGGCCGCCGCCCGCGCCACGTTCATAGACAACCTAAAATGGGCCACCGCACATGCCCCAAAACAAAGCCTGACAATCGAGCCGATCAATCCAACCGACATTCCCGACTATTTCCTGCATGATTTCGATCAAGCCGCCGACATTCTGGACGAAGTCGCCGCCCCAAATCTGGGCCTGCAATTTGATGCCTACCACGCCCATATGATCACCAATGATATGCCCGCCACATGGGAGGTCCATGGCCATCGCGCGGTGCATATCCAGATTGCTGGTGCCAAAGGTCGCAACGAGCCCATCGGCGGCGATATCGACTACCCGGCCTTTTTCGAGCAACTGGAAAAGGACAACTACGAAGGTGTGATCAGCGGCGAATACACGCCCAAAAACCATACACTGGATGGACTGGGCTGGATTAACCCTTCTTAAACTTTCCGCTTCTTCTTGCTCGAAATACCTGCGCCGCAGGCAAGAAAACTAATGCGCCTCGGCCCAATTGGCCCCTGTCCCCGCATCCACGGTTAATGGCACGTCGAGTTTCACAGCAGGCATCGCAGCCCCCTCCATCACATCGCGCACCACGCGGGTCACCTCGTCAACCGCGCCCGTTTCCACCTCAAAGATCAATTCATCATGCACTTGCAGAAGCATCTTGGCAGGCATGCCGTCAATTGCCGCTGGCATCCGGATCATTGCACGCCGGATGATATCCGCCGCCGTCCCCTGTATCGGCGCATTGATCGCGGCGCGTTTGGCAAACCCTGCGCGCGGGCCTTTGCTGCCCATCTCGGGCGTGTGGATTTTGCGACCAAACAGGGTTTGGACATATTTATGCTCTTTGGCAAATTCCACCGTCGCATCCATATAGGCGCGAATGCCCGGAAATCGTTCGAAATAGCGGTCGATAAAGCCTTGCGCCTCTTTGCGCGGTATCCGCAAATTGCGCGCCAGACCAAAGCCCGAAATCCCGTAAATCACCCCGAAATTAATTGCCTTGGCTTGGCGGCGAATGTCCGGTGTCATTTCGTCCATCGGCACATCGAACATCTCGCTTGCCGTCATGGCGTGGATGTCCATCCCGTCGAAAAACGCCTTTTTCAGCGCGTCAATATCCGCGATATGCGCCAGTATTCGCAATTCAATCTGGCTGTAATCCAGCGACAATAGCACCTTGCCCTCATCAGCAACAAACGCCTCTCGAATGCGCCGCCCATCCTCGGATCGCACCGGAATGTTTTGCAAATTCGGGTCCGTTGAGGCCAGTCGCCCCGTGTTGGCACCCGCAATCACATAAGACGTATGCACGCGTCCCGTATCCGGATTGATATGCTCCTGCAACGCATCCGTATAGGTCGATTTCAGCTTGCTCAACTGGCGCCAATCCAGAACGCGCGATGGCAGATCATGACCCTCGGCCGCCAAATCCTCGAGCACATCCGCGCCAGTGGCATAGGCACCGGTTTTGCCCTTTTTTCCGCCCTCAAGCCCCATTTCATCAAACAGGATTTCACCCAACTGCTTGGGTGATCCGACATTAAAGGGCCGCCCCGCCAGCGCATGAATATCCGCCTCCAGTCCCGCCATTTTCTGTGCGAACGTGTTGGACATCCGGCTGAGAACATCGCGCTCGACTTTGATGCCATACATCTCCATCTGGGCCAAAACCGGCACCAGCGGGCGCTCCATCGTTTCGTAAACTGTCGTCACCTGCGCCACATGCAAGCGCGGCTTTAGGCTCTGCCATAACCGCAGCGTAATGTCGGCATCTTCCGCCGCATAGGGCACGGCATCCGCCACTTTGACCTTGTCAAACGTGATCATTGATTTGCCAGCCCCCAGCAGGGGTTTGATCGGGATCGGCACATGATCCAGATAACGTTCCGACAGCGCGTCCATGCCATGATTATGCAACCCCGCGTGCAACGCATAGGACAGCAGCATGGTGTCATCAATCGGCGCGACATCAATGCCAACCCGCGCAAAAATCTTGACGTCATATTTCATGTTCTGGCCGATTTTCAGGATGCTTTCATCCTCCAACATCGGTTTTAGCATCGTCAAAACCACATCCAGCGCCATCTGCCCTTCGGCCAGCGCATCCGAGGCAAACAGATCGTCGCCAGCGCTTTCCTTGTGGGTCAGCGGGATGTAGCAGGCCTCGCCTGCCTCGACGCACAGCGAAATCCCGACCAGATCAACCCGCATGGTGTCCAGCCCCGTGGTCTCGGTGTCGACGGCCACATAGCCACGCTCGTAAATCCGTTCAATCCACTTGGTCAGGGCATCAACATCCTTGACCCACTCGTATTTTTCAACATCAAACGGCACCACATCGGGGGCATCCGCAGGGGCCGCGACCTCGGCAACCTCGGGCGGCTCAACACCCATTTTGTCGGCCACACGTTTTGTCAGAGTGCGAAATTCCATCTCGCTCAAAAACGCCATCAGCGTTTCCGGTTCGGGGTCCTTCAACTCCAGACTCTCCAGCGTAAAATCCAGATCCATATCCGGCACCAACGTCACCAGATCGCGTGAAATGCGGATCAGATCGGCGTTTTCAATCAGCGCCTCGCGGCGTTTGGGTTGCTTGATCTCGCCCGCCCGTTCCAGCAAACTGTCCAGATCACCATATTCATTGATCAACAGCGCCGCCGTTTTGATACCGATCCCGGGTGCGCCCGGCACGTTATCAACGCTATCGCCCGCCAGCGCCTGCACGTCAATCACCCGCTCAGGGCCAACGCCGAACTTCTCCTCCACGCCTTCAACCCCGATGCGCTTGTTTTTCATTGCGTCCAGCATTTCAACGCCGCCGCCGATCAGCTGCATCATGTCCTTGTCGGAACTGATGATGGTGCAGCGCCCACCGGCATCGCGCGCCTGATTGGCCAGCGTGGCGATGATGTCGTCGGCCTCAAAATTCTCGATCTCGATACAGGCGATGTTGAAGGCCCGTGTGGCATCTCGGGTTAACGGAAACTGCGGTCGCAAATCTTCGGGCGCAGGTGGGCGGTTGGCTTTGTATTTATCATACAGGTCGTTGCGAAACGTCTTGCCGGAATGATCAAAAATCACCGCAACATGGGTCGGCGCATCCGCCCCCTTGTTGGCCTCGACCTGTTTATACAACATATTGCAAAATCCGGCCACAGCACCAATTGGCAAGCCGTCGGATTTGCGCGTAAGCGGCGGCAATGCGTGATAGGCGCGGAAAATAAATGCCGAGCCGTCAATCAAGTGCAGATGGCAGCCTTTGCCAAAACTCATGGTATTCTCCTTGACCCGCTTTTCACGCGGAGACGACGCCCCGACGTTCATTGCTCCAAACGAGCGCCCGTTAGGGAGCAATGAAGTTCCGAGCCGATTTAAGCTTTTTCGACGTAATCGCTCTGAATGAATTTGGTATCACAATAGGGGCACTCGACCCAGCCATGTTCGTTCGGGATTTGTAACCAGACGCGCGGGTGGCCATTGGCACCACCACCGTCACACGACACTTTGAATTTCTCAACAACTACGGTTTTTGGGGCCTCAGTGGTCATGCTCGCTCCATTCATCAGGTTTCGACCCGTATGATAACGATCCACAGCGCGCAAACAAGATCAATCAGACCTGTTTCAACATCCGTCCCAGTGGCCGCCCACCCAGAATATGCACATGCAAATGCGGCACTTCCTGGATCGCAACCGCGCCCGAATTGGCGATCAAACGATAGCCGTCACCACCTGCCCCCGGCTCCACCCCCAACTGTGTGCAAACCGCCCCGATTGCGCGGGTGAAATCAACGATTTCACCATCGGTCGCTGCCGCTGCAAAGTGGTCATAACACACATAGGGCCCCTTTGGGATCACCAGCACATGATGCGGGGCTTGTTCGCTTATGTCCTTGAAAGCCAATGAATGTTCCGTTTCCAAGACCTGCGAGCACGGAATTTCTCCGCGCAAAATTTTGGCAAATATATTCTGGTCGTCATAGACATAGGGCATGGGCATTCCTTAATCGGTAAACAAATGGTCAGCGTTGGCAATTTCACGCGCTTTATCAAGCGGTACCTCAAGGAATTCAGCCAGAATTTTGGCATTTTCCTCGGCCGATACACGCTCACGCATCCGGTAGTGGTTTTCCAAATCAGCATCCCTGATCCGGTCACTCTCGAACACCACATCATAGCGGATTGTCGGCAGCAGGTTGTCGATTGTCTCATGCGGGGTGCGCTCCCCGGCCAACCCAACCCGTTTGGCGTGTCCGATCAGATATTCATCACTAAACTCGCACTCGATCTCCAGCATCTTGGTTTTCGAGCGATCCGCATAGAAATCCTGCAATAACTCGACATTGTTGGGATCAAAACAAACCAGCAATTTGTTGGTATGATAGTAATCAAACAACATCCGCATCAGGGCGCGGCGGTGGCGGGTGCGTTTGCCCAATGTCGATTGAATGCCGCCCAGATCGGGCAGTTCGCAGCCTTCTTCGTCGAACATATATTCGATCACATTAATGTCCGTGACATTGCGAATTTTTTCAACCAACCGCTTGGCCACATGCCATTTCTTGCAAACCACAATCAACAACTGACGCTCGCGGCCCAAGGTGCTCTCGGTTTCCCAGAACCGTTGCGCGAACCGTCGGCCAATCCGGCCACGTCCAGTTAGAAACTTGAACAGGCTCCGCCCCTCATCCGAAATCTGAAAGTCGGTATCTTCACTGGCATATAACCGGCCCAGTTTTCGTTTCAGATCACGGGCTTCGGGGCTGATTTTACGCGCGAACAGGAAATTCTGGCTGAGCAACAAATCATAATGGTCATTGTAAAACGAGGTGGGCATACCGTAATCCGAAAAGATCAGAAACGTCAGCGTGCGCACTTCAATTTCATTTTCCGGCACCAGATGGCGTACCAGCGTTTGAAAAAATGTCTCATCCGGAATCCAGGTGGTACGAAAGAACCGCATCACGTCCTTGCGCTCGCGGGTGAAATTCAAAATCCACTCGATCGTACGGCGGCGCAGGCACCACCATTGACTGCCGATCATAATCTGCAAATCGGCTGGAATTTCCCGCTTTAACCCCAGTTTTTTCTGGATACTGAAGGTGCCATAGAACCGTTTGGTTTGGGTGCGCTCGTTAAAGAAATGCCGGTAAATCAGCCGCTCTTCTTTCCAGCCGGTTTTGATCCAGTCACTTTCAAAATAGTCGTGGCTTTCAATATAATCGACATCGGCATCATCCAAAAACTGATGCACATAACTGGCCGATTTGATCGGCATGCAATCGCCTGACAGCATGTAAAAATGCGTGGCCCGTGGAAACGCATCCACGGCGGCCTCGACAGCATTCAACGTCGCCTGAACCAAAGACCACGCGCCCCAGCCACATTTCAACCGTTTCTTGGCAAAGACCACATTCGGGTTGTCCTTTAGCGCGTCCTTAATTTGTGCGAAATGTGCCGGTTTGGCACGGGCATCAAAATGAATGGCCATGCAATCGCCCGCCGCCGTCAGCCGTTCGGCCTGCCGAATGATGGCTTCCGGGTCCTTATGACAAAGCAGAATGAAGGCGATTTTAGCCATTATTGGAAACTGAGCCCCGAAAAACTGATGATTGTTCACTAAATAGCGTAAATGGACGTTGAATATACAGCATTTATTTGCTTTTTTAGGGCTAATTGTCCTTAGGTCACTCTTTTGATCCGGACCAATAGCAAAAAGCGAGTAGTAAAATGGGATTTCCTGGCGTCTGGATGACGGAAAGCGAAAGTGTCGTTTACCGTGTGGTCCCTAAATGTGCATGTTCAACCATTGGCCAGATTATGTATTATTCTGATCACGGTGAGTTTTTTGACGGCGACATCCATGATGCAAAAGGCAAAATGCACAAATGGGGCATCGACGAGAGCCAACCGGTCATCGAGCAAAACATCGCCAACCACGCCTCGCCTGCGTTTACCTGCGTGCGCAATCCTTACGGCCGCATCCTCAGCTCGTTCTTTGACAAGATCTGCGGCATCCAGCGCAACGGTCAACGTTATCGTGGCAAATTGGTGCCACTGTTAATTCAGAAATACGGGATCGAGGTTGGCGACCCTGAAACCGGCTTCGAGTTTGACCAAATCAAATCGTTCCGCCGCTTTTTGCTGTTTGCCCGCGACACCATCCGCTGGCGCCGCCCGATGGACCCTGACATCCACTGGTCTGCCATGTCGGGCCATATCTCGACCTTTATCATGAACGGCGGCAAATATGACTACATTTTTCCGACCGAGACCTTTAACGACGGCATGCAAACGGTCTTGGACGACATAGAGACCAAACACACCGTCAAGCTGGATAAAATCCCGCGCTTCAACGAATCCGAGGGCCACGGCCCCAAGCGGGCGCACCCGATTGCCGATTACTTTGACGATATGTCGATGCATCTGATTTATGAAATCTACAAACGCGATTTCAACATGTTCAAATATGACGTGAACGATCCAAACAACAAAATGCCGATCGGCGAAATTGATCTGGACGAAATCCACGCCAAACTCGGGCCAAAGGGATAAGGTTTGCTTATAGGCTGCGGCGGTTCAAACGCCCCGCCGCAGGCCCTCTATTTCTTAGGAAATCAGACCGCTTTTCTTGAACACTTCCAGCAAATCCGCCTCGGCGCGTGCGCCTATGTGACTGATCACTTCGGAGGCCGCCACGCAGCCCATGTTACCACAGGTTTCCAGATCATGCCCGTTGGTCAAACCCCACATAAACGCGCCGGCAAATAAATCGCCCGCCCCGGTTGCGTCAACAATATCGGTTGGAACCGCAGGCGCATGCCAGCGCTGGCCGCCAGACAAGATATACGCGCCCTGATCCGAGTCCGTACAGGCCACAATCTCGACTTCAGCAGCCGCCATATCCAGCGCCGCATCAAAATCCTCGGTCTGGTACATCGACAACATTTCAGCCCGGTTGCAAAACAACAGGTCCACATCCGATTTGATCATGTCGCGGAACGCATCACGGTGACGCTCTACACAAAAGGGATCAGACAGGGTCAAGGACACCTTGCCACCCGCGCCCTTACAGGCCGCATTGGCCTTGGCAAACGCCTCATGGCTTTCGGGTCCGTCAAACCGGTATCCTTCCAGATAAATCCACTCGGCATCGGCCATTTGAGATTCGATAATATCTGATGGATGCAAAAATTCGGTTACCCCGAGATAGGTGTTCATCGAGCGTTCGCCATCCGGTGCCACCAACACAATGCAACGGCCCGTTTCCTGTGGCGCATCCGTGCCCGCCAATGTGGTGTCATAATCCACCCCCTGAGCACGCAGATCATGGGCAAAAATTGCCCCCAACTGGTCATCCTTGACCTTACCGACATAGGCCACACGCCCCCCCAAATGCGCCGCCCCCGCAATGGTGTTGGCGGCCGATCCGCCCGAAATCTCGGTGGCGGGGCCGACTTTGTTATACAACTCAACCGCACGCTCCATGTCGATCAACTGCATGATGCCCTTCTCAATCCCGTTCTCGATCAGAAAACTGTCATCAGCATGGGCCAGTACATCTACCATCGCGTTACCGATGCCGACGATTTGATATTTCTTAGTCATAGGGTCTTTTCCTCATAAGGGCAGAGATCACGAATTATACAATTGGTACACACAGGTTTGCGCGCTTTGCACACGTAGCGGCCATGCAAGATCAGCCAGTGATGCGCGTGGTGTTGATACTCTGCGGGAATGTTATCTTCAATGGCGCGTTCCACCGCATCCACATCTTTTCCGGGCGCAATACCGGTGCGGTTGCCGATGCGAAAAATATGGGTGTCCACCGCTTGGGCCGGCTGATGAAACCACATGTTCAACACCACATTGGCGGTCTTGCGCCCGACACCTGGCAGGCTCACCAGCGCGGCCCGTGAACTGGGTACTTTGCTGTCAAATTGATCAACCAGTATCTGGCTCATTTTGATGATGTTCTTGGCCTTCTGGCGAAACAACCCGATGGTTTTGATATGCTCGATCAAACCCGCCTCACCCAGCGCCAACATCTTCTCGGGCGTATCGGCGATTTTGAACAATTCGCGGGTGGCCTTGTTCACCCCGACGTCTGTGGCCTGCGCCGACAGGGCCACCGCCACCACCAGCGTATAAGCGTTGGTGTGGTCCAACTCACCTTTGGGTTCAGGCTCCAATTCCTGAAACCGGCGGAACACTTCGACAATTGTGCGATAATCCATCTGTTTTTCCATGTCTTCTGTATCTGGAAATCACAACAAATGAGCAAGCCCCCACAACGCAAAGAGTGGTGCAAATAAATCGTCTCAAATCCGATGTTCATTTTAGATCGCCATTAAGTCGCCCTTGGGCAGCCCTGTGCCACTGTCTTGTTTGGTTAACTGATTGAGAGATGTCACATGGGTTATGGTTACTCGATGGATGCGTTGGTCTATGATGGCGGAACCAACTCATGGTCGCTGCGTCCCGACTATGATTTCACCCAACATCGGGTTGAAATCAGCATCACCGATGACGACGGCTATCTGGATGGCGATATCAACAACAACGAGGTTGGCGACGACACCAACCAGACCGGCACCGTTACTGACATGGACGGCAACCTGATCGCATCGGGGCAAGTATATGACGAGCTATTTTACGAAATCCAAAGCCCGACAGGCGACATAGCATATCTGGAAGTCATAGAAATTAACGGGGCTGCCGTCGGGTTTTTTGTCACCACCCCACTTGAAACAGGGATCAGCTACACAGAAACCAACAGTGGCAACGTTAACACCTATGATGATGATCCGCTGACTGGCGACACGCGCTTACTCTATTCTGAACTGGAAAGCGTGCCTTGCTTTTGCCAAGGCACCACCCTGACAACAAAGGAGGGCGAGCAACCTGTCGACTGGATTCGCCCGGGCGATCAGATCATGACCAAGGACCACGGGTTTCAACCAGTTCTTTGGGTCGGGCGCACGACATTCAGTGCCAGCAAACTGGAATCAACACCAAGCTTGCAACCAATAAAGATCGCCGCCCATAGCATTGACGCGCAAACGCCAACGCGGGATTTGCTGCTATCGCCCGAGCACCGCGTTTTACTGAAATCGCCCAAAATTGAACTACTGTTCGGCATTGACGAAGTATTTGCCCCGATCAAAGCCGTCGCAAATAGCGGCAACATTGTGCAAACTCTGCCACAGCATGATATTTCCTATTATCACGTCCTTTTTCAGAACCACGAGATCGTGCTGGCCGAGGGACTATGGGTCGAGAGCTTTTTCCCCGGCAACATGGCACTTGCAGCCCTGCCCGCCAAAAAACAGGCGCAAATTCGCGCGGCACTCGGGCCAAACACCGACGAGATGGAAACAGCCCGCCTTTGCCTAAAACCGTGGGAGGTAAACCTGCTGGTGCCGCGAAACACCGCTCAAGCTTTGCCTTGCAATTGCGCCGCCTGACTCTTCAGGAAAAGCGCAACTTTCGGGTCGCTTAACGCATACCGCTGGCTTACCTTTGTTTTATGCAGAGGGAACACAAAATGACTGACTTGAACGACGACTCTTATCATTACGGCGTAATTGGCCGCGCAATTGAGGTGATTGATGCCGCGGATGGGCGGACCCTGTCACTCGAAACAATTGCGGCAGAACTGCAAATGAGTCCAGCTCATTTTCAACGGGTGTTCACCCGTTGGGTTGGTGTGTCACCCAAACGGTTCCAGCAATATCTGACCTTGGGCTACGCCAAAACTCTGCTGCATGACCAATTCACCACCCTAACCGTCGCCGATCAAGTTGGCCTATCGGGCAGCAGCCGTTTGCACGATCTGTTCCTGCGCTGGGAGGCCATGAGTCCGGGTGAATTTGCCCGCAAAGGGGCTGGGTTGGTAATCCGGTTTGGCTGGTTCGATACCCCCTTCGGATTGGCATTGGCAATGGGCACCGACAAGGGGTTGTGCGGGCTGGCCTTTGCTGCCGAAACCGGGGTTGAAACGGCGATGGCAGATATGCGCAGCCGCTGGCCACAGGCCACATACGTTGAAGACAAATCCGCCCTCGCCCCGTGGATCAACGCCGCCCTGAACCAATCCGGCCATGCCAATCTGCACCTGATCGGTGCGCCGTTCCAGATCAAAGTCTGGGAAGCCCTACTGAGCATTCCATCGGGTCACGTCACCACATATTCGGAAATCGCCGCTTGCGTCGGAAGCCCCCGAGCAGCCCGCGCAGTTGGAACTGCAGTTGGCCGCAACCCCGTCAGTTGGCTGATTCCCTGCCACCGCGCCCTGCGCAAATCCGGCGGCTTGGGCGGCTACCACTGGGGCCTGCCCGTCAAACGCGCCATGTTGGCCTGGGAAGGGGTGCGCTCAAAAAGCGCCTGACGCAAAATCAACCCAATTGAGTTCGTCCAGCACCCCGAACGCGCCAACTTGCGTTAACGCGGCTTCGGGGTGTCGGGTGAATGCTTGATTTTGATTGAATTGGTTTCGCTCTAAATGCAGATTTTGGCGGTTTTTAGCCGACTTGGACGGTTGATATTCGATAACAACGCCCGATATTGTATGGGTAACCCGTCACAGAACGGCAATTTTTTAACGAGGCGAATATAATGCAGATGAAAACACCTATCACACTCTTGGTCGTGGGCAGTTTTGCCCTAGCTGGCTGTATGGATCCGGGACCGGAACCGCAAAACGGCAACACCCGCACCCAGAACGGTGCCTTGATTGGGGCCGGAATTGGTGCGCTTTTGGGCGCCACCAAAGAGAGCGGCAGTGACCGCGTGAAAAACGCTGCCATCGGGGCCGCACTTGGCGCTGGTGTCGGGGCCATCATTGGCAACCAGCTGGATAAACAAGCGGCTGAATTGCGCGGCAGCATGGGTAGCGACGTCAAAATCGTCAACACTGGCGATCGGTTGATTGTCACCATGCCCCAAGACATCCTGTTTGACACCGACAGCGCCTTGGTGCGCTCGGGCTTGCGCAGTGATTTGCGCACACTGGCGGCAAACCTGAACAGCTATCCAGACACCACAATCGATGTGCTGGGTCATACCGATAGTGTTGGCGATGCCGACTACAACCAAAACCTGTCGGCCCGTCGTGCCAGCGCAGTCGCGTCTGTTTTGATGAATGCAGGGGTCCACTCCTCTCGCGTACGCTCCTTTGGGCGTGGCGAAGATGAACCGGTTGCAACCAATTACACCGCCGCAGGGCGCCAACAAAACCGCCGCGTTGAAATCGTAATCCGTCCAAACTCATAACGCGCGGGGCTCTTTCCCCCTAACAGGGGCTTGTCGCAAAGAAGGCCGTAAGGGCTGAAGAGCCACCGAACGAAAAAGAAAGGCCGGGCAACAGCGTCCGGCCTTTCTTGTTGTCCTTTCGCCAAAGTGGTCATATATTTTGACCACGTGCTCTGCCGCGCGAAAGGAACATGATGCCATTCAAACCTGTCCAGTCCGAAAAACTGTCGCACGCCGTTGTCCTGCAGATCGAGCAGTTGATCCTGCGTGGCATTTTGCGCCCCGGTGAACGTCTGCCGTCCGAGCGCGTGCTCAGCGAACAGATGGGCGTGTCGCGCCCCTCGTTGCGCGCAGCCGTGGCCGATCTGCAAAGCCGTGGCTTGCTGGATAGCCGTGCAGGGGCTGGCCTTTATGTCGCCGACAGCCTTGGGGCCAGCTTTCCCGCGGCCCTCAGCCAACTGTTCGCCACCCACAACGAGGCGGTCTTTGACTATCTGGACTTTCGCAGTGACATGGAAGGGCTGGCCGCCGAGCGCGCCGCGCGTCTTGGCTCTGACACCGACCTGCAAGTGATCGACGCCATTTTCAAGAAAATGGAAGCCGCCAGTCTGGCATCCGACCCTACCCATGAGGCCGATCTAGACGCTGAATTCCACCTGTCGATTGTCGAGGCCTCCCACAACGTCATCATGCTGCACATGATGCGCTCAATGTATGATTTGCTGCGGGGCGGGGTGCTTTTCAACCGTCAGGTGATCTATCAGCAACGCAACAAACGCAGCGCCTTGCTGGATCAGCACCGTGCGATCAATGACGCCCTTCAGGCGCGCGATGCCGACGCCTGCCGCGCTGCCGTCAAAGCACATATGGCGTTTGTTAAAACCGCCCTGAAGGATCAGCATACAACCGACCAAAATGAAGAAGTTGCGCGCCTTCGTCTAGAGCATGAGAAGACGCGCAAATAGTTATTTTTTTGTTTCGGATTGAAGCAAATAAATAGATGCCCCAAAAATCAGGGTGGTTCCCAGCCACATGATTCCTTCGGGCAAGTAATTATAGACCAAAAAGCCTAGAATAATATTGACCGGTTGTTTCACATAATCAAACGGCTGCAAATAGGCCGCATCGGCGACGCTATAAGCCTTGACCAGAAAATACTGCGCAACGGCAACCAAAACACCCACGCCAACCACAATGGCAATGGCCATTTCCGTGCTGACAACTGCAATATCTGTCTCGATAACAAAGCCCCCATTAAATGCCAAAGCGGCGTTTATTGGTGTTAGCAGCAGCAGTAAATATAGGGTCAGCGTATCTGAATCTTCGGTTTTCGTCATATGCTTGGTTATGAGGGAATACATAGCCCACATAAATGAGGCCCCCAGAGGGTAAAGCAACGCCATAGTGAACTTGTCAGACCAAGGGCTGAGAATGATCATTGCGCCGACAAAGCCGATCACAAGCGATATCCAGCGTTCTTTGGTGACGGTTTCGCCCAACACCAGCAAGGACCCGATGGTGACGAAAAATGGCGACGTCATGATAAGTGCAATCATTTGCCATAAGGGGACACCTGCAGAAAATCCCAATACCCATAGCTGCACCCCGCCAGCCGCCAAACCCACACGTAAGATGTGTAAAGGTATCTGCGAGGTGGTAAGCGATGAGCGTAAATGTTTGAATACCCACGGCAGGCTGAACAGGAGTGCTATGAAATATTCCCAAAAAGCAACTGTCGTGGATTTTAGGCCGTAAACCCACGTGAGTTGGGTGTTGGCAACATTGATAACTGCAAAAAGCAATCCGGCACCAACCATATAGGCGGCCCCTGTGAATGCAGCACTTTTCGTGCTGTCGATAGTCATAGTTTGAGTCATGGCGTTTGTCCTTTTTCCTAGCGCACAAGACCCAAGGCAAAACAGGACATTTCGGGCGTGCGTTCGCAAGCGACCCCCAAATCCCGCTCTCTTTCATCCGGACTTTAACCGTCGGCTCCGGAATTTAACCGGATCTGCTGACCCCTCCCATTAGGAGGGCGCTCGCGGGCTTTCACGTCAATGATTACCGCCGGTAGGGAATTTCACCCCGCCCTGAGAACATACTGCCCATGATTGGACAGCTTGATACTGGTAAGGGAAAAATAATCAGGTGGCAAGATGCATTGGGAGAGTGCAGCTATGGTGATGAAGGGAGGCCCATCAATCACACACCGCGCATGGACCTCGGGGTGGGTGCGAAGCGCCCTCCCCGTGGGGGAGATCCGGACGCTGCCTTTGCAGGCAAAGGCAATATGGGATGGAAGTCAGCAATGCGGACGAAGCGACCGTTGCTCAAATTAAGAAACTTGCCCTATAGACTTATTATTGTTGAGCTCTCGAACTATCGCCTGTCTCCATTCGAACGTAGCTCTGCTTTCAGAATATCTGCCGCCGTCCAAGACGCTTAACTCAAGATCCTCGAAGTCTATGAATTCAGACAGGCTGGCGCGAATTGACTTGATGAGAGAGTGATGCTGTTTCCACAAATCATTACGTGAAAGCAAGTAGATAAAGATACCTTCAAACGCTAAGCCCGCTTCGCCTACTTCAAAAAAGTAGCGAGCGTTTGGCCAGAAATCATTTTCCGCCTCGCAGTATGAGAGTAGCCGACCAATATTCCCGCAGATCTTTCGTGCCGAGTGTTTTACCATGGCATCATACTTCGCAGATTGCGGGTACTTTGCAAGAAGTTCGATTGCCTTTGACGTCTCACACCATATTGCAACTTTGGGCTCATAGCCGACATTTGATAAATCTCATCGCGTGACATCACTGGCCCAAACGAAAAAACCCGGCCACAAGGGCCGGGTTTTTATCAGTTCAATCAACTCAGGATTAGTGCAGCTTGTCAGCCACATCCTTGATTGCATCTTCAATCAACGCATTGCCACTGGCAGCGGTCATTTTACCAGCGATCACATCGTTTGCAGCCGCCACAGCCACCGTAATGGCGCTATCGCGAACTTCCTTGACCGCCGACGCTTGGGCCGAAACGATCTGATCCTCGGCAGCCGCCAAACGACGCTTGATCGAGCTTTTCAGTTCTTCCTTGGCCTCAGCCGCCGCATTTTCGGCTTCGGCCTTGGCAGCCTCAACAATGCGATCAGCCTGTTCCTGAACTTCTTTCTGCTTACGCTCATAAGAAGCAAGGATCGTCTGCGCTTCTTCACGCAAGGCTTTGGCTTCGTCCAGTTCAGACTTGATACCCTCGGCGCGTTTGTCCAGCATTCCGCCCAGCAGGCCAGGCACCTTTAGGTAGGCCAACAACGCAAGAAACAGAATGAACCCGAGCAGAACATTGAATTCCGGATTCTTCATAGTGAAAAACGGACCGCCCGCAGCCAGTGCAGGTGTCGCAACGAATGCCAATAGGATAGTAAGTTTTTTCATAATCCTAACCTTTCATCCGTTCAGTGACCGCAGCGGTGATTGTTTTGGCATCAGCCTTAACACCCATCGCAGCAACGATCTCTTTTGCTGTGTCACCGGCCACCTTTTTCACGCTTGCAACGGCACCCTTGCGGATGGTGGCAATCGCGGCTTCGGCCTCGGCGGATTTGGCAGCAATTTCAGCGTCTGCCTTTTGAATAGCAATATCCAGCTCGGTCTGAATTTCGGCTTTGGCCTCGGCTGCAATCTTTTGCGATTCAGCGCGGGCATCGTTCAGAGCCTTGTTATAGGCCTCTTCAGCCTCAACAGCCTTTTGCTTTAGCTCTTCGGCCGCCACAATATCATTGGTAATCGTCCCCTGGCGTTCGGACAAAACCGAACCAACCCGCGGCAGAACCACGCGCGACAAGATAAGATAGATCACGACCAGCGTGATCAGCAACCAGAAGATCTGGTTTGGGAACGTCGCAAAATCCAGTTGCGGCATACCCGCGGCTTCTGCCCCGTGTTCCGCCATCTGGCCTGCGGCCTCATGTGTTTCTGTTGCCATGTCGTCGTCCTCCTAGGAACCGGTATTTACATCGGGCTATCTCGCGTTATGCGAAATAGCCCAACCGTAAGGATTGGCTCTTAGTTTTTAGACAGCAAACATCAGCAGCAAAGCAACGAGGAACGAGAAAATCCCGAAAGCCTCGGCAAATGCGATGCCGATGAAAAGCATAGCTGTTTGGCCGCCAGCGGCCGAAGGGTTGCGTAGGGCACCGGACAAGAAATTGCCCACAATTGAACCCACACCGATCGCTGCGCCGCCCATGCCGATAGTGGCCAGACCTGCACCGATGAATTTACCCATTTCTACGATATCGCCTTCCATAGTGTATTCTCCTTACGTTGGAATTTAGCGTTAGATTAATTGGTTGTTCGGGTCCGACTAGTGCGATGGATGCAGCGCATCCTTAAGATAAACACAAGTCAGAATAGTGAAAACATAGGCCTGAATGAAAGCAACCAGCACATCCATGCCAAACATCGCAACGATGCCCACCATAGCCAGCGGCGCAATCAGCAACGAGCCTGCGAATGTTGCGAACACCTCGATCACCGCATGACCCGCCATGACGTTACCGGCCAAACGAATGGAGTGGCTAACGGGGCGCACGAAATACGAGATGATCTCGATAATTGCCAACACCGGGCGCAGGGCCAACGGGGCTGAGGATACCCAGAACAGGCCCAGAAACTTGATGCCGTGCAGATAAAAGCCCAGCAGCGTGACCGATACAAACACCAGCAGCGCCAGCACGACCGTCACAGCGATGTGCGATGTGGTGACAAAGCTCATCGGGATCAGTCCCAAAAAGTTCGAGAACAGAATAAAGATGAACAGCGTCATGATATAAGGGAAATATTTCAGCGCCTCTTTACCGGCGACATCCTCAACCATCGAATAAACAAAACCATAGGCCAATTCTGCAATTGACTGTGTGCGGCTGGGAACAATCGCGCGTTTGCGCGTGCCCAGAACCAACAAGCCGATGATCGCCAGAACCGCCAAACCCATCCACATGGTCGCATTGGTTGGCGTGTACCAGTTGATTGGCCCACCGAACAATGACTCGAGCGTAAACTGCTCCATTGGATGAAATTGCATGCCTTCGCTTTGTGCTTCTGCTGACACGTCTAGGTCCCCTCGTCCATCTCGGCCTCATCAGCCATGTTTTCTTCTTGCAGTTCTTTGGCAGTTTTCAACATCACGTTGACGCCCGCCGCGAACCCTAACAATGTGAATGGCACCAGAAACCATGGCATCGTGCCAAACAGCACATCCAACCCGTATCCAATGCCAACGCCGATCGCTATACCGACGGTTAGCTCGATGATCATCCGCCACGCATGTTGCGCCTGGCTAACCTTCGATTGTTCCTTAGGCTTTGGCTCTTGCGTTTTCTTGACCGCTGCAATCCGCTCGCTCAGCTCACTTAGCCGGTTTGGATCAGGTGCATCGGACATCAGCAAAAGCCTCCTTCAGACAGTTGCGCGGAACCTAGGCAGCGGGGGGCTATGAGTCAAGCAAGTCGATAACAATTCAAGCTCTTGATATTAAATGATTTATGCAAAATCTACCAATTCAATTTTGCCCGCAAATCGACCAAACCAGCACAATCCCTGCGATTGAGGTTATTCAACCAAATGGTTGACGATTACCCCGCCTTGCGCATACCCATCCCGCATGACCACGCAGCTTGATACAACCTTCGCCGCACTCGGCGACCCGACACGGCGCGCAATCCTTGCGATGCTGCTTGAGGACGACATGGCGGTGACCGATGTGGCCGAACCGTTCGAGATGTCGCTGGCGGCGATCTCGAAACACCTGCTGATCCTGTCCCGTGCCGGCCTGATCTCTCAAGAAAAACGCGGTCGCGTGAAATGGTGCAAACTAGAGCCCGACGCCATGCGCGACGCCAGCATCTGGATGCAGGGGTTCGGCCAGTTTGAAGCGGTCAATCTGGATGCGTTTGAACGGTTCTTGGAAGAAGAGCTAAGCGGCTAAAGCAAGAGATTCTATGCGCTCCGCGCGGGGGATATTTGTAGAACAAAAATTCAACCTCGTTCAAACGTAAACAATTTTAATTAAATTATCGCTTCTTCTTGCCTTAAATACCTCCGCCGGAGGCATCCCGTGCTTTCAGACAAGCCCGCACAAATTTGGCGGCAGACCGATAGTGGCTCGCGCCCGATGCCTCGGCCCAGCGCCCCGTGGTCCATTTGTTTCCGCCGCCTTTCATCGCACCAGCGTAAAGGTCAGCATCACTCACTTCCTCGATAAACCTTACAAGCCGCGTGTGGCTGTCATCCAGCATCACCTGCACCTCACCCCAACTCAAACCCGCCTGATCATCGCGCAGCTTGGCGTTATATTCTTTCAACTGGTTCCACTTATATCCCTTGGCCGGAATATCCGCCGCGCCGGTCTTCTGGCCCTGAGAATACCAATCAAAAAACATCCCCGTCCAGTGGGCGCGGTGGCCAATCACATCCTTGATACTCACACCATCCTCAAACGGGCGTTTCGCCAGATCATCATCCACCCCCTTTAGCAACACTGCCAACTTGGTGAATTCCTTTTCCGTAGTGGTAATCAGATCGGCGCGGCTGGTTGCAGCAGGCATGGTACCTCCTCATGTCACACGCGGTATTTTATGCCAAACTCTGACAGATTGCCTTGATGCGGATCAATCATCCTTCGTCTTTTAGCAACATCCACAGCGCCACCACCGTCAGCCCGACCCCTGCCAAAACCAGCCCGCTCGGTGCGCCGTTGCCCAATGCGATTTCCCACAAGATCACCCAGCTGGGCACCAGATAGGTATAGGCCATCACCTTGGACGCTGGCAGGCGCAGAGCCGCGAATTGTAACAACACGAACGTGATCGAGCTGGCTGCGATAGACACATAAGCCAGCGTGATCCAAACAATCATTGGCAACGCCACCCAATCGGTTTCGATAAAATCGCGCCAGCCATAGGCCAGCAAAACCACAAATCCCGCGACCAGCACCCCAAAGCTGAACACAAGTGCCGGCTCCCCCCGGTTCAGCCTGCGCACCATCGGGGTGTATGTTGCGTGCATGACGCAGCCCCAAAAAAACACTATCTCGCCGCGGCCAACGCTAAACTGCAACAGCGCCACCAGATCAGCGCGAAAAATCACCCATAATGCCCCCACCGCTCCAATCGCCAACGCCAGCGCCATCCGCGCCGTGGTGATCTGGCGCAACAGCAAATAACCAAACCCCGCCGACATCAACGGTGTCAGGGTGAACACCGCCGCCGTGCTGACGGGGGTTGCGGTTTTCAATCCCTCGAACATCAGCACAAAATAGATCGCAAACATCCCGCCCAGCACCAGATACCGCCATGGGGCCGCGAAATGACTGCGTTTAAGCCCCGTGGTCATCATCGCCACGCTGCCAATCACCACTCCCGCGACTAAAAAACGAGCCGTGTTCAGGGCCGTTGGGGAAATCTCATTCGCGGCCATAGATCCCAAACTGAACGAACCCGCCACCAAGGCCGAGAACAACAGCATCGCCAAATGCCCCAACCGATACCCGCTCAAGACGCACTCGCCATTTCGGCCTTTAGAAATTTCAAAAAGGTCTGCACTTTGGCGGTGCGGTGCAAATCCACATGGGTCACCAGCCACAGCGGCGCGGCCCATTCCTCGCGGGAGGGCAACACCTGCACCAATTCGGGATGACAGCACGCCATTCGTTCCAGCATAAATCCAAGCCCCGCACCCGCCAAAATTGCTTGCTGCAACGAATTATCGTCCGCCACTGTGAACGTCACACGCTCGGACGGGATGTTTTCTTTTAACCAGATGTGATAAGGTGCGCGCGATGGTGGTTGATCATGGCTGATAAACCGATGGGTCTTCAAATCACCCTCGCCTGCGGGCATTCCATTCAACGCAATGTAGTCCTTTGATCCATAAAGCGCGATATTCTCGGTCGAGAATTTCTGCACCACATTGTCGGGCTGATCCGGCGGCGAGCCTGCCCGAATGGCCACATGCGCCTCGCCATATTCCAGCCGAAACAGCCGCGATCCGGTCAGATAGTGCACCGAAACCTCGGGATGTGCGCGCTGGAACCGCACCAATATCGGCGTCATCACATGCGAGAAACTGGCCAGCGACGTGACCACCAAATCCCCCGTCACCGTATCACCCTGCCCGCGGATGCGCCCCTCTAACTGGGAAAACTGATCGTCCGTTGCCTGGGCCACCCGCAACAGATCGGCCCCCGACTCGGTCGGGGTATAGCCGCGCGCATGGCGCTGAAACAGCCGCACGCCCATCTGATCCTCAAGCGCATCAATATGCCGGATCACGGTGGCATGATGCACCCCCAACTCTTGCGCCGCTCCGCTCACGGTGCCCGCACGCGCCACGTAGTACGCCGTGCGGATTTCGTCCCAATTGTCCATCATTTACTCCAGCGCCATATGTGCATTTCCCAACATCAGATGTTCACAATCTCACATTGCGTTCACGATTACAAAGGTCATCTTAACGAAGGAACCAACCCCAAAGGATAGTACCATGACCAATCACATTCTGCGCATCGACGCTTCTTTGCGCCACACCGAATCTGTCACCCGTGATCTGCTGGATCGCATCACCGCCCGCTTCCCGAACGCCACTGTAACCGAGCGTGATCTGGCCGCTGGCCTACCCCTGATCGACGAGACATGGATTGGGGCCAATTTCACGCCCCTCGATGCACGCACCCAAGCGCAAAACACCGCGCTTGCTTTCTCTGACAGCCTGATCGAAGAGCTCAAATCCGCTGACACACTGGTTCTGGGCCTACCGGTCTACAACTTCACCGTCCCGACAGCCTTCAAAGCATGGATTGATCTGGTCGCACGGGTCGGGCGGACCTTTCAATACACCGACACCGGTCCGGTCGGATTGCTCCAAGGCAAACGCGCGATCATCGCGATTGGGTCGGGCGGCACCAAATCCGGCAGTGATATAGATTTTTCCACTGAATATATCCGGCACATTTTGGGCTTCATCGGCATCACCGATGTAACCTTCGTCACAGCCGACGCCATGATGATGGACGCCGACGTCGCCCTTGCCACCGCGCATAGTCAAATTGAGGCGTTAGCGGCCTAACGGCTATTGCTCCAACAAATGTTCATACCGCGCATCGGTTAGCGTTCCTAAAAACGCCACCAACGCGTCAATTTGTGCATCCGTAAAGGCTGGCCCGTGGGTCAACTCCCGAACCGCCAATGATTTGGGCACTTCGGGCCAGCCAAATGTCACACCCGTTTCAGGGTTGATCTGCCACTTGGGCTCAAGCGTGTTATACTTGTTGTAAAACAAGATCACCGTGCGCAGATCACTAAAAATGCCGTTATGCATATACGGGCCCGTCACCGCAACATTGCGCAGACCGGAGGTGCGAAATTTACCTATCTCGATCACGTCATTCACATCAGGATGACCCAATAGCCCAAAATCAATCTTGCCCTTCAAAACCCCGTTCGCCGCGCGCCCGGGCAGGTTTGTCGGCACGCCGATGTTGAAATATTCATAGGCGGTAAAGGTCTCGCCGGCATCGGTCGGGAACTGCTTTAACATATGGCACATGCTGCAATTGCTGGCGTCTTTGCTGAAAAAAATCGCCTTGCCCAGCGCCTCTTGCGCCGTCAATTCGTATTCCCCGCGCAAAGCACGGTCATATTTGCTGTCAAACGGCGCAAACAAATCCGTCGACTCAAACGCCGCAATCGCCTGCGTCATCGCCCCATAGGTCGCATCCGCATCATCAAACACATTCGCCCCGAAATAGGCTTCAAGCCCCGCAATGTAATCCTCATTCTCGGACAATCGTGCCACCACGCTGGCCTTGTCCGGCATCCCCATTTCAATCGGGTTCAGCGGCGGACCACCAGCCTGTTCCGCCAAATCTGCTGCACGCCCGTCCCAGAACTGCCCACCCATCGGGAAATCCATGTCATTAATATGATAAGGCGGCGTCAGCATCGCATAGGTCAGCGTCGGCGCATTGCGATCCCCCAGTGACACCCCGTCATCGCCCAACGAAAACGCCCGCCCCGCCGCTGTTTCGCGTATATCCACAAAGGCATGTTCAGGGTCATGGCAACTGGCACAGGATTGCGTGCGGTTCTGCGACAGGTTCACATCGAAAAACAACGCCTCGCCCAAGGCCTCGACACTGTCAAACCCCGCTTGCGCCATTCCAGCACTCAGCAACACAACCACACCTGCAAACTTCATCAAACCCTCCGTTACGCCCCCTGATACCAAACCAACACACAACCACCAGCGGACATATCCGCCCATGCTTGACTCTTGGCACACATCGGCCTAAATCCACCCCTGTATCCGGAAGTCTGTTAAAACTTCCGGTCCCTGCATATGTAGGGATCGCCCCCCGTCAGCGAGGTTTCGCCCACGGGGGTGATTGGCATTTGGGCGTTCCATCCTACATGATGGAGCATAGGATTAACGGCAAAGGAGCCTTAAGATGTTTGAAAATCTATCCGAACGCCTTGGTGGTGTCTTTGATCGGCTGTCCAAACAGGGCGCCCTATCAGAGGACGATATCAAAACAGCGCTTCGTGAGGTCCGCGTGGCCTTGCTCGAGGCCGACGTATCCTTGCCCGTTGCCCGCGACTTTATCAAAGCGATTGGCGAAAAAGCCGCTGGTCAATCTGTCACCAAATCAATCACACCCGGCCAACAAGTCGTTAAAATCGTCCATGACGAGCTGGTGCATGTGCTGGCGGGCGACAATGAAAATGCTGGCGAGCTGAAAATCGACAATGCGCCCGCCCCGATCCTGATGGTCGGTTTGCAG
>Ga0209345_10000574_pt1 | contig 46634 bp, 63 predicted proteins | sample Cruoilmetagenom7_FD_187294 | JGI IMG/M metagenome (GOLD analysis project Ga0209345, IMG submission 187294) | Oil polluted marine microbial communities from Coal Oil Point, Santa Barbara, California, USA - Sample 7 (SPAdes) (version 2) | ecosystem: Environmental > Aquatic > Marine > Oil seeps ...
TGGGCAACAAATGTTTTAAAAGCTGGTGTTGTCGATGACTTTTATTCAATCGAAGTCGGGTATGAAGATTGGACACCGATTCAATATTTACAATTTAAGGGAATGAGAATCGGTGGTTTTAATTTTAATTTTCCTTATGGCGAAAAAATAACAGGCGGTTTTCAGCTTGTTGGTTTTGAGCAACTGGACTCGACGACTTCACTTGTCGGCGCAGGCTCCACGGCTGCGGTTGGCACCACGGATATTATGAACGGAAGTTCTGATGTTAGCGGTATTAAAATTGATACTGTTGCAGCGACGGATATTTTTAAATCAATTAGTTTGAATTTAAATAATACTCCGAGAGCTATTGAAGGGTTGGGAACTATCGGCGCTCGAAATCAAAAAGTTGGCCGCTCTTTAATTACCGGAAGTCTCGAAACTTATTTTGACGATATTACGCTTTATAATAAGTTGCTGGCTTCAACCGCTGTTGAGTTGGAATGGACTGTAAGCGATGGGACTAGCAGCTACGCGTTCTTGCTTCCTAAGATCAAATTCACTTCGGGCGCTCCAAACGCTGGCGGTGTAGACTCTGATGTGATGATGCCCTTGGATTTTACGGCTCTTTACGACACGACAGAGGCGACAAATTTAAAAATTACGAGAACTCCGTAATTATTAAATAAACTAAAAATAAAAATATTCTTTTAACTTTTCTTTAAAAAAAACGATGGTGAAATATTATGTCTTTAAATGTTCAAACAAAAGTTGATAAAAAAGAAGTAGAGGGCCGCTGGTTTCCTTACGGGGAAACTGGCGTATCTTTTTTAATTGCTCGCGCTGGAAATTCGGCATATTTGCGCGCTTCTGATAAAGCGGAAGCGCCTTACAGAAAACAAATTGCTAGAAATAAATTGTCCAGCGAAAAACAAATTGATGTTCAGTGCGTTGCTATGGCTGAAGGAATTTTAAAAGGTTGGAAGGGTGAAATCACTGCGGAAAATGGGGATGCTTTAGAGTATTCTACAGAAACCGCAACAAAATTACTTCGATTGAATCAAGAAATTCGCGAATTTGTTTTTGAAATGGCGACTGAGCAAGAATCTTGGGTTATTGAAGAAAAGAAAGAAATTTCAAAAAAGTAGTAGAATTTCTTTTATGGAATAAGCGTTGGGGAGAAGATGAAGAATATTTAGAAGAACGCGAAACAAAATTGGGCATTCCGCAAAAAGCATTAGAGGAAAAGCCTGATATGGATAGTGTTTCTTTTAGTTTTTTTAGTCGATTCCTAACGCTTACTAAAATGCGTCAGAGTTCTATGGATGGAACTCTACCAATTAGTTTAAGAGAAATAGATTTATATTTAGAATATTATCCGGTTTACGATGTTTATTTTTTCATTGATGTTATTTTTGAAATTGACGAGTTATATTTAGATGGAATCGACAGAAACAAGTCTGAAAGTCAAAATTGATGGTGAGAACGCTATTTCCGATGGGAAAAAGCTCGATGCCGTCCTTGATAAACTCGAAAAAACCGGAAATAAAGTATCAAAAACAATTGATAAACTTGGTCGAGAAACAAAAGAAACTGGAAAGGATTTTGACAAATTAAAAGGGAATGTCGGCTCCACCACGGCCATGATGCAAAAGCTAAAGGGTGTTTCTTTAGTTGCGATTGCCTCCCTATCTTTAAAAACTGTCATTGGTGATTATCGCAATTTTGAAACCGCTTTAATTGGTGTAGAAAAAACCACAAATTTAGCGGGAAAATCTCTGGATGCTTACGGCAAAAGAATGTCGGATTTATCTAAAAAAATCCCAATTACCGCAACTGAATTATTAAAGCTAACCGAAACTGCCGGACAAATGGGAGTTGAAGGTTCCTATGCTTTAGAAAAATATGCAACAACTTTCGCCAAACTCGCTCGAACAACTGATTTACAAGGTGAAGGTGCTATAAAAACTTTGGCAAGAATTCAAAAAGTAACTGGGGAAAATACAAATACGATTGATATTTTAGCAAGTTCAATCGTTGCGCTTGGTAATACTTCTGCGGCGAGTGAATCAGAAATTGCCCACATGACCGGAGAAGTTGCTAGGCAAACTTCCATGTTTAAATTAAGTTCAATTCAGGCTGCGGCGCTTGCAACGTCAATGAAAGAAATGGGCGTTCGTGCTGAATCAGGCGGAACGTCTATCGGTAGAGTGTTTCGCTCAATTTCAAATGCCGTTCTTGCCTCCGATGAAGATTTTAAACAATATACAAAAACATTAAAAATAAATGGCGATGAATTAAAAAATGCATTCAATGAAGATAAAGTCGAAGGATTTGTTTTATTTTTAGAAGCATTACAAAAGCAAGGGGATCGAGCTGCGGTATCGCTAGACGAACTTGGCTTAGGCGGAACTCGATTGATAGGCGATATTTTACCGCTTGCGAAAAATTTAGATACCCTTCGAGATAAATTGGAACTTGTAAATAAAGAATTAAAAAATGCAACGGCTCTCGATGCGGAATTTGAAAAAAGTTTAAAAAGTTTAGATTCACAATGGACTTTATTTTTAAATAATGTCCGTGGTGCTGGGCGAGAAGCCTTTATTCCAGTGGGTCAGGCGATAACTTCAGTTTTAAAAACCTTAGTTGATAATTTTACAATTTTAAAAAATACTGTAATTTTAATTTCAGCCTTAATTGCTGGAAGATTTTTACAGGCTTTATATCTAAGCGCCGCAGCCTTTGTTGCGAATCAAATCCAGATTGTCAGGTACAATGCTGCACTCGCTACAATGGCTGGTGTGAGCGGTGTTGCTGCTACACGCACAATTGCCCTTGCTGGTGCTGGTGGCCTATTGCGAGGGGCGTTTGCGTTCCTTGGTGGCCCACTGGGAGTTATCACCCTCGCAGCAACGGCATTATTTTTATTTTCTACCAGTTCAAGAGAAGCAAGGCGGGATGCAGAGACATTAAAAAACGAATTAAAGCAACTGGGGAATGAATTTGATACTTTGGAAAGAAAAGAGAAAGAGGCTCTTTTACAACGTAATAAAAATCTCTTAGATACTCAGAAATTAAATCGTTCAAGATTAAGAAATCAAGATTTATATTCTAACCAATCGCCAGAAGAAAGGACTTTGCTTTTAGGTGATATTGCAACTGCCAATAGGGAAATTGAGGAAACGGAAGCGACAATCCTCAGAATGCAAGGCGTACTTGATGGAACAATAAAAACTTTCGCTAAGGCTGAAGAATCAATCACTGAAACGTCCACGGCCACAAAAGAATTAGATACCGGAATTGAAGATTTAATTAAAAATTTAAAATTTAAAGTTTCAATAATGAACGAAACTGAGCGTGAGCAGTTAATTTTAAATTCAATAAATCAAGCGGGTGCTAATATTACGAAAGAGCAAGCTCTGCAAATTAGAGCTTATACTGGCGCTTTATACGATAATGAAAAATCATTGCAGGCAAAAGAAAAAGCCGAAGCCGATGCTTTGAAAGCTATGGAAGATCATCGAGAATCGATGCAAGATTTTTTAACTGAAGTTATCGGTTCTTTTATAGAGGGTACTGGGAAAATTGGAGATTCTTTTAAAGATTTATGGAATAGAATCAAAAGAGAATTTATAAATTCCGGTGTAGCTTCTATTTTTAATTTCAAATCGTCGAATACCCCTATTTTATCAGGCATAGCCGGTCTTTTCTCAACGGGTGCAGCCGCAAGCGGTGGGGGTGGTGGTGGCGGTGGATTTTCTTTATCTAACGGATTATCTGCGGGTAATTTTCTATCAAAAGGATTAACTAGCGCAAATTTACAAGTCACTAGCGGAATTGATAAAGTCGCTAATTTTTTATTACAAAATGGTTTTGAAAATGCAGGCGCGTCAGTGGGTAATTTTGGATCGTCACTGGCTAACATGCCCGGTGGCGCGATTGGTGGTGGTTTAATATCTGCTGGTGCTGGTTTTGCTGGCGGTTATGCCGGGAATAAAATTGGTGAGGGAATTTTCGGGAAACAGGCAAATTCTAGTATTGCAACTGGAATCGGAACTGCAATAGGAACTTACATATTGCCCGGTATCGGCTCGGCTATCGGGGGTCTTGTCGGTGGAATTGTTGATGCTGCATTTGGTGGTGATGGTAAAAAACGCGTTAATTTAGGCGTATCAACAATTGTCGGAACACCTGATAGAAATGCTGGGCAAGTTTTATCAGAGTCTGGATTATTATTAACAGGGCATACGAAAAGAACAGGCGCAAAAGGCGTGGAAGCTGCTAAAACACTTGTGGCACAGTTTAATTCTATAGATGCCTCTCTTTTTTCATTGGCTAAAAATCTTGGCATTGATGTTGATTTATCAGGATCGCCGCTTGTTGGAAAATCTAGCGAAGCTGGTAAAAGCGGTGGCGCGTTTTTCGGTAGCGCTGCCTACAATAAAGTTGATGAAAGTCAACTTGCCGGTGCTGCTGAGGCGTTTATAAATTCGTGGGTTTCTGCGGTAAACGAAAAATATAATTCAAATATTGATATAAAACCTGTTTTGGATTTGCAAAAAGAAAACGAAACCTTAGCCGGAACATTGCTACGGGTTGGGTTGCAGGTTGATATTATAAACGGCTTATTTTCTCAAATGAATTTTACATTATTCGACTTATCAACAAGTGGAATAATCGCCGCAGATGCTTTGACAGAAGCGTTTGGTGGACTTGAGAACCTAACCACGGGATTAAATACTTATTACAACTTGTTCTTTTCAGAACAGGAAAAAATTGAGAAATTAACCAGCGATGTTACGGCTGAATTTGAAAGGTTGGGCGTGGCAATGCCTAAAACAAAAGCTGGATTTAAAGATTTAATAAAAGGTTTAGATTTAACAGATGCCGCAGCGTCAAAATTATTTGCGGATTTAATAGGTTTGGCTCCGGCATTGTCAACTGTGTTGGAAAATATAGAAGCACAAACGCAAATTCAAATTGAAAATCAAATTGCTTTAAGTACGCAAATTCAGGACACGGCGAGCGATATTGCCACCAATTACAATAAAGAAAAAACAGCAATCTTAAATGTTTCAAATACTAGAATCGGAGAATTGCAGCGAGAAAAAGACGCAATCGAAAGGGTTTCTGAATCATTATTGAAAGCTGCCAGTAATTTAAAATTATCTTCCACCTCTGGTTTATCTAATAAGGAAAAATTAGATTTTGCCCAGTCGGAATTTAATCGATTAGCGGCCTTGGCTGGTGCTGGCGATTTAGACGCGGCGGGTCAATTAGGAGGGGCCGCAAACTCTTATATACAAGAGGCATCCAACTTTTATGCAACTAGCGATCCGTTTTTAGAAATTTTCGATTCAGTAACGAAACAATTAGAAGAACTAGGCGCAGAAATATCAGGTCAAGGTTCTGGAATTGACAACCAAATTGCAAGCATACAATCTGAGACTTTAAGTTCGATTAAGAATTTGGGATCAACTGCAAAAAGTCAATTGTCTGGAATTGTTAGCGCGACTGCCGGAATAAATAGCATAGAAATTTTATTAGCGCTTTTGCCGAAAGAAATTGCCAACTCTTTGTCGGCAATCACAGGTGTAAAAGCTGCCGATTTGAGCAATGATCCAATTGCGAATTTATATAAAGATGTTTTGGGCCGTGATGCTGATATTAGTGGTTACGCATACTATCAAGATCAATTAGATACAGGGCAATTAAAGAGCGGCAATTTAACTGCTAATTTTGTAGGGAATGCTTTAGCAAATGGAGAGCTTTCGAGAGACACGGTAAATAGCGGTGGTGTTGCACCTGTTGAAAATTTAGATTATATCTCTCAGCTTTATATAAAAGGATTAGGCGCTTTTGATCCAGTTGGCTATGAATATTGGAAAGGGCGTGAGGCGGAAGGTGCAACCAATGAACAATTAAAAGCTGAGTTTATGGCCGGGGCCGCGTCACACGATCAGGAGTTTACAGAATTCAGAAAAGGTACTGCATTTGTAGCACGGGATCAGATTGCAAGTATTCATGCCGGTGAAAAAATTATCGATCCTGACTCTAGCCGAATATTAAATAAATATGGAATTAAAGTTCAAAGTGATCCAAACGAAAAAATTATCGAAGCCTTGGAGAATTTGACCAGCTTGGTGATAGACATTCACGAAGACTTGCGAAAAAACTCAAGCGCGTCACAGCAAATAAAGGAAAAGCAAGTGTTAATAATGGAGCGCGATATTCGCCAGAAAAATAGAAAAAGAGTGAAGGTTTAAGAAAATGGCTTCTGTAATTTCCGATGCAGAATACGAAGCATGGCTTTATTCTATTGGCGAATCCCGCGTTTTGCTTTTGGAAATGGATCATTCTGATGGGACTGTTTATTTCGGAAATTTGCCGTTTATTAGCAAGCCAAGTGACTCAAAGTCTAATATAATTTTTGACGATGTTTTAAAAGATTCTATAAATTTTGAAAGTCGAGTTGATGAATTTTTAGAAATTGGTGATTTGGAAATAATAAATGATAGCTCTTTAAACTACCTCATTGATTACAAATGGAAAGGTTTTGAAATAAGATTTTATCTAGGCGATCCATTGTGGGGGTTTGATGATTTCAGAAATATAGCGAACGGAATTGGCGGCGGAATATCCACGATTAAAAGGGGTATTTTAATTTTTGATATTCTCGACAATACGATATTTTTTGATAAGTTTTTACAAAAAAATCTATTGCCATCTGAATTACCAAAGCCGATTGCTTTTGGCGAGCCGTTCAACGTAAAACCCGCCCTTGTGGATAGCTCGGCAATCGAATATCAAATCAACGATGGGCCTGTCACCAGCTTCACCACACGGGATAATGGCGCAGCCCTGACACCAGACACCAGCGATCTTGATAAGGGCTTATACACGCTGTCAACAATGCCCGTGGGGGCTGTTAGCGCGGATATTATCGAGCCAAACGATACCCCAAAAGAAATAATAAATTATATTGCTGATAAATTTGGAAAAACAGCCAACCAAACTTCACTAGACGCATTGCCAACTTATAAACTTGGCTTATTTTACGATAGTTTTGATGTTACAGGAAAAACTGTTTTAGACGATGTTGCAAAATCAATTTATGGTTTTTGGAAAATAAATTTATTGGATGAATTAACCTTCGGACTTTTAAAAGAGCCTGAAGTTGTTGCAGATTTTGAAATTACAGAAAATGATATTGCTGAAGGTGGCATAAAATCGATTGAAATCGATGACCCAGCTCAAAAGGTTATCTTAAATTACAAAAAGAATTTTAATGTTTTAGATCGAAATAGTTTGGCTGGTATTGTAGCGGCCAATCCTGATTTGGCTGAAGATTTCATTAAGGAATGGCGACAGGTTGAAAAAGAAAATTTTGAAATAAATTTGTGGGCATCTGCTCCAACTCTAGGGACTGGTTGGGCTGATAATTCAGATGACAGCTACACTTGCGACGGTACTCAAGTTGCGAATTCTGATTTAGAAATTACAGGAAAAACAACATTAAATGAGAGTTATTATACTGCCATAGCAGTGTATAATCGTAGCGCGGGGAATGTTCGCGTTGTGGTCGGTGATGATACAGGAGCTGGTAGCTGGATAAATTCTGACGGTATTTATTACCAAACAATTCCAGAAAACACTAGCGATGGAAGAATTCGAGTTCAGGCGGATTCTGATTTTGTTGGATCAGTTCATTTAATTAGTTTCAAGGAAGTTTCAGATTATCCAGAAAGTACTATTTTTATAGCTGATTCTTTTATTTCTAACTCAACAGACGCGCAAACTGAATGCGACAGAATCGCCCTTTTAAAAAGTGTTGTTAGAAAAACTTGGGAGGTTGAATGCTTTTTAGCCCCCGCACAAGCTGAACCGGGACAAACCGTTAAAATAAACCACCCACGTTTTGGTTTTGAAAATGGCAAAAACGCCTTAATTTTAAGCGTTAGCCGTTCCTACACAGAACAAAAAGTAATTCTGGAAGTTTGGTTATGAATAACATTAGATTTTTAACAAAAAATTCTCATAAACTCGCAACATTAACGGCAACTTCTGAAGCTCTCAGTGTTGAAAATACAAAGGACGCTAGACGATCTTTTGCGTGGCGATCAGCTACGTTAGCGACACAAACAATCACGGGAACCCTTGCGACTGCGACTTCTGCGAATTGTTTTGTTTTTGCGAATCATAATTTAAGCGCTGGCTCTTCTGTTCAATTAATTTTGAAATTATCAGGGGTAACAGTTTATGATTCTGGAGAAATTGATCCGAAAAATTATATCCCGGCTGGAGTTTGGAGGGCTGGGATTGATCCTTACGGAGAAACTTTAGACAGTTTTTTACCATATCAAAATTACGATTCATGGTTCGCATCTACTGTTTTTGATTCCTACGAAATAATAATAAAAGATTCTGGAAATTCCGATGGGTATATTCAGGCAGGCTTAATAATGTTGGGTTCTTATTTTTCGCCGAAATTAAATGTTAGTTATCGGCCTAAAATGGAATGGATAGAGGATTCTAAAACATTTAGAACAGACGGTGGAACAAGGCGTGTCGAAAGCATTGGATCAATTTATCGAAAATTTGCTTTTAAATTAGATTGGCTCGATGATGAAGATAGAATAACTGTTTTAAAAGAGTTTATGAATTCTGGAAAAAAAGAAGCAATTTATATTTCGATATATCCTGAATCCGGTGGTGGTAAGGAATTGGAGCATTCTTTCATTTCCAATCGAGAAAGTAACATAGAATTCTCTAATAATTTTTATGAAAATTGGCAAGCGCCAATGATTTTTGAGGAAATTTAAAATGGCACTCCCATCGATCACAAGTTTAGTTTGGGCTGAATATAATATTTCAGAAGGGGACACAGCGCTTTTCGTTAGCAAATTTAATGCTTATTTAACAAGTTTAGAAACTTTAGTTTCTGAAGAAAATATTTTAGCGACTGCTTTAGAAGATTGGGCCGTTCGCGCTGAGGATAGCGCAATCCCCACGGTTTCCGGTGGTGATGCTTCAACAACTTTTTCAGCGTATCACCATGCACAAAAGGCGGCGGCTTCTGCAATATTGGCGGCTAGTTTTGCAGATTTCCCAACTCAAGCAGGAAACTCAAATAAGATTTTGCAAACAGATGGAAGCGTTATTTCATGGGAGGATAGATTCGGTGGAGCCTATTCCGCAAGCGTTTCCGTGGATACTGCGATTAGTTTAAGCAATGGAGTTTTTCAAGATTTTACAACAACGGTTGACGATTTAATTTTTACGTTACCCACTCCCGGCGCAGGGATTGAGGGCGGGCCGCTAGTTGTTATTAAAAATAATAATTCAAGTGCAAGCTCAATTGCTATAAAACTTGGAACTAATAATTTTATTGAAATTCCAATAAACGGAATTCGTGAATTTTATTTCGATGGAGCAAATTGGGATTATAATTTATCCGAACCGGGTCGAAACGGAATTGCAAATTTTGAAATTTCCGATTTTATAGACACTGGAATTGTTGGCGGAATCTCAATGGTCGAAATTGACGCGACCACTGTTTTCATAGCGTATTACGATGGTGCTAATACTATTAGATGCTACATAGGAACATTAACCGGCGACTCATTAGCTTTAGGAACCTTGCACACACCAACAACGACGATGGTCGCGAATTCCCCCGTTCGCGTTGATAAATTAACTTCTACGAAATATGTAATTTCTTATGAATCAACAACCGGGGATATTGGAACAATAATTGTAGAAAATTCCGGCGGAACTTTATCGTCTGGAACTGAAGTTGTTCAAGCGGCTAATTACGATGCTGCTTCTGGAGCTGATTTCATGTCTATTGTGGCAATGAATTCGACACAATTTATTGTAGCATTTCAACAGGGGACAACATCTTTTGATGGGGTTTGTCATTTGTATTCGGTATCGGGAACCGGGATCACTTACGAAAATGCGGCAACATTTCACAATGGGACAAGCGGAACAACAGAACCTGACTCCATCGATATTGTCCGATTGTCAGATACCCATTTTGGGATTGTATTTGGGTTTGATTCATCTTCGACTGCTGCAAAAGTACGGGTCGGAGAGATTACAATCACCCCCACGTTATCGCTAGGTTCGGCTGTTGATATTTCAACAGAACAAATAAATAGGTTAAGCGCACATCAAATAAGCTCGACTGAGCTTGTTGTTTTTTATAATAAATATCTGTCCTATGGCCTTTATGCCGTGCGGGTTACGGTATCTGGAACAACGGCAACAGTCGAAACACCTGCTAAAATATCAAGCGACTTGCTAGCTCAAGAAAGTTTAAATGGGCCTAGAACATCTTTAAAAATAGATAATTCTAATTTTATTTTATTTTTTCAAGCTGAGTTGGCTGGCGAGGCTGTTGCAACAAACGCGAATTATTTATTATGGGTTTCTAAATCCGGTACAACTTTCAATGCAGACTCAAAAGAAACTATCGTCAGCGATGAAGATTCTTACAGGCATCAAGTCGTGCCTTTTGATTCTAGCAATGCGGTAATGTTATATACAGACGCAAATGCGGGTAATGATTTATATTCTAAAATTATTAGATTGAGTTTTTAAAAATGGCTATTCAAAGAATTACAGACCAAACTATATCAAGCAACCTTTTAGAAATTGGTGATGATTTAGAATTTTTAACAAAATTTAATTCTTTTTTATCAAAATATGATTTAATTTTCCCGCAAAAAAATCAGCAAATTTTAGATTTTCCAGAGTGGGCTGAGCGTGCTGAGGATTCTTTAATTCCCACCTCAAACGGCGGTGATGAAGTTGATGATTATTCGGCAAAGCATTTTGCTGAAAAAGCCGATGCCAGTAAAGAAACCGCTAGAACTACTGCGGGATGGCCTGTTCCCCCCACCACGAAAAAAATACTAACAACAAGCGGAACGGTAGTTTCGTGGATTGACCCTATTTATTATGGGTATTATTCTGCAACTGTTACCGTGGATGATACTCGATTTGATCCCGATAATGGGAAATATCAGAAAATAAAAATAACGTCTAAAATAAAAATGTTATTTCCAAATGATACTGATTCAAACTGGAAAGGTGGGGCAAGCATTTTTGTTAAAGTTGATGAAACAAGCACTTTTGATTTATATCTAAAAGAAAGCGATTATAATATTCATTCATTCGCCCCCGGTGAAAAATTTAAATTATTTTTTGATGGTGCGGTTTGGCATCTTGGTCTTAGTGATCTTGAAAATAACAATGTTGGGTTTGTTTATGATGAACAAAGTTCAGGGGTTATCGAGGCTGGCGGTGTAGATTTAAAAAAATCTACAAAAAAATTAAGCTCAACAGCGTTGATTTCTCTTTACGATCTGGTGGGGGGTGGGGATATAAGCGCTGAAATAATAACCTTATCAGGTACAACTTGGACTTTAAATAACACTGATTACGATTCGACATTTAATTCTAACACTTATGAATTTGTGGCATTGAGTTCAACATTAGCTTTAATGGTTTTTGACAATGGGTCTAATGACGCGGTGATAGCTTGCTCAATTTCTGGAACTGTTGTCACATGGGGGACTGAGGTATCTTTAAACCGTGATAGCTTGGATCAAAATGATTTAATTTTAATTAAAATTGATTCCACAAAATTTGTCGCTGTTCGCTCTGTTTTAAATGGTAGCGCTGTTGACGAATTGCGAGTTGTTTGCGGCACTATTTCTGGAACCACAATCACACTTGGCACAGAAATAGTCTTGCAGACAAGTGGTTCTGGAGGAACTGATTTTACAAATGTTTCCGCAATTGCATTGTCAACTTCAAAATTTATTGTTTCTTTTTATGATGTTAATTCCCCAAATGATTCTAAATATTATGTTTGCACAATTTCTGGAACAACGATTACGGCGGGATCGGTGGCGACAAATAGCGGAACTGAAATTAGTCAACCGTCTGCAATGATGGCTGTTAGCGCTACTGAATGCACAATTGTTTCTGTTGATGGTGTTAAACCTTATGCAATGCATATTTCTGGAATGAGTGGAACAACGCCAACTTTTAATTCTCCAGTTTATTTGGATAATAAAATTGGGGAAAATATTGAAAATATAAAACTGGCTGATATGGACGATGCCGGAAAATATATTTTAGCTTTTAAAAGCCCACTTGATAATGATGCAAGAATTTGTTTTTTGGGAAAAAATAGTTCAGATTATTTTGTAGGTTTACCCACACCCTGTGGAGTAAATAATGATTTAGATATAGATATTGAAAATTTAGGAAGTAACCGTTTTACATTAACTGGATATTTAGCCGGTGATGATTATCGTGTTACTCTATTTGACGCTTTAAAATAAGGGGTTTAAGAAAATGATTGTAAGAAATTCTGATAATGTTGTTGTTTTAGGCAACAATTCTATTTTAAATTCGGATCATGCTATTGATATGGTAAATAGAAGACGGCGAACTGATTTGAATGCAACAAACGCAACATTTTATAATGTAAATGTTCCCTATGATTTTAAGCCGTATTTATACACTTTTGATGGAACAAACTTCGCCTACACGGAAAAGGGAATTTCTGAAAGTTTAAAAATTCGAGTTATTTCCGAAATAAAGAATGAAGGTTTGCGAAGAATTCAAGTGGAAATGCCCGCAATTTCCGATTTTGATTTCCTAGAATTCATAAAAGAGTTTTGGTTATCAATTGATGTCTCGGCAAGATCGGCAACAGTAAAATTTCAAAAAATAATAGATATTTACCAAGCTGGAAAAGATTCAATTGCTGTTATTAAAGCAGAAAGCGATCAAGCTACAATAGCAGCGTATGACGTGAATTCCGATCCAGCTTGGCCGGTTTAATCAATTACCCTTTTTCTAAAAGAGTCATCTTTTCAAACATTTGAAAATAGATGGCTTTTTTAGTTTCACCGGAAATAATTATCCAGCTATCACCAGTTGCCACCGGCTGATAATCTATCACCCCTCGTATGCTTGGCGATGTCGTAAAGTCTACGCAAACAGTATCGCCGGGAGTTATTCGAGCTAAATCTTTTTCAGTCATTTTTAGAGCCTCTAGTTTAAGCCTATAAAATAGGCGGTTTTTTGAAAAATTGAACTAATTTTAAAAGTGTGTTACAATACCCTCGTGTCAATAATGGCACACGTTCTTTTAAATTGGAGAAAATATATGAAAACCGTTTTAATTTTCGGTAATAATCACCGCTGGGGAAAAGGCGAGTATTTCGTTGAGGCTTTTAACAACGCTTGCCAGTCGGGAGACTCACCTTCAGAAATGTCAATCTATATATTTGATTGTGAACCGGACGAAATAAAGGTTGATTCGATGGGCGGGTATAAATTTCCAGAAAATAGCAAAGTTAAAAGTTTAAAAAACATAAAAACCCCTAAAAAAATACTCGAAATAAAAGACAAAATAGAGTCTTTGGAAGGTGATTTAGAAGAACAATTGTGGCTTTTTGAGGAAGTCATTAATTCAAAATAAATAATTTAAAACCCCGTTAATTCGGGGTTTTTTTATCCTAAATCTTTTAAATTAAAAATACTTTCGATTTCTAAAATCCGCCAATCGTCTGACATATTACCCTTAACAATTATCCACGATTCGTCTACCTCCAAAGAGTCAAAATGCTGCTGCCCTTTCAGGCTGTCAAATTCATACCGACTAATCCTGCACTGAATCGAATCTGTATCATCCTCTATTTTCAGCTTTAAATATTTGGTGTCAGATTTTAAAACTGATCCGCCACGTTTTGCAATTTGCGCGGTATCATTCAAATTCTTCAATTCTTTTAGAATAACTTTTCCGATAACAACATAATTACCAGCGCTCTGGACATTTGAGATATTGTCTGGAGCTTTCGTTAAGCCGTAATCTATGGGGTTTTGATAAAGATCATGCCACAAATCCCAACACGGATATAGAGTGTCAAAGGGGGTTTTGGGGTTTAGTAATAACGCCGTAAGAGTTTTTGTGAATTTTCGCTCGCCCCTTCTGGCTTCTAAAATTATTTCTGCTTTTTTATCAGCAATCCCATCAAGGTTTTTTAATCCACCTAATAATTTACCATCTTTGATAGTCCAATCTATAACAGAGTGGTCAGGGTCTAGGGGGCAATAATCAATGCCATCATTTTCGTAAGCGTCCCGCAAAATCTTTAAAGAATTTTCGTCACTTTTAGAATAAATTAAATTAGAAACCGTGAATTCTAAAATATGATTCGCTTTCATGTAGGCGCACCAATATGAAATTAAACCATATGCTACGGCGTGAGACTTGTTAAATCCGTAAGCCCCAAATGTCAACATGCTTTGCCAAAGTTTATGAGCCTCAAGCTCTTTAAGCCCTGTTTTTAAAGCACCTTCGACGAAATCACTTTTATATTTATCGGTAAACTCTCGCCCTTTTGATTTACTGATTGCCTTCCGTATTTCAGAAACATTTTCCCAACTTAATTGCCCAATTTCTCGACAAATAAACATAACTTGTTCTTGATAAACTAAAACACCTAAAGTTTCCTTTGTGATTTCTTTGTATTTTTCATTATCAACTTGATATTTAATTTCCCCGAAAGCGGAATGCCTATCTACAAAATCAATAGCGCCACCTGATCCCAAAGGGCCGGGTCTTGCTAGTGCTGTTAAAACGCAAATATCATCGAACTCAGAAACGTGCATTTTCCCGCAAAGCATTTCCATTGCTTCGCCCTCAAATTGAAAAATACCATTCATTTTTTTATTTGAAAAAATAGAAAATGCCTTTTCATTATCGAGTGGCAATTCGTAAAAATCTTTAAAATCCATGCCTATCAATTTTGCACAATGTTGCAAAATCGATAAAGTTCTCAAGCCTAAAATATCGATTTTTAATAAATTCAACCTCTCAGCGCCGCGCTTATCGAGCATGACAGTACCCTCGCGAGCGTTCATGCCTGCATAGTGGCTCAGATCATCATTGCACACGATCACACCGGCAGCATGTTTACCAGCGTGTAGCGCGTGATCCTGTAGGCCCTCAGCATAACGAATGTCGGGATATTGTTTTTCAAAAACTTTCCCGAAATCACTACTATCAAGTGTCTCTTTTATTGTTGTTTTTTGCCGTTCGTCGCCCATTGGATATTCGCACAAGTTTTCTTTTAACAATTCCATTTCAAAATGTGGATAGGACAAAGCATTTCCGACATCTGTAATAGCAGTCCTAGCGCCTGCCTTATTTATATTTGAGATATTGCAAACATTTTCTTTTCCAAATTTTTTAAATATTTTTTTAATAACTTTTGGTCGATCTTCATCTGGAAAATCAATATCAATATCGGGTAAGTCGAAGCGGTTTATGTCTATAAATCTTTCAAAAAGTAGGCCGTATTTTATGGGGTCAATTTCTGTTATCCCCATTAAATAACAAACCAGCGATCCAGCCGAACTACCACGGGATGGGCCGACAAGCATTGTCTTTTTCGCATCTTGTATTATTTCAGAAACGATTAAAAAATAATCTGAGTAACCTTTTTGCTTTATCAAATCCAATTCGTAAAAATAGCGATCTGAATATTCACCAACTTTTAAATTTATATTTTTTATTTTTGCATTTTTTTCACAAATTTTTTCAACAGTTTTCTTTCCGTGGTAGGCGACCATTTCGGCTCTAGGTATTTCCACGTTACAGTTTTCCGCTATTTCGTAAGTATTAGCCGCAGCTTCGGGGCAGTTCCAAATATAATTAAATTCCAATTCGCTTAAAATATATTGTGGAACTGTTCTCGTATTAAATTTATATTGATAACCGTCCCCGCGCTTATGGGAGCCTGCTAGAATTTGATAATGATTTTTATCATCGACTTCGCAATAAAAATTATCTTGAATGTAAACTTTTGGAATATCTAAATCAAAAAGCATTTTTGATGTTGATGGCGTAAGCGCTAAATAATCAACGCGATCCATAATTTCCATATTTTCAGCGATCACATAAACGTCATCTGACAGGGTTGTAACGTCATGGATACTCAGCATGGGCCTATAATAAAAGCGCGTCCATGCAATTTTAATTAAATTATTTATTTCAAAAAAACCTTTTTCGTTTTTTGCAATAAAGATATAAATAGGGCCGAAGTTTCCACGAATCCTCCTTTCTGGATTTTGCAATACTTCTAAGCGAACGCCATAAATAGGCTTGATCCCTTTCTCTTTGCATTTTTCCTCTAGGATTATGTGGGAATAACTATTGTTAAAATCTGCAATTCCGATTGCGCCTTTTTGGTTTTCGTATTTTAAAATTTCGTCCATTTTTCCGAAAGTTTGACGGAATGAATATTCTGATCGTAATGCAATATTAATCATTTTTTTATCTACCAGTTTTTTATAAAATCATTTTCGCCTAACCAAATTATGCACTCCACAAGTGCGGCGGTATCAGCTTTAGCCCTATGAGCGTCGAAGGTTTTGCCAGTTGCAATAAAATATAATTGCTCTAATTTTAATCTTTTATTCTGGATAGTGTGACTCAATTCCACGGTACAATAATGATTTTTCGGCCACGGGAATTTAAATTCTTTTTCATATCGCATTAATTCATTTTTTAAAATATTAATATCAAATGAGCAATTATGTGCAAAAATATCTTTTTCACCTAGAAAAAAATCTGATAATTCGTCATAAATCTCCAAAAAATTCGGCGCATCTTTCAAATCGCTGTCAGTTATTCCGGTAATTTTTGTTATTATTTCAGGTAGTGGAATGGGTGGTTTTAAAAATGTTTCAAACTCTGAGATAATTTTTCCGCTTTTATTAAATTTACAAGCGTAAAATTCAATAATAAACGGCTGATTGAAAAGGCGGGTTCCGTCTGGGTGTAATAGTCCGGTAGTTTCGGTGTCAAATGCTATCATTGGTTGGCTCTCCAATTTGTGAGAGCCAATTATATCAAGCCCATTTTTCTATTAAAATAGAGCAAAAAAAAAGCCCCCTTTTGGGAGCTTTTTAATAATTTTTTTCTATTTATATTCTGTAATCTCCCCCTTATTTAGAATGTACTCTGTAGAAATTCGAGCCTTGCTTGATGCTGTAAAAATAGCTTTCTTGTCATTCTTTAAAACTTTCAACCAGTTTTTGATATACGAATCGTGCTGTAAATTTTCAAGCCTAATTCCTGATTCTGCACATAAAAAAGCACTTCCCAATTCTGCGACAAGTTCTTCAAAAGCGTAGGATTCAGAGCCGAACCGATCACCAAAATTCCTATCGAGTCTCTTTTTGCTTCCTGTCCAGTGCGTGAGTTCATGCAATAGGGTTGAGCTGTAGCCGTCCTCACTATGAAACTGTCCAGCCGCAGGCATGGTGATATGGTCTTGCGTTGGGTAGTAAGCCGCCTTATTTCCACCGTGGATCACTTCAGCTCCCGCAGCTTCGGCAATTTCTAAAGTGCTTGGGATTTCGACTTCTGTAACTTCGCGGCGTTTGGGTAACACCAAATTTTCGCACTGATCAACATTGAACACGGTATATTGCCTGACCATCGCATAACTTGATTCTTCACCCGTGTCAGCGTCTTTGTTTTTTCCAAATTTCCAAAAAACTATTTTGGTGCCTTTTTCGCCTTTTCGGACGTTGCCTTTTAATTCTTTGGCCTGTTTATATGTGAGCCAACCTGTAGAGTCGAATTCTGACATCGTAAGCAAAATATAGTTGATGCCGTTATAGTTTCGCCCTGTTACCGCATTGTGTGGAATCGCAGGATTTCCACGGTTTGAATCCTTCCAAGGCTTTAGCCAAGGAATATTGCCAGCCTCTAAGGATTCTATGATTCTGTTTGTAATTTCTGCATAAGCGTCTGTTTTCATTTTTGCGTTCTCCCGTTTAAGTTCGATCAATATAATATTATATAGATATGGTGTAAAGCACTTTTTGACCTAAAAAATGAAAAAACACTAAAAAAGCTCATAAGTGCCTGTTTTTGTTAAAAAAATTTTTATGACCAATTTATCTCTTTTTGGTCATTTTCAGGTGAAAAAAAAGATTGCACAAGATTTTAAAAACGTGCTAAGATGTAAAAACTTAAACAGGGGAAGCAAGATGAAAAATATCACACGCCATACCGGAAAACTTGAAATTGTGCAAAGGTTAGAAAGTAGCCTTTATGGTAATCCTCGCTACCTAGTGAGAATAGACGGCGTTACTTGCAAAACTCAACCTAATTCAGTATTGGGTTACGGAATCACAAACGACGAAGGCAAAACAGTAACGGCTGAAATCGGCACATATTATGGATCAGCTCACGTTGTAAATTATACGATAGTGAAATAAATAAAAAGGCGGGAATTATCCCGCCCTTTTTCAAACTGGAGAAAAAAATGGAAATCGCATTATACGACATGGTTGATGGTGGTTTTAATTGGGTGGAAATTGACACCTATCTGGCTGAATTTGGCGCGGCGTGGGTTTCGTGGCGGCTGGATAACAAATGGCACTCTGATTTAAAAGACTCTCCCGGCTTTGAGTCGGATGGCCCCTGTGTATTTATTAGGCTAGATGGCGGCAAAATTGAGCGCGAAAAAATACATGCTTTACAGCTAATCGTGACGGGTGAATTTTTTAGTGAATCAATATTGAATGACGCGCTAAGATATTCCGACTCTGTTGAGGTTTCCATTTGTTTACAATTATTGAAAAATGGAATTATTAATTTCAAAAACAGAATTATTTTACAAGATTTCGCGTGCCGATTATCGGCAAAACTTTAAGATATTTTTTTAACTATTGCAAACTGGGGAAATTTATGGCTATAAAAAAAGACTTTCGAGCAATAAATCTTGGCGATTCTATTCGCTGGAGTTCAGAAGATAAAAACTGCGGAACTGTCGAGGCGTTCACCCGTGATGATGACGGAAAACCTGCTGTGCTGGTTCGGGAAAATTCAGAAACTGTGGAGGGTAAAATACTTTTAGTAAGTGAACAAAATTATTTATTTACAGTTGTCTAACGTGTTACAATATCGCCTAGTCGGATTAACCGGCTAGTCAAAATTAAATTGGAGATTTAAAAATGTCAAAATATCTACTGAACGGTAACGGCAAAGTCATTCGGTCAGGCAAGCTAGTTGCAGCCGATCCAGACGCAAACGAAACGGTGCTGGATACCGACAAGCCGGAATCATACACGGCAAGTTTTTTAATCGATGTGGCAAAGGAAAACCGCGTTGCAATTCACAAAAAGGACGCAAAAAAAATACTACTCGAAAAAATCGAAGATAGTTTTGAAACCTTAAACTTACCGGAGCATAGCAAAATGACGGAAACGGAAATTGTAACAAAAATCGTAAATGATGGCGTTGCCGCTGATAAAAGCGATGACGAAATGCTGCAAGAGATTGTAGATAGTGGCGTGTCTTTTAAAAATGCCATGAAATTATTTAATGCTGCAATGCGTGAAGGTAATTTCAGAATTTCAACGCATGAGCGAAATAAGCTGATCTCAACGAAGTTGGAGGAACTCGAATTCGAGCCTAAAACCTACGAAGATTTGACCAACATCTGCGAATCAATTGTTGAAGATGAAGGTATACCCGACACCGATACGGCGCAAGCGTTGGCAGGTGTTAAAAAATACCTAAAAACATTCAAGCTTGACTGCCCCAAGCCTGAACGAGCGCCATCCGGCGGAATCAAAGCCCGAATCTTTGGGTGGATTTCTGAAAACTACGAAGAAGAAAAAGATAATTTCTTAAAGTTTATCGAAGAAATTTCAAAAGGCGATGAAGACAAAATCGAGCGTTATACAAAGTCTTATTTGCCTGTTTTCGAGCTGGTGCAAGGTACTCACGCTGAAGCTGAAGGCTAAGGTTAAAAACAAAAAAGTACGAAAGGCGAAAAAAAGAAAAGCACCTTAACAGGTGCTTTTTTTTGCTTTGTCAAAATTCAAAATCTAAAATTTCATTATATTTTTTTCCAGTATCAACCATTATTTTTTTAGGTTTTGCTAATTTATCCTTAAAGGCCCATAGTTCGGTTAATGTGTCGGGCGGATCGCCGTAGATGGTGGGCCACCTATTCTTAATCCATTTCTTAGCCATAGACCGGGCAAAGTTTCGATGGTCAATTAAAACGTACTGGTGAAACGTAAACAGAAGGCACCCATAAGTAACCTTCAAGCAGGGCGGGCTTCCTCTCTTTTCGTGAAGCGAATAGGAAATTGACAAAACAGAATACCAATTTATTTCCTCCCTACTCTTTTTTATTATTTCCAATTCCCCAGCGACTGGTTTTATTTTTTCAATATTCACAAATTCAAAATTGCAAGACTCGCAAAATTTTAAACTTATGTGATTTTGTATTCCGCAATTGGGGCATTCTCGAACGGGGGCGTTTCCTGAACCTGAACCCTTTTTCCCCGTGGGGATTATCACATCATTTATTGGCCCCAACCTGCCCACGTTCCCGGCAAAGTCTAACACCAAGCAGTGATCCTTATCGGGGTGAACCCTACCCCCACGGCCCAACATTTGAACGTGTAAAATAGGGCTTTTTGTAGGTCTTGCTAGAATAATCAGGTCAATATCTGGCGCATCAAAACCTTTTGTTAAAATATTTACATTAACTGCAACTTGAAATTTTCCATTTTTAAAATCATTTATTAAATCTTTTCGGTTTTCTTTCATGCCGGAATAAAGGGCTTTTGCAGTCATTCCGTTTTCTATCAACTCGGATTCTATCGCCATTGCATGTTTAATATCAATTGCAAAAATTAACCATTTTTTATATTTATTTTTAAATTTTAAACATTCTTTTATTATTTTTTTCGTTATATCCGCTCTATTATTTTTTTCTGACAAATCTTTTTTACTAAAATCTCCAGCAATTGTTTTTACACCTTCAACATTTAATTTTGAGTCTGTTTTTTTGGAATACATTTTCGATAAATAGCCTTCATCTACAAGCCTATTATAATTTTCAAAACTCGATAAGTCATACGCCAAATGATTAAATAAGGCTTTCCCGCCATTGTAAATTTTACCCTGACCAGTTCTAAACGCTGTAGCTGTCAACCCAACATAATTAGCGTCAATATGTTTTAAAAAGGTTCGGTACATTCCTTCATCTTCGACGTTTACCATGTGGGATTCGTCAACGATGCAAACATCAAAATGCGAAAATCTTTCTGGAACACGATAAGCGCTTTGTATTCCAGCAACAGTTATTTTTCTGATTATTTTAGAATTTAGCCCACTGCTAAATAATCCGCAATCTAATTCAAAATAATTATCGATAGCAGCTTTGTCTTGTTCTAAAATTTCCGAAGTATCAGACAAAACCAAAACATTTGCCCTTGGATATTTTGTTAAAAATTTATTTAAAAATAAACAAATTATAAAAGTTTTACCACTACCCGTGGGGGCGATTGCGACAGGGTGAACCTTGCTAGGATTACCGCTCTCGATACACTCGGAAACGCTTTTAAACAAGGCTTCCGAGCATTCTTCTTGATACCAGCGATAATCCATTAGAAGCCCCTTTTATATTGTCCACATGCTTCAAGCTGGTCTTGTTTGTCCAATTCCTTTTCGTGTTTTGTACATTTAAAAATTCCACCATTAAATAATTCAACATGCTCGCATGATCGGCAAGTTTTTAAAGGTGGCTCTTTATCGTGGCAGATTGGATGATTGTCGCAAAACTTACAAGAGAACCAAGTTGGTGAAAATTCTAAAGCTGGGGGTTTTTCTGAAATAATCAATTCCAACTCTATCCTTTTCAATTCTCCAGAATAAGTTTTGTCTAGTTTTACGCGCTCACTCCAGCGTTCTTCATTATCTTTATTCGTGGCAATAATCATTGCGCGATCCAGTCCAGCTTCTGGCATGTATCTTTGAACTTGTGAAAAATATTTAGGGTGCGATTTCTCGATGCCTTTGTTTTTGAATAAATTAAAATATTTATTATTCATTGTTTTTATTTCTAACAAATGAACAGTTTTCGGAGCTTCTGGAAACCCTCTCGCCCTTCCGTCTGGATGGCCCTTGGCGTGGCCGGTTTGATCGACAAATTCCTCTTGTGGTTCGTCAAGATGTCCGAAAATTTCTATTTCATTACCTTCATCATCTACGCGAAAACAAGAAATACCCTTGTTTTTAAGGGTTTTTATAACGCGGGCTTCCTCAATATCCCCACGGTTAAAAATGCGAATTACCCTTTCTGGAAATATATTCTTTGTCGCCCATCTAAAATTTAACCAAATGTTTCGTTTGCACTGGTCGCCTATTCCAGACATTCCCAAATAATCGCGGAATGGTTCTACGCAATCGTTGCCATCCCCACCAATTAAATCGTTTGTTTTAGATTGTAATTTTGGAATTTTAGCCATTTCCTAATCCTCTTTTTAATCAAAAGATTTTCTCAAATCATCTTCTACGAATACAGTGACAATTGCCGCAGGAGGGATGATTACACCAAAACCTTTGACAGCTTCACATTTAAAACCTGATTTAAAATCACAGTTTGCAAAGTCATAAAGATTTATACCCCATGCCCCACAAAAAATTACTACAAAAATTATTTGAAATATTGTAATATTTTTCATTTTTTCACCTAGCCTCTAGCTTGAAAAAGAGGGATATTATCTTCAGCAATAATTTCCAGCTCCCGGTCGCAGGCTTGTTTTATTTCTTTCAAAACCTGTTCAGAATCGCCCCCCTTACTTGTCCAGCGTAGGGCTTTTTTCAAAATTTGTTCACGCGCACCACCACCAGTCTTATAAACCTTTGCGATTCGATATGGATCAAGTTTTATTTCAACAAAACCATTTTTAATATCTTCAGCGGTTAAATTTTTTCGCAAAAAAGTATCGTAATGTTTTGGCATTTTTTAAAAAACTCCGTAAAAAAAAGGCGGATTCTCACCGCCTTTATTATTTAAAAAAAGAATAAATTAAATTATTCTTCGATTTCTTCTTCACCTCCCTGTTCGGTTTCGCTTTCTTCTTCAATCGGGGTGTTACCTTCGTCATCTGCACCGACAGAACTCTCTTCGCCTATTTCGACTTTTTCTTCAGGTTCGTCATCTTCAAAAATCGGGCGCTTTAATTTGCTTTTTGGTTTTTCAGAACTTGAATCGCTGCCCGGTTTTTGGGGTTTTGCAATGCCCTTTTTCTGATAATATTTTTTAACATCATTTGAATCTGGATAATCACCACTCCCGGTTTTAATGGTCAAATCAGCTTCAAAAGGGATACCGTGAATCACAGAGCTTTCATCCGTAACCACTACCCCGCAAGCTTGAGCGATAGATGTAAGCTCTTTGTTAGCCATTTCAACGGCTGTCGCGCTGGGATTGTCGAGATTTAAATTTCTGAAAATTATTCGGCCATTATATTTACCGCCTAAAACTTTCATTTTAACTTTTAGAATATGCCCATTTTTCTTTTTATTTTGAGCATAATCTGTTGTCTGGACTTCAAGAGTATATCGATCCCGTGGGAGTGCTTCTAAATCGTCCATACCTTTCTGTTTGCTTGAATTAAACGAACCGGGTAACTTTGCCATGATATTTTTTCCTATTTAATTTAATTAAAAAACAATTTATTCAGCGTGAACTTTTTTGTAAATCTTCGCTAAATTTGGCTCCTCAAACATTTCGAGGGTTATTCCTTTTGGCAAACGCGCCTTCACGTCAGTATAAACGTCATCTTTTTTGGTTTGCAAAATACGGTATTGTTCACCAGGTTCGCCGTCCTCAATATCTTCGGCGCGAATGGCAAAAACAAGATCGAATAAATACGGAATTTGTGGGCCTAGCTTGTTTCCCGGCATATCGATTTGATAGGTGACTAAGCCGGTTTCCTGATTTACAATTTTCAACATTTTGAAGGTTATCATTACGTTGTAATCTTGCAAATCTCTGAATCGTTTAAATTCAGAAATAACCCTTGATTGAAAGGCTGGGTATAATTTTCTAGGATCGTCGGTTTTTTCCTTTTCATCCTCAAAAATCATTTCGGCAATTTCAGAACCGGAATCTAAAATTAACCAATCGCAAATTTTTTCCCCCTCAAAAAAATCATGCAATTCATCAAGCTGGTCTGCATTTTCCAGTTTGATACCTTTGACATTTTTAGGCGGATTTTTAATAGATAATAAACCGCCTTCCATTGATATGATAATTGTGGAGCCGCCCGTGGTGGTGGATAGCGTGGTTTTTCCTGAACCAGCCATTCCATAAATAGCGAGTTTTAATCCAGAATCATCGATCAATTCGTTTATTTCTTGAACTTCAATTGCCATTTTCTTAATCTCCAAAGTTTTCGTTTAGGATTTTGCTTTCACCTTCTAAATCACGATTCAATGCTTTTTCGTTTGTGAATTTTATAGGAAATCGTTTTTTTAATTTTTTGATGTTCCCGTTTTGAATTTCCCCCTGAGTCTTGTTTAAAAGTCGATAGCCCATTGCGAGATACCATTCCAGATCACCAAACTCTTCGCATAGGTTTTTTTTGTCGTATTCTCTCCCCTCGCAAAAATTATTATTTAACTGGATAGATAACTCTAGGGATTCCGAAATAATCCCCAGTATGCAGTGCAACATTTCTGATTCAAATTTAGAAAGTTGTATTTTAGAACTTTCAAAAATTTCCTCTGAATAAATTATTTCTTTTTTTATAGAATTTATTTCTTTCTCAAGCGGGATAAGTTGCTGAATCAACCGTGCTAATGCATCATGCTCTCGTACACGGATACCCAATCCATTTGGGAACTTTTTTTCTGTTCTTTCACTTTCAATTAGATAATTCATTCTTTCACCTTTGGTAAAGTTGTTGTAAGTCTTCTTCTGTTGGCCCTAGCGGGTGTGAGCTGCAAAAGATCGAGCCTCCTTCCCGGTGTGGGAAGGATAAGCCGTCACAATAGCAAGTTTTTCTTTTTTCACTTGGCCCCAGTTTTTTGCGATATTTATCAAGTTTAAATTTTCTCTTTAAGCAAGATGGACAGCGCGGCGGTATTTTATAATTTTCAGGATGCCGCGCTAGTGTTTTTCTAGTTCGGCAATTCCCGCACCGACACGGATAATATCCAAACATCAGCTATCAAGTTTATCCATATTTCTAACACTGTCAAAAATATCATCAACCTTTTGATTAAATCTCTCCCTGATAATATCAAAATAGTAATCGTTTTGCATTGCCTTTTTCATAAAAAAGATATATTTGCAAATAGAATTTGTAAGCTCTGATTCTACATCATCATATATCTTTTCAATATCGCTAACCGATTCAACAGAATCAAGTTTTTTAAAAAATTCCAATGCTTCAGAAGTAGTTTTTTCAATAATTTCTTCATACATTTTCTTCACTCCAGTTTATGTATTCTGCAATTTCAATTTTATCTTTAATGGGTAGTTTCCCCCAAACAGCTTTGGCGATTTTCTTTTCTTTAGTATCTGCTTTTTCTATAAAGTCTCCTTGGCTATCTACGAAATAAAATAAATTTAATTTTCCGATTTTTAAATCGGGATTTTTTGCGGAAAACCCAAAACAATCAAGAGCTTTAAATAAATCAGATTTTAAAAGGTTTGATTCTTTTAGGTCGGCTTCCTCTAGCCCGTAGTGATCGAGCATTAAAAAAACTTCAAGCCGTGGACATATCCTTTTTCTTGAATGATAACAGAAAGGGATACTGGGCCTAGTATGGACAAGCGAAGGGAAAAGCAAATATCATCCAGATATTGATCCTTTGAAATATCTGGAAATTCTTTCTGAAAATAGGCTAATGAAAACCCATAACTAAGAATTGAACAAACAGACCAAAAAATTGAAAAGATAATCAAAAACAAAATAAAATATTGCATTTTATTTTCTCCAGTTTTGAAAAATTAAATTTTATATTCATCCAGTTTTCAAAGAATGCCGCCCTGCCTCAGCAACGAATGGCATAGGAAAACTGGAGAGAAAGCCTACGCGACAGGGCGACATAACACACATTATAGCGGGTACTTTTTACAAAACAAGCTACGAAATTTCAATTGTGCATTTGGCTGGCTTTGACGTTACATAATAATCTATTTGCCCACCTTTGCCTTTTTTCTTGTAATTCGCATTTACAGAATATCTCAAACTGAAGCATTCTTGTTCCTCAGCACTCAATTTATCAAAATCGTCTCTCAATTCTTTTTGAAATTCTGCTGTTATAGAATTCGTTATTTTTTGAGCGCAAACAACTTCATCCGAGCCAACATCTTTTTTTAATTTCAAAATACCATTTTCAAACTTAGCTTCGGGATTTTCAGATTTGAGAATTTCAAAAATATCATCCCGTAAAGATTCTTCAAGTTTTTTATATTTCTTTGCTAAGTCTCTTATTTCTTTGTAATTTTCTAAAGCTGTTTCATCTAAAGTTTTAATTTTCATCTATTTTATACCCGTTTAATGTGTCAAATTTTTTCATTTCTTTCACTAAAACATCTGCAATTTCAGCGGCAATATATTCTGCCGCGTCCTTTCTTAGTTTTAATTTAATATCGAGATCGCTACTTCCAACCATCAGCTCACCTGTTATTGCTGACATGAAGGGGTCGTCTACGGCTACCAGTGGCTGAAAAGCAGCAGTAAAAGGCTCTGGAACAACTTTATAAACTCCCAAATTAAAACCGGAACCTTTAGCCTGAACAGTAATTGTTAATTCCATTTTTCATTTCTCGCTATGTGGTTGTGGTTTTACCCTCGGGCAATCTAACTCTTTTTCTAAATAATTATGAATAATTTTTGCACAGGCTTTTTGCATATAAATTTGGCCTTTCGTTCTTTGATCTTGATTATCCCAATAATGTTGCAATGCTTGCGTAGAAAAAAAGATTATAAACAAAACCAAAACATAAATCCCTATCGGTATTATAAAATCTTTATACATTTTTTATTTCTCCAGTTTTAAAACAATTCAACCCCTAGCGAAACATCTGCAACAATTCTTTTTTGCTTATTTGAAATGTCCCCTATGTTATGAAAATCTAAAGCTACATAGGTAACAGATAAGCCAGTTTCTTGTTCAAAATCTTTTAAGATTTTTAGAATTTCTTGTTCGGCTAATATTCTTTTTTTAGCTATTTCTGAAATGTCCATATTTAATCCTTACTATTCCGGTGAATAAATTAGGTTGAACATTTCTTTAATGCAAACGGTGAAACCTTGTTTTTCATCGTATAGAACAAAATCTCCCGGCTCCCCAATAACCTCTCCAGACACTGTTTTTATGCAGATTTCACCATTTCTTTCACTTGTGAAATTTTCAAGATCGAATTCATTAGCCCATTTTAAAAACTCTTCTGGTGATTCATCCTCAAATGGTAATTGGAACGCTTCTATCTGATGATTTCGATTTTTATATTTAGCCACGTTTCACCCCCGCCCCGGTAAATGTGGATGCGGCAAGAAATCGCCAAACCCCACCATCCTAGAATACCCGTGGGATTGCAGCCAATCACGGCTAATATAGCGATCAGCGGGGTCTAGCTCTACGCGCTCATACCTCAGTTTATGAAAAGAAATTTCAGCAATACTAGAATTGGGAAACATTCCCTCAGAGACATATTTTCCACAAAAATCTTCACAGCTTTTTTTAAGCCAATTTGTTTTTTCTTCGTAATCTTTTTTAATTTCGTTCATTTTTAACTACTCAAAATATAAAATTTAGTTAATAACCGCAAGCCAATATCGGTATCCTTTCTATCTTCTTCGGGAAAAAGAACGCCGGGATATTCCCATTGAGCGATTGTAAATATTGTATCCTGAATATTTTTTATTTTTTCTTCGCAGTCTGAATTTTTTTTGTTAAGCTCCCCAAGTTGTTGCTTTAGGCTTCTTCTTTCACTTTTCAAATTTAGAATTTCGTTTTTTAATTCTTGATTTTCTTTTTTATAAAATTCTAATTCTTCAATCAATTGCTTTTTTGTAAATTTTTCAATTGGTTTCATCCTACTATTCTCCTTCATATTGCCATAGGACTGCATTGCAATAGTTATGCACAGCTCCAATAGTCATCGATGTATCGTGATTGTGATGTAAATGAACTGGGTATCTAAAAAAGTTTTTTGGGAATAGACGTTTGTTGATTTTTTTACGACGAACACTTTTTGCAGGGGGGCCATCAAGACGGCTTTTGCAATAAAAACACAGTCCGTCTTGCTGTTCTATGTATTGCTCACGCACTTTTTTTCTTTCTGAAAAATGCAATTCATCATAATTTATAGGGAGATCGTACATTTTATTTTTCTCCCAAAATTTGATAAGCGGTAATGTCGTAGGCTTTGTCAAATTTCCACTGCCAATCACACATAATCGCCCCGTCATACCATCTGCTTCTTATAAAGACTTGATGTTTTAAACCCTCTGGAACCGGACATTCACCCCCGAACCACGGGCGGATAGGGTTTTCAATTACTTTGAAATTATCAAAACTGCGGGTTTCTTTTCCTAGAAAACTATCCTTACCCCCTATGAAAAAACGGCTGCATCCATCGGAATACACTTCTTGGCTGACAATAGGATTATCCGTGTCGCCGTTCCAAACTTCGCACAAAATATCTTTTGGTAAATTTTTCTTTTTTAGCACTAAGTCTCTATGGAAAGCTGGTCTAGTCCTCTTTGTGTGTGCGCCTTCACTCGTCCAGCTTGAAGACCTCCATTCCCCATCTATACAGAAGCTCCCGATAATAGGATATTTTCTGCTCTCAACATAGTCATAAAATCGGACTTCAAGCCCGTCCTTTGTTTTATTCTCGAACTTCTCTCGCACTTCTTCCAGTTTTTCTAATTCTTCTTCACGATTCATTTTGTCACCACGTGCGTTTATTTTTGCAATTTGACTTTCTGCTTCCTGAAAAATAAGATGACTATATTTTTTCCGAACGGAGTCTAAAAAGTCACCATCGTTTTCCACGATATTTCCCAACTCATAAGGGTATAGGCCAAAGAATTTTTTTAAATCATCTATGCAATCATTTACTTTATCTTGATCTTGATTACTCATTTTAACCCCTAGAATATCTAATTTTTAAAAACTTAGCATTATCATCCAATGCCGAATGAATTAACCAATTTGCATCTGGTAAAATATTACACGTTGGATTTAGCAATTCAAATATTGGAACCTTAAAAATCAGTTCGTCCCCAGTTGAACCAATTTTACTTAGGCTCCCTGAGGCTTTAAAGCAATGAACGTCAAGACTTTCCTCTGAGATTATGCCGAAATATGACCAATCCAAAACAATCGAGCGGGCTTCCTCTTTAAACTCTCGAATCATAGCGTCACGGGGTTCCTCACCCGGCTCAATTTTTCCACCAACACCGTTTAAAAATCCACGTTGCCATTCGGGTCTATTTTTTCTTATTAAAACAACATTTTCGCGCTGTTTATCAAAATAAAATCCTAGAACGTATTGTTCTTTTTTTAATTCCTGATTATCCATTTTCGTTCTCCAGCATACTCTCGATAAACTGCCTTAAAAACTCGTCCATATTAGCGCGAAAATATCTAACTTGATTATCGTGGTGGAAAGTAATTTGCAAAAACTTATTCCCGCCCCCCGCGCTAGAAAATAATTCGACTGAAAAATCATCTGATCCCCCACTGATCCAACCCTGTTTAAATCCACAAGAAATAGAATCTTGAATACTACATTCTTCAAGCTCTAATTTAATATCCATCATTCGCTCTCCAGTTTCAATTTTAAATTTTCGACTTTCACGCAAAAGCAGCAAGGATCGACATCGCAGGCATTGTAATCACAGCTATCTAGGTCACAATGGCTATCTGAAATCTCACTCAATAGAGAAATAGCCTGTTCTAATAGTGTTTGCATATCGTTTGCTCTCCAGCCGAAGGCTTACCATATCACCATTTTTTTCACGAACAACAGGCAAAAAATTTTTTCGCTCTATCATTACAAAGTCAATTCCCGCATAATGCTCAGTTCTATTGCTCGACCAAAAAACTGGAAACTGGATGAAACAACAAAAACAATACTTAGAACTTTTAGCGCCAAATGACACAGAATTTTTATTTGCCTGTTTTGATTACAGAAAGCAAAAACCACCAAAAACTTTTTATGGCACCTTAGTTGATCTTTTTGACGATTTACAAAGAGCTAACGATGAAGGCTATTGCGTCTATGTAACTGTAAATAAAACAGATGGCACCTTTAACGAAAAAGGAACACCACAACGCAAAAAGAAAAACGTAACCAATTGTAGAGCTATTTGGGTAGAAGATGATTCTATAGAAATCGAACCGCGTGATGATTTCCCGATAGAGCCTTCCTTTATAGTTCGTTCATCAAAAAACAAATATCACTACTACTGGCTAACGAATACCACTGAGTTCGCACAGTGGGAAGCCGTAATGATGGGTATGGTGGCGAACTGGGGTTGTGATCCTAATGCGCGGGACATAAGCCGCGTCCTACGCCTACCGGGTTTCTTGAATAATAAAAAAGCAGTCGATCAAGATTCCGTCATTTTTATCAAAGGAACCGGCAAAACTTTTGATTGGGATGAATTACACGAAATCTATCCAGAATTGGAAAAAGAGAAAAAAGAGGAAAAATCCTCTTTAAACTCAGATTTTAATTTGCCAGACTCAATAGAGAAAATAATAAATTCAGAAAATTATCACAACTCTCTAGCTTCAATTTCCTTATCACTGGTCAATAACAACGTCCCTCGCGAAGTCGCGCTTTTTTGCTTAAAGTCTATTATGCAAGGCGTTCCCGTGGAAAAACGCCGTGAGGAATTTGATGACCGTGCCAGCGATGAACATTTATTAGAGTGCATCGATAGCGCAATAAATAAAGTAGAGGACGAAGATACCAGCGACGACGTAGATGTGGAAAGTTTGCTCGATCCCACAGATGATGAAGTTTTTGGGAGTCGCCTAACTTTCCCTCCCGGCGACATGGGCGATCTTTGTAAAGAAATTTTAGAAATGGCACCGCATCCCAATAAGATAATTTCAATCGCTGCGGGTATTGGTTTAATCGCTGGTATAACTGGCAGAAAATTTAATGTTTCCGGTTTCGGCTTAAACCTATATATAACGATTCTCGCTGATTCTGGTATAGGTAAGGCAAATTTAAAAGACTCGATAAATAGAGCGTTAAGAGGTGGCCCATTAAATCAAGGCGCTAACTTTGCGGGATACTCTCGATTCACGGGGCCTAAAGCAATTTTTGATATGCTACAAGATGGCATGTCTCGAATATGTATTTTAGAGGAAGCTGGGCTTTTATCAGAATCAAAAAGTGGCGACCAACAAGGTATAAGTCGTGCAACTCTTGATTTATTCACAAGTTCAGGTTTTCAAAAATTCTCAGGAAATGAGGGCTATTCTGATAAAAATAATTCTATTCCTAATTTAGAAAGTCCAGCGCTTTCGATGGTTTCAATATCGACACCACGCAGCTATTTAAACTCGATGAAAACGAAATCCTCTGAGCTATCAGGGGAAATTGCTCGCATGTGGCTTATGCGTAGTACAGAAAATAAAAATTATTTTAATGAAAACATGCGTACCGATTTTAGAAAAGAAACCAGAAAAAAAATAAATGACTTAGTAACGCTCTGCTTAACCGCTCAAAAATCAGATGTAGATTACAAGATAATTGATGTGGGAATTCCTAAAAAGTATTACAAAGACTCTAAAAGATGGGTTGATTTAGAAAATAAATATAAAATGGAAGGCGACAATTTACGCCGAACCCTATGCTCAAGGGCGTGGGCCAAGGTTTTAAAAATGGCATCAGTAATTTCTGTTTACAACGGAAAAAGTAAAATTGGCGACGATGAATATGAATGGGCAACGATGGCCGTGGAGCAAGAATTAGAATTTATAAAATTAACCTTCACCCATGAAGGCGTTGATAATTTAGACAATATTGCAAAATCCGCAGTTTATCGACCTATCGTTCACATGCTGCAAAATAAATACGGTGATAAAAGTAAAAAAACACCATCTTTAGATTTAAGACAACAGGGTATTTTTACACTGGGCAATTTAAAGCAGGTAGTCAGGAATAACGCTTTGCTGACAGAGTTAGACGATGACCCTTTATCGTTTAATCCAAAAACTGGTTTGGAAAAAATACTAAATTATATGATCCGAAGTGGTCAGTTAGTCGAAATGAAAAGAGAACAATTGCATATTTTAGGCTGCAAAAGCAAGATCGGTTACAAAATAACAAGTGATTTTAGCTTAATGAACCTTCCAGAATAAAAAATCCTTTTGCGAAAAAATATTTTTTAGCGATTATTTTCCCAAACTTTTAAAATACCCCTCCCGTTAGAATTCAATTAGCCTCTTTTTGCGAGTTTACTACTGTATATACATACAGTACGACCTCGCTTTTTTGTGGGGTTGCAATTTAGAAAGTGCTGTTTTGCCCTATAAATACCCTGTTTTCGGGTGTTTTTGAGAAAATATTTATTTTCGCCATTTGTTTTTTTGCTACCCTAAATTTGTTTAAATAGCCCCTTTTTTGGCAAAAAAATAAATCAGGTCGATTTTACAAAAATATCTCGGCTTTTCCCTTGACAAATAGAAAAAGGCTTTTTTTCTGTACAAAAAGTATCCAAAACTGTATGGATATACAGTCTTTTAAAATTTGACATTTAAAAACTTGTTATTTGCCAATGGGTTGCGAGTTTTCCCAAGGTAGTGTTTTTTTACTACCTTCGCTACCGTTTTACTACCTTGCGTGCTACCTTGGTGAAAAATTAAATCGTTGAAAAATAAGGAAAAAAAAAATAAAAGGCTGACTTGTAGCGAAATACCAAATTTTTCGAGGGCGCTAGAGGGGAGGGGCTGGAAAATGGACATATTGCGATAGAACGAATAAAAAAATAAAAACAAGCTCCGAAAGTGACACCCTTTGGAAACGGAAGGTTTTACTACTAAGGAGGGTTTTGAAAATTTATATACTTATTTATCAACAACTTAACTATCACGTAAGGTAGTAAAAAAGGTAGTAAAAAGGTAGTGTTTGGAACGCGCTCGAATTAAATTTTTAAAAAATAAAATATTTTATTTTCTCGCAGGCACTAATAAAAGTGGTTCACTTCACCCCCACGGAAAATGATCGATAAGGCTTAATTTAAAGGGGGTCTAAGCGTTTTTATTAAGTACCCCAGTGCATGGGTATAGGGTGTGCTTTTTAAAGTGGCCTGAGAGGTGCGCCATTAGCTTTTTAAGGTAGTGCTAGAAAACCACTGTACAGAAAAACAGTGTGTTGAGAGTGACATTTATTAAAGTTTTCTAATATCTTATAAAAATTTTTTATTTTATTACTTTTTGAAAAACAGGCTTTTTAGGCCGAAAACGTGACCAATAATTAAAATCGAGTTCTATTTATGGGCCAAATGGCAAGGGGGTCTACTGGGGTCACTGTGTTCCAAAATGGTGCGCTCGCAAACCCTATAGAAATAGGGGTTTCAGGGTTCGCGGTGGTGAGTTTGTCTGTTTTGGATTCTAGCGAACTCGCGCAGCCTGTTTATTTTTTTTGGGGTTTAACTGAAAAATAGGGCTAGTATAATAGTCGCTCTATAAAAACTGGGAGATTTTAAAATGGGACTTAGTGAAGATTTAAAAGCAATTTTGCGTTTTGATTTCAAAAAAAAGAAAACAATTTTTAGAAAAAATGATTTACTCAACTGCCCATTTTGCGGAAGTCATAATTTGAGGACTGATCCATCTTGGGTATATTGCTGTGAATGCCAAGGAATTGGGCCTACTGGAAAAAGTAAAGAATCGGGTAAAAAACTCTGGAATGCTAGGGCAAAATGCAAAACGTAATTTTAGAAAAGGTTATTTGTCTTGATGGAAGAACCACGGGCAGTTTGTATTATTACGAGGGTAATTTTTATTTTCCAATAAATATGCATGGTGGTCAGGTTGGCCGTGTTAAAAAAGCTGCCCGTAATTTTGTAAAAGAAAACAAAGAATTGGTAAAGCGTGATAGATCAGATAAAAATTACAAAACTGTTTTAGAAATATTTGACGAATTTTACGGAGATTTAAAAAAATGACAATATTTGAACAGAAGTTAAGAGAGATTATTAACGGGCATAGTCTTGAGAGTGAAAGTGATACACCGGATTTTATACTAGCTGAATATATGATAGATTGCTTAGATGCCTTTACAGATGCAACAAATAAGCGTGAAAAATGGTGCGGGCGAAAGACAGAACAGCAAGAGGCTAACGCCTTACAACCATTAGCTTTGGGGAGCGCAGCGTCCCGAAATAGAGCCTTGTTAGGCGAGGGAGGCGGGAATGCGACCTGATGAACAATGCAAAAAAGGCGGGTTAGAGGGCATTCGAGAAATGTCGAAAATAACTGGAGAAACCTTGGAAATGCTCAGAAAATGGCATGAGAAAAAACCGCGAGTTTTTCAACTTTTGTTAATTGGTGCAAGAGCTGAAAAAATAAGAATTTCATTGAGTTCTGATAAAGCCTTAACAACTGGAGATTTATATCATGTTGATGATCGTAGATTATAATTTAAAAGAGGAACCCGAACAGGTTTTGGATTTGCCTATTGGGTTTGAATCTTTGGGAATGTCTATGAAACAAGGGGTTTTAGTTTTCACCGCCCTTGTAGATGTCGAAGCCAATACCACTCCAGTTGAATTTTTAACTTGCCATACTGGTGATTGCATGACCGATTATCCCGGCCATTATCTAGGCTGGTATCGAATCGACGATAGCATGTTGATAAACTATGTCTTTTATCGTTGAGTTAATTATTCAAAAAGATTAAAATACGGAATACTTTTTCTGGAATAATAATTCATGGCCGCATTCCCGACCGGACTACCTACGGATATTGCCAGAAGTCTTGCTATCGAGTGGGGTATTCACTGCGGGGATTGCGAAGAGTCGGATCGAATCACCATTCACGACACGGTAAAGAGTGATGACGAACTCGCCCTTTTTCAACAGATGGCTATGGTCTGCAATTTTGAAGAGAGTATTTCCGCTTTTGGTGATAGAAAATTTAAAAAGAAACAGCGAGATATTTTAAAACTAATTCACGAAAGTACAAATAATTGGATCGCTGGTCATGTCGCGGGGGTCTTGCTGGGTAGGCTTTCTGGCATTTTAACAGACTCACGCGAAGCAAACGAAATCGCAAAAACTATTTTATTATGTAGCGGCCATGTTGAATTAGATGGCAGCAAATTTGTTAAGAAAAATAAGATAAATACCGAAAGCTCTAATAAAAAAGGGCTTTTACTTCATCATAATTTTCCAAAGAGTGCTTAAAAAATGGGTATTTTATCCGACGTTGGCGAGGTTTACGAAAAATCAACAGGGGTTCCCGCGATAGTTAGCCACGAACCTTTTAGGGTTTCTGCTTGGACTTCTGATGCTGAAATTGATTTCAATATGGCATTGGAAGAAAAATTTAATTTGTTTATTAGCTTGATTTCTTTCGCAGAATTAAAAACATTTAATGATATAATTTCTTATTTGGCAGATCATGGCAAAAATTAACAGTAGATCAAAAGGTCAACGCGGGGAACGTGAGTTCTGTGATTGGCTTTTTAAAAATTTTGACTTACCTGAAAAACCAGAAAGAAATCTTGAGCAAGTTAGATCGTCTGGTGCTGACGTTTTAGTTTTTCCTTTTGCTTATGAAATAAAAAGGGTCGAAACTTTAAATTTAAAAAACTGGTGGCTGCAAGTTCGGGCAGCGGTAAAAGATGAAAACGGTTTTTGTCATAATTATATTCCGGTGGTTTCCTTTCGAGTCAACCGATCCCGGTCATGGGAATTTTTAATAAGTGCTGAAAATATAGGGTTAAACGCCGGTTTTATACGTTTGGATGAAGCCCGTTATATTGAATGGGCGAAGGGGGTTTTAAATGAGCGACAATGATGACGATCATTTTCAAATATCACTTTCTTTTCAAAATGGAATTCTTGATATAAGCAGCCCCTTCCCCAGTTTGGATGAAACTGCTTTGTTTTTAGAGGTTGCGCTAATCGAAATCAGGGGAAAAATTGACAACCCACTATGTAAAATACAATCTGATTCAGTGCATTGATTATGAATATTAACAACGCCTATGATTATTCAGTTCGTGAATATTTAAATAGTTTTAAGAATATCTCAGCCAACTCTCTCGCTGAGTTTTCAAGAGATAATTTTGCAACGCCAAAAGCTCAAATATGCTTTGTAAATAGGGTTTTCGTCAAGAAAGGCGCTACCTATCGAGAGGTTGTAAACGCTGGGAGAAAAGCTAGGCGCGTTGGCTTTACAGAATTAAAAGAATATTGCGATTTTTTATTTTCTAAATTTGAATAGGTATTTTTCATGTCCGGTTGGGTTTCTATAAAAGGTTTTCCAAATTATGAAGCAAATTCAAATGGTGATGTCCAAACACGGGAGAGGAAGGTCAATCATTTTAGATTTAACGGAAACCCAAATGTTTTTAAGCCAAAGAAATTTAAACCGAAGCCCGTAAAATATAAAGAAAATGGAAAAATTGTTTTAAAGAATACTTGTTTTACCAAAGTTTTAACGCGGGATGAAGTTTTAAAATTGTCGCATGAAAGAGATTAGCTTAACTGAGCCACAAGAGCTATTTTTAAATTTGGATAAAAAATATCCGCTTTTTGTTGCGGGTTTTGGCTCTGGCAAGTCAACGGCGCTTACTGTTTCTGTTTTGATGGATTTGGAGTTTGAAGGCGTTTCTATAGGGTGTTATGCGCCTACCTATGATTTGTTAAAGCTAATTACGATTCCATATTTAGAAGATTTTTTAATGGAAATGGATGTCCCTTATAAAATAAATAAATCAGATTATATTATTGAAATCGAGGGCGGGAATAAAATCATTTTGCGCTCAATTGATAGGCCACAAAGGATCGTTGGTTATGAAGTTTTCAGAAGCCACATAGATGAAATTGATACCGTTCCACAGGCTCAGGCTACGGGCGCATGGAACAAAATCATAGCAAGAAATAGGCAAAAAGTTTTTATCTTAGATCACGCTGGCAATAAAATTCCTTTGATTGATGAAGCCGGAAATCCAATTTTAAAAAATGACAAAATTCAATTTGAAACCTTTGACAATAGGGTTTCCGCGTATACCACGCCTGAAGGTTTTAATTTTGCTTATGACCGCTGGGTAAAAAAAGGAACAGAAAGTTATGGTTTTGTAAAGGCTTCGACTTATTCAAATGAGGCGAATTTACCTGATGATTATATATCAAGCCTTTTGGAAACTTACCCGCCAGAATTAGCCGAGGCTTATTTAAATGGGGAATTCGTAAACTTAACAAGCGGATCAGTTTACCCAAATTTTGATAGGGAATTAAACAATAGTTCTGAAACTGTAAATGGCGAAGAGCCTTTGTATATAGGCTGTGACTTCAATGTGATGTTCGGGGCATCATCTATTCACGTAATGCGCGGTGATGATTTACACGCGGTCGATGAAATATCAGAGGCGTTTGATACCGATGTTCAAATTGCAATAATTAAAGAGCGCTACCCAAATAACCCTATAAACATTTACCCAGATGCCACGGGAAAAAGGCGGGTTTCTTCAAACACTAGCGAAACGGATTTGCAAAAACTTTACGCGGCTAAATTTTCAGTCCACGTAAATCACGCAAACCCTTTGATTAAAGATCGTGTGGCTAATGTTAATGCTAAAGTATGCAATGGAAAATATGAAAGGCATTATTTTGTAAATGTAGAAAAATGCCCACAATTAACAAACTGTTTAGAGCAACAAGTTTACGATTCAAATGGTGTTCCTGATAAATCAAATAATTTAGATCACCTCCCTGACGGCGTTGGTTATTTAATCACAAAAGTTTGCCCAATAGATAAGCAAGAACTTAAATCAAAAGCGGTTAGGAGAGGTTATTAAATGTCGATTTCAAGCGTATTAAAAACTCACAAAGAATTTGATAAGCGTAAACATTCTTATAGGCAAGTCGAAGATTGCCTAGAAGGTTCGGCTCGAATTAAAAAACAAAACGAACTTTATTTACCCATGCCATCGAGCATGTTAGAAGTTGAAGTTTCTAATTCTGGATTAAATGCCGATTTTAATTTTGAGAAATCAGAAATACCGTGGTGGCATAATAACCCAGCCTACAGAGCGTATTTGATGCGAGCGAGGTTTCCAGACATAACCGCAATTGCTAAGCGTAAAATGGTTGGAGTTTCATGCAAGAAAAAACCTGTTATTGAATTACCAAACCATTTGGAATATTTATTAGATTTATGCACAGCTGATGGTGATGATATTTTTTCCCTATACGAGCTGATTGTTGGCGAGTTAATTGCAAACGGGAAAGTTAGCCTGCTTGTCGATATAAACAAGGCGAATAATAATTGTTTTTTTACAATTTACCCAGCCATTACAAATACGAATTGGGAAACGTCCATCGATTCGGGTGAGAGAAAGCTAACTGAATCCGTTTTTTATTTAGGCGAAAAAGATGGTGACGATGAATTTTTACATTTATTTTCAGGGGTGAATAATTCCGCATCTTGGGCTAAGTTTTCCGGTGACGATGAAAAATTAGTCGATGGCGGGGTTTATTCAAAACAAGGGTCTACATTGAGTGAAATCCCCGTTGTAAATATCGGCCTTTATGGAAACTCCCCCAAACCTTCCGAGCTTCCTTTGCTGGGTATTTCTGATATTGCATTAACTATTTATCGAGAAAATGCAGACGCGGCAAGCTCAAGATTTCAAACGTGCAACCCTACTTTATTTATCACGGGTGAGAGTGAGGCCCCTAAATTTTTAGGGTCTAATATCGTTGTAACTTTACCAAATCCAGAGGCAAAGGCTTTTTATCCGAAAACAGATACAAGCGCGCTCGATCATATTCAAAGCACCATAAATGATTTATTTAATGAGGCATCCCAGTACGGGTCTAGTTTTTTTGCACAACAGGGAAATCAGAAAGAATCGGGCGAGGCGATGTCGTTGCGAAAAAGTGATGATGGCGTTTCCTTGGTTCAAATTTGTAGTCAGGCGGCTAGGGGTTTGGAGGCGGCTTTAGAAATCGCGAATAAATACCACGGGTCAAGTGATACGGGTGCTGTAGTAGTAGATGCAAATCTTGATTTCTCAGAAAAAGAATCTTCACCTCAAGATAAAACCGCGATGGCTACCTTGTGGAGTTTGAAAGGAATTCCCCATGCTGATTTATTGTATTACTTGAGATCAGTCGGAGCGCTTCGCGCAGACCGAACGGATGAAGATATTTTAAAAGATTTGCAAAACGAAATCCCGGTTTTATAAAATGGAGATTTCAATAACGGATCAATATCTACAAAGGGCCGTTCAAGTTGCAAGGGTTTCCGACCGGGAAGCCCTTGTTTTAAAGACTAAGCTAAAAAAAGTTCATGCCGATTTATTGAAAGAAATATTATTTAAATATGAAAATTTAACACCTTCAAAATTTACAATTCTTTCTGTAGAGATTGCAAAAGAAATTGATAATTTTTATGCGACGACTGCTCAGCCTGATATTAAAAAACTTGGTGAGGTTCTTTTCGATAAAGAAATATTGTGGAATGATAGGGCGCTTTCTTCAGCTTTTGGTTCCGAGGTTGTTTTGTCAAAACGGGCTAGAACGTCTGCCTCCATAGCGTCTAAGCATATTTATCAAGGTTCAACTTTCGACGAATTGTTTGCTGATTTGGGGGTTAAAAATTCTAAAAGAATAACTGACCAATTGCGTTTGGCTTGGTTGAATGGTGCTTCTCCAAAAGATGCACAGGGCTTGTTGTTTTCCACAATGACGCATTCTGAACATAATATAACAACGCTCACGCGCTCTTATATGCAAGTGTTATCGACAACGGCTCGTGAAGATTCATTAGTCGAAAATTCAGAATTTATTGACGGTAGAATTTGGAGTTCAATTCTGGATAATCGGACGACTCCAAACATTTGCGGGATTCGTGACCAATTAAAATACGACAACGATTATCAGCCTATCAATCACGGAATCCCGTGGGGGGCTGGGCCGGGAGCTATTCATTTTAATTGCCGCTCGTCTTCGCTTCCTTACATTCGAGGGGATAATAAAAGATTAAAACGGACAGCCGTCGTAGCAGACGAAAATTATACATTTGGTGACAAGCACACACGCACAGGTAAAGTGCGAAAGTTTACAAAGAACAGTCGTGAAAGGGGTATTTATAAAATTGAAAATACCACGACTCAAAGTAATTACGAAAAATGGTTAAGGCGACAGCCTAAAGATTTCGTCTCAGACGCTTTAAATAGTCGGGCTAAAGCTAGTGAATTTTTAGGCGGAAAAAGATTGACTGAATTTTTACCGGATTCCGGTTTAGGTTCATTGGGTTCTGTTTCAAACATAAGTTTAGACAGCTTGTTGTAAAAAGAATTTTTTACATTTGTAAAAAATATGGCGATCAATCGAGGGTTAAAAAATGTTTATAGGCAATAAATTTTTCAAATATCGTGTTTTTTCTATGGCTGACGGTGGCGAGGGCGGCGAAGGCGGCAGCGGCGGCGGCGAGCAAACATTCACAAAAGAGCAAATGGCGGCTGAAATTGCGAGGGCTGTTGACGAACAAACCACGGGCTTAAAAACAAAAAATCAAGAAATTTTGGATAAATTAAAAACTTCTCAGGATTCCTTAAGCGCTTTTGAGGGTATTGATGCAACAGAAATGAAAACAATGTTGAAAACTTTTTCAGATAATGAAGAGTTAAAATTGATTTCTGAAGGCAAGCATGAAGAAGTGATAAATAAACGTCTTGAAAAAGAACGCGCTGTCACAAATTCTCAAATTGAAAATTTAACAAGCGAGCGTGATACTTTGTTAAGTGGTTCAAACAAAAAAGATGATTTAATTCGCGATTTAATCATCGACACTAGCATTACAGCGGAATTTGTAAAACAAGGCGGAATTCCAGAGGCCATTGATGATGTTGTTTTGCGAGCAAAGCAGGTTTTTGTTTTAGAAGCCGACGGCGATTCTTTTAATGCGGTTCCTCGAAAAAATGGCGAAATAATTTCTGGAAAAGATGGGCAATTAACAAACGCAGAGTGGATTGAAAGTTTAAAAACTTCTGCGCCTCATTTGTTCCCGAACTCCTCCGGCTCTGGACAGCCACCCAGTGGCGGCGATAAAAACAGCATAGATTCAAAGCTGAAAGCAGCGGCGGCGGCTGGCGATCAGGCCGAGTATCGACGGCTAAAAGATTTGCAAAAAGAGCAAAAAAAGGCTTGATTTATAAGGCGATTATCAATATCTTCCCAGTATCCCCTACGGGTTTACCGCTTCTATTAGCAAAGGCTAGGCTGGCGCTAATAGGCTAGAAGATGTAAGCAACCATAGGGCGAGGGTCAGGCTCTCGCTTAGTTTGGTGCTTATATAGCAGTATTTCCCCATCCCACAAGGTTAGGCCAAGTGGCAGGACGCAAAAAGTTTTTTGGTTTTTGTTCTGTTAATTGGCCTTTTTCTTTTTTCAGCAATCTCCAAAAAAATAAACTTATTTTTTTATATTTAATTTTTTTGGAGAATTAAAAAATGCCAAATGCTTTTGAAGAAATGGACTCAATCGGGTCTGAAGCTCTGGTTCATCTTGAGGATGGGCTGAATATTACGAAACTTGCCGCTAAAGATATTAGCTCTGATTTTAACAAAACCGCAGACGGTTATGCTAAAGGCTCTACCGTTCGGATTGTTACTCGCCCCGAGTACGAAGCCAAAGAATTTTCAACTGCGATTGAGCCTCAAGAGAGTCGTGAATCAAAACGATCACTGACTGTCGAAAAACTTTTCGATATTTCTGTAGAAATTACAGCAAAAGAAAAGGCCATGAACCTTTCCAGTCTTTCTGAGCAGGTTATTAAGCCAGCGGCTTATAAACTTGCTGAGGCTTGCGATATTTACGTTGGAAGCAAAATTGTCGAAGGTGCCGGTAATTATTATTCCAATGATATTTTTGCCAGTGCTGCGGATATGGCGCTTGCCCGTGATGCCGCAAATATTCAACAGCTAGAGTTAGATGGTCGATTCTGCCTTGTCAATACCGCTCTGGAAGCAAAATTACTGGGCCTGACTTATTTTAACACTTTCACAAATCGCGGCGAAGACGGTGCGCGTGTTTTTCGCGAGGGTAACATGGGTCGCGGTTTGGGTATGGATTTTTATTCAAGCGTTAATTTCCCTGTTGACGGTCACACTCCCGGCGATGGTTCAACCACTGTTGATAGCGGTACGCCGGTTTCTGGAATTTATCCAAACAACAAAATTGGTGATACTTCGCTAGTTGTTGATTCTACTTCTGGAACTTTTAACGCTGGTGATCGAATAAAAGTTGCTGGACTAAAACGTCCTTTGATTGTTGCTTCTCAAGTTGTCGCAACGGGAACGGCAATTCCTTTGGTCGATCCAATTACTGAAGTTATCACGGATGGCGCGGCTGTTACGGTTGTCGGTTCTGGTCTGACAGTTTCAACTTTGGACGGTGCAATTTTCGATTCCCAATCTTTGGCAATCGCAATGCCCGTTTTGGATAAACCTTCTGATAAGCCTGCCAGTGTAGTGTCTAACAACGGTTACTCGATTCGAGTTGCGATGGGTTATGACATGAACACGAAAAAAGAAACCCTCTCACTGGATCTTTTAATCGGTGCTAAAGCATACGATCCACGGCGAATTACTCTGCTTAGAAATTACTAAGTTTCGCCATCTTGGGCGTTAGTTTTATTTTTGCTTTCGCCCTTTTTTCAATCAATTAAATAGGATTTTTTATTATGAAAACTGTTTATCACAAGAAAACCGGAAAGTCTGCAACGTGCGATCCCGGTCAAGCTGAAATCTTGCTTGAAGGTGGCAATTATGTTTCTGAATTTGATGATTCAGAAGCTCAGGCCGAAGCTAAAAAGGAAGCTGACGAAAAAGCCGAGGCTTTGGAGGCTGAAGCTAAAGCCGAGCGTGACGCTATAAAAGCTGAAGTTCGTGCAGAAATTGAAGCCGAAAACAAAGGCGGTACAGGCGCTAAAAAAGCTGGCGCTAAATAAAAATGTCTATTCTTTTTAAAAAGAAAGAAAATCAATATGGGTTGCGCTCAGAAATTTTGCTGGGCGCAATTTCCATCGAGCCATTTTTTGCAAAACTTGGCGTAAATCTTGTAGTAACAAGCGGCGCGGAAAGTTACAAGCATTCAGCTATTAGGTCAGCTCATTATCGTGGCGACGCTATTGACGTTCGCACCAAACACCTACCCAAAAGCGTGAACAAAAAAGAATTTGTTAAAAAAATAAAACGAAAACTTGGCAAAAATTTTGTAGTTATTTTAGAAGGCGAAGGCAAGGTGTGGGAGCATATTCACATTCATTGGTCGCCAATCTTTGAATAAGGGCTTTTGATGTCGGACAGTTTGGAGAAATTAAGGCGTGATTTTGAGCATTTTAAAGATAAATTATTCGAGGAGCAGGCAGATATTTTGCCTCAGATAATATCTTTGGAAGCTAAAATATTCGATAAGTTGTCGACAAATGTTCGCTGGGCTTCTGGTGTTCTGGTGGTCGTTTTAATAGCTATTTTTGGCTGGGTTTCTTCAGAGAAAAAAGCAAGCAATGAAAATCATAGGCAAACTGATTTTTCAATTTATGAATTGAGGGAGCAAAACGCGATCACAGCTTTGACGGTTGATAACGCGGTAAAAACCCTAGTTCAATCGATGGACAATACAAACGAAGAAATAAAAGAATTAGCAAAAAGAACAAATGCTCAAGTTGAAAGAACTCAAGAAAATTTAATAAAACATATCGAAAAAGATGAATGAGATACTATTAAATTATGAAGAGGCCAAGCAATTGTTTGGCTCTTTTGATTATCGAAAAACCGCAATTTTGCAGCGTGGTTTATTCGATGCTTATTCTGAAGGTTCTCAAGAGTGGATAGTTTTAAAACCCTGTTATATTTGGTCGGTCAGTATAAATCGTTGCATTTGTATTCCAGCGGGATTCGTTACCGACTTCGCATCAATCCCACGGATTTTTAGGCCATTATTTACGGGACACGGGCGAACAAGATACCCAGCTTTAGCGCATGATATTTTATATGCCATTGCTGGCTCTGAATTATCGAGCCTTAGCCGAAAACATGCTGATTTGGTTTTAAAAGACTTGTGCGAAGTTGTTGGAATGCAAAAAAGGCGCGTTTTTGCGGTGTTTTACGCGGTCAGGCTTGGCGGTTTCATTGCTTGGAGTAAGAAAACAAAAGATTTTTCGTTTGTCACTCCAGATGTTTTTGAAAAATACCGAAATTATCACAGTGAATTATTCGCATGAAAAAAATAATAATTATTTTATTTTGTTTTTTTATTTTTGCCTGTACAGGCTATGGAAAAGCAAAATATTCCTATTCCCTTTGCGAGAATGATATTTGTACAGAAATAGTTTTGCAAAATTCAAAGAATATTGGCGAATTGACAGCGGAAGTTGAAACAAAAAACGGAACCAAAATAAAATTGACAGAAAAAAATGTCGATTCTAGTTCACCATTGAAGCAAGCCGGTGAAATTAACGCTGGTTTAATTTCAATACTCAAAGACAAAATCCCATAACGAGGTTTAGACATGAATGATTTAACGAAAGCTGTTCCAGTAGAGGCGAAAGACGTAATCATTAACGCCAGCGATTCTCAGAAAGTCGAGCGTTTTTTAGGTAGAGTCGAACGAATGACTCAAGCCCTTTCCGATGAAAAGAAAAGGAAAACACCACGGCCAGCTCGGATAAAAGAATTGACCGAGGAAATCGAAGATATGAATTTGGAGTTGAAAGTTTTACAGCGAAAAATTCAAAAGCAACAAGCCGTTTAATGTTGTTAATTTTATTTTAATTTTGAGGATTTTATAATGCCCGCTGTTACTTTTAATTTATATGATAAATATCGACAAAACTCTTTTAATGGTGGGGCAATTGATATTGATGCCGCAACATTAAAAATGGCTATCGTCACTGGCTCATACACTCTCGATCAAAATTTACATGATTTCTTTGATGATGTTGTGGCAAACGAGGTTTCTGGAAATAACTACACGGCGGGTGGAAACGCTTGTACGGCAGGCACCGTGACAATTAACGGCTCTGGTCTTGTTACCGTGGATGCTAACGATCCAGCTGTCTGGTCACAACATGCGACCGGGTTTTCAAATGGTCGCCGCGCAATTCTTTACGATTCCGGCCCCGCTTCCGATGCAACCCGGCCCTTGATCGGTTTTTCAAATGATTTTGGAGCTGATAAAGGCAATGTCGATGGTGATTTTTCAACGACATTTAGTGCGTCAGGCATCTTCACATCTGCGCGATAATTAAATCAAAATTAAATAAAAGCGGTAATATTTCTTATCGCTTTTATTTAATTATTTGAGTTTTTAAATGCCTATTTCTAGCATAACGTCAACGCCTACCAGCCTCACCCTTGTGGGTGTGGGGCCGGGTGGTGTGCTGACGGTTAATTATGCGGATATTCCCGGTAATTCTTGGAATAACAATAGGCTGAATAAATTAGTCGCAAAAGTTCAAGATTTAATCGATGTTAGAATTCCATTAGATGACCCATCCTTAATCGATGATCCAGATGCCCTGGTTGACCCCGCTCGCCCTGATTTTTTTCACGAAGGTGGAGACTTAGTTTCTCGATCTATTATTATTTCTGATGTATCTTTTGATAATGTAAATGATATTTTAAATTTTAAATTAAGTAGGGCGGGATAATGGCCCTTACAATAAATAGATTTCTAGGCGCTGAAACTGGCGGGCTTGAGGAGTTAAATACTTCCTCATCTTTTATTACCGCTGAGACTTCCGCGTCGTATATGCTCGGCAACGATAGTTATTACTATAGAATAAGTGGTGGCACTCCCACCGCTACCATATCCATAGATGGTGCTGGGGTTTCTGACGCGGGCAACGATTATGTAATAGGGTTTGATTTCGCGGTAAGTGGCCTCACAAGTACTTTTTCATTTGCTCAAGTCCAAGATACTTCTAGTGGGGTCATAGCAGAAATACGTTATAACGCAAGTAATGGTTTTGTCGAAGTATTAGATGCTAGCGGGGTTGTGGCAATTACCGGCAGTTCGGCATTAGTGGCTGATACTAAGTATTTTATAGAATTATATTTCGAGCAAGCTGCATCAGGTGCTGCGGAGTTGTTTATAGATGGCGCTAGTGAAGGTACAGCCTCCGCAACTGATTTCACAGATGGCGCGGCGGTAGATAGCCTGTTAATACAGGCTTCAAATGCTTCGGAAGCCACGCTATTCAACAACATTTATTTTATGTCAGGAGCCACCGCAAGCTCTGACAGATTAGGCCCAGTTGAAGTTATTGGGTATCGAAGCAGTTTGGCGAGTGCTACGCCTGACACTGGATCAGGTGTTTTAAACAATGGTAATTGGGGGGACGCGCAGGAACTGCCATTTAGTGAAACTAATGTCGCGGAATACACGACAACCGCGTCGCTTTCTGGCTTAGTTTATACCGATGATGCTGGTGGCAGCGCTGGAACAGGAGGGCCAAACACAGATGCTAATGTCGATGTTGCTGATATTGTAGCAATGAGCGGCGTTTGGAG
>Ga0209345_10000575_pt1 | contig 46597 bp, 48 predicted proteins | sample Cruoilmetagenom7_FD_187294 | JGI IMG/M metagenome (GOLD analysis project Ga0209345, IMG submission 187294) | Oil polluted marine microbial communities from Coal Oil Point, Santa Barbara, California, USA - Sample 7 (SPAdes) (version 2) | ecosystem: Environmental > Aquatic > Marine > Oil seeps ...
GGATTAACATCACCATAAGCTTCTTCTTTAGCAATTGTGATGGTCTTTTTTTCGTTTAATTTCATATCAATAACTCCTTTTTCAAAACCAGGAATTAATTGTCCTTGACCTAAAGTAAACTCTAAAGGCTCTCTTCCTTCAGACGTATCAAAAATTTGTCCATCAGATAATTTACCTGTGTAATTTACTTTAACTGTGTTGTTTTCTTTTACTTGATTCATACTACATTATAAATTTTAAAACGTACGTTTTGCATAATTTTTATGCTGTAATTATTATAGTTTAAACGTACTGACAGGTTAAACGCTAAAACCAAGCCAAACCCTAGATTTAGGGTCAACAAACTTATTTTAACTTAAATTGCGGTTTACTAAACGTCTCCCATTCCTTTGATGATAGTACTGTAGCTGTTTTAAGTATTTAGAAAATACTTATTTACCCAAATCAGCAACTCTGTCATGTTTATGTAAATAACAAAAAATTAAGGTGTCAAAACTGCAAAATACCCATGTAACATTTTACTAAATTGTAGGTCATAAAAAAAGCCCACAAATTGCTTTGTGAGCTTTTTAAATTATTAGATTAATTAGGATTAGTCTATGTAACCCATTTTACGCATCCAGTCGTCGTTAAACATTTTACCAACATAACGACTTCCATGATCATGGAATAATACCACTACAACATCGTCTTTAGTAAAGTGCTCTTTTAATTGTAACACACCTTTAATTGCTGCTCCTGCACTATTACCTAAAAACATACCTTCTTCTTTTGATAGTCTTTTGTATATACTGCAGCATCTTTATCTGTTACTTTAGTAAACCCATCGATAATACTAAAGTCTACGTTTTTTGGAAGGATATCTTCTCCAATACCTTCTGTTACGTATGGATAGATTTCGTTTTCGTCAAAAATCCCTGTTTCGTGGTACTTTTTAAATACCGAACCGTAAGTATCTATTCCCCAAATTTTGATATTTGGATTTTGTTCTTTTAAGTATTTACCAACTCCAGAGATTGTTCCTCCTGTACCTACACCAACAACAAAGTGCGTGATTTTACCATCTGTTTGTTCCCAGATTTCTGGTCCAGTACTTTGGTAATGTGCTTTGGCATTACTTGGATTATCGTATTGGTTTACGTACCAACTGTTTTCTATTTCTGTGCTTAATCTTTTTGATACCGAATAGTATGATCTTGGATCCTCAGGCTCAACTGCTGTTGGGCAAACCACTACCTCTGCGCCTACTGCTTTTAAGATATCTACCTTTTCTTTACTTTGTTTATCTGCCATTACAAAAATACATTTGTATCCTTTTATAATTGCTGCTAATGCTAATCCCATTCCTGTATTACCTGAAGTCCCTTCTATAATTGTTCCTCCTGGTTTAAGACGTCCATCTGCTTCTGCATCTTCTATCATTTGTAGTGCCATACGGTCTTTAACGGAGTTTCCTGGGTTAAAGGTTTCGTATTTAGACAATACTAAACATGGTAACTCTGCTGTTAGTTTGTTTAGTTTTACTAATGGTGTATTACCGATGGTTTCTAAAATGTTATTTGCGTATTTCATTAAGGTATTTTATTTTTTTTATTGAAGAAAAAAGCGTCTAATTTATGATTAATCCTTTAAGCTAACGCTTTAAATTAAGACGTGCTTGTTTCTAATTTTAATTTTGCAAAAGTACGTTAATTGTCTAAAATTGAAAGTTAAAACTACATTAATTTATTTTAAAACTGTCCTTAGGGTTGATTGCGTTAGCGGTAGAAACGACATCCTTTTTTGTGCGCGCTTATGCGCAAAAAAGATATAGTGGATGACGCGACCCTTGTGGTAACGCCCAAATTATTTAATCAAAACGGATGGCCTTTACTGGCGAAATTTTTGAAATAATATATGATGGGACTAACAGCATTAACAAGCACAAAATAAAGGTACCAATGTTTAACGCTATTATGTAACCTATATTAATGTAAACTGGCACTGCAGAGACGTGATAGGTTTTTGGGTCTAATGGGAATAAACCGAAATATTTTTGTAATAATAGTAAACTTAATCCTATGACATTACCCCAAAATAGTCCTTTTAATATTAAATAGGCTGCGTTGTATAAAAATATTTTACGAATGCTATTGTTAGCACTTCCTAAGGCTTTTAAAATACCTATCATTTGGGTACGTTCTAAAATTAAGACTAGCAATGCTGTGATCATGTTAATACCTGCTACTAATATCATAATCCCGATGATGGCGTAAATGTTATTATCAAAGATTTTAATCCACTCGAATATAAAGGGATATTCTTTATCAACCGTTTTAGCATTTAATGTAGAAGGCACCTCTTTAAAAATGGCATCTCCTGTGGCTTCTAAGGTATTATAATCGTCAATAAAAACCTCGAAACGTCCTACTTGGTCGTCCTCCCATTTGTTTAATCGTTGGATTTGTTTGATGTCACCAATCATATATAGTTGGTCCATCTCTTGCAAACCTGAATTGTAAACACCCACAATAGTATAGGTAATTACACGTGGAGGTTTGGTGGTGTCCTCTCTTAAAAAATAGGTGTTTATACGATCGTTTAATTTTAATTGTAATCTATTAACTAGGTATTGCGATATTAAAACATCTGTACTGATATCCTTTGTGTAGTCAGGTAAGCGACCGTCTGTTAAAAATGTTTTAAAATATTGCCAGTCGTAGTCTGCACCTACACCTTTTATAACAACATATTCAAAATCGTTTTCTAATCTAATAATTCCGGATTTAGTTGCAGTACCTTGTATATGCGTTACTTCTGGTACATTTTTAAATGTTGGATAAAAGTCTTGATTGGTAGAGATTGGTCTTATGCTTTCTTGCGAGTTGTTATTATCGTAATTTTGAATAATACTATGACCATTAAAAGCGATTACTTTTTCTCTGATTTTTTGTTGTAAACCAATACCTGTTGCAATAGCGATCATCATTACAATAATACCTAATGCAATTGCTACGATACCAATTTTTATTATTGGTGCCGATATGCTACTTTTATACGCTTTACTATCAATTATGCGTTTAGCTATAAAAAACTCGAAATTCAAACTAGATTATGCGATTTAATGTTTTCAAAAATACAGCTTTATTATTTGTTTTAATACTAATTTCTTGCGCTTCTAAAACGAAAAATAATATAAATGAAATTAATACTGTTTTGGCTAAAACCGAAACTACTTTAAATAACAGCACAACTAAGCCTATTATTGTTGGTGCCAACCAAACCGAAGCGTATTTACCTTTATTAAAAGGGAAACGTGTTGGTATAGTTGCTAATCAAACTAGCGTGATCTTTAAAAATACTTCCTTTAGTAAAACACCAACCTATGATAGTAATACCCATATTGTTGATACTTTACTAGACCTACGTGTTACTGTTAAAAAAGTATTTGCTCCAGAACATGGTTTTAGAGGTACTGCAGATGCTGGCGAAGTGGTTAAAGATGGTATTGATACAAAAACGGGTTTACCTATAATATCATTATACGGAAATAATAAAAAACCTACCGTTGCACAATTACAAGATGTTGATGTTGTTATTTTTGATATTCAAGATGTTGGTGCACGTTTTTACACCTATATATCGTCTTTACATTATGTCATGGAAGCTTGCGCTGAACAAAATAAAACCTTGATTGTTTTAGATAGACCAAATCCAAATGGACATTATATTGATGGTCCAATTTTAGAAAAAGAACATACTAGCTTTGTAGGTATGCATCCTGTACCTGTGGTGCATGGTTTGACTATTGGTGAGTATGCACAAATGATTAATGGCGAAAATTGGCTAAACAATGGCGTAAAGTGTAATTTAAAAGTAATTACTATAAAAAATTACAATAGACAAATGGCTTATGACTTACCTATTAAACCGTCTCCAAACTTACCTAATGCTCAGGCTATAAACTTATACCCTAGTTTATGCTTTTTTGAAGGTACTAATGTAAGTGCTGGTCGTGGTACGGATTTGCAGTTCCAGATATATGGTTCGCCTTTTTTACCAAATACAGATTATGCTTTTACGCCTAAATCTAACGAAGGTGCTAAATACCCAAAGCATGAAAACAAAGTATGTCATGGTTATGATTTAAGTAATATTAAACAACAAAGTGGTTTAAACTTAAGCTACTTAATTAATGCTTATAATACCACATCCACTAAATCTGATTTTTTTATTGCTAATGGCTTTTTTACAAAACTTGCTGGTAATAAAAAACTGCAACAACAAATTGAAGCAGGTTGGAGTGAGGACAAAATAAAAGCCACTTGGACAAGTGGCTTGAATGATTTTATGGTTAAACGTAAACCTTATTTATTATATCAATAAAGATTAATCTTCGTAAGGCAAACCGTTAGGTCTTAAGTTTTCTTTTCTGTATTCTTCTCTGGTTTGCTTTTCTACAGATCCATCTTGTATAACAGAGATGTTATATTTGACTTCTTTTTTCTCATGCTTATTGTCTTCTGTCGCTACAGTTTGAACATTTGCAATACGTGCATCTGCTTCTTTTCTTTCAGCTTCAGCAATAGCTCTTAACTCTTCTCTTCTTTTTTCTGCTAATGCTCTCTCTTTTATGGCTTGTTTATTAGCTTCAATTTGTGCTAATTGTCTCTCAGCTTTTTCTCTTTCAGCTTTTGCTCTGTTAGCTTCCGCTAAAGCGTGTTCTTGTTTAGATTTGGCTTCAGCTTCTTTTTTAATTAACTCTCTTTGCTCTTTTTCTTTAGCTTCAGCAATAGCCTGCTCTTTTCTTGCAGCTTCTTGAGCTTCCTTTTTAATTAATTCTCTTTGCTCTTGCTCTTTTTGTTTCGCTTCAGCTAAAGCCTGATTTTTTCTAGCTGTATCTTCTGCTGCTCTTTTTATCAACGCTCTTTGTTCTCTTTCTTTAGCTTCAGCAGCTTCTTTGCTTTTATTTGCAACACTCGCTAAACGTGTGTCACTACTTGCATTGTGTCTAGGCTTGATATTTCTTTTACGTTGCTCTTCGATAGATAAACTAGATCTTAAAACATCTTCTTCTAAATCTGCAATAGCATCTATTGGCTTAGTAATAGCACCAACTCTGTTTAAAGAAATTGGATACACAGCATCTTCACGATAGGCAACAACGGTATATTGTCCTACTTCAAAATGGTGTAATGGAATTTTTGCTTCCTTACTATCTAGATCCATTAAAACAGACTCTTTTTGAGAATGATATAAGAAACTAAATCTATAGATAGATGAGCTACTTTTAAGTATAATAGTATCTCCTGTTCTGTTTAGTACATGAACAAGTCCTGCTTTGGTTGCATTTACATTTTCAACTATAGTTGTTTTAACTTGCGAAAATACCGAAGTACTTAGCATTAACATTAAGAATAGTAGGAATGTTATTTTTTGCCTAATCATAATATAAATTTTATATAGTTACGCTAAAAATCAGTTATAAGGGAGACCAAATGTATTATGAAATTGGGATATTACATACAAATCTGAACATAATTTATCTATAATTAGCCGAACTACATAAAATAGTCGACGAATAGTTAATTTATCTGATTATCAATGATTTAAAGCTTTAACCGCTAATTAATTATGAGATATTCAATAAATATACCAAGATTGTAAGTTTTTACTATTTTTTTAAAACAAAGTCAATAAACTTCTCAAAAAACACAAATCGATTATGACTTGATTAAATAAAAAAAAACTCGTATTAATATTTAATTCGTTTTTTCATCTCTTCCACTATATTAAAAGCAGCAGGACAAATAGCTACGTTTTTTAAAGTCAAATTAGATATTTGCTGAAACTTTTTACGGTCAGTATGCGGAAACTCTGAACAGGCTTTTGGACGCACATCGTATATTGAACAGTAGTTATCTGCTCCTAAAAAGGTACAAGGTACTGATTGTAATACATAGTCATTCTCTTCATCCAGACGCAAATAGTTATCTATAAATTGCTGTGGTTTTTGCTTAAAATGTTTAGCAATACGTTGGATGTCTTTATCTGTAAATAATGGTCCAGTAGTTTTACAACAATTAGCACACGTTAAACAATCAGTTTTTTTAAACTCGTTATCATGCAACTCTTGCATTAAGTAATCTAATTGCTTTGGTGCTTTCTTTTTTAGCTTAGTAAAAAAGGTTTTATTTTCCTTATGCTTATCTTTGGCAAGCTTTGGAAGACCATTTAAAAATTGTTCCATAGTGCAAAAATAGTATTTTAAATGAAAGACCTTTTCGGAAAAGCATTATTAGATTACCAAAATGGTAATTATACAGAAGACTTAATAACGTCTACTAACATATCTGACGAAGATGAGTTACCACTACCTTATCTTTTCAGGGATTATCAAGACATGCCAAAATTAGAACAAAAAGCATTGCAACTATCTAAAGGACTGACATTAGATGTAGGATGTGGTTCTGGAAGTCATAGTTTATACTTACAAGACCAAGGACTAAACGTCAAAGCAATTGACATCTCTAAAGGTGCTGTTGAAGTAAGTCACGCTAGAGGTGTAAAACAGGTTGCACACCTTGCGCTTTTAGATGAAACTGAAACTTTTGATACAATTCTATTATTAATGAATGGTACTGGTATTTTTGAAACCTTAAATCAGGTAGCAATGTATTTATCGCATTTAAAAACATTATTAAATACAGGTGGTCAAATTTTAATAGACTCTAGCGACATAAAGTATATGTACTTAGATGAAGATGGTGGATTTTGGCAAGATATGAATGCTAATTATTATGGCGAATTAGATTATTTTTTAAGTTATAAAGGAGAAGCTGAATTACCAATGAAGTGGTTATATTTAGATTTTAAGTTGCTGCAAAAAGCATGCGAAACTTCTGGTTTAAAATGCGAAATGCTCGCTGAAGGCGAGCATTATGACTATTTAGCAAAGCTATTTATTTAGATATCGTATCCTTTTTCTGATAATTTGGCTATCATATTTTTATATAAATCACCACTCCACATTACAGAAATATCACTCATTGAGGCGTTCATGGAGTCTTGAGAGCTTACAATTTTTTGACCTGTATCGCTTTGATAAAATTCTTTTAAAATTATTTTATCACCTTCTGTTAAGGCTTCAGGCTTAAACATATTTTTACCTGCTTTTGTTTTATATAGCGCATTCATATTTTTTACATCATCATGTGTAAAATGAGCTTTGTAAGCAGATACTATCATTACAGCTAAATCATCCATTGCATCAGGTTTAACTTTTTTTAGATCTTTCCAAACCGAAGCTGGCACATCCTGCGATTCAAACTGCTGCTCTAACATTGTAAACATTTGGTCAATAACGCCTTCATAATAAGTCATTGTTCCGTTGCTTTGTATGCACGTTTTAACATCTTTACTATACTGATCATTTTGAGCAATACTTACTGTACCTATTGCTAAAAAGCACACTAATGCGATAATTTTTTTCATTTTAAAATTGTTTAAGTTATTATAAAATAGCAACTACTGTGCCACTCCATTAATGTACGTTTGATTTACTTTGATATTAGGGATTTCTTTCTCTTCGATAGTCATTATATTATTATCTAAGATAATAAAATCCGCAAATTTACCAGCTTCAATACTTCCTTTTTCTTCTTCTTCAAAATTAGCATAAGCAGCCCAAATAGTCATCCCTTTTAAGGTCTCCTCCCTTGTTAATCCATTGTCTTTATTAAAACCGCCTGCTGGAAATTGGTTTACATCTTGACGAGATACTGCTGCGTAAAAGGTTAAAAACGGACTTACTTGCTCTACCGGAAAGTCTGTCCCTAAGGCTAATCTTCCGCTTTTTTCTAGTAAGGTTTTATAGGCATAAGCACCTTTAATACGGTCTTTTCCTAAACGGTCTTCTGCCCAATACATATCACTTGTTGCATGCGTTGGTTGTATGGAAGGTATGATGTTTTCGTTTTTAAAATAGTCAAAATCATTATCTGTGATAATTTGAGCATGCTCTACTCTCCAACGTCTGTTAGTTAGATCTTTTAAGGTTTTTTGATAAGTCTGTAAAACAAATCTGTTAGCTGAGTCTCCAATAGCATGTGTATTCATTTGGTATCCTGCTTTTGCTATTTTCTCAGCTAAATTAATAAAAGCATCAGTACCAATAACTAATGCACCAAAATGATCATGTTGGTCTGAATATTCTTGTTTTAAAGCTGCTCCTCTAGAACCTAAAGCTCCATCTGCATACACTTTTACAGATTGCACATTTAATCTGTCTGTCTTAATTTTACCTTTTGATAGGTAATACTCTAAGTTTTCTTTTTTATTGCTAATCATAGCATACATGCGCATATCTAATGTTCCTGCTTGTTGTAGACTATCAATTAATTGAATGACTTGTTTGTCCAAACCAGCATCAGACACGGTTGTTAAACCTAACTCTGTACATATTTTATGTGCTTCAAGCAAAGCGTCAATTTGTTGTTGTTTTGTAGGTTCCGGAAAAATAGCCTCAACCAATTCCATTGGATTATCAATTAATACTCCTGTAAGTTGGCCATCTTTCTTTAAAATTTCGCCTCCTTCAATTGTTGTATTAACATCTATTTTAGCTAAATCTAAAGCTGCTTGATTACATAACATAGCATGACCATCTATTCTAGTTAGAGCCACAGGTGTATCTGGATATAATTTATCCAATAATGCTTTATTTGGGTAAGTTTTGTCGTCCCAATCGTTTTGATCCCAACCTCTACCAATAATAAAATTAGATGGTCGGTTATTATGAAAATCGATAACACGTTTCATTACCTCATCAAAACTTTTAGTATCTCTAAGATTTACTTGTAATTGGTTTAAACCTAAACCGTAAAAGTGACAATGCGCATCAATAAAACCAGGCAAAATGGTTTGTCCTTTAGCATCAATTGTATTGATAGCTTTGTATTTTTTATTAATATCATTAGTTGTACCAACTGAAACAAATTTACCATCTTTAATGGCAAAAGCTTCAGCATTGTTAAAATCTGCATCAACAGTATAAACCGTTCCGTTGGTAATGATAGTATCGACTTCAATTTTATCTGAAGCACAGGATACTATAATTAAGAATAATAATAAAACTTTGGTGATTCTCATTTTTAATATTTTTTGTAAATATAAACATAAAAAAAAAGCCTCAAATAGAGGCTTTTAATTTAAAATATTAGGTAGTTTAAACCTATAAATGAATTATTTAATTTTACTGAAAATCAAATTTATAAGTTGCTCCTGCAAGAAACTGTATACCTTGAACAGGTGTGTTTTGCCATTTAGTATACTCCTCTCCTACAATATTATTAGCTTTAGCAAATACTGAAAAACGGTCATTTATATGATAACCAACATGAGCATTAGCATCAAAATAACTATCTAAGGTTACAATACCTGTGTTTGGACTAATCAAGTTAGGAATATTAAATTGATCCTTACGCTCACCTACAAAAAACAAATTAGCTCCTGCAAACCATTGTTCGGTTATTTGATAATCTAAAAAGACAGATGCTGTTAAATCTGGTAAATTCCAAGCTTCCATTTGGTTAGTAACATCATACGAAAAATACTCACCTTTAATACCTAAAGTAAAGTTACGGTTTATGTCTACATTTAATTCTCCAGCAAAACTAAAAGTAGTCACATCGTCATAAACTAAACTAAACGAGTTGCCAAATGTATATGGCTCTGAGGTTGTTGTAATATCATTGTTTGTGTAAAGTGCTTTATTTTTTTCTGAATAATAATTTCCGCTAACCGAATAACTCATTGTATTAGATAGCTTACCTTTTATTCCGGCAAATGCCTTATACTGTTGGTCTGTTGGTGCTATAAAAAGATTTGGTGAGACAAATGGATTTTCTTGAGCAAAATCATAATACGAATTTTGATTTAATCCTCCGGTTACTCCTCCAAAAGCAATTAAAACCTCATCCACCAACCTGTAACTTGCTGCTATATTTGGATAGATAAAAAACTTACTTTTACTTGCTTCAGTATCATTTAAATACACAGCTTTAACACCTAAGTCTACAGTTAAGTCGTCTTGTTTTAATTGAAAAGTTGGTGCTAAACCAATCTGAAAGTTACCATAGTTAATCTGATTAGGATCTGCATAAGCCTTATCAAAACTACCACCAATGTAATCTGTAAACACTTCAATATCTATATCATTATCCTGAATATTAATTGTACCAATTGCATTAGCTTTAAATCTATTTTCTCCTGACCCAAAATTATCTCCGAAGCGTCTATATAAAACACTTCCTGAAGACACAATAGCATCTTCAAAAGTAATATCTCCTCCAACATAGCCATTAATAAAACTATGACCAACATCTAAGTTATCTGCTGTAGCTTGATTAAATAATGGTTGTTGTAAACCATACCAATTATACGTTTGGTATTGAAAACCACCTAAAGCAGTCCAGCTATAATCACGATCTTTTTTAGTATATGTTAAATTAAGCTTTGAATCTGAAAATCCACTATCTGTCAATACGTTTTCTATATCACCTTGTGACGAGTGATGTCCTACATATGCACTAAAAATCTGATCTCGACCTATGGCATGATTAAGATACGCTTCTCCAACTATTGTGGTATACGTACCAACACCTAAAGTTGCATAGTTATCGTACAATTTAACTTTTTTTGCTTTATCTACAACTGCTGCTTTTCCTTTTGCAGGCGTAAAAGTAGAAGCTACAGGAAATGAAAAAATGTTATACTTTACTTCTTTTTTAGTTGCAGTCTCAGTATCGTCTAATGTTGGTGTTTCTTTAACTTTAAAAGCGTCAGAAATACTAGGCGTATACGGTTTAACAACATCTATTACTCCTGTTTGAATGGTATCACCTTCTCTTTCTTGTGCAAAAGCGAAGACAGTGATTAATAGTGATGCTATCGTTAAAATGATTTGCTTTTTTGTACTAAACATAATTTATATTTATGAATTACGATTGTGTCGATTGCTGTTATTAGTCTTCAGATATTACTGAAGAGTTTGTTTTAGCTTCTTCTGTTTTAATTTTATTCAATTCGGTTTGTGCTTCTGTTTTAACATCTTCAAAATTGCTAAAATTTTTGATAACACTTTCTAAAATGTATGTCGCTTGAAACGCGTCACCTAAGGCATAAAAATTCTTAGCCATTACGACTAAACCTTTAGCTCCATAATATTTATAACCGGAATAATCTTTAGCTAAACGTTGTGTCACTTGGTTAGACTCTGCGTATAAACCATCTTTATTTTTAAAATATGCATTATAGTATAGTGCTTCTGCTGCAGTTTCACCAGTTGCAAACGTTTCGACTTGTGCATAAGCTGCTCTTGCTTTAGCAGCATCGTTAGTTTTAATTGCCGAACGTGCAATAATAACATGCGCATCACTTCTAATTTTGTTATCTAAATTACCATTACCTAGCACTTTTTCCGCGTAAGCGACCGCTTGATTATAGTTATTTAATTGATAATTAGATTGCATTAAATTAGACTGAGCAAATAAACTGTTTTGCGGAAAGTTTGCTTCTGCCTCTAAACGTTTTAAGGTTGGTATTGCTGCATTCCAATCTTTTTTATCTAACTGAATTTGAGATAAGCGCAATAAGGCTTCTTCTGAAAATTCGCTTTGAGATTTACCGACTACATAAGCATAATGAGGCTCTGCATTAGATTTTAAATCTTTTTTAAAGTACAATTGCGCTAAGTAAAAATGAGCTTGAGTGGCATGTAATCCATTAGAAAACTGATTTAAATACCCATTAAATTGCTTTATGGCATCATTTACGTTTTCGTCTAAATATTGTTTTTCTGCTGCTTGATACGTTGCGTTGTCTAAATCTGCGTCTGTAACCTCTACAAAATCTAAAGTTCTAACCCAAGATGCATACTCATCCACTTTACCTAAATCTATATAAATTAGTCTTGCTGTTGCTACTGCTTGATTAGCTTCTGGTGTACTTGGATAGTCCTTGGCAACAGCCTTAAAGGTTGTTAATGCTTGTTGGTTTTGACTCGCGTTATAATAGACTAAACCTTGACGTAATTGAGCCTTGCTTGTAAATGGACTTGTACTATATTCTTTTTTTATCTGACTGTAAATAGCAATTGCTTTAGCATCTTTACCTGCTTTTACGTAGCTATTACCTAAAGCATACATAGCATCATCACGTAATTTTGATGTTGGGTATTTTGCAATAAATTGTTCTAATTGATTTGTTTGATCACCTTCTTTACCAATGTAACCGTAGCTCATCGCTTTTTGAAAATACGCATAGTCATTTTCTATTTTACCTACTTGCATCGCTTTGTCATAAGCAGCTATAGCTTCATTATATCTACTAGACACAAAATATCCATCTGCCAAACGTAAATAGGCATCGTTTAACCTAACTTTATCGGTTTGATTTTTTTGAATAAATTGATTAAAAAACACTGTTGATTGATCGTAGTTTTTTTGCTTAAAATACGTGTAAGCTATATTGTAATCTAAGTTTTCAAATTCCTTTGTTGACGAAGCTTCACCTTGTTGTTTAAATTGTTTAAATCCAATTAAGGCATCTTCGTAGTTGGTTAGATTATAATCTGTTTCGGCTTTCCAAAATGTTGCTCTTGCAGTAAATTTTTGATTTTGTTGTTCTTTCAAAGATTTATCAAAAAGGGTTTCTGCCTCTTGGTATTTACTTTCGTTATACAATTCTAACCCTCTGTAAAACGCTACTTTTTGTAACGCAACTTTACTCTCAAAACTATTTTTATTTTTCAATAACTCTAAAGCTTCCTTGTAGTTTTTAGAGGTAATGTACGAGTCTATTAGTAATACCTCTACCTCATCTTTGTATTGTGTGTCTGGATATTTATCTAAATAACCTGTTAGTATTTGAGGTACCGATTGATAAGCGTTACCAATTTCGTAACTAATTTTAGCGTAGTTTAACCAAGCGTCTTCTTGGATTTTTAAATCGTAATCCATTTGAGAGGCGTTTCTAAAAGCATTTAACGCTTCTTGTTTTTTGCCTACATTAACATAGCTTTCTCCTAAATGATAGTAAGCATTTTGAGCTACACTATTATCTGCACTTACAATTTTGTTAAATTCTGAAATGGCTTTATCATAATCTTTTTGCTTGTAGTAAGCGTAACCTAATTGGTAATAATCTGTATTACTCCATTTTCCTTTTTTACCTTTATATTGGGTTAGGTATGGAATAGCTTCGTCATATTTTTTTAAGTTGAAATAACTTTCACCTATAATTTTATTTAATTCTGAAACTTCGTCTCTATCACTAGTCTCTAGTTTAGATTTAGCTAGCTCTATTGCTTTATCAAATTTCCCTAATTTGAAGTTTAAATCAGCCTGATAATAACTTAGTTTTTCTTTATATTTTTCTTCTTGACCAACTTGTTCAAAATACTTATTAGCTCCATCATAATCATCACCTTCATAGGACATAAAACCTAAATAATATTTAGCCTGAGAACCGTACTTTTGAGAGGTCTCTACACGTGTTAAATACTTTTTAGCATCTTTATAGTTTTTAGTTGTAAATGAAGCATAACCATTATTAAAGTTATAAGATTCCTTATCTGCTTTGGACAGTCCATTCTCGTCTACTTTTGCATACCACTTTTGAGCATAGGCGTATTTACCATTAGCAAAGTAATATTCTGCAACATCTAAAAATGCTGTATTTTTTTTTGTACTGGTTGGATAATCTTCTACAAAACGCTCCATTAAAACATCAGCATTTTGCTGATTTAATCTTATGGCTGCATTTGCAATATAAAACGCGCAATTACTTTTTACGTTTTGGTCATTGGTCTCTTTTTTAATCTGACTAAACAAATTTTGAGAGGCTAAATATTGCTGACTGTTATAAAGCTGTAACGCTTTTTGATAATCGCCTAGACTATTGGTATAAACTGCAGTTTCTTGTCCAAGTAACTGGAAACAAAAGACTATGGTAATGAAAAATGTAAGCTGTTTTTTTACTAACATTGATACTATTTTTAAATTCAAAATCAAAGATAAATTAATCTATATCTCTAACGATAGATTTAACTAATAATTATAAACCGACTTATATATTATCAAAAAAAGGTAGAATTAATTATTCTATATTTACAGTCTTATTTAAAACAATTCCATAAATGTCTATTAAGAATAAATTACAACATTTAATAACTAATCATGCAGGATTATTAGTTAATAGTTATTCTTTATCAAAGACCAATTCAACACAAATATAAAGTCTGTTTTTTAATCATTAATTGCCTATGGAAACAATAGTAGATTTTGTTTTCCATTTTTCCCATTAATTGTTTACTTTGTCATCAATAATATTTGGTCTTACAAAGACGTTATTACTTCAAAAAAATAAACCTTTTTATGTCAAACACTGTCTTAGAATTAAAAAACGCCTCTATTTTTCAGGGTGAAAGTCTAATCCTTTCTGAAGTTAATTTAGAAGTTAAAAAAGGAGAGTTTGTTTATCTAATTGGTAAAACAGGTTCTGGTAAAAGTAGTTTTATGAAAACCTTATATGGTGATTTAAAATTATCACAAGGTGAAGGACATATTGTTGAGTTTGACTTACCGTCTTTAAAGGAAAAAGACATTCCGTTTTTACGAAGAAAACTAGGTATTGTTTTCCAAGATTTTAAATTATTGACTGACCGTACTATTAATGACAATTTACTATTTGTACTAAAAGCAACAGGTTGGAAGGATAAAACTAAAATGAATGAGCGTGTCGCTTCTGTTTTGGACAAAGTTGACATGAAAACTAAAGGTTTTAAATTTCCGCATGAATTGTCTGGAGGAGAGCAACAACGTATTGCAATTGCACGTGCGTTATTAAATGATCCTGAATTAATTTTAGCAGATGAGCCTACTGGTAATCTTGACCCACAAACTAGTATTGAGGTCATGGAAGTATTACAAGACATTAATAAAAATGGTAACACAATATTAATGGCTACTCATGATTATGCTTTACTTTTAAAATACCCAAGTAAAACATTAAAATGTGACGATAACAGAATTTTTGAAGTGGTACAGCGTAAGACTACTGTATAATTTGGTTTAAAATTACTGTACATTTTTTAGCACCTTTAACATTAAGGTGATTAGCATCAAAAAAATCTGAATCATCAAATCGGTTATCTTCAAACAAGTTGATATACGTTGTATTACTATTGCCTAATACTAAAGCATTTGCTGTATCGTAAATTTTAGCTACTTTTTTAGAATTCACTAAATTTACATATCTATAATTTACTGGTAAACTTACTAAATACACGTTAATATCTCTAGACTGACATTGCTTGATAATTTCTTGGATCCTTTTGGTGTTTTGAGTAAAATCTAACAATCCATCTTCATGGTTTATAGTAACCCGTTTGGCAAAACCATCTAAATCTTTAGTACTATTTTTAACTAAATTAGTTGTAATAAATCCATTAGTATCACTAGTTACTAAAGTACCGTCTTTAAAATAATCTCTGACATATTTAATGGTTTTGGATAGTTTGTGTACTAATGCAAGACTATGTTGTTTTAAATCATATTTAGAGATCAAAGGAATGTTTAATCCCATTTGGTTTTTATAAAAATACTTTCGCCATTTTAAGTCTAACTTATCATCTACCTCACTTAGCGTTGTATAAGCTATAGTTAAAATAATGTTTTTTAGTTTAGGAAAACTATCCACATGTTTTTCAAACAATATCTTATCAAAATATATAGATTGGCTAACATTAGAAATATTAAAGGTTGGTCTGTCAAAACCTTTGGGATCTATTCCGTAAAAAGCATGAGAATCGCCAAAAACAAGTGTTTCTATATTACCATATTGCGTTTGTATTTGCTTATTTTTATATGAATAATTATTTGGAACATACCTATAAAAACATTCTATAGCAACAAAAACTAAGAGTAATGGAATGGTAAAAAGTAATGCGTTTTTAAAAAAAGAATTCATTAATTAAATAATAATATCATTTGTAAATATATCACTTTGAAAATTATCAACTTGTCTATTTATAAATCTATATTAATGCTTAGATTTGAAAAACTGCTACAGCATATTAAAACTGTAGGTCCATAACAAACCAAATAACCAAAATTAAATAATTATAATGTCTTTTTTTTCTGTAATTATACCGCTTTACAACAAGGAAAAATATGTTTTAAAAACTATTACATCTGTTTTACAACAAAGTTTTCAAAATTTTGATATTGTAATAGTCGATGATGGTAGTACCGATCAAAGCTTAGCACTAGTTAAAAGTCTAAATAATGACAAAATAACAGTCATCCAACAAGAAAATCAAGGCGCTTCCATAGCAAGAAATACTGCTATTGCGGCCTCAAATGGAAGTTATATTGCTACATTAGACGCTGACGATATTTGGGATAAAAATCATCTATTAGAACTAAAAAGATGCATAGACACTTGTCCTGAAGCTGTACTATTTTGTACCAATTATAATATTAAGCGTCATGATGGGTTTATAACTAAATCTAAATTTAATTTTGAATATGACAATAGTTGCTTGATAATTAACGACTTTTTTAAAGCTAACATTATTAATTTTATTCCTACTTCATCTTCCGTTGCTTTTAAGAAACAGGACTTTTTAAAAGTTAATGGATATAATACTAAATTAAGAACAGGACAGGATATTGATTTGTGGATTAAATTTGGTTTAATTGGCAAAATCGCTTTTAATCCCAAAATAACAATGCTCTATAACTTCTTTGATCAATCTAGTTTATCAAATCGTGATTATAATGAGGACAGATATTTACTAATTAATAATTATAAAAATGAAGCACAAAACAACGCATCATTAAAAAAGTATTTAGACATAAATAGATATGCATTAGTCATTCGTTATAAATTATTAGACCAACCTATTGAAGCTAAAAAAGTAAAGCAAGACATCGATTTTAAAAATTTAAACTATAAACAAAAAGTCCTTGTAAATTGTCCTTCCTCTATTTTAATTGGATTAAAAAAGCTTCATAGTTTTTTAATAAAAAATAACATTTACTTATCAGCTTTTAAGTAATTCAAATTCGCTATAATCTCTAACATAATCCTCTTCATTGTAAACCTCAGAAGCTAAGACTAAGCATACTGCTCCTGAAGAAAAATTTTCAAGTTCTCTCCAAATACCTGGTACAATCATTAACCCTTTATTAGGCTTATTTAAACTGACTGTTTTAGTGTTTTTACCATCTTTTAAAATCACATCAAAACTACCACTTAAGGGTATTAAAAACTGAAATAAAGCTTTATGAGCATGACCTCCTCTATAAGCATCACTAGGTACATCGTATAAATAATACACGCGTTTGATATCAAATGGAACGCAATCTTTTTCTATAACTGACAAATTACCACGTCCTTCTTCATCAGTGATTTTAGGTATTTCTATAATAGATACTGCGTTTACAGTCGTTGATTTTAATTTCATTTTAAGACTTTTCAATTCCTAATTTAACTAGATTTTTATAAGTTGAAATTCCTTTTAAACCTACTTTAAATTTTTTAATAATTTGATTTGTTTTTATTGCACCTTGCTTATGTACAATGTATAAATATTTACATAATTTTAAATATCCCAATACACCAGAATATTTGTAATATAAGGCACTTCTGGCATATACTAATTTGTCATTTCCAGAGTCTTTGCCTGAACTAAAAAACGCATGCGACAATATTACCTTGGGCTCAAATATAGTCTGCATTTTTAATTTTAAAGCCTCTCGCATAAAAATATATTCGTCTGCGGTTTCAAAAGTGGACCCTAATCCAAAATTGACATTAAAAAGTAGACTGTTTTGCTTTACTAATTTAGTGTTAAACGTAATCACTACAGAATTAACTTCTTTAATAGACTCTAAATTATGACACTTAACTTGAGGATAATTTTTAAATAAATTACCTTCAAAATCTTCCATTTTAAAAGTTATAATAGCAGCATTAGGATTATTATTATATGCTTCTAAAATAATTTTATCAAAATCTGGCTTAAATTTAACATCATCATCTACAATTAAACATAACTGACCAATCGTATTTTTTATTGCCATGTTTCGGCTTTTAGCCAAACCTTTTTCAAAACTATTTATCACTCTAATATTATCCACAGTCGACTCCAAAATGTGAGATTGATCTGTTTGATTAATTATCAGGATGTTATAGTTTTTAAAAGAACTATTTGGAAACATATTTGATAGAAAATCCATAGATGTCTGAAACATTGTTGCTACTAACAACTCTAATTTTACATCTTTCTTTTTGGCATTGCCCATTAACTTCTATCTTTGAAAACAAATGTATAAAATATAAATGAAGATATTATTAATTGGCGAATATAGCAGACTACACAATTCTTTAAAAGAAGGTTTGATTGCTTTAGGACATCAGGTGACTTTAGTTAGTTCTGGTGATGGCTTAAAACAATTTGAATCTGATTATCTGTTAACTTCAAAAATCAAAAGTAATCGCTTTTTAAGACTATTAAACTCTGGATTAATTAGACTTTTTGGTGTTAATTTGATTCAAAATGAATACTATCAGCAGTTTAAAAAATTATTACCACAATTTAAAAATTTTGATGTTGTCCAATTAATAAATGAAGATGCACTTGGCGTAACACCAAAACAGTCTATAAAATTATACTCACAGCTTTTTAAGCAAAATAAGTCTATCTATTTATTGGCTTGTGGAGAAGATCATATAACCATAAATTATTTTTTAAATCCAGCAAATGGCTATTCTGTTTTAACACCTTATTTAAACAATAGTGCTTTAAAAAACACATTTAATTTTTCGTTAAAATACACCACAGAAGCTTATAAAAACTTACATGAGTTTATAAACAAAAACATTAATGGTGTAATCTGTTCTGATATGGATTACCATAGAGCTTATATAAACCATTCTAAATATTTAGGGTTAATCCCAAATCCAATTAATACAGATTTATTAGAATTTAAACCATTAAAAACAGATGGTAGAATTCATATTTTCCATGGTATTAACTCGACATCAAGTTTAAAAAAAGGTGCCAATTTTTTTTCTGAAGCGTTGCAAATTATTGCTAACAAATATCCTGAAAAAGTTAGCATATCTAGCACTACTGATCTACCCTATACTAAGTACATACAAAGTTACGATCAAGCACATATAATATTAGATCAAGTCTATTCATATGACCAAGGATACAATGCATTAGAAGCGATGTATAAAGGTAAAGTGCTATTTACAGGAGCAGAAAAAGAATGGATACAATATTATAACTTAAAAGAAAATAGTGTCGCTATTAACGCCTTACCTAATGCTGATTATTTAGTTGAAAAACTTGAATGGTTAATTAATAATCCAAATCAAATACAAATTATAGGAAGTCATGCCAGCGCATTTGTAAAGCAACATCATGATTACATTTCAATAGCACAACGTTATTTAGATACTTGGAATAAAAACTAGTTAATCCTCTTCTAATTTATCCGGAATTACACCAAATAATGACGAATAAAATATTAGTAAGATAATAGCGTAGTACATAACATAAGTTGCAAAGTGTGCCATATTAGCTCCAACTAAACCAAACTCGTCTATAAAATACTTGCTAGTAAAGTACAATGTTGTAACTGAAAAAGCTTCGGTAATTATATAATGCCAAAACATACGTTTCGCTAAAAATTGGTAAGCTATAACAATTGAAAGTACTTTGATAAAATCGCCTAATAATTGCCATAAAAACAAGTCTTCAACTGGTCTAAATTCTTCAGTAAAAACTAAACTAACAATAAAACCTCTTAAAAAATAGACGACGATTAAACCTAAAGCAAATATTGGAATTATTGTTTTATAAAAACTAAACACCTCTTTTCTAAAATCCTTTATATTGTCTATTTCAGAGAATCTAGGTAAAATATACATGGTTAATAATGTACTTACAAATAGTAAGTAATATTTAGAAATCCTATTCATTGCTTCCCAAAAACCAGCTTGTTCTAAACCTATATTATCAATAATATAACTTCTAATTAATATTGCAACTAAGGGTAAAATAATTGCAGAAAACAACGCCATTCCTGAGTATGACCCAAGCTTTTTAGCAAAGTTTAAACTAAAATTACTGGCTTTAATTAATGGAATAAAGTTTTTTCGGTTTGCAATACCTACAAGTGTTATTAAAAAAATAATGGACTCTGCTATCACAACTGCGATTAATGCACCATCAATTTTTTCTTGCCAAATCAGTAAAATGGTAATAACAGCACCTAAAATTTGACCAAAAATATTAAATACAATCAAGTATTTATATTTTGCAAAGCCATTCATTATGGAAAAAGCAAACATATTTAACGCGTAAAACGGAAGTGCCATAGAAAATATCCTAATAACGTAAGCGTAATTGTTGTAGTCTTTAAAAATTAAATCATTAATAAATTCTGCTTTAAAATAAACTAGAATAGACATTAATAATGTAGAACAAAATCCCATGTAAAATACAGTAGAAATTGTTTTACTTAATTGAAAAGCATCATCTTTAAACTGAGCGATATACTTTACAACACCTTTGTAAAGTCCTAAAATGGATAAGGATTGCACAGATCCTACAAAGTTACGTAGGTTACCAACCAATGCCATACCCTCTGAACCCACAAATAATGCTATAAATTTGGAAGTTAAAAATCCAGCTATAATTTTTACAATTACAGATACAGAATTAAGGGAAGCTACCTTAACTAGGACATTATTATTTATGTAGTCTAGAACTTTTTTCAATTAGTAATTATTCAATTTTTCAATCACTGTATCTACCTCTAAACTAGTCATTATTGGACTAATAGGTAAGCTTACACAAGTTTCGTGAATTTTTTCTGTTATTGGAAATTTTAAATGGTTAAATCGTTGAAGCGCAACTTGTTTATGTGGCGGAATAGGATAATGTACTGCTGCTTCTATATTATTTACTTTTAAATAGTCTAAAAACTGTTGTCTATTATCCACTAAAATCACAAATAAATGAAATACATGATTTTTAGTACCATCATAAAAAGGCAGTTTTATTTTAGTATTGTTGATTTTGGATATATATTGTTTAGCTATTGATTGCCTATGGCTGTTATCATTTTCTAACGCTTTAAGCTTTATATCCAAAAACAAAGCTTGTATTTCGTCCATTCTGTTATTAACACCAAGTACTTCATTTTCATATTTAGTACTAGTACCATAATTTCTTAATTTAAAAATCATGTCAGCTAATTGGCTATTATTGGTGGTAATTGCACCTGCATCTCCTAAAGCCCCTAAGTTTTTACTTGGATAAAAACTAAACGCTGCAGCATCTCCTAAATTTCCTGATTTTGTATTTAAACTTTTATGTAAAGCTCCATGTGCTTGTGCTGCATCCTCAATAACTAATAATTGTTTTTGATTTGCTAAACTTTTTATGGCTTCCATATCACTAAGCTGACCATATAAATGCACTACTAAAATAGCTTTAGTTTTATGGGATAAACTTTTTTGTATGTCTTTAGCTTCAATATTAAAGGTCATTGGATTAGGCTCCACCAATATTGGTTCCAACCCAACTTCTAACAAAGCCAAAATGGAAGCAATAAATGTATTAGCAGGCACAATAACTTGGTCTCCTTTATTTAATATACCAAGTTCCATATATCCTTTAAAAATTAATACTAAGGCGTCAAAACCGTTACTAACACCAATACAATGTTTAGTTCCGCAAAAGGCTGCATAGTTAGTTTCAAAGGTATTAACACCATCGCCTAATATGTATTGACCTGTACTTAAAAACAAATCAAATTGGTTTTTAAATTGAGTCTCAAATCTTGCGTTTATTTTTGGTAGGTCTAAAAATTTGATCATATAAACACTGAATTTAATAATTCGTGATTTTTTGTACTAACGCTGTAAAAGTCTTGCACAATCATTCTTGCTCCAAAACTTTCTTTCCAATACAATAGTCCTTTGTTAATATTTAGTCCATTATTTACATTTGATGTACCAAAATCAAAAAATAATTTATCCTTAAAAACGGTATGTATTAAATACTGAAACAATACATCTAAACTACCAAGTTCTTGCTTATCACTATTAGCCGAAATGTACTGCGCATGTGCGACATTTTTAGTTTCAAAAATAGTTGTTCCAGCTACAATGGTATCGCCTTTATATACATTAAACTGTCGTATATTATTTGGAAAATGGGATTGCAGCAATGTCATTTCTTCTAAGGTATGTACTGGTTTGACATTATGTTGTGCTTTTAGATTAGGAATTAAAATAGCATTCCAAAAATTTTCTAAACTGCTTTCCTCCTTTACTACTAAATTATGGGATTGTCCTTTTTTAAAGCCTCTTTTTCTGTTACTAGAAATAGATTCTGGCATAAAGTTATAATCAATTACAGATAATGCATCACGCCTTACTACACTAGCTTTTAGTAAAAACATTAAATAGGCTAACTGACTGTCTGGTCCTGAAGCATAAATTGAAGGTAAACTCTTAATATTTAAATACAATATATCTTGATCTTCTAAAAACTGTAAAAGCAATTTAAAGACCTCTAAGACTTCATTAAATTTTAGAGCCTTATGTGTTACCAATCCACCATAAGTTAATCCTTGATGAGAATGTAGTGTGTCACCAACCTTATTTGCTGGTAAAACCGCAATTAGTTTTTCACCTTTAAAAATAAGCACTGAAAAATCATCAAATCGATCTTTATGGTATTCCATAAAATTTCGATTTAATAAAAATGTTCCATTATTGGATTCAGTAATAAAACTGTTCCAAAGCTTTTTATGTTTAGCGGAATATATGGTTAAAGAAAAAATAGCGCACTTTTATTTAAGCAATGAAAGTACTAATTTTTATTGAAGAATTTACTATAAAAATAAGTTATAGCCAATTGCTGAATAAATATAAGGGTAGACACAGTATGTACTGCAGTAAACCTAAATTTAAATGTATGAAACTGCAAATGCTTTGATTAACCAATTTTAGATCTATCTTAAAGCATAAAGATAGGTTTAGTAGTAAACAAAAAAAAGAGGTTTCTAAACTAGAAACCTCTTTTAATATTATATAATTTAGACCGTTGTATTTACAACTAATCTAATATTAAGCAATCTTATTTCTCTTACGATCATTTTCTGTTAAATAGATCTTACGTAAACGAATATGGTTTGGTGTAACCTCTACATACTCATCTTTTTGGATATATTCTAAAGCTTCTTCTAACGAGAATTTGATAGCTGGTACAATCTTAGCTTTATCATCTGCTCCAGAACTACGTACGTTACTTTGCTTTTTAGCTTTAGTAATGTTTACAGCCATATCATCTTGACGAGAGTTCTCACCAATTACTTGACCTTCGTAAATATCTTCTCCTGGCTCAACAAAAAACTTACCTCTATCTTGTAATTTATCGATAGAGTAAGGTATTGCTTTACCATTTTCCATAGAGATTAAAGATCCTGAAATACGTCCAGGAATAGCGCCTCTTAATGGTTGGTATTCTTTAAAACGGTGTGCCATAATAGCTTCACCTGCAGTTGCAGTTAATAATTGGTTACGTAAACCAATAATACCACGAGAAGGAATTAAGAATTCGCAAATCATACGATCTCCTTTTGTTTCCATACTTAACAATTCACCTTTACGTAAAGTTACAAACTCTACAGCTTTACCTGATACACTTTCAGGAAGGTCAATAGTTAACTCTTCAACTGGCTCACATTTAACACCATCAATTTCTTTAATGATAACTTGTGGTTGTCCAATTTGTAATTCATAACCTTCACGACGCATAGTTTCAATTAAAACTGATAAGTGTAATACACCACGTCCAAAAACCATAAATTTATCTGCACTACCAGTTTCACCTAATCTTAGTGCTAAGTTTTTTTCTAATTCTTTTTCTAAACGATCTTTAATGTGTCTAAGTTTTTTTCTAATTCTTTTTCTAAACGATCTTTAATGTGTCTAGATGTTACGTATTTACCGTCTTTACCAAAAAATGGCGAATCGTTAATTGTAAATAACATACTCATTGTAGGCTCATCAATAGCAATTGATTTTAAACCTTCTGGATTTTCGATATCTGCAATAGTATCTCCAATTTCAAAACCTTCAATACCAACAACAGCACAAATATCTCCTGTTTGTACGCTATCAACACGTTTACGTCCTAAACCTTCAAATATAAAAAGTTCTTTTACTCTACTTTTAGTTGTAGAACCATCTCTTTTAACTAAAGATATTTGTTGACCTTCTTTTAATTCTCCTCTTTGTAATCTACCAATCGCGATACGACCTGTAAATGAAGAAAAATCTAAAGATGTAATTAACATTTGTGTCGTTCCTTCTGGAAAAACTGGTGTAGGTACATGCTCCACAACCATGTCTAATAAAGGCTCAACGTTAGTTGTTTCTTTTCTCCAATCATCACTCATCCAGTTATTTTTAGCCGAACCGTAAACTGTTGGAAAATCCAATTGCCACTCTTCTGCTCCTAACTCGAACATTAAATCAAAAACTTTTTCATGTACTTCATCTGGAGTACAGTTTTCTTTATCTACTTTGTTTACAACCACACAAGGCTTTAACCCTAAGTCAATCGCTTTTTGCAATACAAAACGCGTTTGAGGCATAGGACCTTCAAAAGCATCAACTAATAACACAACACCATCTGCCATGTTTAATACACGCTCTACTTCTCCTCCAAAATCGGCGTGACCAGGTGTATCAATAATGTTAATTTTAGTATCCTTATAAATAACTGATACGTTTTTAGATGTAATCGTAATTCCACGTTCACGTTCTAAATCGTTATTATCTAAAATTAAGTCTCCTGTGTTTTCGTTTTCACGAAACAGTTGACAATGGTACATGATTTTATCAACCAACGTCGTTTTTCCGTGGTCAACGTGTGCAATAATTGCAATGTTTTTAATATTAGCCATAATTGTGCCTTATTTTAAGCGTGCAAAGGTACTCATTTTTTATATAAAAAAGCGTTTTAATTTATATTTGACAAATTCATTTTAAAAAATTGTAACTTTTTGAACTTAACAGACACAGATAGTTAGGCCTATTTAAAGAAAACATTTGTAATTTAAACCAATAAATTTCTTCTAAAACAATATATCATTAGTTTTGTATTCTTATTAATCAACGACTTAAAAACCATTATCACCACATCATGAAAAAAATCATCTCTGTATTACTTATCGTATTATTATTTGCTAGTTGTAGTAAAAAAATTGAAGAATCATACTTTGTACCAAAAGACGCTATTGGTGTTATGTATGTTAATTTAAAATCGCTTTCAGAAAAAAGTAAAGATTTAGACTTTAATCAATTAAACATTAATACGCTTATTGAAGATAAAGCACCCAAAGAGATTAAGCGTTTTGTGCAAGAGTTACTATCAAAAGATAATTTAGATAAAACCTTTAGAAAAGAATATATTTTAGGCTTTGGTACGTTTAAAAGACTATCTGGTGTTGGTGGATTAATATTACCTATTAAGGATGCAGCGTCTTTTGAAGCCTTTATACAACCAATGATTGATGAAGTTCCTAATTTAGAAAAAGAAACTAATGTTGGTAAAGATCAAGAATTTACTATTTACGCAAATAAAGAAATTGCAATTGGATGGAATGGTAAAACTGCATTAATTATTGGTGCAAATAATTATGCTGCTGCAGAATTAAAAGACCTTACCACATTAAAAAGAGAAGATTGCATATTAGCAACCAACTATTTTGATGCCTTTTTTGACACTAAACAAGACATGGGACTACATATTACCTCAACACCATTAGGTGATGCTTTTGATGGAATATTAAATACTTTTGCTGGTTTAGATGTTAATCTAGAAAACAACAACCTATCTTATTATGGTAGCTTTGAGCAAGACCACATATACACTAAAACCAATTTAAAATTAAATGATGATTTTAAATCATTAATTGGTTATAAAAAATGGATGTCTACGTCCTACGATAAGTCTATGCTTAATGCATTACCTGATAACCCATTGTTATTTGCAAAATTATCTATTGATCCTGAAAACTTATACGAGCATATTTTAAGTCTACAAGACAACAAAACTTTACCTATCCAAGCTAGAGAAGAGTTAAGAAAAAACATAAAAAAATCCAACAGTGAAACAGAAAAAGAACTAGGTATGGACGTTACATCTTTTTCTAAAATATTTGATGGCTCGCTAATGTTTGCTATGACTGAGGGTAAAACAGTAAAAGACACGCTATACGATTACAATTATTTTACTGACCAAGAAACCTATACAGTTGTAGATAAAAAAACACCCAACATGTATGGTACGGTAGCCCTAAAAGATAATAATAAATTTGACCAATTTTTTAATATTGTAAAAAAGAAAGGTGCACAAATAGAAACCTTAAACTCCAATTATTTTAAAATAGACGGTAGTACTTTTATGGTTATTACAGAAGATTATATCTTTTTTACAAACGACCAAAGTAAAGCTGATGAAATAAGTAGTAACGGAAAACTTGCCAACAATTTAAGCGACTTTAAACATAAAGATAAATTATCACACAGCGTTTACCTTTACACAAAAGGAAACATTGCACAACTTAGCAATGACTTTACAAAAAGTTTAGGCAATATGTACAATCCTTATAGTAGTTATAATAGATATGGGAACGATACAGCTATGGATGAAATTTCAGAAAAAAGCAGTGAGATTTACACAAAATATTATGGCGAAAACCATTATTTTATTGACACAGATGGAGGCGAATCTTTTACTTATACTAAAGGAAACAAAAACTCATTAATACAGACCATTTTATATGGTGACGAAGTAGCAAAAACTATGAGTACTATATATGAAAACAGTAATAAAGATGAGGATGAGGATGAAATAGAAATTGAAGAAACCGTTATCGAATCTACAGAATCAAACTAGACTAAGTGCAAGTCAATATACAATCCATAGTACCAGATTATTTTACTCCAGCTTCGTCAGAAGTCTGGAGTAAAAATTTTGAGTTTCAACCTAATTCTAAATACTTAGTTAAAGCTGTGTCAGGAAGCGGAAAAAGCTCGTTATTTAATTTTATGTACGGTTTAAATAATAGATACTCTGGCTCTATTTTATTTAACGACACCTCTATTTCGTCATTCTCAGATACTGATTGGACAACTATTAGAAAGCAACAAATCGCTATAGTATTTCAGGGATTAAAATTGTTTCCAGAACTGACTGCTTTAGAAAATATTCAGTTAAAAAATACCCTTACAAATCATAAAACTGAGACTGAAATCTTGGAGATGATGTCACAATTAGAGGTCGACCAATTAGCACATAAAAAAGCTGAAACCCTGTCTTACGGTCAACAACAACGTATTGCTATTATCAGAGCATTATGTCAACCTTTTAAATTATTACTACTTGACGAACCCTTTAGCCATATTGATAAGGCTCAAATTACAAATGCCATCACGCTTGTAAATAAAGAAGTTGCTGCTAACCAAGCAACCCTAATAATTGCTAGTTTAGGAGACACATATAATATTGACTACACTAAAACAATATTATTATGATTAATCAACTTTTAAAAAAACAGGTCCATAAATCACAGCTATTATTTTTTGCGCTAAGCTCTAGTTTAGGCTTAGGTATTTTATTAATTGTAGTTCAATTATTAGTTGACACACAATCCATCTTTAATTCTAAAAACGACTTATTAGGCAACCAAAATTTAATAATATATAAGGACTTAGGACGTGATAATGCTTTTACATCTGATGAAATTACTGAGTTAAACTCACAACCTTTTATTAATAAAACAGGTGGTTTTACACATGGTACTTATCGTGTTTTGGCAAGTGTTACTTTTCCTAATCATGCAGGAATATCAACCGAAATGTTTTTAGAGGCTGTATCAGATGAGTTTATTGACATTACCAATGAAGATTGGAAATGGCAACCAGGAGATAAAGAAGTGCCAATTATTATTCCTAAAAACTATATTAATTTATATAATTTTGGATATGCAACCAGCTCTGGATTACCACAAGTTAACGAGAAAATAATTAGACAAGTCCCTATAGACTTGACGTTATCTGGAACACATAAAACAGAAAATTATCGTGCGTATATTTTAGATGCTTCAGAAAAAATAAATTCTATTTTAGTTCCAGAATCCTTTTTAAACTATACCAACAAAAAATTAAGTCCTTTAAAGGCAAATAAAATATCACGTATTATACTTGATGTTATTAATCCATCTGACCCTAAATTATTAGAATTTTTAGCTTCAAAAAAATACAATTACTTATCCAACGACATTCAAAACTCTAAACTTAGCTATGTTTTAAAACTAATACTTAGTATTGTATTAGGTATTGGCCTATTAATTACCATCCTGTCTATTTATCTTGTTATTACCAACATTAATTTACTTATTCTAAAAAATAAGCAAACCATAACACAACTTCATTTTTTAGGATACTCTAAAGCACAAATAGCAAAAGTATATCATGCTATTGCTTTTAAAATTTTAGCTGTTTCAATTATTATAGCACTAACCCTAAGTATTATTTGTAAGTATATATTTTCGCCATATTTAAGTGTTTTACAAGTACAACCAAATATAACTTCTATAATTTATTCTGTAATATTAAGCGTATTGATTTTTATTAGCTTAGCCATGTATTATCGTAAACATACTAATAGTAAAATCAAACAAATGTTAAGACCTAATACAAGTCTACTATCTTCTGAAAATTAACTTATCTTTGCAAGATAAATTATTACGATTATGACACTTCAAGATATCCCTAAAATTAAACATACAGCTAGCAACAACTTTTTTTTGCTTTGTGGTCCTTGCGCTATTGAAGGCGAAGAGATGGCTTATAGAATTGCCGAAAAAGTTGTTACGATTACTAATAAGTTAGAAATACCTTACGTATTTAAAGGTAGTTTTAAAAAAGCTAACAGAAGTAGGATTGATAGTTTTACAGGTATTGGTGACGAAAAAGCTTTAGAGATTTTAGCTAAAGTGTCTGAAAAATTTGACATTCCAACGGTTACAGATATTCACGAAGTTAGTGATGCTGCAAAGGCTGCACAATATGTAGATGTTTTACAAATACCTGCATTTTTGGTACGTCAAACAGATCTTGTCGTTGCTGCTGCAAAAACAGGTAAGGTTGTTAACCTTAAAAAGGGACAATTTATGAGTCCTGAAGCAATGAAGCATGCTGTACAAAAAGTAAAAGATGCAGGAAGCGACAAAGCTTGGATTACTGATCGTGGGACGATGTTTGGTTACCAAGACATGATTGTGGACTTTAGAGGCATCCCAACAATGCGTCAATATGCACCAACTGTATTGGATGTAACACACTCTTTACAACAACCCAATCAAAGTGCTGGTGTCACTGGTGGAAGACCTGATATGATTGAAACTATTGCTCGTGCTGGAATAGTAAATAATGTTGATGGTTTATTTATTGAAACACATTTTGATCCTGCAAATGCAAAAAGTGATGGTGCCAACATGTTACATCTAGATAACCTGGAAGCGTTATTAACTAACTTAACTGCTATTAGAAAGACTATTAATAGCCTATAACATCCCTTAAACATAATAACAAATGAAACATTTATTAAGGCAAATAGCCTTAGTGGGTCTTACCCTATTGTCAACACTAACATTGGCTCAAGACAACATTGACTTACAAAAATACACTGCTAACAACAAAGGAAAGTTTTATATCAGTTGGGGAGGAAACAGAGAAACATTTTCTGAATCTGACATTAGGTTTAAAGGTGATGGTTACGACTTTACTATTGACAACGCTACTGCCGAAGATAAACCTAAAGGTTGGCATATAGATTATATTAATCCAACTAGAATGACCATACCACAAACTAATTTTAAAGCTGGTTATTTTATTTCTGACAAATACAATATTTCACTTGGTGTAGATCATATGAAATATGTAATGAACAGAAATCGTAGCCAGAATGTTACAGGTTATGTTAACCTTCCTGCAGATGAAGAAGGTAGCGTATTTAACCAAGAATTTGATGGAAGTGAGTATGTTGTTTCAGAAGATTTTTTAAAATTTGAACATACCAATGGGTTAAACTACGTGTATTTAGAGTTAAATAGATTTGATGATATTTCTTCTATCTTTAAAATTAATAACACTGATAAATTTCAATTAAATATTACTGAAGGTCTTGGTGCTGGAGTGTTATATCCTAAATCTAATACGACATTATTAGGTAAAGATACTTATGACGAGTTTCATTTATCTGGATATGGATTTTCTGCAACTGTAGGTTTAAACCTTACCTTTTTTAAATACTTTTTTATTCAAACAGATTTAAGAGGTGGCTTTATTAATATGCCAGATATTAGAACAACAAGTAATGCTAATGAGAGTGCGTCGCAACATTTTTGGTTTTTACAACGTGTTTTTTCAATTGGTGGACGCTTTAGACTATAGTCTATTGCAACGTTAAAGCTTCTTGCAAAACAGCATTAATTACGGTATCATCTATTTTGTCCAAAGACTTATATCTTAATGATATCATTTTTTTCCTGTTTTCAATAACATGATGTGTCTTAAAAACAGTTAATTGATTGCCTTTAACAAAAACCAAATCAACAAATTGTTTTTTATGACTGGCATTTAAATAACAAAATGGCATTCCGTTTACGTAATAAAACGGAATGCTCCATTTGTACTTTAATTCAAAATTATGTATTGTATGCTCAATAATAACCTGCAAATGCAATAATATAGAACGATAGGGTTCTGGTTGTTTTAAAATATAATGCGCTGCAGGATTCACTTTTTTCTATAATATATGTAGTAAGCTAAGCACACCAATAGCTAATAATGCTACACCTATAATAGCTTTAAAAGGCATTAACTTGTCTGATATTTTTCTTAATGTCTCTTCTAAAGCAGGTACTTTTCCAAATACGTGAGTTAACAATAATATACCTCCAATAATACTTACAATACTAAAAATACCAAACCCTCCTCCTAGTATAATTAAAATAGGCAACACAATAAGTGCGCCACCAATAACGGTTTGAAAAGGTGCTAAAACACCTGCAATTTTATTAAAAAAATTAGCTTCACCATCCCATTTATCTAATGTAGCTAATCCTAATAATAAGCCTCCAGAAATGTTAGCAATGTCTAATAGTAATCCTGTTAATGCCATGATTTATTTGATTTAAATTGGTTAGATTATAAATTTATGAAAAATAAACCATGCATTGGGCAAATGTTAAAATGAAAATTAATAAACCTTTAACTTTTATATTCTAATTAATTAAACTTACTTTGTAATTCAAAGTACTTTAATTATGAACGACAAAGATTATTTAAAAGATATCAGTGAGATTAAAAACCTTATGAATAAGTCTTCTAGATTTATTTCGCTTAGTGGTTTATCTGGAATTTTAGCTGGTATCTATGCACTTGTAGGTGCTGCAATGACCTATTATTACGTAACCACTTATAGTTATGGTACATTACTATTGGATGGATGGGTTTTTAAAACCATAATATTTATACTATTTATGGTTGCTTTTTTAAGTATTGTTACTGGTATTTATTTAACTACAAAAAAGGCAAAAGCAAATGGCGAAAAAATTTGGGACACCTCATCAAGACGATTAATATTTAATTTTCTAATTCCGTTAGTCGTTGGTGGTTTATATATTTTAATAATACTTAGCCAAGGTCGCTATGGTCAAACAGGTGGTTTAATGCTAATATTTTATGGTTTGGCATTAATAAATGCCTCTAAATATAGTATTGGAAACATAAAATATTTGGGCTATACCGAAATTATTTTGGGACTTACAGCAACACTTTATCCTGGTTATGGCTTTTGGATTTGGGTTATTGGTTTTGGCTTTATGCACATTATTTATGGTACTTATATGCATTTTAAATACGATAAAAAATGAGTAATGAAGTTCCGATTATATTAACAATCATAGCTATAATAATATTTTACACGACTTTCTGGGTTGTAAAAAAGTACAATAAAAATTTAAAAAAAGCCAAAATTACAGCTATAGTTATAAGTATTATTAGTACTCCTTTAGCGTATTATGGTTTAAAATTATTATTGATAAGTTATATAGAGTATATACCAGAGTCTACATTTAATGAACAAAAATGGCGTACAGAAACAACATCAAGATATAAAATGAGAGATGACATAATTAATAATCAAATTTTAAAACTAAAAAACAAGTCCGAAGTTGTTACGCTTCTGGGTAATCCTTCTAATAGTACTAGTGATAATCAGTGGATTTATGATTTAGGAATATCTAGTGCAGGCTTAGGTGTTCAATTTCATAGTTTACAAATCACTTTTAAAAACAGTGTGGTAGCAAAAGTTAAAAAGTTTATGATAACAGATTAATTAGCAAAGATTCCTATTTTCGCATAATATAAAATGAGTATAATAACCAACATAAATAAAGTATTTGACCATAGGATTAGGCTAGGAATTATGTCTGTTTTAATGGTAAATGAGTACGCAGATTTTAAAACCCTAAAAGCGTTATTAGATGCGACAGATGGTAATTTAGCAAGTCACACTAAAGCATTAGAAAAAGCAGATTATATCACTGTAGAAAAACAATTTATAGATCGAAAACCAAACACACGCTATAGTGTTACTAAGTTAGGTCAAGCCGAATTTAAAAAACACATTAATGCACTTGAAAAATTAATCAAAAAACAGTAATCTATTTTTTTATCTATTTACTTTGAAAAACAAAGCACTTTGAAAATATGAAAACACAACGTAGACAATTAATCGCATGGTTATTTAAAATAACACAACATATTTACACCAAATACTTCAAAAAAAACAAACCTTGGCATATAAAAAAACAACAATTACTACAATTTCCAAAAGACACCTTTGGTTATCATTTAGGCCTGTTTTTACAACACAATGGGTTTGAGTTAATTCCAAAAGCAGAACGTCACGACGCCTACCACGTAATGACTGGCTATAATACCACTGAGAAAGACGAAATAGCCTTACAGTACCTTTGCTTTGGTAATGGTAAACGCAGCATATACTTGTTTGGCGTGATTACTATAGGCTCCATAATATTACCAGAATATTGGAAGTATTATATAAAATCGTATCGCATAGGCAAAAATGCAAATGTCTTTTACAATCTAAATTATAAAGGATTACTAAACACCTCAGTTAGCACTTTAAGAAGCTCTATATTTATTAATCTAAATAATTAAAATGAAAACCTATATCAAACTTATAATTATTGCCATAACTATAATGGTACTCGCCATTTTTATGGCGCACTTTTACATTAATTATAAAGCTAAAGACAAACTTTATAATGACGTAAACGCAATTCCTAAAAACCAGGTAGGTTTATTACTTGGCACCAGCAAATACACAAGTAATAACACTATAAACTTATATTACAAATACCGCTTGGAAGCTACTTATTTACTTTACAAAAATAAAAAAGTTGAACGTATTTTAATTAGTGGAGATAACAGTACTAGTTATTATGACGAACCTTCAACATTTAAACAAGACCTTATCAATCTTGGTATTCCTGAAGATAAGATAATATTAGACTATGCTGGATTTAGAACATTAGATTCTGTTATTAGAGCCAACAAAATATTTGGTTTGGATAGTTTTACAATAATCTCACAAAAATTTCATAACCAACGTGCCACATATTTAGCACAACACTATAATTTAAACGTTATTGCCTTTAACGCTAAAGATGTAAAAAGGCGATATGGTTTACGCACCAAAGCAAGAGAGTACTTAGCACGTACCAAAGCAATTATAGATGTTATTATTAATACACAACCTAAGTTTTTGGGTCCAAAAATAAGCTTGTAATGACAGTAAAAATTGACACTAAATTTTTAGCGCTAACACTAGTTATACTATTAACAGAAATTGCAATTGCATACTACTTAAAAAATGGTTTTATACGATTTACAGTTGGCGATTTTCTAGCTTCTATATTAGTCTATTGTGGCCTAAAAAGCATTTTTAAAATACATTGTATTCAGGCTTCAATTTGGGCATTAGCCATCTCTTTTTGTATTGAGTTTGCCCAACTTACAAATCTACTTGAAACATTACATTTAAAACATAACAAAATAGCCTCAATCGTGCTTGGCAGTCACTTTAGTATAGCAGACTTAGTTGCATATACATTAGGCATTATCACTATCTATTTTATAGATATAAATTACATCACTAATGAAAACAATTAAACGAATCATTCAGGCAGAATATCAAACCATATTATCTATAATATTACTAACTTTTTTTAGTTTAACTCTATTACTAATAAGAATTAAATTAACTAATAATTACTACTATTTATTTTTAATTTGGAATTTATTTTTAGCAGGACTACCCTATTTAATAAGTAGTTATTTGGCAACTCTTAAACACATAAAATCATCAACTCTAATTACTAACAGTATACTATGGTTACTATTTTTACCAAACGCACCTTATATAGTTACGGACTTATTTCATCTAAAATATAGTAGTCACCATTTACTCTGGATAGACACGTTAATTATCATCATGTTTGCTATTACCGGATTACTTTTGTTTTTTAAATCTGTTTGGACCATGGAAATTATTTTTAAGACTTACGTCGAAAAACATATTGTTGCATTCAGTATTCCGTTGTTATTTATATTAGTTGGTTTTGGAGTTTACTTAGGTCGCTTTTTAAGATTTAATTCTTGGGAAGTATTAAATAAACCATGGACTATATTAGAAACAATAGTATTTATAGTGCTAAACCCTAATTTAAATTACACAGCGTGGCTATTTACAATTGTATTTGGATTGTTTTTATGTGTCTGTTATTACGCCATAAAAACAAATTATGTTACAAACAAAAAAGCTTCCCTTTAGGAAGCTTTTTTTTTATACTAATTAAATATAAAATTAATTTTAATCATTATCTATAATTGAAATCGTCGCTTCTCCTATCGCACTTGCAGATCCACTTAATAATGTTCCTATGACAGTAAAATCTTCAGTCCCTTCAACTTCTGTATCATCTGTAATTACAATTGCAAATACACCACTTGAGCTACCTGCTTCAATGGTAAAATTAATATTGTTATTACCATAAATACCTTCAATTTCATAATCATCAAAATCTACAATATCAGAAACAATTTCAAAATTAATAATAATATCATCGATTGCTGGACTAGATAAAGTAAAAGCATATTCCACAATATCTCCTTCTGTTACCGTTTGATCATTTACAATTATACTTGGGCTAGTTGGGACACTAGTGACATCATTTGGATCAGTACCATTACCAGCTTCAATACAATCATCAAAACCATCTCCATCACTATCTGCTGCATTAGGATCTGTTATATTACCGTTTGGATTACAGATAGAAAGGTCACTATCAATACCTGATAACTCTTCGCAATCTGTTAATCCATCACCATCTGTGTCCAAATATTCCTGATACAAGTATACTTCTGCAATATCAAATTGATTTGTTATTGTATTAACCGCTTTTACATAAATAATTTGAGTGGTACCATCATCAATAAAAGGACTAGCCAATGGATTAACATCAGATAATGCATCAGCCTCAGTTAAGTAAAAAGTATACGTATTATTAATTAATTCAAAATAAACCTCTGAAACAATACTATCAAAATCGTAAATTAATGATGGGATACAACCTGTTCCTGAAACCTCTGTTGCGTAAATTAAGACATCTAAATTATCTAAATAATCTGGTATAGAGTCACCATCACTATCGTTATTCATTGGATCTCCATCACTATCATAATCTTCATCAATAGTATCAACACCATCACCATCATCATCAGTATCCAAATAATCAGGTATACCATCCTGATCTGTATCATCATCAGTATAATCGCCATTAGCATTTAAGTCTTCATTAAAATCTAACACACCATCTGCATCTGCATCCAAAAGTGTTGTACAAGACATTAGCGTACCTAAATCTGTTATAGGAACTGTAAAATTACCTATTACAAAAGTTGTAGATTGATTGTTTGTTATATCAAAAAACTGCATGGTATACTCGGTATCTGTCAAACAATAATCAATAGATAAATCTAAGGTTCCGTCGGTTATTGGAATAATAGAAACAGAATTATTATAATTTAAAAAGACATAACCATTTGTAGCTGGAGTGCCAGAACAATCGTTAAAAACACCAGTTACATTAGTCGTTTGTGCATTGCTATCTGATACTGTTATGGTCAGATTAGTGTCCATATCAAACGGTCCAACACTCTCAGTATAATCATTATCAATACAACCAAAATCTGGAATGGTTACTGTTAATGTTTCGTTAGCAGGAATAATACCACAAACTTCACCATTTACATTAGTGTATCCTGTAGTTGCAGATGTCCAAGATACCGATTCGCGTTGCAATTGTACAATGGTATTAGGCAAAGGATTGTTATTATCATCCACTACAGTAATACATAGTTGAACGGTATCAAAAGCAATGTCACAGTTCCAAAAACTAAAATGGGATACCTCTCCAACGTATTTATTACCTTGTAAAACAGCTGTACCTTCTTCCTTCCAATATCCATATGTTTCGTCAAAATACCATAATGGTATTGTTTCCGGAGGATTAGTAGCATTAGTTGGCACAGGAACAGATAATTCTGCAGTGGTACCTTCTGCTATATTTAAAACCTCACCATTTTCTCCAATTAACTTAACAGCTATCATACCATAAGTTTCTAAAGCTTGTAAATTACCACTCGTATTTTCTGCTATTAAAGCTCCTGGCATTTGCAAAGCCATAGCCTCATTGTCCGGATTTAAATGTCTTAAAACAACCTGAACATTTCCTAAATACTCAAAACCATTTTCAGTTTCAAAATCACCTGAAAAATTAACAGAAGTTCCGTTTGGCAAGCCAATATTAAAAGGTTGACCTGCTCCAATTGTAGCATTTGGATCGGCATCCAATAACATAATGTCTACTTGGTTGACACCACTTGTAGGTACTAAGGATCTAGAACCATTAATAAAACCAACTTTAGACGCTTTTATATAGGCGAATTTTTCATAAACCGTTGCAGACTCCACAGAAAATACTCCGTTTGCATCTGTTACAGTCATCATATTGCCGACGTTAATACTAGCTCCAATAATTGGGTCTCCTTCTTCATTTATAACCCTTCCTATAAATCTTGCATCCATAGATGCTCCAAAATTTTCTAAAAAAGGATTGCCAGCTTGACCATCTACTTGTTGTTGATTTAACGGAATATTATTGTCTTTTTCGCAAGAAAAAATTAATAAAACAACAAATAATGATACTATAAACTTTAGTTTTTTCATCTTTTAAGTTTTGTAATGGTTATATTAATGTAACAGATTAAGGCCAAAAAGTCCTAACTTGATATTACTCTTTACCGTCTACGTAGTTTTGTAAATAACTAAATCTTTTAGTCAATTTACCATTTTCGGTAATTTTAGCTCTTTTTAAAACACCATCTGCATCATTATTAAAAAACGCAGGAATAACATGTTTTAAAAACATCTCTCCAAAACCTTCACTTGCATCTTTTGGTAATTCGCAAGGTAAATTATCTACTGCCATTACAGTTATTGCATCTTTATCATTATAAGCTACTTCTTTTTCAGTTTTAACATTATAACCATAAAAAGGATCTGCAATAGTGGATGGACGGATTGTTGATGCTACAGGTCCATCAATATCGCAAGAAATATCGGCTATTAAGTTAATTTTAAAATCTGGATGTCTTGCCTCTTCTCTTGTAAATAAATAAGGAGCTCCATCACCATAAAAGTGACCTGCTATAAAAAAGTCTGTTTGTTTAGCATAAGGCATAAAATTACTTTCGTAACCTGAAGGATCTTTATAAAACTGTCCTTTATTACCAACTTTACCATCCTTACGCTTACTATATTCCATAACATCAATTAAGCAATAAACAGGCTCAGTAAAATTAGAGGTTAAATATAACGCATCACTGACTTGCTTAATTTTAAGATGATCTAAAATTTCTTGTGCGCCTTTAGCTACTTTACCAGTACCAGAAAGCACAATTTTTATGTTGGGTAATTTAATTTTATCCAGTTCGCTTTTTACTTCATCTAAATCTTTCAAGTGCTCTACTTTAGGTAGTGTAAATAAATTATCACGAAGTCCTAAGGCTCTAAAACCGTTGTAAGCACCTACCAAACCAGCATAACGTCCAAAACCAATTAGTCTTGCGCCATTTTGTCTAACAATAGTTTCGTGATCATACATTTCAATATTCCTATCAAGAATAGCTTTTAAAAGCGCTCTATTATAGGGCTGCTTTTTTATTGTATGACTGAAGAAAAAATATTTTTTATTAGGAATAAGCGCTTCTATTGGCACTTCTTTTACACCAAACATAACATCTGCATCTGAAACGTCATCAAAAATCTGAAAGCCATTTTTTTCATATTCGGCATCATTAAACACACGAATGTCCGATGCCTCAATAATTACTTCAGCTTGTGGAAAGGAAGTTTTTAAATCTTTTAAGTCATTAGGAGAAAACACGACACGTCTATCTGGTGGATTTTTACGTTCTTTTATAATTGCAAATTTCATATATCTAAATTTATTCTTGCTAAATTACCTTTAATATTAGGGTTTAGCAAATCAAATTTACTATACACGCTTTACTTCGTTTTCGCTTTTTAAAACGAAGTCACCATCCGATTGCTTTATAAAAAGCGCTTTGTTACCAGAAGTCCCTTCTCTGGTCACTTTGGTGCCTTTAATAGTTTTTGTTATTTTTTTAGTGTAGGTTTCTTCTACTTTTCCTTTAGCAGTTCCGTGTCCCCAATCCCATTGTACTTCTGTTCCTGTTTTTATCATCTCTACTTTTTATTTCAATTTAAAAAATATGACTTAATATTATCTTAAGTTTATTATAAATCTTAAATGGTACAACCTTTGCATTATAATTTTTAGTAATTTTGCAATCCAATAAATAACACAATTTATTAAAATGGGGTCGACTGGTTTTGACAGCGAGATTAATTAAATTGTAAGCACGTCGAGTAATGATTTTGTACTCGTTAAACACTTGATCAACTTTTTAATCGGCGAGAATAACTACGCTTTAGCTGCCTAATCCGAATTATAGTAGGATTAAGCCTCGGTACACAAGGTGTACGAGCTTTATGTCTCCGGAAAGCTTTGATTGACAGCGTTCCATTTGAGGCATCGAAAATGTCAATATAGACTTAGTAGCGCTTTGATGCTTTGTTGAAACTAAAAAAGATAAGTTAAAAGTGGGTTGTCTTTAACCAGCTTTTAATCGAAAACCTAAGAAAAGAATAAACGTGTAGAAAGCCTTTTGGTTACTTGTTTGGACGAGAGTTCGATTCTCTCCGACTCCACTATTAAACCCCGTAAAGTCAATTTTTACGGGGTTTCTTATTTATATTTGTACGATAAATGTATTGTTATGTATTTAGTGCGGTAATTTTATATAAAAAGTAGTACAAATTCACTCAAATAAAATGTTTTTAAAACGGTGCATATTTTAGATTTTTTGCACAATTTCAGAATTAACACTACAACTTTACTCAAATAAAAGGTTTTCTAAAACGTGCATATTTTACATTTCTTGCATTACCTCATCATTTTACCAGCATAATTATTTGACGTTTTCAAAGCTATTTTTTTGTAACTATCAATAGTGTTTTGTAAAATCTTAATCTGAATAGTAGATAAATTATTATTTATAAAGTGTTTGTTTATTGTTGTAGTTATACTTTGTAACATTTCATTTTGAAGTGTTTCTTTGATAGAATTATCTAGAGTGAATAAATCAATATGAATTTGTCTTTTAAATTCTTCAAATTCTTTGCGGGTGCTTTTTTTACAAATCTCATGAAGTAAATCAATATTCATAAATTAGATGTTTTGTTTAATATAAATTAGCTCTTTTAAGCGTGATTATAATGTTGTCTAGGGTTTAACTGTATTTGACTAGTTAAAGCCTTGTATGTGTTAACTAAGTACTAGGTATTCGAATAATTTGTACAAGCCATAACCAACACCACCAATAATGGCAAATATAAAACCGAATTTTAGTTTTTCTTTAACATAATAAGACTGATCGTATTGGCTGTATTTGTATGGTTTCTTTTTTTTCATTTTTTAAAGATATTAAATATAACAACAAAGACATAACTACCTGATAATATGATTTTTAAAAAGGTACTTTCAAAGATAGTGATTTACGCAGCAATATGTTACGTACCGAGTGTTGCACACAGTTAGCATATATTTGAGCCTTGTTATATTGTGCGTTATAGATAAAAATTATCATAAATATATTTTACAATTGAATATAACTATAATAAGGGTTTTAACTGGCTTTAGGTGTGATATAACAAATAAATATAACAAGCAAAAAAAGCGCATACCGTTTAAGATATACGCTTTCAAACAAATAACAAAATCTAAGTTTTAAGTTTTATACATTGTTGCAATTATTGATAACTCGAATACAACGATATTACCCTTTAGCTTCCAACCATCGCAGGCTAATTCGTTAACCTTTGCCTCTAAATCTTCGGGATCATAAGCTTTTAGTATCCTATATTCAATCATTTTTTAATTTGGTATTACTAAAATATTATCAAAATTTAACTCGTATTTGATTAAATCTCTCTCGAGGTATTTAATATACTTCTCAATAGGCTTCAAAGTAGTATTGTAGTCTAAGCCTAAATTTTTACAAGCTATAATATAAGCATCAATATTATTAATAGTTTCTACTTGATTTGTATTGACTGCATAAACTTTGTAAAATTCGTCAGTTACATTTATAGTGTAATCATTACCTTTTATGGTTAAGAAGTCAAATGCTTTATAGGTTTTCAATTTTGGTGCATTTTTTAGAGCCTCTTTATGTGCCGCAGTAACATTAAACCCTCCGAACTGACAAGTTTTGTAAAAGTCATCATTTACAGAATAAAAGGGATGAGGTTTATCGATTAGACCTTTATACGTTTGCTCCATCTCCAGCAATATTTTATCACTAAAACCGCATAGGTCTAAGTATTTAGATAAAATGAATTTAGAATTTTGCTTTTTACATTCTTTTTTGTGGTATGTAGTAAATAAATCTGCGAAATTGCCTTTAGATAATTGTTCCAATGTAAAAGCGGTTTCAACTCCTTGATTCTTTAATTCTGTTTGAGCTTGCTTCAGCACGTCTATAACGTAACCGATAGTATTATTTTTAAAGCTTTCGTGAGCTTTCTTGTTGTATTGAAGTAGTTTCTTCATAAGTATTGTTTGCCTTGTTTAGAGGTCTTTTATTAAATTAAAAATATAGTAGGTATTAAAAATCTGGTCGGGTATTTGTGGCAAATATTAAACACGAAGCATTAAGGGGCGTTAACCCAAATATTAAATTTCATAATGTTATAAGGTGTTTATTTTGCCGCTACAACGTAACCAACCGCAGCACGTTTAACGTATAATTTATGATGATTCAAACGCTTTTTAAAATTGGTTTTATTGACTGACTTAAAACCATCTTCAAAACAATATGCTCGATATTCATCGTACATTTTTTTAACGAGCGTGGTATCTCTTAAACTAGGTTTATAACCATATTCATCTATAAACGATTTTACGCTGTCAGATTCATTTTCATAAACCTCTTTCATTGATTCTATAGCCTCACTATAAGTAAATCCTTTTTGTAACAAAACTCTTTTTAAGCCATCTAATACCAAATTAAATACACCGCTTAATTCATTGTTAATAATCCTGTTAGCAAGATCTTTATCCTGGTCTTTATCTGCGATAGTTCTATCAAAATGAAGTATCATAAACCGCCTAAAAAATGCGTTGGTATGTTCAACATCTCTAGGTAATGTATTACAGTTAAACATTAACTTTGCGTACTGTGTTAAGGTAAATGGCTCACAGTATGGCAATCGCGCCTCCATTGGTTCGCCGCTTATCATTTGCTTAAATACGTCGGTTTCCATTTTTCCGTTTAACTCACTTGCATAATTTAAAAGCTTATCTCCAATTTTTGCACGATAGTAACCATTATCATTAGTTAAGGATTGTAAACTGTAACCGCTTATATTTTCCCTACCTAATAAAGCACTAACTATCTCAAATACAACACTTTTACCGTTCGCTCCAGATCCATACAGAATTAAAACTTTCTCTAATTTTAGTACACTAGGATTTATAAAAATGTAACCTAAGTATTCAGATAAAACTTCCTGCTTTGATTTGTCGGTTAGAACCTCATCTAGGAACTTTTTAAAAATTGGTGCTTTTGCTTCGGGATCGTATTTGAAAGGTAATTGATGAGTTAAAAAATCTTTAGCATTAAAAGGTCGTAATATTTGCTTTTGGGGCGTAATTTCAAAAGTACCATTAAGCAAGTTTATAAGCGTTGTTCCTTTACTTGCCGTTGGGGGTTCTAAATAAGCGGCACTAACAAACTGGTTATACAACTGCTCTTTGAAAGCATAGTATTTAGCTGTGTTTACTTCAATACCCGACTTTATGGCTGCACGACCTAAAAAGTTTTGAAATTTAGGTTTCGATATTTGCTCCCAATATTGACCGTTATACAAATAAATAGCACCGTTTTTAATACAGATATTCCACATATTAACCGCAGCAACTTTTAATATTTCATCTATACAGATAACTATATAATCACTCCTATTTAGTTTTGACCCTTTAATCTCACTATTCCCATATTTAATTTTAAAAAAATCCAGCTTAGGAACTAAACTAAGTAATTCTCTAATTATCTCATCTTGAGATTTTTTTGTATATTTAACCTGTAAATCCTCTGAAAAATTTTTTAGGCTATGTTTGTTTTTTATATCCATAGCCTTTTATTTTGTCTTTAAAGGGATTAGACTTTCTAAGATTTCCGAACGTTTATAGTAACGTCTTGATCCTGCAATTCCATAAGCCGTAATTTTACCTTGATTTTGCCACGTCCATAATGTGGAGGGGTTTATTTGTAGTAAGCTGCAAACCTCATCACGTGTAAGTATTTCTTCGTATGTTTCTTTGCTTAATAGAGCTTTAGAAAACTCTTTAAATTTTTGCTCTAGCGTTTCGCTAAACAAACTCTTTGCCTGATCGGCTGTTAATAATTTAACCATCTTAAACTGTTTTTGAATTTATAATTATTCAAATTTGGCTTAAATGGCTAGTCACTTTATTAGTGTCACCGTGTCAAAAAAGTGTCAATTATTGTTTAAGATTCTGTTAAATGGTATTTTTCATAATTCTGCTTAAAAATAGGACTGATCTCTATATTTTTTTCTTTACAATAATTAACTATTTTTTTGTATCGTACTTTTGTATAAATACTTTTACTACCTCCAAATAAAGTATCATTTATATACTGATGAGGTGTATCAATCTCTTTACCTAATTCCCTTGATGAATACTTATTATTTTGATATAAAATACTATTATAGCTTCCAATTGTGATTAAATCTTGAGCCATTAAACCACCAAAATATAAATATTGTTCTTTGCGTATTTTATCCTCTTTACTTTGTGCCGCTCTAGGTTCTACACTCTTAACCACAAAGCTATTTTGTATTCGAGTTTCAAAAGTTTGTCTTAATTCTTTTAATCGTTCTATATGATTTTCTGCAAACTCACTAATTGAGTAATTATATTTTGCATCGTGTAACGCTTTGGTTATCTCATCGGCTTTAGATTGCAAAGATTCGTTGCTTTCGTTTTCTGCAATGCTATTTAATGTACTATATAAACTATTAAAGTACCGTTCAAATTGTTTGTTTAAGTCTATATCAAATTCAGCTTTCTGTCTACCTACTTCCTGATAATATTCAAGCCTCGATTTAACTAAACTTTCTGCTTCTTGCTTTTGGTTTTTTATTAGTTCTATTGTGGCACTATCAAAATTATTAACTTCAATATCTTTATTAACAATACTTTCAAACTCTTTTAGGTTTTTATGTAAATTAAACAAATAAACTCCAGCAAAAACCCCCAAATCATTTTCAAGGATAAACAAGTTATCTTCATGTAATTCATTTATAATATGCTCATAAATTTCATGCTTCATATTCTCAAATTGTAACATATTTTGTAAGTACTGATCTAGTTTATTTTTAAGTTTTTCCATATTGTAAAATTGTGTTTTGTGCAAAAAATGTAAAAAATGATGCTTTTTAAAAACCTTTTTTTTAATCAAAATATTTATAAGCGTCCTTTGCTTTGTCTTTTTCCGACTTCTGTAAATAATTCAAAAATTGAATTTCAGTACTATGACCCGTTACCGCTATTAAATAACTGGTTGGTACTTTGCCGTAATGTAATGTTGCAAACGTTCTACGTCCTATATGAGAACTTACAAGCTCCCATTTTTCAAACTCTCCAGCAACATCTCTATAATCGTTTTTAGTAGGTTTCTTTTTTTCGGGTGCTATGCAAATACGCTTTTTACCTTTACATAGTTTGTTAAGTCCAGCAAGCCCGCAAACCTCTTTTATATAATCGTTATATTTTTGGTCTGAAATTCTACGAGGGAACTCGCCTTTATTTTTGTTTAGTATTTCCCTTGCCGCTCTCGGTACTGGTATTGTCATTATCTTATCCGTTTTTACTTGTGTAAACTCGAGTAAATGTTTACCATCTTCAATGCGTATCATATCTTTAGTAAATCTCATAAAATCCGAAACTCTTTGACCTAAATAACAAGATAGCAACAACCATTTACGAGCGTTATTTAAATAATCATGTGGCAAATTGACTTTTTTAATAGCTTCTAAATCTTCATCCGTTAAATAGATATGCTCTATTTTCTCCCTTTTAAAATTCAATTCTTCTAATTGATGACTAACTTCTAAACCGCAATATTTAGCATAAAAACAAAAAGTTTTAACCATTACAAACTCCCTTTGTATTGTGTTTTCTGAATATTGATTTAATAAATAATAATTTTCAAATTCCTTTTTAAAATCCTCGTTTACATCTTTAATTAAAATTTGCTTTTTTCTGTAAGATTCAAAACGTATCATTTTATTCTGAACAACCTTATATTTTTTTTTGGTGGCTTCTCTTCCAGCACCAATTTTATTATCTAGGTAATAATCTATAAACGAAATTAAATCTTTGGGTTTTTCTTTTATTTCTCGAGGATTGTAATAAGTATTAATACACTCTTTTAACCAATCTTTATTATTTATAATATCGGTTTCATTTGCCACATTAAAAGAATTTAGAACGTGCCTTTTAATATTAGCTATTTCGGTTTCTATTTCAATTTTTTTATTATCAAGGTGTATGCCTTTTAAAATTTGATTAGGTTTTAACCTTGCTTTACTTTCTTTGTAGAATTTATTAAAATAAGCTTTAGCACTTAAAAAGGGATTTTCTGTTAACTCGTCATTACTATAAATGCTTAATTGAGTTTTTGCTCCCTGAACATAATCTTTAAACAATAACCGAACGGTTAACGGTGCATTATCTTTTGTACTTCTATATAAAAATTTTACAGTTGCCATAAATACGGGTTTAAAACTTACCGTACAAATATAGCTTTTTTTGTACTGTACCGTACAATTTAATACAACTTAATACAATTTAATCAAATACTCTTAATTACGCAAAACCTTTGTGCGTATTGTTTTTATTGGTAATATTGAATATTAACGGGATATTCAAGAGCTTACAATATTGTACTAGGTGCTCTCTCCGACTCCACAAAAACCCTTTTAACTATATGGTTATTAGGGTTTTATTTTTTAGAGGTGCTGTATAGGTGTCAAAAATGAAATAAACTTTCAAAAAATATAATTATTCCATTAGGGTTTTATTTTTTAGAGGTGCTGTATAGGTGTCAAAAATGAAATAAACTTTCAAAAAATATAATTATTCCTTTCGAGAAAACTCTAAGGTAAATATAGCCAAATTATCTAAAAATTCATTCTATTATATTGTATATGTTTTTTGCATCATTTATCACAATTAACAAAGTCATGTCCTTGCCACATTGCCACATTCAAATCAAAAACTATTATTAGGATGTATATCTTAGATATTCTATAATATTTTTAAATTTTTTAGTTTTATTAAAAAGTAATGGAAATATGGCAGATAGACAACAAACCCCTTATTATTAGGTTTTTATAGGTGCCACTTACGTGCCGTCAACATGCCAGAAATAAATAATTTGCCATTAAAAATCTATATTTCAATAGTATACAAAAGAAGGACATGTCATAAATCTGCCAATATCCATAAAATTGCTAGCTAAAAGACGGCAAACATGTAAGTAATGGCATTGTTTGCCATCAAATCATGTGAGTTGATGGCAATCAATATCCCAAATTAAAACGGATAGTTTTCTATAATGT
>Ga0209345_10000577_pt1 | contig 46454 bp, 56 predicted proteins | sample Cruoilmetagenom7_FD_187294 | JGI IMG/M metagenome (GOLD analysis project Ga0209345, IMG submission 187294) | Oil polluted marine microbial communities from Coal Oil Point, Santa Barbara, California, USA - Sample 7 (SPAdes) (version 2) | ecosystem: Environmental > Aquatic > Marine > Oil seeps ...
CAATATTTAATTTTAAACATTAAATCAATGCTTATTTGTTTTGTAGGGCGCGATGTGCAATTTGAGTGCCTATCTAAATCAATGCCGCGATGAATAAATTTTACAGCCGATACCTACGCTAAGAGCGCACCGCTCCGAGACTCGTTCCACTCGTTTCTCGCTTATATTTGTCTTCGACAAATGGAATTAATGCAATTCATAGTTAAAAGCAGACATATCGCATATTAATGTAAGACATTACTTATATTTTTAATGCAATATTGGGTGTATTTTATCATTCATAAATAAAAAGGAGTTTTTAACGTGAGCCGAGTAGAACAAATAAGAGCCGAACTTGAATCTAACAATGAAATGTTGCGGGTTATTTCTGAATTAATAACCGAAAAATTACTAACACATAAAAATATGTCAAATTCATTGATCGAGGCACAAGGTAATTTTATTTCTTTATATGCTAATAAAGCCGCTATTTTAGAATCACAGTTATTTATGCACTTAGATAATGAAAATACATCTAAAGTCGTAGGTATTGGTGAAGAACTAAATAAAAATAGGAAAAATAATATTATCGCCCGTTAAAGATGGTATTTAAACAAACGGGCACTTTTTATAAAGTGGTCAAATTGACCACTATTAAAGTATTGTAAATATCCCTTATTGTTAGGTGTTAACTTAGAATTATGCGCGCTTAAGGTGCGTATGTTTTTTAGTTGGAAATCCAATAAGCAGATAAGCCCTATTATGTTAAATAGAGCTTATTTATCTACTTTTTATATTTTTTCCCAATGAGTTACAGAACTTGTCGGCGATGTTGAATTTACAAACCATACATTTTTATTAGATTTGTCCCATCCTGTGTCTTTAACAAAAGTCATAACTTTTCCATCAGGGTAGTAAGCAGACTTAGTTCTATATTGACCATCGTATTTTGGTAATTGTTTATCTACACTAATATAGTTACCCATATCTATATTCCCACTTTGTCATTTTATTGCTCCTGTTGCTCTAATTCGTGTATGAATTTTCCGTTTACCTGGTGGCTGTGCAGGTGCCATTAAGCCTTTTTTTCTTAATTCCCAGGCTTTGGCCATTACAGTGTGTATTGTACGGCCTATTGCAAAACTCACTTCCTCCGGGCCAATAGATTCGTAGTTTTCAATAAGAAACTTTTGATCGCTCATTAGCCAATTTTTTTTATGGTTTGGGTGATAATCGGGGTTGTATTGCATACGGCCCCATTTATCAAAAGTAATTTCATGGTTATTTTCTGTATCTTTATTAGAGTTACTCATGCGGATTGCCTCAATTGATATTCAACATATAAATCCTGGTATGCATCAATGTGACCGCAAGGATTAACCCAGGCGTCAACATAATAGTGTTGCTTGCCTATATTCAATGGCGCTTTGAAAGTTCCCCCTCGTTGGCCATGACATACCGGGCAGTGATCTGAAATGGTGATTGTTTTTTCTGATAAAACCGAACTGGTATCGTTAATAAGCGGATCTTGAAGTAAAATAGTTACGTCCATAATATACCGGCCCCTATTGGGGCCGCTCCCATTAGATTAATTGAAAGTCTCGATTTTCAACTAACAAACGGGTTACACCGTTCTTTAGTTCTTTGATCACTAACTTACCTCGATATTTATCTAGGCAAGCAGCATTTGTAGCTGCAGTAAATAGTTTTACGCCCTGTTCGGCGGCTTGTTGTATTGGAATAGTCAGCATATTTGCTTTCTCCATAGTTACGTTTTACTATTCCGGTCGACCTCATGGGTAAGACCGGGGCCATTCCTTTAGTGTGTTATTAGCTTGGTAGGCGGCACACTAAGGGAAACTTTTAAACCTGATACCAGGTTAAAATTCTTCTTTAATTACTTTCATTACCTTTTTTGCAATAGTCGCATCACTACTCGATAAGTAAATCAGCGCCTTAAGGACGTTGGTTGAGTTAACTTTTTTACCCATTGTCTCGTTATGTTCTTCTACCTTTTCAACCGCCAGAGTTAATCTAGCGCGGTCTGACTTGCGTAATCGACGTGTTAGCATCCAATCAGAGTCTTTTTCTACTGCAGATGTAGGTAACTCGGTTGTCGTTGTTGTGAATTTTTTCTTAGCCATATTGATACCTTATTGTTAATCTTGTTCATCGTTAAAAATTGGGATGGTAATTATTGTCTCGCCGTCTGTCAGTTGTTTAGATATAAACTCAATGAATGCTAAAGCCTCGCTTTTATCTAATTCAATTTCACCTATATGTTCATCGTCATTAACGGCGTTAAATTTCATACCTATTCCAACTCTGAAAATAATTTTTCAACTATAAAGCGTCCCGTGTCTACACCGTCCACGCGACCATTATGATAATCCAATACAGCCTCATTATTCGGTGCAATAGCCCGGTCTTCTTTTTCTTGCTCCATACGTTCATCAAACGCATTCATTAAACTAGCCAGTAGTTTTACTTTATCCACGTTAATCTCCACTTTCTATTTTTTCTAACAGTTCTTTTGCAAGGTCGCTAAGATCATTCATAACAGGATGGCCAGAATCAAACGCATGGATTAACCCTCTGCCCTTTTCCGTTACTTTCCTAAAGGACTCTCGTTCCCGGATGCAAGTGTTTAATACCAGGTCGTCGTATGCATCCCGGCCTATTGGTTTTTGGTCAAATAAAAACTCATTTAGTTTTGAATTCCCCTGGGCTTTCGGCTTTATCATGTTCCGTAAAATGAACAGTTCAAAACCATCTTCTTTAACTGGATTGATAGCATCAATTGTTGTTTGTATTCCATGCCAGGTCTTTTTATCCGTTGTGACCGGACATATAAAAACGTCGGCATATTCCGCGACATTATGTAACAAAGTGCCAGTTTGAGGCGGGCAGTCAATGACCACCACATCAAACAAGTGTTCCACTTTCTTTAATGCTTTGGCTAATTTCCTTTCGCGTTTGGCATGACCTTGTATGGCCTGTTCAACGGTGGACAGTCGACGTGATGACGGGAAAAACTTTAAGTTATCTATTATGTTTCCGTTCTCGATATACGTTAAGAAGTTATCGCTAATATCAATAGATTTGTTTATTTCTAATTCAAGAACGTTGGCAATCGTTACCGGATAGTCTCTATCGTTATCAGATTGAGCTAAATCATTTGTTGCGTTGCATTGCGGGTCCATATCGACAAGTAATACGCGCAGTCGTTTAGCAAATTCCCGCGCTACATGTGTAGCTACAGTGGTTTTGCCTACCCCGCCTTTGTTATTTGTTACGCCAATTCTGAGCATAAATCCCCCAAGATTATTAAGAACTCGAATGTAAAGTAGTTCAAAATCACAATAAAAGCAAATACAAATGCACTTGCAAAAGAAATTATTTTTATATTTACGTTAGTATTATCATTTGTAAGTTCTTTTGTATTTACGTTGGTATTATCATTAGTAAGTTCTTTTGTATTTACGTATGTATTTACATTTGAATGTTTGTTTGAATTTGCATTTGAAATAACATTTGTATTTATTTTTGTAATTGTATTTGTAAGTACATTGTATGAGTGTTAGTGAAATTTTAGAATTGAAAAAGCTAAAAATCTAACATGCTTGCGCTAGTGTTTTGACTGTGTAATTTTTCTGTTGCTTTTGCATTCTGACTTGGGGGGACGATGAAAGGCACAACTACCACAATGAGTATTAGCGTTCGTTCTATATCTGAGGCGGCGCAAGAACCCACAATTGCACGTTTACGTGATACCAAAGAGCCTCGCTTGTATTTCGGCTTTGCGAGGGGGGACCGTTCGGCCGGCTCCTGGATGCTTGTTTACTATGATAAAAAAATCAAACAACGTGTATGGTCCTCATTCGCTAAATACCCTGATTTATCCCCGGCGCAAGCAAAGGCGACGGTTAAAAGACTATGGCTAGATATAGCAGCTAAAGAGTCTAGGGAGGTGATCGCCGCTAAAGCTAAATCAGGGGAGCTTGTTTTAGTGTCAGACTTATTGACCTGGTTTGAAACCAATCAATCTACGTTAACTGACTTGTCATCAAGTCGAAAACGGGCCATTAAAAGCGCCATTCATAATCACCTAATACCTGGTTTTACTAATTATGAAATAACTGAACTCGATACGATGGCCCTTGAGCGAGTGTTTGCAGGGTTGAAAGCAAAAGGGTTAAAACTATCTACGTTACGCGCTTACTTTGGAGTGTTGCAAAAGGCATTAGCCAAAGCCTCAATATTAAAATTAATCAAATCAAATCCTGTTTATGAGATCACCGCCGCAAAGTTGTTAGAGGGTGTCAGCCAAGAAAAAAAATGTAATTTAGACCCGGTACAAATCGAACCGTTATTTAGGCGTTTGCACTTAACGAAGTTGGAAACATGGGGGCTAATTTCCTTGCAATTTTTATTACTGAGTCGTGTTGATGAAATTGCGAGCGCTAAATGGCGTCACATAGACATGGAATCAATGATATGGACCTTGTACGACACAAAGAATGGCAGTAACCATAAGGTGTTTATTAATTGGGTTGTGGTCGAGGTCTTATCAAAGTTAAAAGCGGAACAACGAGCCAAAGGCATAAGAACAGACTTTATATTCCCCAATAACAAAAATCGTAGTCGATGCCTGGGCGGTGATGCTGCAGGTAAACGAGTTATACGTTTTTCTAAATCAAAATGGTCGAGCCACGATTTGAGAAAATATGGCCGTAACTGGTTAACAAATAACAAAATAGACCACGCTATCGGCGAGTACCTGGTCAATCATAAATTAAGTAAAACTGAACGGGCCTACATAAGTAGTGTTGGCCGTGATTCAGCGTATTCAGCTTGGTTAAAGTGGGCTGAACATTTACATGAAAAAGGATTGCTTTCGAGACTTAAAAAGTACGAGACAGGTAAGAGATAGATACGACATGCAAACCAGTTGAAAAGGTAGCCTTGTAGCACTCTAGGGAGTTACTAGGTCTGTTTTATAAGAAGAAACACCCGAAAGGACAACTAACCAATGAAAAAAGCAGTGCAAAGCCCTTTGGGCGAAAGATTAACGAGAAAGAGAAATCTGACAGCCAAACATATAAAAAACGGCTTGATCGCAATCTCGCAAAAAAAACAGCCGTTTTCTGTTTGGAATTAACCACCAAAATAAAAATAAGCGACCGCCGCGAAAGTGGCTATTTGTAAGGTGTTCAGAGTGCATTAGCAAACTAACCATTGTGATTAATGCGAGAAACGGCAATTAGGGAACTCAAAACGGAACGCAACGCAACCGGGCGGTTTTTGGGTTGGTCCTGGTGTTTTGTTACCGGAGTACTTCACCAGGACCTCAAATTTGAGCGACAAATGAGTTTAGGAAAAAAATAGGAATTGTTATGGCAACAATAATAGCAAGTAAAGACGGTAAGCGAATAAGAGTTAACCGGGCAGTTATCGAGATTGGTAAACGTTATAAAGATTTAACCGTCCTTAATATCGTTGAAGTGGAAAAAGGTCGCCATAACGGCTTTGTATTCTTCAATTGTGAATGCGTATGCGGCGTTATTAAAGAAATAAGAAGTGATCTTATTGGTCGTACTGTTAGTTGCGGTTGTGCCAGGGCCAAGCATAGAAAATCATACTCAAAAGAGTCGTATCAACTCATGGAAGATAAAAAACTGACTGCAGATAAAACGATAGAAAAACCTAAACCTGGATATTCCCCGTCCAGATATTTAGAAATAGAGTCTAAGCGTGAACAGTTACGCCTAGAACGTGAGAATGATTTAGATTATTAGAGGTCAACATGAGTAAACATATTGTTATATATCATAAGGCTTGTGCCGATGGTTTTGGAGCTGCTCTTGCAGTTAAGGTTTACCTGGATGAATTACAACGTTCACAACCTAATGAGAAAGGGTTAGAGGTTGAATTTATACCGGCACAATACGGTGATGCACCGCCGGCAGTTGGTGACGCTCATGTACACATTGTTGACTTTAGTTATCCTCGCGATGTTCTTATTAAATTAAAGAGCGCTGCGAGTAGTTTAGTTGTGTTGGACCACCACAAAACAGCCAGGGTTAATCTAGTTGGTTTACCTTATTGTTATTTTGATATGGAAAAGTCAGGCGCGATGATGGCTTGGCTTTATTACAACAAGAATAAGCCGGTACCTAAACTAATCCAATACATACAAGACCGTGATTTATGGCAATGGAAATTACCTTATAGTCGTGAAATATCAACGGGCCTTAAAACATTGCCCTTTAATTTTGATACATGGACCACGTATTTAGATGATGAACTCATTAATGATTTGTATTGGCGAGGTGAGCCAATTTACAAGCAACAACAAACAGAAGTGTATCGAATAGCGCAAAAGGCTAACTTTACAATCGTGTCCGGTCACACCGTACCAAGTGTTAACACCGCAACATTGATAAGTGAAGTGGGCGAAAAGTTATGTGTGGGCCATCCATTCTCGTTAACGTATTTCCTCGATGGTAATAGCTGTATTTGTTCTTTGCGTTCTAATCAATCGACGGGAATAGACGTGTCTGAAATTGCCAAAAAGTTCGGCGGAGGTGGTCATCGTAATGCCGCCGGTTTTACGCTTAACGTTGGCAATATGTTTCATTCAATAGCTAGGTAATAGAGAGTTAAGAGTTCTATGAAATCGCCGGCTATCCTGACAAACAAGATTAGTGTGCCATTAAATGACGTTGTGAAAGGTCACTCTTTTATTTATCGCAACACTGAGTATCGAATTAAAAAGCGGTATGTCATTTGGTCATTAATAGTGACGGTTGAGTATGGCCGTATTGAGTGCGTCAAGTCAGATGTTGAAGTAATGGTCGAGCCAAAAGGTTTTAAAAGGTACTGCAATGAGTGAGCGTGAATACACATACGGAACAATTGACCCTAATTCTTATCCTGTTTTGCGTAGACCAGGTGAGTATCGTAGAAACAATAAAACCGGTGAGGTTGAGTTCTTATTGTGGCGTCCAGGTGAACAAGGTCATGTTAATGGTTATTGGCACCGCATGGGTGCCGGATGGAAAGACTACTTTGTACCGGATAAGCGTTTTGGGAATAACCATAGGTGCCAGGTAAGTGAGTTGGAATATGCAACAAGATTGGAGTTTTAGGTTATGTCTGAGCGTTGTAGAAAGTGTCGTATAAAAGTTAAAGAAGTTAAGTTCTGTGATGATTGTCATTATCCAGGCATTGAAGACGATTATGCGGAATATTTGGAATTAATAAAAGATGGTGTCACTCGCGCTCAAGCTGCTGTGATGTCAGGTTGGAAAGGGGTAGAGGAAATATGAACATTAGAGAAGTCTTTTGCATTACATATCCTACGAAAGTAATAGAGTACATAGAACGTATAGTCACACCTATAGTATCGGGCGTTAGCAACCTTTCCGATATTGATGGTGTTGGTCAAAAGCAAACATTAAAGAACCTGCTGATTGGTTTGGGCTTTTCTGACCTTGAATTGGTTGGGCATGGGTATCGAGCTAATTTAGGGGCAGTACTACCAATTGATAAAGCCTTTAATGACGGTGTTGGCTTTGAATATCAACGAACAGTTATGCAAGAAATATTAGAACGCACCTACCCAATTGAATTAATCGAATACGTGTGTAAGTTGAATGATAACCCATACAAGAAAATTCCAGTTCCATATTGCCCTAGTCGATTAAGGGACATAATTACACAGCGCGAATACATCATCCTATTAGTTGAATTGTTACACCTTATTGGTTTTCCTGATGATGATATTGAATTTTGTAGTTATACGCCTTTAGGCCGTTTGGTGTGTTCAGTTAAGCCATTAATGCCGCCCAAAATTACTAACAACGGAGATAATAATAATGCAAGAGTATAAATCTAATAAAGTCACCGGCGTTTGGGTAAATGAGGTGAAAGAGCATTCGCTAGATAATAGTCAGGAATAAATAATATGGTAAATGAAAACAGTAAAACAAATACGGGTACGGGGTGTGGTAGAGCAAGAGCAGACGATGTTTTGAAATCGTTTATTGAACATAAAAAGGAAGAAATTGAGAAGTTACAAACTTTCCTTGATTCTTTTGATTGGGATGCATTAACCCCAAAGCAAGAGTTACATATGTTTCAATTGGTGTCCGATTTAATACACGCGAATAGCCAAAGAAATCAACATTATTAATTAGGTGGATGAAATATGGAACTAGTAAGTAAATCAACGGTAGGTTATGGATTCAAGCAGTTAAATTACGACGATATTGGTAAATCTGTTGAATCAATAATTTTCGGTAATGGCTCTATCAGAGTGACCACTATGTTTAACGATGATATGAACCTGGCCGGTGTGTCATTTTGTGAGGCTCCACCAAATAGACCTATTGGTGAAATCTACATTAGAGATAATGTACCTAAAGATAAGAATGAAGATCCCCTTTATTGTCAAAAGAACGCAAAACATCAAATGTTGTTCGACAATGTGGCATCTATAGACGTTGTGATTGCTCGTCTGCAAGAGGCGAAAAAGCATCTACTAGATAAAAGTTAGGAGTAAATAATATGTTTACGTTAGAAAAGAATGAAAATGGGGCCGCCAGTTGGCGTCCTTTGTACATAGCCTCAATAAAAAACAATGTAATGCGCCGGGTAATGATGATCTTATTCTTGCCGTTTACGTTGGTCTTTGTGATCACACTTAACTTAGTGGGTACCATTCTTGTTTGGTGTTTAGAAACGTTGTTTTATGTCGGCTTATTGGTATTTAAGTTAGTTGTTAACGTAATACTTGCGGTCGCTATCCCAATCAAAGGTGTATTGTTTTTTAAATGGCGTTTTTGGAATACTCCCCGGACGTCGCCAGGCGAAAAAATCAGTCTATTAGATGCTTATTTTCCGAACAGAAAACGGCTGTATTGGAAGAAAGTCGTAAAAACCTAAATGTATTAATTTGTAACCATTGATATAACAATGCGACCTTGCTTGATAAGGTCCTTTGTTTATATGGGTTTTGACATGTCGCACCCCTAAAATTCAACTTGCTTGCGTTAGCGTTTTTACTTGTTAGTTTATAGGGCATTGAAATTGATAATGCAAAATGGAGCAATCAACAATGTTTAAATGTAAGTTAGTTGGCGTCGTCACCGCCTTTTTAGTCGAGTCTGTTGTATTTCAAGACGATGGAAGTTATTTGTTATGCCCTCAAGCAGGTAAAGGGGAGCCTACACTTATAACAAAGGAATTATTTTCGCGACATAATCAATTATTCCGTGAAGAATGTAACGCGGTGTATCTTGTTGATGCAAGCGGTGGTGAACACATTATTAGTGCGCATTTATTCCGTTCTCTATTTGAATTAACACCTATGAGTGCCGGCGCACAATTAGACCGTGAAATCGAAATAAAATGTAATGAACTTGAATTAACGGCCCCTAAAGTAGATGCGGCAGAGATAGACAAATTAGTCGACTCATTGGTTATTGATTACTACGTAGTACCAAACACCACAACAACTATGGCCGTCGCGATTAATGAAAACGGGTTTACGATTGCAACCGGCATGGCGGCGTGTGTGAGTCCGGAAAACTTTAACCGTGAAGTGGGGCAAGATATAGCAAAACGAGCCGCTATTGATAAAGCTCGCGATGAACTATGGCGTTTAGAGGGTTACGCCCTTAGTAAGTTAATAACAATCCAAGATGGTATAAAAATATTAGGTGTCGACTTATATGACGACTCAAATAGCTAAAACCAAAACGGTTATTATCCTGGCAAGTTGTCACCACAAGGCTAAGTACGTTGCTGATAAGTTACTACTTAGCCCTTGTGAGTGGCGGTATGCAGCAAGCATAGAGAGTCTTCGCGGTTTAAATAGTGATAATGCGTGTTGGTTTTGGCATGGTTCAGCCGACATAAACCCGGACGCTGAGAGTATTTTAGAAGACGTGGAGTGTAGAGGGTTAGCAGAATATGAACGATAATATATTAAACCCATTTAGTTATACCGGGCCAATTACGCTAACTTCAGAGTTAGATAAAATAACGGGCATGATGGAGCCAGGGACACAAAAACAGTTTAATGCACTTATGAGGCAAGAGTCCGTTGAACATATATCGTGTGAGTGCGTCAGCCCGGACCGAGTAGGAATGAAAGGCGATGTAAACTTACTGATTAAGTCCGGTGAAATCATAGCAACATTGCATTTTCCTCGCTTGTTCGACTCCCCGAGTTATTACATTAATCCCAGTTATGGACACTACTCAGAATTGTTAACCGGGTTTTATATGCCAATGATGTTATTGCTGCAGGTTCGAATGGAGAATAACTTAAGGATGCCCCGTTATCGTCATAAAAATAAGGTCCCGTTCGGTAAAGCAGTGTTATTAACCGACTGTCTAAATCTACCATTGACCAAGTTATTTTATGCGGTGAGATATGAGATTTACGCACGATTGGGTGATCGGAAATCAATAACGAATTTGTTATCAAGAGCCGCTTATCAATATCAATTATCCCCTGCAGATAAATAACAGACAAAAAAATAGCCTGGATTGCCAGGCTATAAAATCAACATTATTTTATTTTAGTTTATGAATGCGTAAAAAAGTCATCCAATGGACACTCGAAAATGTCCCGCGCTAGGAATAGCATGTAAGTCACCGAGAAGAAACAACTGTCTTCGGGGTCAACTAATTTTAAAAAGTAACGATACGTATATTGCATTTCTTCGGGCAATTTCGGATTAACCGTATCGTAAAAGTGTTTAATTTTAGAGTAGCCTTTTGAGGCCATCTTTCGTTTAAGGTTATAGCAAAAATCCCGTTCTGCAGCCCCTATATCAACGATATACTTTTCCATAAGTCCCTCGATATTTTCTATATATATTAATGAACTAGCACGTCAAAGACGTGCCTGTTGATATTAGTTTTTGTAGAGCAGAAATGCAATAAAATAACCTCCTATAGAGATAAAAAGGGGAGATAAAAAAAGGGTATAAATTCTTTTACAGATTGATTGATTAAATAACGAGTGGTAATGTGTCAAAATACTTCGTTTTCGTATCAATTAGGGCGTTTTTGGGGGCGGCATGATAAGAATAATTATTATTGGCGGGACTGAGCAAGAAAGACAAGCCAGTGTCGATTTATTAAAAAGACATTTTACAGATTGCCCGGTTAATGTAACGGTTTGGACGTCAAGACCAACAGTAACAGCGCGTAAGCTATATTTAAAATCATTGGAGTATACATCGCCGGCATATGAGATAGACGTGCTTGTCGGTTGTGAGTGTCCTTTGATCATTACACAAGCCGAAAAAACAAAACCTATTATTATCCATTTACGCCGTCGTTATTCTTCACATATCGCAATGAACTTAAAGAAACACCAATTCTTAGATATGGACCTAAAGGAAAATGTAAACAATTGGCAATGTTTTGAATCCCTGGCAGACAACATAGAAAAACGAATGTTGGCTCAATCTCTACGTACTATGCGACACGACATAGATACAGAGATTGTAGCGCATGGATAACTCCGACTATTCAAGTCTATTTAATGGTTGGGCCGAATGGTCCGAACGCGATGGCGCGTACTTTCCTAGTGCGTCAAATTTCCAATATGTCATCAAAATGGCCGGCGGCAATAGTGACGCATCGACCATATTTAGAGATATGGACTCAGGCATAACCGACTTATGCAGCCAAGACAAATCATTATATGACGTATTAGTCGCTCACTATCTAAAGCATATCAATTCATCGGTTAAATCCCGGTGCAGAATTTTAACCTGCAGTACCAAAACGTATTACGCCAGGCTAAAGAAAGCCGAGCGTTTTGTGTTAATTCACATTGGCATTTTTAAAGGACCATTAAAGTGACACAACAAACTGAACAAACTAACCAAGATATTGACATAAACCAGGTACGCGATTATTTAAAAGGTCGCCCCGACATTGCCTTAACCTTAGCCGTTGAAACGTACAATGGGGATGCGCAAGAAACCGAAGATCATATTCAGCAATTAGAGCATGAATTAAGCGAGGCTCGAATACGCGCAATCGGGGCCACCAATAGACATGACACGCTCAAAGATAAGTTCGACGAGATAGAGCGTAAGTTAGTTACTGCAGAGGAACAAGTACTCGAAACGTTAGACGTTCACCAGGCTAATTTACACCTAACTAATAAAGTGAATAGATTAGAGGCTGACTTAGGCCGAATAAATCATAACCTATCGGAATCTACCCGCGAGATAAAACGTCTTAACGCCCTGCAGCCAGATAAGTTAACGGCCCTGGTTAAACGGTACAAGTCAGAAACCGCCACCGCTAAAAAGAACGTGGAAACGCATCGTAAGAGTGCCGTGAAAGCCGCACAAGATATGTTTGCCATGAGCAAAGAAAATAAGCGCTGTATGACGTTGTTAAAAGACAAAGATTTAGAGTTGCGTAAATACATGGCGAGTCGACTTTATAAGAACGGGGATGATCACTTGTTGATATGGCCCGCTGAAATGAATTTAAAAGAAAATGGAAAACAGACAAACCCGACCATGTTGGTTTACATACATGCAAATTTAAGTACGTCCCTGGTTGTATTGAATAAAAAACGGGATGGCGTCGACATTCATCCGACGATTAAGACGTTAGTTGATGACGATACGATGGATTTTGCCTTTTCCTGGTTGAACAAAATACAAAAACAAAATGGGGTAATTCTTGATGAAGATTATAACGTTTTCGAGGACGGCGAATTGGTTGAAACAATCAGCTAGTCATGTAGTACCAAAGTGGAACCGACAGAAGTGGATAAATGTTGTCGGTACCTTAATTATGTTTATCGCTATTGGGGTAGTGTTTTAAATGGAAACGATACAACAACAAACTAACCAAACAGACAGTAAAGCCAATCTTAGACAAGCCAGGCTTAGAGAACGACTTACCGCGCAAGGTGGTAAGCGGGTAGAAGTAAAATTGTCGGCAAATACACTGCAGCGATTGGACCAGGCTATCGACGCCCGAAGTGGTCCCGGTGGTAAATACGAAGTGTCCGAATATCTAACTTTATTGATCATAGAAGACGCTCGACGTGTTGAGGCTATCCTTAGTTCAATATCACCCTGTACTAAGTGCAAAAGTACCTATCCGCAATCCTGCCAGGGTTTACACCTTGGTGACTCTCAATGTTTCCTTACTTGTCAGCGTAGAGAAACATTTAAGCTAGATGTGTGAGGCTGTTATGCAAATTATCATCGGTGAAAAATACAATAACTTTACAGTCATTGAAGAACTGAACTCAAAAGGGGCCAATACCGCCCCGTATTATTTATGTCAGTGTATTTGTGGCGTTAAAAAGGAAGTACGCAAGGATAACTTAGGCAAAGTAAAAGGGTGTGGTTGTACTCGATTAGAGACACGTCGACGCCTGGATAAAATGACCTTTGCCAGTGTTGAGAATAAGAAACGTAAAACCCCGGATAAACCCAAACCTAAATATATACCGTCCGTTCTTATCAATATAGAAACCCGGTTAGAGCTATTGGCCATCGAGCGAGAATACAATTATGAATAAATTTATAATCGCGTTGTTTGCTTTAATTGTTTACGTCGGAATTTTACAGTTCGTAAATGTAAATACGACGGATGCAGTGATCAAAGTGTTTACGTTATTTGGGGCCTTTGTGGCCGGTTGGGCCGCTTGTTACGTCATAGGTTGTTTGCTTGGCGATATAACGCCGGGTAACAGTGAGCAGGAAGATGACTGAATTATTAGACGAAACCAACGCTCAGTTGCACCGGGACTTAATTAAATTGGGCGACATGATTGGCGATGGTTTACACCGTGAACCCGGCGGCCAATGGATAAATAAGGAATATAGAAAGGTCCTTAAAGCATTAGGAATGTTACCCCCACGTCAGAATAATACCGCAAGAATCGACGAACACATGATTAAACGTATATCAGATGTATCGTGTGGGAATTGTAATGGCCAATTAAAGCAAACGCGCTCAGGCTCCAAACGGGCGTATTGCCTTGGCTGTAATACTAAATGGCAATTATTAAAATAAATAGATAAGAGGAATATTTATGTCTAACAACGAAAGTCATACCCTTACACCAAATGCCGAATATCCGTATTTTTACCATGATCCAGAGGGTGAGGGTTTTGTTTATTACAAGACCGAAGAAGAACGCGATATAGGCGCAAATGATGCCATTCAACAATACCTAGAAGATGGTTGGTCCGAAGATGTAACGAACGTTGTTACCGGCACATTAACGGGACAGGCGGCAATGGTTGACAAGGTAAGTAAACCAGATGATTTAGACGATGAGGGTTGTGATGGTGAGGGGGGATATTGGGACCAGGATTTTGATTATGTTTGTAATTATGTAGTAAAACCCGTTGGTTTCGTTTGTCCATCTACCCTATCTGCAGAGACAGAATAGGGGTAATAATGTGACCGGACACAACAATAAATAACAATAAATTAATATCAAATGAGGTAATGACATGGCAATACAAACTAACCAACAGCCCGTTAAAAATATAATGGATTGGCTTATATCTAGGCCACTTTCAAAAAATACGGCAGAGAACACCAAAGACATGATTAAAAAAACGTCCGAGTTTTCTAATAACAACAAACGCACACCAGGCATAGGGCCAGAGCGAAAGAATGACCGAGATACACGTAGCCCACGATTAAAGTATGTCTGATCCCAAAATCAACAAGGTTGTTTCAAGGAAAATAGTCGTTAATCTCTTTACCACGCTAGTAATAGTTCCCTATAACAATTACTAAGCTGACTACCTCAGTTGTTGTGCATAAACCCGGTGAACCCCAATTCACCGGGTTTTTTTTTGAAACTTTACGGAATATTAATCATGTTTAACCCCGACCAAAGCCAGTTGCTAGAACTTATATGGATGACAGTTATATCGGCTTTTGGTGGATTAGTGAGTTACCTAAACAAAATACGCAATGGCCATACGTTTTCGTGGTTAGCCGGCTTAATCGACATGCTGACTAGCATATTCGCCGGTATGTTGATGTTCTTTATCTGTAAAGCGTTTGAAACAAATGAGTGGACAATGGCCGTTTCTATATCCGTCGCCGGTCATGCCGGGCCTCAATTCATCGAAATTGTAAAACGTCGTTACTTAAACGTACAACCATAGGTATCACCATGTTTTATTACGGGGTTAAAAGTAAAGACCATATTATTGATATGGCCACACGTATTTGTGCGGCGCTAGGTAATGGTAAGAACAACGCCGCTGATAAATTAATGATTGAAACAACGTGTGCGGAAAGTCAACTTGCCCAATACCAGGACCCAACACCAAACGGGGCCGGTCGAGGATTAACGCAGGTCGATTATATTGCATGGGTTGATGTAGTAGGACGTACCCGGAAAAAAGATAAAGACATCATTGAACAGGTTTTTGGGATCGTCATTGATGCAAATTCTAGTCACCAATCCTTAGACCATGATCCCTTATTAGCCCTGATAATTTGCCGTTTGCATTACAAATTAGTTGAGCAGGAAATCCCGGCCGACTTACCTGGTCGCGCCCAATATTGGAAAGACCACTACAACAAAACAGGCAAAGGCACACCGGAACATTATATCGAGTCGGTCATTACGTGTGATCCCTTTGATGACCAATCCGTACAGACACCAACACAACCAGAAAAAAAGGAAAAACCCATGTTTGGAGCAATCACTACCGCCTACAGTCTCGCAAAATCGCTTGGTTTAACTAATTGGTTGGACAGTAAATTTGAGGGCAGCGGCGAATCTATCCAAGTTGCTGAAAAAGTCATTGATGTGGTTAAAGCTGTCACCGGTGATAAAACAGAATCTGCATTATTGCATATCAGTAAAGACCCAATCATGGCCGAAAAAATTAAAACGTCGTTGATTGAAAATGAACATGAAATTGACAAGCTTGCGTTTGCTGATAGACAAAGCGCCCGTGACATGTACGACGGTAAGCACCAACAAGCGGATAAAATCGCCGATAATATTATGACGTGGAACTTACCTATGATCATCTTTATGGTTGTCGTGCAAGTCGCTTCAATTCATTACCTTGGCGACCAGGGGGCTGTATTAGGCGTTATCTCCAATGTCATAGGTATGGTGCTAAATGCCCTGATAAATGAGCGTCAACAAGTGTCTAATTTCTTCTTTGGCTCAAGCCTTGGTAGCAAATTAAAAAACAAACCTCAATAAACGCCGCAGTGAAACATGGCCCGTTACGATTGGTTAGCAATTCGCCTCGACTATGAAACGGGACGGTTTAGTTTTAAAGCGCTACAAGAAAAATACGGCCCCGCTAAAAGCACCATTAGTCGACGTGCAAAATCTGAATGTTGGGTGAAAGGCGCGTTAGCAGATAAAGCCGCTCAAGCGGTCACTGATATGGCCACCAATACGATGATTGGTAGCTTATCTTTAACCAGTGTTGAGATCACCGAACGTCACAAACAAGAGATTGAATCGACCCGAAATTTATTAGGCGGGTTACGTGAGGCGTTTGAAAATGCATTAAAAAAGGGAGCCACGAAAGAAATCGTTACTAAAAATGGCCGGGCGAACATTCCTTACACTATTAACGATTTGACCCTGGCCAGTGTGCAGTTTGTCAAAGTATTGGATGCCATACAGTTAATAGAACGTAGAGCGTATGGGTTAGACATAGCCGACAAGGGCGATGACGATAAAACGCTGATATTTGATTTTGAAGAATAACAATGGCTAAGACGGTTAAATATCGCGGAACGCCCACTGCTAAAAAAGTCTTTGCGGATAATAACGATTATATATGTATTCGCGGTCCGGTTGGTTCGGGTAAGTCCGTTCAATGCATTATGAAGTTATTACGTTTGGCCAGAAACCAGGAGCCAGATAATAACGGCATACGCCGCACCAAATGGGGCGTAGTGAGATCCACCTATCCTGAGCTAATTTCCACGACGATTGCCACGTTTAAAGATTGGGTTGATGACTCTGTATGCCATATAACATACGGCTCTCCGATACGTGGAACGTTAAAGGGGAAGTTAAAAGACGGAACCCGGTTAGAGGCTGAATTTATCTTCTTGGCATTAAATCGCCCGGACGATATGAAAAAACTTAAGTCGTTTGAATTTACCGGATTGTGGATAAACGAGGCCGTATTTATTCCTTGGGAAATAGTGAACGAGGCTTATTCTCGCGCCGGTCGTTTCCCGCCAATGAAAGACGGCGTAGGCGCAACCTGGTCAGGCGTCATTATGGACACGAACAGCCCGGATGATAGTAACTGGTGGTACAACGTTGAGCAGAACTTAACCCTCCCTAATTGGAGTTTCTTTATTCAGCCAGGAGCGTTGCTTGAAATAAGCAAACGTAAGTTAGACCCGATACTCAAAGATTGGGTACGAATATGTAAAGAAAACGGATGGTACAAGGAAGTCACTAAAGTTAAGGATGATGTATCGGTTACGCGGATATACATAGCGAACCCGGATGCTGAAAACGTAGAAAACCACGTTAAAGGTTATCGGTATTGGTTAGATCAAATTGATGCGTCCAAGGACGAGAATTGGATAAATGCACAAATTCTTAATGAATACGCTTTAGTCCGGTCCGGCAAGCCCGTTTATGAAGAACAGTTTAACCAAGCATTACATATTGTTAGTGAGCCATACGGTTACGCTAAACGGTTCAATATTGTTGTTGGGATGGATTTTGGACGTACACCGAGCGCCATCATTGGTCAGTTAATGCCGTCCGGTCAATTGCGTATATTACATGAGATTGTTTCTCAAGGTATGGGTGTTAAACAGTTTGCTAAAGCGCTACTTATACCGTTCCTAGAAAAGCATTTTCCAGATATAGAAATAAAAAATATTCCGATATTTGGCGACCCGTCCGGTGAAGACCAACGAAGTGAAGTTGAAGAAACCACCGCAATCGGGGCATTAATAAGTCTTGGGTTTAAGCGCGCTCAACCAAGCCCGGATAAGTCTAACAACATCAAAAACAGACAAGAGGGTGTACACCATTACTTATTAGGCAGTAACGGCAATATCCCATTGTTCGCGTTGAATCCGAATTGTTTGATATTAAAAAAAGGGTTTGTGTCCGGGTATGCCTTTAAACGCTTAAACGTTGCCGGCAGTGCGCAATATTCAGAAAAACCAGACAAGAACGAGTATTCACACCCACATGATGCACTGCAGTATTTATGCCTTGGTGCTATGAGCATTGGCCATGAGTTAATGCAGAGCTTTTACGCACCACAACACACAATGAATATAAACACAGACAGCCAAGTCGCTAACTCTAATACAGGTTATTAATCCATGAACTCAAGACCGCGTATCAATACCAAACAAAGCAGCCGATATTCTGAAAAGTTTGGTAATGAATATAACAGCATGGAAACCGCTATTGAGGTGTTTTCGGTTGAAATGGAATCTCGACTATGTGAAGTCATCCAGGAGAAAGCCGCCGTTGAGGCGCGTTTTGTTAAGGATTATCGCCAGTACAAAGGGCTGTATACAAGTGCGCAATATGCAGCAATGGAGGGCCGCTCAAGAGCCTTTATCAACCTTACTGCCCCTAAATCGGATATAGGTCGCTCCCAACTTGGCGACATGTTGTTTCCTAATGACGACTCTAATTATGGATTGTCGGCGACCCCGGTACCGCATTTAGCAAAAGCGATGGAGGATAACACGCCGGTATTGATTGATGGCCAACAACAAAAGTTACAAACGCCCCAGGGCGAAGACATTAACGACGAGCAGGGCAATCCTAAAATATACACAGAGGCCGTAAAAGCCAAACGTATACAAGAAATAGCCGACGAACGCGCCGCCGCCATGAAGTTGTTAATTGATGATCAGTTAACCGAGGCGGATTATGAATTACATGGCCGTCAATGTTTGTTTGATGGGACCGCCGTTGGTACGGGAATAATCAAAGGCCCTTACCCTGAGTATGAATCTATCCCGTCTTATGACGATCAAGGTAAGCGCGTTTATGAACAAAAGTTAGTGCCACGAGTAGGCATTGTTCGCCCGTGGAATTTCTTTCCTCAAATGAACGCGTCGACCGTGAAACGTACCGGGTTTTTCTTTGAGCGTTTTTACTCAAGTGACTCTGATTTAAAAAGCTTGGTGCATGAAGAAATACCGGGCGTTATTAGTGAAAATATAAGCCGTATTGTCAAGCTATGTGGCTCTAAAAAATCCCACCATGCCACGTCGTCATTAGATGAACTTAGAGCGCTTGAAGACCTCGTATCGGTAAATAATGACAGTAACTACGAGTGTTGGGAATACAACGGCCCTATGCCGTTAAATGTATATATGACCCTAGCCGAAGAACATGGGCTTGAACCTATCGAAGACGATAGCGATTTGGTGATCATGCCGAATGTCATGGTTCGTATGTGTGGTGGTTTGGTTTATCAAATATTGCCTCAACTTCTCGATAGAAAGCAGGGTGAGTTATACCACGTATGGAACTGGCAAAAGAGCGAGTTTAGTTTATTTGGTTATGGCCTACCGCATAAAATGGCCGACGCCCAGGACGCTATCAACACCGCATGGCGACAAATGCAAGATAACGCCACGCTAACGGTCGGTCCTCAAATTGGTTATCGCGATGGCAAAGTTGAACCGGTCGACGGTAAGTTTGAAATACGCCCTAATAAGTTATGGAAAATTTTAACCGGTTCCAAAATATCCGACGCTTTTGAGTCGTTCGAGTTCAAATCACACCAAACCGAATTATCAAACATATACAGTTTAGCCCGCACGTTCTTTGATGAAGAATCCGGGGTGCCGATGATCAGTCATGGCGAGAATGGCCCGCATCAACAAACATTAGGCGGTATGTCTATGTTAATGAATGCGGCGAATACGGTCAGGCGTGAGCAGGTTCGTAATTTTGATGATTATATAACGAAACCCCTTATTACTTCATTTTATCATTTTAATATGGAGTACCACGACTCGGACGACGTGAAAGGCGATGTTGAAGTAGACGCTAGAGGTGTATCGGCGCTGATCAATAAAGAGCAGCAACAACAGCAGTTATTAGCCTTGCTGCAGCTAACACAAAGCAATCCAATCTTTGCCCCAATCGTTCAACTACGTGCGCTTAAGTGGTTACGTTCGTATGTCAAAACCTTGGGCCTTGGTAAAGACATGTTACCAAGCGAAACCGAATTACAAGAGTTCTTGAAAAAACAACAAGAAAGCAACCAGGGCAAAGAAAAAGAAATGTCTCGGGAGGCATTACTCAGATTAGAACACCAGTTGCGCCTTGAATTAAAACAGCTTGAGATCACAGCAAAAGAACGTTTAGCAGTAAGCCAAGAACGCCTCGCTATTTACAAAATGCGTCAAGATGAAATGTTGACCGAAAAGAAAGCGCAAGCCGAGTTGGCCAAATTGGACCTTAGAGAAAAACACATTACTGAGCGTGAAGTAACAAAAGAGATCGGCCACCAAACCCGGTTTAACATCGAGTCGTCCAGGATAGACAACAATATCGGATTGGAGACAAAAAGCTAATGTCATTGAGCTATGAGCAAACCGCCGCTATCAAAGAGCAGCTACGTAACGAAATAAACAGTTTGTATGAAGAACTTGCGGAGCCAGAGCTTAACGAGCGCGATAGTGATTTTATTCGTGGGGCGATAGATGCAAAAAAAGACGCCCTAAAACAATTGGAAGAAACAATATGAATAACAAACCGTCAAACCCGGCAGAGCAAACTGAACAAGACGACGCCCCGCGCATATCTTGGTTTGGTCATAATGAATTTGAAATCAACGGCATTGCAAATATCGCCCATGATATGAATAAAGCCCTTTGTATGGCTTATGGTGATCACTCTCAACCCGAATGGGAAGACGCCCCGCAGTGGCAACGTAATAGTGCTATCAATGGCGTTAAACATCATTTAATCACATTGGAAAACGGGGAAGAATTGACCCCCGGTGATTCGCATAAAAGTTGGTTGGCTGAAAAAGAAAACGACGGTTGGGTGTATGGCCCGGTGAAAAATCCGGACATAAAAGAACACCCTTGTATGGTCGACTTCAATCAACTTCCACCAGAGCAACAAGCCAAAGATTATCTGTTTATCCAGGTAGTAAAGAGCTTTGTAGCCTAACCCTTTTTAATTAACCCAATTAGCCGCCATTAGGCCGCTAAACAACCCGGCAAGTCTTGTACTTCCCGGGTTTTTTCATGGCCGCAATTTAGCCGCCAGGAGCAAAACCATGACACTAAAAAAAGAAGAACAACAGCCGGCAAATAATGACATCACTGAAAACGATGAAGACTTAGCCGCGTTGTATGACGAAATCATGTCCGACGCCGACGACCTTGATAATGACGATTTAGAGGACGCCGAAGAAGACAGCGACGAGTCAGAGCCTAATGATTTACCAAACCCGGATGACGATGAAGACGCCGCCGACGACATTAACGCGAACCAGGACAATGACGACCAGGGCGATGATGTGGCCAACGACGACGACGAAAGCGACGACAACGGGGTATCTGATAGCGAATTGAATAAGCGCTTGGAACTAGCCGAGCAGCGAGCGAAATCCGCACAGGGCCGAGTGGGCGCACTTACCCGAAGTATTGAAGATATTAAGAAAACAAGTGTCAGTTTAAATGATCTTAAAGGTAAAAACTTAGAAGAACTAAAAGAGGATTATCCCGATTTAGCTGCAGCTTTAGGCGATGTGGTAACTGGCTTAAATTCTAGCTTTGCCTCAAAAAGTACCCGTTCATTAGAATTGTTACTCAGCGATGCACAGCAAGAGCAAGTTACCTCAACGGATGAATTACACCAGGTTAAACGCGCCGCCGTATCCGAATCTTACCCTAATTGGGAAACGGTTTGGGATAGCGACGATTTTGCCAAATGGTATGAATCATTGCCAGAAGAAGTACAGGCCCTTGCCGACTCAAACAGTCCGCAAGCCATTGTCCATTTATTGGACAACTACAATCGCGATAAACCGGATCAGTTGAAACCAACGCAATCACAGTTAAACCGCAATCGTTTATTAGGTCATTCTCGCGGCAATACCCGCGCACCGACAACGCCTCAAAAGCATATATCGGATGACAATTTGGCTGAAATTTACGAAGACGTGTTTGACGATTAACTTGTTTCAATCGTAAGGAAAAACCCATGTCTAAATATGGAGACATTACAAACCGCAATGGTGCGCTTGCTGAAAAGAAAGCGCTAGATATTGCAAAAACGACGGAAAATATCGCTAAGTTTGGTATTCAAGCGTCTATGCCGGCTAATGCAACCGATACGGTTACATGGCGTCGACCAGTTGCGTTAGGTCCTGCATTAACCCCATTGACCGAGGGTGTTAGCCCAACGGCCGGTAGTTTCGATTACGACGTTGTATCACTAACTCTTGAACAGTTTGGTGGCGTACTTGAATTAACCGACGTTATTGCAGATTTACACGCCGACCCGGTTGGCTCAGATATGCTAGATGTATCGGCAGAGCAAGCGGTAACAACGTGTGAGCGTTTGAACTGGAATGAAATTTCAGCCGGTACCAACGTGGATTACTCGGGTACCGCCGGCGCTGTAAATGCCGTTGCCGTAGCAGTAAGTAAAAAGGATTTACGCCGAGCTATCAAAGGGTTAAAACGCCAAAAAGCATTACCGCACAAAGGTATGTTGGCCCCGACGGATAAGGTGGGTACTAAGCCTATTCGTAAATCGTACATTGCATTTTGTCATACGGATTTGGAGGCTGATTTACAAGACTTGGATAAGTTTGTACCAGTTGAAGAATATGGCTCTATGCAACCGTTAAGCGACGACGAGTTCGGCGCATTTGAAGGTATTCGTTTTATTACGAATGCTGAATATGTACCACTTGAAGACGCCGGTGGTGCGGTCGATGATGCAGTATTTGAGTCTACCTCGGGTACGGTTGCCGATGTTTACCCTATCGTTATCACAGCGTCTAAGTCGTACATAAACTTAGCGTTCAGACGTGGTAAAGGTGGCGCGGGTACGCCATTCAAGCCAATGGTTATGAACCCTGGAACGCCTCGCGGCGGGGATGCATTAGGCCAAAAAGGGACAGTTGGTTGGAAAATGTATCATGCGACAGGAATCGCAAATGAGTCTTGGATTTATACGCTTAAAGTTGCGTGTTCTAAGTAATCATGTAGTTGTCATTACACGTAAAAGCCCTGGTTAAACCGGGGCTTTTTTGTATGTGTAACTTTATTAACGTTATTGCTCAAAAGGAGCAAATCACTATGTCACAAATTCAAGATATTATTAAATACAGCAAAGAGAAAATCGCCGCTGAATTAGAAGAACTTGGCGTTCCTAAAAAACCGGCTAATACCGGGCATGAGAAATTATTAGCTGCGTTGGCCGGTGCGTTAGGGTTAAACGAAGAAGAAACGTTAGCCGCTTATGTTGCTCACAATAAAGATAAAGAGATCAAAGGTAGTATTGATACTGAAAAATCAATTGCCGGCGGTTTCATTGTCAATATCCAAAAGACAGAAAAAAACAAAGCCGATGTGTTCTTAGGCCACCGTGGGCGTTCTGCTCAAATACAACGTGGTAAAAACATATTAATTACGCCTTGGATGATGACGTCTTTGTCTGAATCGTCTAAACGTATACATGACCGTGATCCGGCCACCGGAGCGGTGTTAGATAAATTTGATATTGTCCATCGTTATAGTCACTCGGTATTAATGACATTAACCCCGGCGCAAGTTGAATCATTGAACGGCAAAGTTGAATTTAGCAATGCCGAAGTAGACGCGCTTAGAGCGGGTTAATACCAATGACGTATTTACAATTATGTAAAGCGGTCCGAGCCAAGTTAGGTCTTGGCTCAGGCCCGTCGACGACCATAAACCAAACTGGTCGCCTTGCGGATATTGTCGCGGCGGTATCTCAAGCCTGGATTGATATTCAACTTAGTTCGGATCACTGGCGATTTTTACGTGTACCCGCGCAAGCGGTTAATACAACGCCGGCGTTAGCCTTGTATGACTATGTTAAGTGGCCAAGCCTGTTAACCTTAAAAACCCTCAATGCCATTCGTTATGCTGCAGATAATAAACCGTTAATAGAAATGGATTATGACCTGTATTTGCAACAATACTCGAAAACGGGCGGTACTGGCGCGCCTACGCATTACATACTTGATTTAGAAGATAGGGTGATTTTATACCCGACCCCGGACATTGACTACGCGTTAGAATTGGATTACTACAAACGCCCTCAAGTCTTGAGTGCAAATACCGACGTACCAATGATCCCGGACGAATACCACCAATCTATTAAGTGGCGGGCCTTATTTACCCTAGCGAGCGATTTTGCCGACGACGTGGTTTATTCAGAATCGGTAGGCGAATACAACAGCGCGATAAGTCTATTGCAAGGCCGTTACTTACCCAAAATGAAAATTGGTTCATCATTGTTCTCTAAAAATGGGTGATCGTACATGGTATTTCAAAAGCAAGTCAGGCCCTTAAAAAGTCACCCTGTTTTATTACGCGGTGGCATTAAACTAGCCAAGTCGTCCCTTGAAACTCGCGACGGATTTTGTCGCCAGTTAGAAAATTATGAAATAAATCTCGATGGCGATTATCAATCCGTAACCGGTTATGAACGATTTGATGGACACCCCGCGCCAAGTGCGGCGACTGCAGCCGGCACACATAATAATGATGAAGACGAAATTGCCGACGTATTAACACAGCGCGAGATAGCAAGAGCGCTTATTCAGCCGGTACCGGGCAATGGACCAGTCTTAGGTGTCTTTAACATTGGGGCTATGGTCTATGCGTTTAGAGATAACAACGATAATACTGAATGCGTTATGTTCCAATCTAGTGCTACTGGTTGGGAAGAATTTACCACCGGCGTTACGTTGGCCCCTGGCGGCAAATTCGAATTCGACACAATGAATTATGAAAACCGCCCTACGATGGAAATTATCGGGGTAGATGGCGTAAATCCCGCGTTTATTTTTGATGGGACCACGTTCACCCAAATACCAAATGTGGGTATGACGGTTAATGCACCTACCCATGTCGCGGTTAACCCTGCAGAAATAATCATGTTGTCTTATCCTGGTGGTTCTTTGCAATATCTTGGTGTGGGTGAAGTTGATTTTGCAGAGGCGGGTAGCGGTGAGTTGGCCGTCGCCGGTGAAATAAGAGGGTTAGTTAACGAGCCTGGCGATGTACTGGCGATAATATGCGATAACAAAATAGAGTTGCTTTACGGTCGAACACCGTTGACCTGGCAAAAACAAATACTACCGGGTAAATCCGGGGCCACAGAAAACACCATTCAAAATGCAATGGGTTCGATATTTATTAATGAACATGCATTAACAACGTTGGCCCGTACACAAAATTTCGGTGACTTTGAAATTAAAGGACTATCGAGCAATGTAAGTAACATTATCCGCGCGTACCGAAATAGGGCGGTGTCTTCATCGTATATACGAGATAAATCTCAATACCGAGTGTATTTTAATGATGGTACCGGGCTAACGTGTACGTTGTTAGAGGGGGCCGCTATTGGCTTTACCACATTGAATATGGGCCAATCATTTAATTGTTGTTTTTCCGGTGAAGATGAAAAATATAATGAAGTGATTTACGCCGGTGGTGAAAATGGATTTGTTTATCAATTAGAGATTGGTACCAGTTTTGACGGTGAAGAAATTCAGACATCATTAACCCCACAATTTAGCCACTGCAAAAGTTACAACATTAATAAAACATTTAAAAAATTCACATTAGAGGGCCAAGCGTTGTCTTCAATTACGTTTTATGTGGTCCCATATTTTGAATATTTAACCCCTGATTACCCGGAATCCCCACCCGATACCTTTGAAACCATTGGCGGCGGTGGTGTATTTGATAATGCTAGGTTCGACGAGTTTTACTGGAACTCAGCAGTGTTGTACCAGGGCGATGTTTCTATTATTGGCCGTGGTTCGAATGTGGCCCTGTTTTTACGTACTAGTTCTAATTTTGCGACACCTCATTTAGTTAAATCAATAACGTATTTCTTTACAACCCAAGGAGCTAGAAAGTAATGGCTATATCAGATTGGTCTTTTGAATTCACTTTTTCCCCTGGGACGCTTGTACGCTCAGACACCTTTAATCAAATTTTAGAGGGTATTGATAGTTGGTCTACAGAAGTAGCCAATATATTGAATGACAACGTTCTTAAGGTTCCTGGTACAGTTACATTGACTACAACCGAATTTCCGGAGGCTAATTACACCAATAGTATTTTATATATTAACTCTGAAAATTCGTTAGATTATTTAAACCTCACCGCTTTTGATGCAAGCGTTGCCGATGTTATACAAAAACATAACCACATTAGTCTTATGTACAGTGAACTACGTGGCGATGAATATATAAATAACCTCATAGCAAACCGAGCAGTTAACTTCGAGCAAACCAAAAAACAAAACATGCGAATTCATGGCGCAAGTGGTTTTGTATATGATGGTAAGCATTACAACCCAAGTATTGTGAAAAATGTTAATGACGGTATTTCTTGTGAAGCAACAACGCCTTACGAATTCACGTTAGGTCGAACAACGTCACAAGCGTATGGTTCATCAAAAACAGATCATCCGGTGGTTAACATTGGTGGTGTTGTTTTTGATTTAGCCATGTTTGAAACGTATTACAGCAACAAAATAAAAACACCATTGCGTCCAGATGGTTTAGATATGTTGGATAAATCAGGCCGATTTGATGATTTACCCGCTGCAATTGTCGCGGGTGGTAATACACTTAGCGCAAGTTCAATTGATAGACAAACTATCGTTGCAGCACGTAGTAAAACAAGTGTGATAACAGATAAAGTTTATCCGCGCGGGATGATGCAATATCAAGAAACAAGTTACTTAGGTGTGCCTACAATTGTAAATCCCGACCAATCCGAATGCGCTATGTATTCAGATAACTGGTCAGTAGATACAGAAACCGTTGGCCGTATTTTTGATTGGCCTAATCTTACTGATGAACAAAAAGATATTGTTATAAACGGGCATCCTAATATTCATCCAAACGATGCAGGTGTTTTAGTTCAAGAGGTTGTTCAGTTATTCAATTATCAAACCTCTGTTAATTATGCGCGCACAACACCAATCGCAACCGTAATGAACAGTGAGGGTTTTACAGCCGTTGCGGGTGACAGTGGTTTATACACTAAAGACGGTTGGAACGTTATTCCCGTTATTGTTGTCGATATGATGAATCAAGGGGCGCATGATTTAGAATTTAATGAAAATGGTTGCCGTGAATGGTTAAATCCTAATGTAGCTTTGGGTATGTGGTATGAAGACCCGTTATTTTCTCAAAACATGGCTGATAGCTTTACGCCCGCCGGAACAGTTTCGGGAGAAGTTGGATATAGACCAACAGGTAATATATCAAGTGGTTCGTCCGGCCACTTCACTGGCCGTTATTTTGATGCTGTATATCAAGACCAAGTTTGGGATATTCGCGCTAAATTATCACCGTCTACACCTATCGTATCATTAGAAAAAGCGGTACGTGCGGCCATTGGTGGTAAAGCGAGTAGTCGTGCGGTTGAGTTTGTGCCGTTTACGAGTGTTGAAACGCTTAACGCCGACACCACAACATCATATCTAATATTTGATACAGCAACACCATTCATGCTAAACATTCAAGTTGGCTCGCAGATATATGATATAAATGGTGTATCAGTTGGTTATGTTGTTGATGTGAGCTTGGTTGGCTCTATAAGTGGAAAGCCGCAAATACGTGTAGGTAACCAAGATGGAACTGTAACAGGTAATCATGGCTTAGCGTCAGGTGATAAAGTATTGATAGGGACTCACTCGAACATACCAAGCGCCTACACCATAGATATTTTACTAAGTGACCCACAAGAATTTTTGGATATGTTCCCTAATGGCTGCTTTGGACGAGTCATTCCTGATTTTTCTGGCACTACCAAAACTTACCCCCTAAACAGTAAAGCTCTAAGCAATGGCAATTATATATATTCTGTAGATGGTACTACGTGGGCAGCAGGAGTAGAGCCTATAAATACTACGACTAATATGTCATCTAACTGGAATACAGGTGGCATTAAAGTAGTGTTACTTCAATACAAATTAGCACCTGATTTTACCGTTTCTAGCGGCCTTGCACGAATAGATTATATTAATGGTCTTTTTTACTCGTTAAATCATAATTCTGTTAGTTATGGTTGTGGTTTAGTTAGTTCGTTAATCGGTAAGGTGGCAACAGGTACACAAGACCAAGAACCAACAGTAACGCAACCACTATTAAGTTACGGGATAGATTATCCAAACGGCGAGTTATATCCAAACGCACTTAGTAGACCCACACACGCCCCACTTAAACTAGACAACGTAGATAGTCCGGCGGTTAAGTGCATCATCTACCCACATATACCCGATACTGGATTAGTTGAATATTACGTTATTTATGAGCAATTGATTAATGATAGTAGTGCAGATAGTGGCGCAGACTTTACGGATATTACAGAAGTATCTGCTGTCAGTTTAACAGCGGGGGTTCTTTATCATATTACAGATGGACAATTCGAGGGTTACTGGCGGTGTATAGCAACGTCCGGCGTAGGTTTAACTAATGCGAACTGGTATGAGGATACAAGCGGGAATATCAAATACTCTGAAAGTGGTAGCAACATTTACCTAACAAGATGGAACGGTAGCGGCTTTGGTGATAATCAGAAATTCATCATATCAGGCGGTACAGCTTACACAGAAGACGCGAACGGCAATATAAAACAATATGGTTGTGCGCAATTATTCACTGGCGAAAACCAGTATTTATCACCGTCTTATCAAGTTAATTAAGGAACTCACATGGAACAAACAATAGATTATTTTTATAAGAAAAATTCATTAGATGGAAGTGTGATTTTAGATGTTGCGGGTAAGCCTGTTTTTGACACTCGCCCACGCGATACATTAACACTTGCTGATTTACAAAAAGATATTACAGACGGCAGACCAGAAAAGGGATTATTAGCCACAGCGCGTAAAGTGGCTATCGGTCTTAATTGGGATATATACGATAGTTATATAAAACAGTACAGCGACTATTTAACTGAATGTAATCGTATCAATGACATTAATAACGCACTGGTGGCCGATGAAGACGGTAATACACCAGACGATACCCCGTTGCCAACTGAGCCAACAATAGCCCCGTTTGAGCCGTCCACGGTCGATAGCGTAATGGCTATTGTCGCTGATACGTTAAACGATATTCAGCGTGAAAAAGATAAACGTGCAGCATTCACATATAAAGATGTTGTTTGTTCGGTTTGTGAGTCTGACCAAAACGGGTGGTTTGCATTGAGTGATTGGATACGTGACGATTTAGCCGATGGCCATGAATTTCAGCCATTCCCGTTCAATATGGAGAATGGTAATTCTGTTTTGATAATGTCATTAGAAGAATGGAATGAATTTAAAGCGCTAAGTAAGGCAAACAGAAAAGCGTTTTTTGTAGATTAGTTAAATAAACCTCAATAGAACCGCCTTTATTGGCGGTTTTTTTATGTCTAAATTTGGAGAAGAACATGGATAACATTAAAAAAGCCTTATCAGGATTGATTTTGGTCTTGTTGATTTTATTGGCAATCGTCGTTGAAATTTTTGTCATTAAACCAGTGATGATTGTCAGGGCATTCAACCCGAGCAAATACATAAAAACACTTTGGTTAAGCCTAGACCAACACCTAAATGCAATTTTATTTGGTGATAGGGATGAAACGTTATCTTCCAGAATTGGTAAACACATTCATTACAGCGCGCCCGAACCTAAGTGGTTTAGTCGTTTGGCTATCCCTCTGTTTTGGTTACTACATTGGTTTGACTTTAACCATTGTTGGAAATCAATGGATTTTAATGTCGGTTGGGGTAAATACAAGAAAGGCAAATTGCCCGTTATTTTCCCATCATTAAGTAAGTCAAATCTGCAAGCGTTCTAACATGCTTGCGCTAGTGTAAACACTATTTATATTCCCGTTAACAGCACGATAAAGAGTTTATTATTATGGCCTTGCCTACTCCATTTTCAACAACAACAACAACCGCCGATACGGATACTGCAGCTAATCAATCTGCAGAAATACAAGTGCAGCCAACTGAAAAAATTGGGAGTGTGAATTTAGCCCCGGTAAATAGTAATGAATTGTTAAGTAACAATGTAAATAATGTTATTTCTCAAGACAGTGCGTTAATGCAACGGGCTAAAAGCCAATCCAATCAACAAATGAGTGAACGTGGTTTAAAGAACTCTACACTAGCACTCACAGCCGCAGAAAACGCGGTCTATGATAATGCAATTCAGATCGCCGCCGGTGATACTCAGGCATATCAAAATCAAGCAAATCAACAAAGAGAGTATGCAGCAAGTGACCTTTTGCAATCGTCAAATCAATTATTCCAATCAGGTGAAAATGAATTAGATAGAACGCAACAAACGACACTGCAGGACGACCAACAAACGTTTGTAACCGGTGAAAATGCATTAGATAGAACGCAACAAACGACACTGCAGGACGACCAACAAACGTTTGTAACCGGTGAAAATGCATTAGATAGGGCGTTCAGTGCAACACAACAAGACGACCAACAGGCGTTTATTAAAGCTGAGTCGGAATTAGATAGAAGTTTACAAACGGTCTTACAAGATGATCAGCAAACGTTTATGACTGACATTGAAAAATTACGCCATGAAAACAGTTTAGGGGCGTTATCTAAAGAGCAAGAATACTTATTAACTCGTATGGAAAAAGAGTTGGCTAATAATCAAGCTCTACAAGATGACTCTCAAATGTTTAATGCCACTCAATCTCAATTAGCTAGATTACATGATGCAGGGATGCTGAACGATCAGCAATTGCACGACATGGAAATGTTCGCCGCCGATTTAACAAAACAAAAAGCGCTAATAGCTACCGAGTTGGGCGCAAAGCAAGCGATGGCATATCAGCAAAATCTTGCCGAAGCGTCAGACCAATATATGAAACAATCAGCCGCAATTATGGCAAATCCCGATTTGACTGCAGATCAAGTTGAAAATGCATTAACTCAATTACAAACCATGTTTAAAGATAACGTTGCGATATTAGATGATATTTACGCGCCAGGTGACGATGCAATAAATTGGAACGATTTAGAGCAGGTAGGTATCCATGACTTTGACTTTGAATTTGATGATATAGAAATAGACTACGCCGGCAGTACAGGAGTAGGAGAAATTGATATTGATGATACGGGTGGCATGTCTGATTTGGAGGTGTTTGAAGATTGGAACTCCGATTGGTCCGAAGATTTGGAAGACACTATGGCCGGGCTTGAGATTGACCCGGACGATCTTATTGATGTAGATGTTTCAGAGATCGACCCTATCATTGACCCGAAAGGGTACAACTCGATTACTATTCCATGATTAAAATTATTAGCCATTTTCATAAGGCTAGTGATATAGCCGTACAAGGTGTGGTAAATCGTTGTCATACTGATTTATTGGCTATGTCTTCTCAAGCGCTGAAAACCCAATTTTCTGATACGCACAAAATTGTCTTTATTGTGAATACCCAAAATAATAAAACCAAGGGCGTAGTTTTGCTGCATTTAGTCGATCAGCATTCAGCGAATATTTTGTTTTTTGGACATAAAGGGTTTGTGACTAAATCTCTTATAAAAAAGGTATATCAGACCGCTTTTGATGACTTTGATTTATGCAGAGTGACAGCCAAAATATACACCGACAATGTCACCTCTTTATCAATCGCCAAACGATTAGGGTTTGTTTTTGAGGGGACCTTAAGGCAAGTTAAACCGGGTTGTGATTTGCACATGTTAAGTATGTTACCTGGTGAGTGTCCGTTTGTTGGGGGTGTTCAATGATACGCCCTGGCATACTCGCAGATATACCCGACATTATCGAACTTGGCTTACATGTTTTAACCAATAGTGCCTATCAGTTAGCCCCAAACGTCGATAAAGCAGCCGCTAAATTTAAACAAGCCATAAAAAATCCTAATATGTTTTGTGTTGTTGCCGAAAACCAAACCGGTGATGTAGTGGGTGTATTGGTCATTAATATGTCTGAATCTTGGTTGTCGGATGACCACACCGCCCATGACGCCGTTTTTTATATCCATCCATCTTATGTAAATAAAGCCCCGTTTATGATCAAGCGCGCATTGTCTTGGGTGTCAGCTAGACCATCAATAAAACAATTTCATTTAGGGATCACTTCCGGTTATGCCAATACCACAAGAACCGGCCAACTATATCAACGCTTGGGATTTTCTCAGGTTGGTGAAAATTACTTAAAAATAATGAGGTAAACCATGAGCAATGTAATTGAAAAAATATTCGACCCAATTGAGGACCTAGTAAATGACATAGGCGATGGCCTAGAAGATGTTATTGAAAGTGATGTATTTAAAACCGTTGCTATCGGTGCCGCTGTTTATTTTGGCGGGGCCGGGTTGATTGGATTAAGTAATGGAACCGGGTTTATGGCGGGCATGTCGAGTGCCGGCTCCACTTGGAGTAGTGCGCTAGGTTTTAGTGAGGCCGTAGCAGGAACAACCGAAGTCGCCGCCGTCGCCGGTGATACTGCCGCCGCTGCCGAAGTTGCTGCAGGGGGCGGCAATGCGGTTAATACAATAAGTGCGGTGGGAAATACAACCCAAGGAATGACAGCCGGTGATGCCATGATGGGTGCCGCAAAATTACAAGCCGCGACGCAGGGTGTCGGTATAGCTGTTAACGCCTATGGTGAACACATGGCCGAAGAAGAACGCGAAGAAGAACGCGACAAGCAACAGTTTTTTGGGATGAATCGTAATGGTGAGGGCGGTCAAGTATACAAACCACTTGCGTATCGTCCTGGTACTCGCAAGCCTGGCCAAGTTCAATCTGCAGTAAACCAAACCCGTCGCTTAGACGATAACTTATAAAAGGGGCTCCCATGATAACTAATAGACCTAATCCACCTCAACAAGCCCCTGATGCCGCGCAATCACCAGAACAGCAGCAAGCCTCTGGTGGTAAAGCGAGTGAGGGCCAAAATAAACAACTTAAACAATTGGTTGAGGCTGCATTAATGATCATTCATTCCGAAAAGTCCGGTGCGTCAATTCATAAAGCGGTAGTGTCGGCTCAAGACCCGATTGAGGGGATAGCAAAAGCCACTATGACGATTTTGCGACGTATTGAAGTTAAAGCGAAAAAAGTAGATGACGCGGTACGTATGGAATTGGCCCGTCAAATATTGAATGAATTAACAAAACTTTCTATCACTGCCGGCATATTAACCAAAGAGCAGTTAACGCCAGAATTCATTAAAGCGTTGATCGGTAAGGTTATGCAATTGTACTTATCTAATCGAGCAAGTTCCGGTCAATTGGGTAAAAAACAATTATCTTCAATGGTCGAAAGTGGGCGTAAGTATGCGGGCCAAAACCCGGATAAATTCGCCGACATGACTGATTTAATGGGCCAACAAGAGGGCTAAATCATGGCGTTATCTTCAATTGTAAAAGGGTTAGGCCAAGCTATATCGGCCTCGGGTTCAATATTGGCAGAGGGGAATCTAAATCAAATTCGTCAAAACAGCATAGATGCTCGATGGAAAACAGAACAGGAAACATCTAAAAACCGCTTTGATGATGAAATGGATTTTAGAAAAAAACAACTGCAAAGCCAGGAAGAACAATCGTCTAAGGCGGTATTGTCGGCTGAAAATCGCCATAAAGATAACGTTGAATTAAATGAAAGACAGCAAACCCATAAAGAAAAACACGATAGTGAAGTTTTAATATCGAGCAAGGCTGAAAACTTACAATCGTTTATCGGTAAACAGGTCAGTGCATTAAGCGACAAACGCGAAGAATTACAAACTTCTTTGCAATCCGGGTTGATTTCACAAGATGAGGCTAAAGTACGTTATGCCTCATTACAGCGCCAAGAACAATCTATTGTTGAACAGGCGGTCAAAGGTAATCCTGAGTTGCTAAAACAAACTATTTTTGCAAACTGGTTGCCAGAATTGGATGACGTGAGCACCCCCGACACCCCGGCTAACCCGTTAGCATCCAATCAAAATATTCCAGGCAGCAATTCGCCATTACCAGGTAACAATCAAATACCGTCTAAAGATGAAATGCTAAATAATACCGGTACAGAAATGGTGAAAGAAAAAACGTACCCGGTTAACCCATTCCAACGCCCTAAAACTGAAAGTAAGCCGGTTAACCCAAATCGTGTTGCGTTAGCTGTTGATACAGCAGAGTTACCGGAACATTTACAACCAATGGGCCGCAAAGCTAAGTCAACGTTAAAAGGTCGCCCGTCAGAGTTAAAAGAACGCAATGTATTTAATGAGCTAAAGCTACTTGATAACGACAAATACGCAAAATTAATGACGTTATTACAAGATCCGCCAGAGCATGTAACCCGCGAAAAGATAAGTAAATACCATCCTAGCTTAACGAAAGAACAACGCCAGGATAGATCGCTTTATCTTGAGTTTGCCAAAAAGAAAGAGTCGGTATTTAAGTTAGCCCGTTTCTTTGCGCCAACTGTTCAACAATACGCCCACAACTAATAAGAGTTTAATTATATGAATTACCTTTTTAACGAGACTTTTGAAGAATTTAGCGGAAAGTCAAATGTCGTCGCTGATCCAGATCGCAACACGAGTGTTTTTGGTGATACGGTTGATATGGCTCAACGTGGTTTAGCCCAAGGCGTCGCGGGGATATTTGATTTTGTGGGGGCTGATGGCGTCGCGGATAGTTTGAATAATTGGGCTGATAGTCAAATGTCGCAATTATCAGACGAGGGCCAAACGTCCATGTCTAAAGAATTCTTTACCGAAGACGAACAAGGTAATTTAAAAGCGGGTGAGGCATTAACAGACGTTCGTGCCTGGTGGTTGAATTTGGTATCAACGGCGGGCCAATTTGCGAGTACTGGCGGTGCTGCCGGTTTAGGTCTAAAAGGGGCCTCGATGGCCACAAAGTTTGCAAACGCTGCAGACAAAACCAAAAAAATTATAGGTGTTGGTGCGTTTGGTGCCACCGGGGGTATGTCAGCAACGGGACAAATGGAGTCTCAAGCTAGGGCGTTAGTTGATGATTTCGACATGGAAACATTAAAATCTTCCACACGATTTAGAGAAATTTACCAATCGGTGAATGATGAAAACCCGGATTTTGATAACGTAAAATTGTGGGAGGCGTCTAAGGATAAATTAAAGCTGCAGTTAGCGCGTGATGTAAAAACAGACCCTAAAGTATTACTAAGTAATTTTGCGTTGTCGGCTATCTCGGACCCTATCATTGGTAAGGCATTTACTAAACGTATCGCGAACTCGATAATAAAATCAGCCGGTAAAGGGGCGTTAGCCGAGGGTGCCACAGAAACAATACAGGGTGGTATTGAAAGCCTAGCGGTAAATCAAGTGGCGCAATCCGTAGATCCTAGCATTGACCCTATGGCCGGTGTTAAAGCTGCAGCATTAACCGAGGGCTTAATAGGTGGCTCAATGGGGGCAACGATAGCCGGCGGCGGTGCTATGTTAGATCGTCCTAAAAAATTAGAGGCCCCAAAAACCGGCCATGAAAACTTAGACCAAGTACTAGCCCAGGGCGTTGAACAAGAAAACCAACGCCAGGAACAAGCGTTTAATAATAAAGCCGCTCAGTCTGCTACTGAGTCACAACCACAAGACCCTATTGTATCAACCCAAAATGACAGCGTTACAACAGTTAGTACCCCACGGTCTATTTTACCAAGACCGTTCACTAAAATAGACAGTCAGCCGTTATCACCGGTCAGTGCTGCCGTTCAAACAGGAATAGCCGTAAACGATGACCAACAAAAGGTTAATACACCGGTTAAACCTACCCCTGTTGAGATCCCAACACTAAACGAATTTAGTGAGGCCGAAACGGCCGCGTTTTTAAATGTTATTGAGCTAGCCCAAAAGCAGCATCCTAAATATTACAAACGTAGCAAGTTGGAATTTGACCGCACTAATAATCAGGCAGCATTTATTGATGGGGTGACAAAGTTAGCCAACAATGATCCGACTTATTTATCATTAAATAAAAAAATTGAAGAACAGGGAATTGAACAGACCAAAGCGAATGTTGAGCTACAAGCCCAAACGAAATTTTTAAAAAAACAGCAAGAAGACGAGGCCGAAAAAGTCCGTTTGCGAGCTGAATTTATCGACCGACTAGTAAATCAACCTAAAAGAGATAGGGATTATCCGGCCGCACTGGCACAACATAACGCTAAGGTCGATTTAGACAGCTCTATACGTAACAATGTCGAACAATCAAAGCAGAGTCGACCAGGGAAAGCATTTAAGAAGTCTTTATCAGAGTTGCGAGCGGAATTAAAACCAAAAAGAAAACATTTAAAGCAGTTGTTAGCCGCAAATAAAGCGACTAAACAAATGCAGATGCGAATAGACCAATCTATTGCTGCAGAAAAATTGCACTCCGGAAAACCGGTAGATATAAATGTATATGTGCCAAACCCGGCAATGAAAGAGGCATTTAGCAAAGCGTTATCACCAGAATTAAAAGAACGTGTCGCAAAGATAGACATGGCCACAAATAAAGAGCTATTAAAAATACAAGATAAACGCCGTCGCAAAGAGCAAGAGTTAGCTATATCGAACGCTATCAAAACTTGGGTAGCAGATGAAAATGGTTTGTATTCTGAGCAATATAGCTCAATGCCACAAAATTATAACGTTGAACTAAAAGGCCCGGATTATGAAACAGAACAAGATACCAGAGAAGATACCAATGCGAACATTAGCACCAATATTGAAAGCGAAACGGTTGAGAATGCAAGCATTGCTGAACCAACGGAAGATGCCGTAAAAAAGCCCTTAAAGGCAGATAATGTTGATCTGTCCACTCATGTCGCTAACGAGGCCGAGTATCACAGAGAGTTAGCAGAGCAAGCCTATTCTCATTCTAATAGATATGGAGGTCGAGTTAGTCAAAGTAATTACGTTAAATACATTAATGATACGTATGAACAATTGGACCAGGATTTAAACCCCGAACAAAAAACGCTATTAGATGACGAGATCAAAAAATTAAAATCATCTTACCTTGAAGAAGATAAAAATTATTTATCATCGCGCAGTGGTGTAGTCGGCGCGCATATTGCCGGGAAAAGTAATTTCAATGCGAAACAAGCGAACAGTCGAAGTAAATCAGATGATCGGGCCTCGGATAGTTTTGATTCTTGGAAACGTCAACAAGTGGCCCGCATTAACGTTGCGTTATCCAAAGCAAGAACGCCAGAGCAAAACCAAGAGATAAAAGATAAAAACGCTAACAAGGTATTTGTTAATGATTGGCGTGAATTCTTATCTTCTCTAGGTGCTATGACGGAAAAGGGATTTAACAAGCGTTTGTTAATGCCTGGTTTAACTCGCGCATGGGAAACATTAAAACAACATGATAGTGAGAAAGTACTCGGTATCTTGAATAAAGCCGAGGCAGTATTTCAGCAAGACGGTACAAGTATAGCGAAAGCAATAGGCGCTAAGAGTTTGTTAGCTAAAGAAATAAATGCATACATGTTAGATAGTACACCTAACAAGTTGGTTGACTCTGTTGATAAGTTAAATGCAAGTGAAAGTACAGAAGTTAATTCAAATGAAAGTACAGAAGTTAATTCAAATGAAAGTACAGAAGTTAATTCAAATGAAAGTACAGAAGTTAATTCAAATGAAAGTACAGAAGTTAATACAAGTGAAAGTACAGAAGTCAATGCAGGTGAAAGTACAGAAGTTAATGCAAATGAATTAAATGTAAGTGAACGGACAGATAACGAATCCACCCCGGAGTTATCAACAAAAACCGTTGATAACAATGTGGATGAAACCGTTGAGGACGAGCTAGAGCTTTCCTCAGAGGATATAGTGGAAATTGAATCTAAACATGTCAAGCGTAGATTATCCGAGCGATTACTTATGGATCGCCCGGCGATTGAATTGGATGGCAGTTTTGAGGGGGACTTTCAAGACTTGGCTGATTATGCAAGTCGTTTACGTATCGAGGCTACGGGGCATGGACGTACAAAGTCTGATTTAATTAGAGCGATAGATGAACAAAACGAACCGTTTTTAATTGCGTCAATTTTAAAAGCTGAGTACGAGGATTTATCATCTAAAGGTTTGGTCCCAACGCATTTAGGGACCGCCAACAATGATCGGTACTTTACCCGCAATCAATTGTTTAAATTAGGGTTGGATGATGGCTCAACTAAATTTAACCGTTTGAAAGCGTTAACTGGCGCATACACTGATCCAATTAAGCCGCTTGTAGGATTGGATAAATCACAAATAGAATTAGATTATTTAGAGCAGTTGTTAAACCAAGATGAATCTTTATCTAACCAGGTAAGGGATCGCCCTTGGTTGTCCACTGTAACCGTCAGATTAACGCAATTACGTCGTGACCTGGCTCAACATAAGGATAAGTACTTAAATGCCCGTAAAGCGATTTACAAGGCGAGTTTGTCCAGGGATGCAAATTTTTCAGATAAAGAATTTCAAAGTTGGCTGCAATCAAATCTTGCTAGTTTTAAAGCACAACATAACGTTGATTATCTCATGCCATCTAAAGAGCAAGCCTTTACTGAGTTTACAGAGCGAGCGACGACTCGATTAACTAAGAATAAAGAAAAGATTGAAGATTGGACCAAAGCAACGTTGTTTGACTTCCTGGACGGTGAGGACCAACTACATCGCGGGGAATTACCATTTGATGAATACAAAGAAATGGGGCAAGCCTTAAGCGATAAGCGAGAGGCGGTACGCGCTGAAATATCCGGGTTAACAAAGACTAAGATTGGTGAAACTCGCGGTATGTTTTGGGCGGCAAGGCATGGAAGTGATAAAAAGTCCACGATGGTTGAAAGTGCATTTGAAAATCTATTTCGTTCGTTGAACGTTAACCGTGAGGGTATGACGGTGCTAATCGGCATGGGCTTTGGCGAAAAAAGAGGCCCGGATCATTACATAGACCAAATAAAAGAAAAATTTGATGCAATAGACCGCACACAATATGAAACCTGGCAGCAATCCATTAAGGACGATAGGGCCGCTGCAGAGGCAGAACGTGAGCGAAAAGCGCAAGCATTAGAAGACCCGCAATCTATTGAAGACTTCCACCGTTTGTATAATTTAAAAGGTGCTAAAGGCATGACTGCCGAACAGTGGGCCATATTTGATAGATTGGTTGCTGATGAAAACTTAGCCATGCAAGAAAAATCAAAAACAAGAACGGTTGAGGCTATTAACGAAGATGTTAATTATACGTTGCATGAAACCAAGCATAGTAAAAAAGACATTGATTTATTCGTCGTATCGTTAGGCGATAGGGTTGATAAAGATGTTTACAGAGAATTAAATACAAAAGCCAAGCAGTTAGGCGGTTATTATTCTAGTTATAATAAGGCCGGCGCAATCCCAGGCTTTCAATTTAAAAGTGAAGAAACCCGTCAAGATTTTTTAAGTTTATTAGCCGGCGATACCGTTGAGCGTACAAAAGTAGAGAAAGACACTGCAGAGACATTAATGGATAAGGCGATACGTCTGGAAGAAAAAGCCAGAGAAGAACTAGAGCGCCCTAGAAATACCAACACATCAAGACGTGCAAGCATGGCCGCAAGTTCAATTGATTCTGCAGAGCGTAATATGGCCATTGCTCAAGAGTTAAAATCGCTATCCGTGGCGATTTCATCCGGGCGGGCTAAGTACTTAAAAGGTGTCAGTCAAAACACCCAACGCGACCTATTGGCTCAACTCTTTAATCGTTTACAGCGTGAGGCTGCAAAAGATATAGACACTCGCGATAAACACATGGAACCAAGTAAACACCCTGTTTATGGTTATGATACTGGACATAAGTGGCGCGCCGGTGTGCCAACAGAAGAAAAAGTAAGACATGCTAAATACCCGTTTGTTACGTGGGAAAAGGCCGCGTTGCATAAGTACCTGGATAAAATGGAAACTGCAGACGGTTACAAATTGGCAGCGCAAGCATTAAGAAAGTCATTAAATCAAACTAAATCTGAAAACGCATTCATAGGTAATCATCGTAGTTTTGATAAATTTTTATCGTATTCATTACAGCACGAATCAGCGCACCCATTTATTAAAAGTGAGGCTCAAGACTACAACCGGTTACAAAAGTTGGGCATAAACGGGACGCAACATTTACGTGCGGCCCTAGTTGAATATGATTTATTAACCAGTGACGCTGAAACCGTTGTTGTTAAAAGTCCTGCAGCAGAGGCCCTTAAATACTCGCATTTAAAGGGTATGTACAAAGATAACGATTTTCATAATTCGCCTAATGCGGTTGTTGAGGAAGTGATCGGCTATGCTGACATTGAGCCAGGCATGAGAGTGTTAGAGCCGTCGGCCGGTGTTGGCCATATTGCCGACGCCGTTGCTGATATAGTTGGCAAAGATGGCGTCGATACGGTGGAAATGGGCTTTGAGCTACGAAAAATGCTTGAGGGTAAAGGTTATAAACCTGAGTCCGGGGATTTCTTAGAGTATGATCCAGGAGGTGAAATATACGACCGGGTTGTAATGAATCCACCATTTAGTAAAGACCAGGATATTGATCATATTTTACATGCATATTCAATGTTAAAACCTGGCGGTAAATTGGTGGCCGTGACTAGCTCAATGGCCGGTGATAGATCCAATAAAAAAAATCAAGCATTTAGAACGTTTATGGATGAACACGCCGCTGATGAAATATCGTTACCCGAGGGGAGTTTTAAGGATGCTATTAATCCTACTGGCGTAAATACTAAAATAATTGTTATAGATAAGCCAAGTAGTAACCAGGAACAACAGCCATCAAGTAATGAAGATGTTGTATTTAACTTGGAAGAACAAACCCATAATAGCGGCCTTTCTGATAAAGACATGTCGAAAGTTGTCACCGAATTTTTAAATGTGTATAAAGGAGCTAAGATATTTAAAGGCGGCATACACATTGGAGGCGTTGATGAACTCTACAGCAAAGAATTACTCGAATCCCGACCAGAAGTTAGAGACTTGGCAAGAGGTTCGTACACGCCAAGAACTGACACCTTGCATATCGTCCGAGGACGGTTTAAGGATCGCGCCGACTTACTGCAGACCTTACGGCATGAGATATTGGTTCACAAAGGTTTGGGCGTTTTTCACAAAGAATACGTCGAAAACTTCCTAAGCCAAGTAAAATTAACTCGCGGCAGTAAAAACAGCTATATAAAAAATATATGGGATGAAGTATCACAAACATATAAAGATGAATCTGATTACGTACAAGCCGAAGAATTTTTGGCTCGTGTTGCCGAAGATTTAGACGACACTGGTTTTGGTCAGTTCGTTAATAACAAAATCATTCATCCAATTATTAAAGCTATTCGTCGAATGCTTGAGTCAATTGGATTGTCATTAAGTACTCAGCCGTCAGAGATTAAACAAGAGCTTTATCGCATAACCGGGGCTTTACGTAAAGGCATTGAACCTCGTAATCGTCAGAAACAGGACGCGGGTTTAATAGGTAAGCGAACGTATTTTAATATTGCGCCGCCGGCTGATAGTCAGTTATTGCCAAAACACCTCAATAAAGAAAGCGTTAATAAACATTACAATTCTATTAAAGCCAAATTACGGCCATTTATGTTGTCGTTATTACCACGTCGATATTTAAAAGATTTAGCCGGGGATACTTTACCTGCAATCTCGATATATGAACGTGCCGTAGAGCAGATGGACGCCGATAGAAACGAGCTGTTAAACGTTGCCGCTGACACAATGGTAAAATGGCGCAAATTGGCTGACAGTAATCCAGAAAGCGCGAAAGTGATGGCTGATCTTATGCACGATGCTACATTGGCAAACGTGGACCCGTCAGAACGTTATGAGCAGCTTGTAAACAAACAAGAATTAGACTTAGCAAAAAAACAATATCAGGCCGCGAAAAAGGACCAAAGCGATCTGTTAGCGATAGATAGAGAGTTAAATAACTTTAATGCATTGAAAGAGCGCGCTTTTGCAGAGGGAGAACGGGGCGCTATGTATACCATTCTTGCCCCTAAATTCAGGACGTTACCAACGGAGTTCCAGGACCTATTTAAAGAAGTGGTTAAATCATACCGAGATCAGAATAAAGCTAGATTAAAGGCATTGCTAGAACGTATAGAGTTCACCCCGACAGATGTTAACCATAAAAGTAAAATGCGTGACTTAATACGCATGAAGTTTGAGCAATCAGAGCGTGATTTTTATGTACCACTGCAGCGTTTTGGTGACTACTTTGGTTCGGTAAAGGACAACAACGGTGACATTGTTGAATTTAGTCTTTTTGAAAGCCAGGCCGAGCAAGAAACCTGGATTAATGAGCGTAAAACAAATTTCAAAGGCCAGGGTTATACGATACGCGGCGGTAAGAAAAAAGAACACATGAATGAATTTGAGCGTGTGAATCCGGGTTTCATAACTGAAATAATGCCATTGTTAAATGAAGAACAGCAAGACGAAATATATCAATTGTACTTACACGCCATGCCTGATTTAAGTATGCGTAAACACTTTATTCACCGTAAAGGTGTTAAGGGTTTTCATACGGACGCGTTACGTGCCTATGCAAAAAATATGTTTCATGGCAGCTATCAAATCGCCAGGCTAAAACATTCTCATGTTATGGAGGGTGCGTTATCAGCAATGCGCTTACAGGTAGACAGTAAAGCTAATATCCGAGAGGCGAATAAGGCGAGTGATATAGCGTCGGAAATAGAACAGCGTCATGCATGGATAGTATCACCAACGGGATCTAGCATTGCTCATAAAGCGACTCAGTTTGGTTTTGCCTGGTACTTAGGGGCAACGCCGGCAGCGGCATTACTCAACGTCACCCAAACACCTATCATTGCATTACCGGTGATCGGTTCTCGTTATGGATTTACAGCCACCACAAAAGAGTTAACCAGGGCGGGTGTCGATTTTATCGGAGGGAAAGGCCACATTGAAAAAGCGTTGTCGGGCGACGAGTTAGAAATGGTAAATGAATTATTACGCCGAGGTGTATTAGATAAAACTATGAGCCATGATTTAGCCGGTGTGTCAGAGGGCGGCATTCAACACAATCCAACAACTCATAAATGGATGGGGTATATAAGTGCGATGTTCCACCACGCGGAGCGTTTTAATCGGGAAGTAACCAGTTTAGCCGCGTATCGCCTAGCTCGTAAAAAAGGAATGGACCATATAAGCGCTATAGACGAGGCCGCAAATTTAACATGGGAAAGCCACTTTGATTACGCCAGTGCAAATAAAGCCAGATTTATGCAGAATGATACGGCCAAGGTCCTATTTTTGTTCCGGCAGCATAGCCTTAACATGTCAGCCCGTTTGTACCTGGACTTTATGAAGATATTGAAACCAAAAAATAAAGCAGAACGTGTTCAAGGGACTAAACAATTTTTAGGGGTGCTTGGTATGACAGGTATGTTTGCCGGTGTGGCCGGTTTGCCGTTGTACTCGGTAGTAACAGGGTTAGCTGAAATGTTTGGCGACGATGAAGACGAGCCGTGGGACGCAAATATTGCAATTCACCAAGGGCTAAACGACATGTTTGGGAAAGAAGTCGGCGGCGCGTTAATGCATGGTGCGTTTAATGCGCTCACCCCTGCAGACATGGCAAGTCGAACGTCACTTAATAACCTATGGTTTAGAGAGCCGTACAGAGAATTGGAGGGCCGCGACTCGGTACAGTATTATGCTGAACAACTACTAGGACCTATTTTCGGGGTGGCCTTGTCGTTTGGTACTGGTAAATCATTAATAAATGAGGGGCAAACATATAGGGGGGTTGAATCTATGTTGCCTAAATTTGCCAGGGATATATTAAAAGCGGGGCGTTATAGTACGGACGGCGTACAAAACTTAAGTGGTGCCGATGTTGTCGCATTAGAAGATGTTGGGATAGCAGATTGGGCGACGCAAGCCTTTGGTTTTTCACCGTCTAAAGTGGCCGAACGCTACGAACAAAATAGCGCGGTGAAAGGCTCAGAACAAAGGATTTTACAACGCCGTTCGTTGTTATTGAATAGATATGCATTAGGTAAGCGTATAGATGACAGAGCGTTCTTAATTAAAGTAAAGACCGAAATCCAACAATTTAACAAGGCGAACCCCAATCACCCTATTACCGAAAAAACGGTAATACAGTCATTAAAACGCCGTCAGAGTTATGCAAATAAAGCCAAAAACGGCGTTAACCTAAATGATCGTTATAGATATTTAATCGAAGAAAACAGCATTCACTAAGGTTTGTAGCGCCATATTAGTTCTTTAGTGTATCTAATGTGGCGTTTTTTTTGATCGTTCACTTTACCTTTGGCGTAAGATCCTTTAAATTGATCTCGCTTTTAAGAGGGGGATAATATATTGTTGCCTTTCTTAGTAAGAGACAAGATTGTTAAATTAGAGGCGAAAAAAAACCGCCTATAAGACGGTTTCTCAACAATTTGATACTTGCAAAGAAGAACAAAAAATAATTTAAGTTATAAGACGTAGAAGTCTAATTAAATTAAATTAAATTATGAAACATAAACAAAAACCAAACTAACCATGATCGAGTTTATGTTTCCTTGTTCTTCTTTGCAAGTGCAAATTGTATTTATTAGTAAATATAATTATAAGAATATTAAACATGAGATTGAACTCAGGCCGTCGCGCCTATGTAAAAAACCCTATGCCCGTCCTAATGCTCGCGGAAAATCCGTATTGTGAAGTTATCAGATACGAGTTTGAAACCATCCCCGGTGAGAGTGCGCAAGCTGAATTAAAGCGTCGAAAACACCATGAAAGTCTACTAGATGCTCACAACGAACAGTTGGCGGAACGCACGAAACACCCGTTAATAAAACATATATATAACAAAGCAAAAGCCACAGATATTTTTGATAAAGATGAATTATTTCTGAAAATTAATGAAATGATTTATAACGGTATGAGAAAAGAAAAAGTTAACATTCATCGCCGGCGCGCTATTAAAGTGTTTGTTGAATTGTTAGCTATCAGTGTTGATTTAGAAACAAATTTGGTTGAGTTTGATAGTTTAACGTCTGCAGCTAAAAAGACATCGTTAGCTACTATGTCCAGTGAGAAAGTATCTCACATGATAGAAAAGGGTGAAGAAGTCACACCTAACATATCAAGGCTAACAAGAGCGTATGCAATGCTTTGTTTAATGGGGTTTATTAAATTTAATGCTCGGGTGTTAACTACTGATGTATTACACGATATAGCATCCGGGAAAGACGGGAAAGGCACCAGATATATGCCTCGCATTATTGAAGTAGACGACAAGTTATTTGAGTTGCTAGGCGTTAATATGGATAGACTAGAAAAAGAAAGAGAATGGCGACGAGAAAACCGTCAAGATCGATTAAACCTGAGATCGCCCGATGAAATAAAAAACAATGTCATCTTATCAAGAACTGAGATTAAAAAACGTCACAAACAAAAAATACGTTTATCCTCGTTTGATTACCGACGTAAGCAAATAACAAAAGCCTCACAAGCGCGTAGAGCTAAGTCATTACAAGAGAAGACTAAAGAGCAATTAAGAGATATGGCTCGCGGTGATGTATTTAAAACATTAAATGCGACGAGTGTTGAAAGTCTAAGTCAATTTGAATTTACCCAGGCAGTTAACGCGAAGTTCAATGAGCTTTTAAAGTTAAAGAATAGTTACACAGAATCCCCACCAGACTAATAAAGAAGTATAAGCCAACGTTATAGCCCTGATTTTGTCGGGGTTTTTGTCGTGCCTGTCTGTTAGTTTTAAGTGTGGTATTTATTCACTTCATCTTCAATCGGCCAAAAAGCGCTAACTTTCAAGTTACAGCTAAAAGGTTATTAACCGGTTATCCACTAAGATATATATATAATGCAAACTACTTAGATTAATGGATGCTATAAAGGATTTTATAATGCAAGTATCACCCGCCCGGGGCGCTTTTAAGAGACCTAAAAAGAAAAGATTGCTACGTCCCAAAATCACGGCCACAAGTGGCCTATTTTGATAGTTGTTCGCCAATTCGCTACGCGGGCGCGCTGAATCGCTGTTAATCGCTGTGTAAGAGCCAACACAATATTTAATTTTAAACATTAAATCAATGCTTATTTGTTTTGTAGGGCGCGATGTGCAATTTGAGTGCCTATCTAAATCAATGCCGCGATGAATAAATTTTACAGCCGATACCTACGCTAAGAGCG
>Ga0209345_10000579_pt1 | contig 46351 bp, 73 predicted proteins | sample Cruoilmetagenom7_FD_187294 | JGI IMG/M metagenome (GOLD analysis project Ga0209345, IMG submission 187294) | Oil polluted marine microbial communities from Coal Oil Point, Santa Barbara, California, USA - Sample 7 (SPAdes) (version 2) | ecosystem: Environmental > Aquatic > Marine > Oil seeps ...
ATGTACGCCAAGCAGCATTTCTATATCTAGCTACACAGATTTGGCTCCTTGTTACTTCATTTGTTACTTCAATTTGAAAAAATTTGTTACTTGTTATTTCAAGATAAACAAAAAAGCATTGGTTTTGTTGAGCTCTAGGTTGTTACTTTTTTAAATAACAAATATATTGAAAAGCGTATATAAAAAATAAAGTCTTATATTTGTGTTGAACAAAAACAAAAGGAAATGAATGATAAATTAGAAATAGGAGATGAGGTTCTAGTAATAGATGCATCTATCAAGCCTGAAAACATGGCTTCTGTTGTGAGGAATTTCCCTTGTTGGATTAAAGAGGACAGCAAAGAAATAATCAGAGACATAATGTTTAATGATGATATTGTTGTTGGTATTGTTTTGGAGAGTAGAAGAAATCCTCAGATATGGATGCCATTATTGAAACGTATGCAAGAGCCTGCTTTCGCATATTGGCGTTTCAGGAAAACAAAATCAGCATATATGATTCAAGAGGAAAAAGAGTCTGAAGGAATTAAAGTTGATGAACTAATAAAAGAGATAGATGGCGATATACACTAGAGTTGAGTTCGCTGCTGAATGCGGAGTAAAGCCTGCTTACATAACTCAATATATAAAAAGGAAGAAAGTTGTCTTAAATGATGATGGGAAGATTAATACTGACAATCCATTCAATGCTGAATTTTTATCTAAAAGAAAGGAGAAGAAAAATCGGCCGGTTAGTCAGAGTACGGCTCCTACAGAAATCAAAGCACCTACTCAACTAACTGCTTTACCAAAAAATATACCTGCACCAGAAGGGAAATCTGCTGATGAAGTGCAAAGGTATAATATGGAGAGAAAAAGTAAGGAGCTTGAAATAGAAATCAAGGAACAAAAAGTTGAAGAGAATAAGATTAAGATAGCAAAGTTAAAGGGTGATGTTATTCCTACTGATTTAGTTAATATCGTTTTTGCACAGCATTTTAGAACAGTGACGACATCTTTTCATAATGCTGCTGACAATTATATTTCTGTAATCATTGCCAGGCTTGGAGGCAAGAAAGAGGATATCGCATTCATTAGAGGTGAATTAATTGAGGTAGTTAATCAAGCAGTAAAAGATTCAATTGCTGAATCAAAAGCAAGTGTGAAAAGTATAGCAAATGAATATTCACAAAAAAGAGGAAAAGGAGAAAGTAAATGATGGAAAATAAAAAAAAATTTTTAACAGCGGCACAATTGACAATTTTAATTATTCATTTAGCTTTTATGTTATATTTTAAATTTGATAGAAATATGCAAGTTGAAAGATTGAATAAAAAAATTGAGGTTATTAATTTATTATTGACTGAAGTTAGCAATGATTTGGGAGATTTTAATGATGCTATTGATAAATTATCTAAGTAATGGAATATGAAAGACATATAACTGAATTAATTGAATCAACAGATTATCAATTATCTACAATGTTGCCAAGCGAATGGGCGGAAGCTAATCGTTTTATGTCTACGGAAAACAGTCCAAAACCTGGGCGTTTTAGTTTTGACCACACTCCATACACTAGGGAGATGTTGGATTGTATAAGTCCAAATCATCCTGCAAGAGTTATTGCAATAATGAAAGGAGCTCAATTAGGAATGAGTACAGGAATAATTGAAAACGCCATTGGGTATATTATCAGTCAAAATCCTGGTAACATTTTATTTTTAACTGGCCATAGTGATTTAGCAGATGAGGCAATGAATGGTAAGATTGACCAAATGATTGATAGTTGTGGTTTACGTCCAATGATTCGTCCTAATGTATTAAGGAAAAAAAATCAGAGGACAGGTGATACAAGTAAGTCAAAAGAGTTTCCTGGTGGTAGTTTAGTTGCAGGTTCTGCAGGTAATCACAAATTATTAAGACAGCGTTCTGTTAGATATGGATTTATTGATGATTTTGATGCAGCTAAAAAAAGTACAAAAGAATCAGGTAGTACAACTGAAATGATTGAACAACGATTTGCAAGTTATGCAGATAAGATGAAATTATTTTATATATCAACTCCTGAAGTAAAGCAAACATCAAACATTGAACCAGTTTATGAATTAGGAGACCAAAGGAAGAGATTTCTACCTTGCCCATGCTGTGGTGATTATATTACTTTAGAATGGACAATTGAAGTTGATGGTCAAGTTGCTGGGATAACTTATGAAAGAGATGAGAAAGGAGAGCTTATCGAAGGTTCTGTAGGATACACTTGTCAAAGTTGCTTTCAGTTTTTTACAGAGCGGCATAAACATGAAATGAATTTATTGGGAGAGTTTAGGCCTACTGCAAAGCCTAGCCAACCAGGATATTATTCATACCATATCAACTCCTTGTATGCTGCTGCAGGAATGTATGATTGGGAACATTATGTCAGACAGTATATAAAAGCGAATCCTATAGGCGAACCACAAAAGGTTAAAGAGATGCAAACATTTGTTAATCTTGTTTTAGGTGAGACGTTTGAAGAAATGGGTGAAGCTCCAAAAGCTAACACGCTGCAAAAAAATATCAGGCTTTATGATGTTGATGAGCTTCCAGAAAAGTTAAGCGAGAAAGATGGTAATGGTCAAATTGTGTTATTAACTTGCGGTAGTGATATGAATGGTAAGGTTGATGATGCAAGATTGGATTATGAAATTGTAGCTTGGACAGAAAATGGTTCTAGTTATTCTATATCACATGGTAGTATAGGAACATTTATACCTAGGGAAAGTCAGAGAAAAAATAAAGTTGATAGGGTTCATTGGACTTATCGTGAAGGTCAAGAAAATAATGTCTGGGATAAATTCGATGAAATCATAGATAGGATTTATGAGACAGATACAGGGAGGCGTATGAAAGTCTTTTTAACAGGAGTTGATAGTGGGCATTATACAAACCATGCCTACACTTATATTGAAAAGCAAAAAGGTAGACGCTTTGTTGTAGGGTTGAAAGGAAAGGATGCAGATAAATATAGACGTTTTGGATTAGACACCCCATCATTCAAGCCTGCAAAAGAAAGGAGTGATTTATATTTGGTTGAAGTAAATCAAATAAAAGATGACTTGAGTAATAATATCAAATTAAGGTGGGATGAAAAAACAGAGAGCGGACAACCTAGCGGAATGATGAATTTCCCGATTCCAAGCAAAGGCTTATATACATTTAAAGATTTCTTTTCTCATTTTGAAAGTGAGCATAGGGTAATTGAAAAAAATAAAGATGGTAGCGGAGTCTCTTCTCGTTGGATAAAGAGAAGCACGTCAGCACAGAATCACTTATGGGATTGTCGTGTCTATAATATAGCTTTAAAAGATATAATAACCTCTATTGTTTGCAGAGAATACGGCTTAAAACGGTATTCTTGGAAAGATTATGTAGATATACTGCTTGGTAGGAAGTAAATTAATCTCCTTGACAATCAGCAAGATAACTAAAATATGGAAAGTTTTTTATACTAAATAGCGTATAGATGAAATCTAGTCGTATATTTGTAGTGAGTTTAACAATTAACACACATTAACACACAGAGATATGAGACATTTTACAACAGCAACAGGAGAAAGTTTAGGAACAACATTTTGCGGAGATAAAGGTAGAGCATTAATGCAAACAGAAGCAGAAGAAAAGCTAATGTGGTCTTTAAGTGAAAAAACTTCATGCCTCGAGGATGATATGTTTGAATGGCAACTATGTGATTTAATGGATTTCTTTTTAAAAGAATGCTCAAGGTGTAGTAAAGAGGAATTCTTAAAAAGAGGATGGAAAGAGAGTAGATAGGAAGAGGGGTTGAGTATGCAGAAAGGAATGTCTGATGATGGTAAGCTTTTTTTAATGAGATAAAATAACTAAAATAAACTCTGTGTGTTCCTCACCCTACGGGGTGGGGTTGCACAGAAAAATTAAAACACACTTTTAAAAAAAATAAGATGGCGAAGAAGAAAGAAGTAGTAAAATTTGGAGACGGTATCAACTTTGTTGAGCTGTTTAGAGTTAAAGGAAAACAAGGTTTATTCACTTTGCGTTCTAAAGTAAACAAAGCAGGTATGGTGGGCGTTATGGAGTTCATGAGGTATGATAACAAAGTAACTGCAAAAGCATCAGAAATGGAATGCTTAGGACATTTAGTTTTTGAAACATTTGCAGGTCATGAGAACTTAATGATGAATGACGTTTTCAATAACTTGTTTGATTTCTTTGAAGCGAATACAGGAGTGACACCAACTTTAGAAGATGCTGTACCAAATCACGACCCAGAGAAATTTAAACAACATCATTTAGATAAGGTTTTGATGTGGTATAATGAGATTGTAGATAAATTAAATGAAATTTCAGATGAGACAGAAGCTTAAAGAAATAAAGGATAAAATACTTAAAAAGACAACGATATCTCTTTTTGCAGATGATATTGGAATTAGACAAGCAACTTTATCAAACTTTTTAAATGGTAAGGTTGGCGTGCAACTTCCAACATTGATGAAAATTATTGAACCTGTCGGGATGGATATCTTAGAAAAGATGCCTGACAATTTTATTGAGGTTGAATGTGTTTTCTTGGATGATAAGAAGTTTAAGAAAGGTCAAAAATATAAAGGCAAAGAAATCCTTTTATGTTTTGGAACAGCTGAAACAACTTACCAAGGAATATTAATGAAGGATAAAAGAGAATTTTACACTTTGAAAGTGTTTTAAAAAACAAAGGAAAAATGGAACAAAAGGAAGTTAAGATTATTGGTTTAAAAATAAACCAGCAGATAGGTATCTTGCAAAGCTGTCAATTACAATTTAGCACGAACAACAATCTAATCGCTGTAAAAGGTGAGGTTGGAAGTGGTAAGACTACATTGCAAAAAGGATTGATGTTAGGAACTTTAGGAAGTGATACATTAAAAGATGATAAATCTTTATATGGAGAAATTGATGAGGAAGTTCAACTAATTGATGGCGAAGAAAACATTTTTGTTGGGTGCAAAAGCTCAAAGGACGGTTCACTAATGTACACCATCTACACTAAAGACGAAGATGGCAAGGTGATTAAGGAGCCTGTTATTGATGGCGTTAAGCTAACACCGTCAGCATATTTAAAAAGCCTACAGACAGCTCTTACTTGGCGAATGGATGAATTAACATCTGAAAACCACAATGTTCAAAAGAAAATCCTATTGGAGTTGTATAAAAAGGAACTTGCGGCAAAAGGTGTCGTTTTTGATAAAAAATCTCAAGATTATTCACAAAGCATTTTAGGTAAGATTGAATTAGCTGAAAACGATAGGTCAGAAAAAGAATTCTTAAGAAAACAAGTAGGCGGCTTCAAAACTCAATTAGCACCTTTAGGAATAAATGTTGAAAATAGCGATACGATACCAAAATATATTGATATCTCCAAATTAGAGGCTGACAAAGTTAGTTTGCAATACAAGATAAATAATGTTGAAGAAGTTAAGGCTCAGGCTCTTAAAACAATCAAAAACAATGCAGACGAGATTACTAATAAGCTGAAAGAAGAGAATGCTAAGATTAAGGAGCAAAATAAAGTTTTACAAAGTGAGTTTGAAACTAAAAAAGACCAACACTCACAAAACATACACACCTATAATGGTATATCTAAAGACTTAGAAACTTTAAATGTAGAAAAATGTCTTAGTGATGAGGATTATGAAAAACTTTATAAGCTATTAGATACATCATTCAAAAATACTGAATTAACAACTGCAAAAGAATTACCGGAATTAGAATTTGATGAAACTGGTAAATGCACCACAAAAGAGTGGGAAAAAGAAACTTATATCGCTGGATTATTAGATTTATTAATTGAATTAAAATTAGAATATATACAGTTAAATGGTAAACCTGTAGATGATACAGCTGTCCTTGAAAAAGATTTGAGCTTGATTGTTGATAGTATGCTGTTAGCCAAAGAGAATAACCGCAAGGTTGAAATGGTTAATACTTTTTTAAATTGGCAAGCTGCAAATGATTTAGTTGTTTCATTGAGAAATGAATACACAGAAATGTTACTAAGTATTAACACAGGAGTTGAAGGGCTCAATATTTGTGTTGATAAAGAAGATGGTAAGCTAGATATTTATTTAACATATGATGGTTCATATGACCCGAAATACTTTAGTAATAAAAACTTGGAAAATAGAAAGTTGAGCAGCTATTCAGGAACTCAAAAGCCTTTAATTTGTTTATTGCTTCAAAATTACTTGTTAAGTAAAAAACCAAAAGCAATGAGGTATTTATGGATTGATGATGTGCCTATTGATAAAAAGACTAGGTTATTGCTTGAAGAAATGGGTGAGGATTTAGGGTTGACAATCATTGTAAATATTACAGGAGATTTTGAGAAAGAAAATTTAACTGATGGTGAATTATTAATTGATGGAGGTGAAATCTTTTTTAAGTAATTGGCATCACCAAGGAAAATAGGAGCGACTACTTTTGCACTACTAACAGACGAACAGATTGTTAATTTACTGCAAAACTATACTCAAAAAGAGATATCAGAGCTTTATAATACTTATGAAGGGTTTATTTCTAGAGAGATTGATGCAAGGAGGATATTTGTTCCTAAAGCAAGTGAAAAAAACGAAAAAAAATTATATAAAAAAGGAGCCTGGATGAAGAGCAAAGAAAGAGCTTTTTGGAGGCAACATAAAAACGAAAAAATATGGGAACTTTAGAAAATTATAGATATCAGAACTTTGAAGGATACAAAGTTGCATTAACAAAAAATCCACCAGCCTCAATGTTGAAAAGCAGACCTTTAGGAGGAAACAAAACTTCGTCATACCAACCAATTGAAGTCACTCAAGCTCTTGCTGATATGGTGTATCGAGATTGGACTGTTTCAGAAGAGAAATTTATGAATGTTTTGAATGAGATTGTTTGCACTGTAAAAATCACAGCTTTACCTGATTACCCAGGTTCAGATTATATTACTTTCACAGGTTCAGCAAGTAAAAACATTCAAGTTGATAAAGGCTCTGAAGTTCACAATTTTCCTGTAGGTAAAAAGGCAAATGCTTTGCAGTATAATCTACCTGCAGTTAGGTCAGATGCTATTGGTTGTGCCTTTGAGACTTTAGGTAATTTATTTGGTAGGAATGTTAGTAGAGATTCAAGCAATGATTTTGGTTTTGATGTAAGCTATGAAAAAGAAAAATAATGGAAGAATTCAACGAAATATCAGGTAGCTTTAAAATGCAAGGCTCCTTAATTGTTAAGGATGATTCTTTGCAGCGTACAGACGAATGGATGGCTTTACGTTTAGGAGCTTGGAATGGTTCTGTCAATAAAGACCTGATGGGTTGTGGTCGCTCTACATCAAAACAACCTTGGGGAAGCCTAGAAAAAGTAGTTGATTTTGGAGCTGCTGCTGAAAAGCAAGTTTATATGGTAGGAATGGAAAGGACTACAGGTGAGAGCTCAATGGAAGCAAGTGCAAAGCAGATGGAGCATGGAAAAGAAAATGAACCCATCTTAATTGAGCAGCTTATAAAAGATGGAGTGATTACAGATTTTAAAGAATTAGGTTCAGAACAGTTTCCAGGTTATGAATGGGGGAGGGCTTCCGTTGATGGTGTTGCAAATTATAAAGGTAGGGAGATTGCAATGGAGTTGAAATGCTGTGTTTCTTGGGCAGGTCATTACGTTAGAATGTATGATAAAGTTCATGAAAAACATAATGATTTTTGGCAGCACCAGAGTGAAATGCTTGCCACAGGTCATAAGGAGCTGCTTTATGTTGTCACTTTACCAATGCAGACAAAAAAGTATGACATACAATTAGTAAAAGCCTCACCAATACACCAGGAAGAGCTTCTAAAGCGTTGCAAGATTGGAGATAGAGCAATTGAGCTTTGGAAAACAATGGATAGCAAGAAGGAGGCTCTCCAGGTTGCGTGTGCCACATTTAAAGAAGAGAATAATAATTAAATCTAAATATAAACTAAAAAAAAGAACAAATGATTGATTTAAGAACAAAAGCAGAAGTATTAAGAACAGAATTAATGGAAGTAATTAAACCAAAACTTTTATTTCAATTCAAAAGACCTGAAAAAAATAAAGAGGTTACAAGAATAGTGAATAATATTATTCAACACAGAATGGAAGAATTGTCTCTTGATATCCGTAGAGAATACCAATTTTTTATTCCTATTCCAACTGCAAATTTAAAGACAAGGTTGAAGTTTTTGTTTACTGGTAAGCTAAGGTAAACTTTATTTTGTTATTTTTGTGTTATGGTTATTTATGACAGCTCAAAAATTTATATTGATTCAGCGACAGATATTTGTGATAAAATCACTAGGATTAACGATATTATTACAGCTTTAGAAGATACGGCTTTGAAAAGTGCGACAAATGATGATATATCTGAATATTGGCTGGATGATGGGCAAACAAAGATAAAAACAGTATATAAAGGTACTGATGCAGTATTGGCATCAATTAAATCCTTAATAACACTCAAACAATATTATGTTAATAAACTAAACGGACGTCAGGTTCGTTTAGTTGATAGCAAATCACTATATAGATAAAAAATGGGCTTTTTAGACTTATTCTCAAGTAATAAACAGATTGATTTTCTTAAGAGTGAATTAGCAGAAGCAAGTTCATATGGAGGTGTTTATTCCCCTATTCATGTTGTTTCTTTTGATGGAGAAAAAAATACAGGAGAACTTGGTGTTTTAACTAAGTACGATTTAGATTATAACGGTTTAAGATTACGCTCTTGGGAGTCTTACCTTGGAAGTGAAATTACTCAAACAGTTGTTAGGAAATATGTTACTTGGATAATTGGTTCTGGGTTAAAGCTGCAAAGCGAACCTATTGGAGATATTTTACTTGATGAAGGTGTTGATATTGATTCTCAAAAATTTAGTAAAAAAGTTGAACAAAGATTCAAGCTTTACACTAAATCAAAAGAATCTGATTACAGCAAAATTGACAATATAAATAGACTTTCAAGAGTTATCTACACCAACGCAATAGTAGGCGGTGATGTCTTAGTAATTCAAAGAATTATCAATGGTAATCTAAATGTTCAACTGGTTGATGGTGCTCATGTAATGACTCCTTGTTTTGATAATCACGAAGCGGATGCAATTAAGCGAGGAAACATCATTAAAAACGGTATTGAAGAAAATAAAAAAGGAGAACACGTTGCCTATTATGTTGCAAACAAAGAGGGCGAATCAACAAGGATAGAGGCAAAAGGTAAAAAAACAGGAAGAGATACAGCTTACCTAGTCTATGGCTTGCGTTATAGGATAGATGATAATAGGGGTATTCCTTTAATATCTACAGTCTTAGAAACTCTTAAAAAGCTGGATAGATACAAGGAAGCAACTGTTGGAAGTGCTGAAGAGAGAGCAAAAATACCTTTCTTTATAGAGCATGAAAAAGAATCAACTGGAGAAAATCCACTAATAGGCTCAATGGCTAAGGCTTTCAATGTTGATAGTGAACAAGATATTCCTGTTGATATAAATGGTCAGCAACTTGCAGACAATATTGCAGCAACAATGAACAAACAGGTTTATAATATGCCGCAATCTTCAACCTTAAAAAGTTTAGATTCTAAAAATGATATTTACTTCAAAGATTTTTACTCTGTAAATGTCAATTCTATTTGTGCTGCAATAGGAATACCGCCAGAAGTTGCTTTGAGCAAATATGATTCCAACTTTTCTGCAAGTAGAGCAGCATTAAAAGATTGGGAACACACAATCAATGTAGAAAGAGAAGGCTTTTCATTCCAATTTTACCAAAAAGTTTATAAAGGTTGGTTGGAGTTAGAAATCTTAAAAAATAAAATACAAGCTCCAGGTTATTTGATTGGGTTATCAGATGAGAATTATATGTTAATCGGAGCCTATACCAACGCAAGGTTTGTTGGTAACAATGTTCCGCACATTGACCCATTAAAAGAAGTTCAAGCAGAGAGATTGAAATTAGGAAGCCGAGGCGCTCACATACCTTTAACTACGACAGAGTCATCAACAGAATTACTTGGTGGCGGAGATTCAGATTCAAATATAACACAATTTGGGGAAGAGTTGAAACATACAGAACAAAACGGTATTGAAATGGTAGAGCCTATTCCTGAAACAGTAGAAACAACAGAAACACAAAAAACAAATGAGTGATAAAATAGAAAAAACAATCGCATTCATGACGGGTGATTTAGTAGCAATGGTGGTATCATATAAGCTGCTTGGAGATATAGCATCAGCAACAATCATTGCTATCGCAACAGGCTTCTTTGGTGGTGCTGCTGCAATAGCTGGTAAAATGCTGATAACTTGGTTGTTCAAGAAAAAAGAAAAAGATGATGTCTGAGAAATTACAAAAAGAATTGATTTTGTTTGGTAAGTTCCTATCTGGAATTGTTACTTTATGCTTTTCGCTTTGGTTTTTTGGTCGTGCTCCTTTTAATGAAAAAGTCAATGAGTTGATGGATGACTATATTGTTAGTGAGCATTATAAAGCTAACCATAAAAATTTAACGAAAGATTATGTTGATTCTCCTGATTTCAAATACTTAGTTGATAAAGTTATTAGTGATTATGAAGAGGAGTTGAAAAATAAAGATAGCAGCAAGATTGGACTTCGTAAATTGTTAGCTGATAAGATGGGCATTGCAGAGGATGAAGTTCATATTGAGTTAGGTAGAATGTTTAAGGCTGAAAAAATCTTATTCAAGGATTTGAAAATTGAATTAAAAAGAGTGATAAAAAGGTATCACCCTGAGCTAAATATAAACTAAGGAAAACAAGATGGAAAACATAAGTAGAAATATCACATATAAAGAAGCAACCAAAAGCAATACAGCTAAAAGGTATGGAATTGAAAATGTTCCAAATGATTTTCAATTAGCAAACATGAAAATGGTTGCAAAGAATTGTTTCCAACCTTTAAGAGAGGAATATGGTAGTCCAATTGGAGTCAGCTCTTTTTTACGTTCCAAATTATTAAATGAGCACCCTGCAATAAACGGTTCTAAAACATCTCAACACTTACAAGGACTTTATTCTAAAATAGAGGAAGGAGCTATTGACATTGATGCTGATATTTATGATAATGGAATTACTAATGCTGAAATATTTAATTGGTTGAAAGATAATGTTGAATTTGACCAATTGATATGGGAATATGGAACAGATGAAGAACCTGCGTGGGTTCACGTTTCATTTAGGAAAGGAGCGAATAGAGGTATGATGTTGACTGCATATAAAGTTGGTAAAAGAACAAAATATAAATTAAGAAAATAAGCTATGGGAGATTATAAAGATAAGCATGGTAAAACTAGGGTAGGAGCATTTTTAAAGAATACGGCTCCTCATATTTTAGATATGGTTAGTGATGTGATGCCTGATAAAGGAGTTTTAGGTGTTGTAAAGAACTTAATAAGTAAAGACACCCAGTTGTCAGCATCACAAAAAGCAGAGGCTTTAGAGTTGCTTCAAATAGATTTAGAAAACACTAAAGATGCCAGAGCAATGCAGAAGGCAGCATTACAGCAGGATGATATATTCTCAAAAAGGTTTGTTTATTATTTAGCTACTTTTTGGAGCGTCACTGGAGCTCTTTACTTATTTCTTGCAACTTTTACCACAGTAGTCAACCCTAAGATGGCAGACACTGTTTTAGGTTTCTTGTTAGGTACTATTGTGGCAACCATTATCAATTTCTTTTTTGGTAGTTCTCAAGGTTCAAAAGATAAGGGCTTAGAAATGTTGAAAAATAAAAATTAATAAAAAAAGTCTTGTTTAAAGAAAAAATTATATATTTGTAGTTATTATGCCAAAAGAGATATTAATATATAGTTCAATTTACAGCTTCACAGCTGAATCTTTCATTGAAAAAATGGAGGAAGCTAGAGGTGAAGATATTGTTTTGAGATTGAATACACCTGGCGGTGATGTTCAAGCTGGATTTGGTATGATTGCAAAGTTTGCAGAACACGAAGGGCTTAAAAGCATTAAGGTGGACGGTAAAGCAAACTCCATGGGAGCTTTCTTCCTTGCTTATGCAGATAACGTAGAGGCACTAGATGTTTCAGAAATTATTTTACACAGAGCAGCCTATCCTAGTTATATTGAATCAAGAGAAGATTTTAAAGGTTCAGATATGGCTTTATCTTTAGATAAGATAAATAAAGATGTAAGAGCGGGTTTAGAATCTAAAATAGATGTTGAAGCTTTTGAAAAAGTTGCAAAAGTGTCTTTAGATGAAATGTTTAGTATGGATTCTAGAATTAATGTAAGATTAACACCTGCCCAAGCAAAAAAGATAGGATTAATTAATAAGGTGAAAAAATTAACTTCTCAAATGAACACAGAAATACAAGCTAATAAAATATCTATTGCAGCAAGTTTTGGAGTAGATGTAGAGGCTTTAGAAGTGTTACCAGAAGCTGAAGAAAATAAAGAATTAAAACCCAAAAATAAAAATAAAATGACTTTACAAGAATTAAAAGATAAACATCCAGAAGTTTACGCTCAGGTAGTGGCTGTTGGTGTTGCAAACGAAAAAGACAGAGTTCAAGCTTGGATGGCTTTTGTTGATGTTGATGCTAAAGCAGTTTCAGAAGGAATTGAGGCAGGTACTTCAATGTCTCAAAAAGCAATGGCTGAATTCAGCAAGAAAATGTTTTCAAAAGAACATATAATTGCAGCTGAAGCTGAAAATGCTCCAGAAACAGAAACTGATACTCCTTTAACTAAGGAACAAGCAGAAGCAAAGAAAATCGCTGAATTTGAAGCGGAAGTTGATAACAATAAAAACGATTAATCATGAGCGAAGTAACGGTAGTAAACGCAACAAATAATCAAGCACAATTTGATTATGATGTTTCCAAAATATTTGTTTGGAATAATAGATATGAAACTGGTTCTTTATTGAATGCTTCAGGAGGTGTGAAAACATTTTTACCTGGAACTTTGATGGGAAGAATTGCAGCTTCACAAAAACTGGTTCCTTGTGCATCAGGAGCAACTGATGGAAGTCAGTTTCCTGTAGGAATATTAAAAACAAACGTAGCTGATATGGCTGATGCAGCTTCTCAAGATGTAAACATTTGCATTTCTGGTGATGTTGTAGAGGCTAAGGTTATATTTGATGGTACAGATACAATTAATACAATCGTTGATTTAAAAATCTTAGGTGATAGAATTGCTGGAGATACAATGGGTATTAAATTAGTTGACGGTATTGAATTAACTAACTTTGATAATCAATAAAAATAAATTTAAAAAAAATAAAAAATGGCAACTATAAGCACTACTGACGCAAGAGCGTTATTCACAAAAAAATTAATATCCGTTTATAAAGAGCGAACAACTCCAACGGCTTTTTTACGTTCTTTTTTCAAAACTGAAGAATCTGATACTAAACAAATTTCAATTGAAGTTCAAAGAGGTACAGAATTAATTGCAGTAGATGTTGAAAGAGGTACGGAAGGAAACAGAAATCAGTTCTCTAAGAGCACTGAAAAAATATTTGTTCCACCTTATTACCGTGAGTATTTTGATGCAACTGACTTAGACTTTTATGACAGATTGTTTTCTCAAAATGGTTCAGTTGACGGTAATACATTTAGAGTTTGGATGAACCAAATTGCTGATAAATTAATGATGTTGCAAGACAAAGTTAATAGAAGTTATGAATTACAATGTTCACAAGTATTATTGACTGGTATTGTTCAATTGCAAAATGGAACAAACATTGATTTCAAAAGAAAAGCGGCTTCTTTAGTAGATGTTGGTGCTGCTGCTTATTGGGCGGCTGCTACTTCTAATCCTTATGCAGATTTAGAAAATGCTGCTACTTTTATCAGAACTAAAGGTAAAAGCTCAGGAAACATTTTTAATGTTATTTTAGGTCAAGTTGCAATGCAAAATTTCCTTAATAATACAGAAGTAAAAGAAAGATCTGATATTAGACGTATATCTTTGGATTCAATTAGAACTCCACAAAAAGATGCGACAGGTGGCGTTTTACATGGTGAAGTTTCAGCAGGTGCTTATGTATTTAGATTATGGACTTATCCAGAATATTATGATACAGCTTTAGCTCAAAACATCTCATATATTGATGAGAAAAAAATCATTGTTATGCCAGACGCTCCTAAGTTTGTTTTAGGATATGCTGCTGTTCCAATGTTGTTTGGTACGAAACCAAATGTTGGTGCAACTGGACTATCTTCTAAGAAAGGAAGATTTGTTATTGGTCAATATTTAGATGAGAGAAATTCAGCTCACATTATTGATATTAAATCTGCAGGAGTTGCTATTCCGGTAGCAATCGACCAGCTTTATACTGCTAAGGTAGTATCGTAAAAAAAATCAATTCAAAAAGGCACTAATTGAATTTAGTGCCTTTTTTTTAACTATAAAAACAAGAACAATGAAGAAATTTAAAGTAGTGGCATTATCATTAGGAGGTTTGAATAATAAAGTTTTCAACTCTGGAGATGTAGTTGGTGAAGATAATTTTGTTGCTGGTTCAACTCCTGAATTAGTAAAACAAGGTTTTTTAAAAGCTCACAAATTAACAGCTAAGGAAGAGAAAGCAGAAAAAGCAGCAGAAGCAGCAGCACAAAAAGCAGCAGAAGAGGAAGCTCAATTGACTAAAGAAATTGAGGCTGAGGCTAAAGCTAAAGCAGAAGCAAAAGCAGAAGCAGAAGCTGAAAAATTAGCTAAAGCAAAAGCAGCAGCCAAAGAAGAAGCTGATAAGAAATAGATGGGCTTAGTAGATACAGCCAAAGGAGATTGGCAAAGGTTTACTTCAAATCCAGATGAGTTTGGCGTTTCTATGACATTAGAAACGCCTGCAGGCTCACACACTGAAACCATTGTTGGGTTAGCCACAAAACATCACATTGGTATTGATACTGATGGCGATTTAGTGAATACCAAAAATGCTCATATTTCTTTTTCTGAAAAACTATTAACAGACGTTGGCTATCCGGTAAGAGACGGAAGTGGTGAAGTTAATTTAGAAAGCCACAAAGTAACTGTGAAAGATAGCACAGGTTTAGATAAGAAGTATTTAATTAGAGAATGGTTTCAAGATGAGACAGTTGGTTTCATTGTTTGCATTTTAGGAGATTACGAATAAAATTATGGCACTATTAAATCAAATAATACCACCTCAGAATTTCGAGATAATTAGAGATAGAATTCCTGTTATTTTAGTTGATGAAATTGCCAACCAATTCACATTGACATCTGACACTGATTTACAAGTTTCTGTTTTTGGAGAAAGAATAGTTCCTTTTGATGCTGCAAATATGCCAGTGATAAATGTTTTATTTTCAAATGGAGCAGAGAATCAGCAAACCACAGCAAACTCATCAAATATTTACACTTTTTTTATTGATATTTATACTAAAGCTAAATCAACAGCAACAGAAAGAGGTGGCAAAGCATCAGCTTACCATTTACATAAGCTCTTAGGTGTTTGTCGTGCTATTTTAGAAAACCCACAATATAGGACACTAAATTTTCCTTTACCATCCTTAGAGAGTACGGCAATAAAAGAAATCAGTATCGCAGACCCAAAAAACAATCAAGACGCTAATAGCATTATGATGGGTAGGTTGACTTTTGAATGCAAAATCAGAGAGGGTGTTCAATTACTACCTGCAGGAACAATTAAAGAATCAACAACTGTTATTAATATTGAAGAGACGGCTGAAGGTTATAAATATAATTTTATAACTCCATAATTTTCATTACTTTTACGTCATGGCAAACACCACAATCATACAGAAATTAACAAATGGCAATGTTTTAATCACACGAGACGGAAAACCTTACACTTTAAATCCTGATTCTCAATGCTTTAAAGAAGTCGGTCTTGTTTTATTGAAAGATAAAAGAAGCTCATTAATTGACACGTATAAGGTTGTTGATGTTGAAAAAGTGATTAGAGAAGATGGAACAGAGGTTCTTATCTCAGATGTTGATACTTTATTCTCTGAATTAATTAATTTTTTTTTTTTAAATCAGTAGGTGGTGGTAGCAGCCCAAATCTAATACATTTAGGTTCTTTCACTAATTATACTGATTTAATCACTCAATATCCAACACCTCCAAATGGTACAGTTGGCACACTTGCTTATGTTATAAATAGCCAAGGGCTTTCTTGGTTACCAGGGAGTTATGGTGGAACATTTTATTCCAAAGGAACCTATGCTTGGAATGGTGTTGATTGGGATTCAGCAGTGGATGACATTGCAAAAGCTTTAGAAGATATTAATAATGAAATTGATGCTTTAGGTTTGCCTCAAGTTTTAGGCGTTGATAATACAACAGGCACAAATGATATTTCAATTGATAATGGTCAAGTTTTAAAAGGCACATCAAGCGGTTCATATATAGATTTAGATGATGGAACAAATAGTGCTATTCAGTTAAACTCATTAAGGAGTGTTTATGCTCAAGGTGGAGACTTTATAAACAATATAAACACAGGAGCATCTGTTGTCAATGATGTTGGGTGTTCAATTGTTCTTTTTAAAAATGATTTTGCAAGATATGGAGAGATTTCAGTTATTGGTAATTCTGAAAATGATGTTTTAAGTTTTGACATACCAAATTATCCTTCAATAATTTCTTCTCAAAATAATATTGTAAGACAAAATGTCAATAATACTGTTGTTTTAGGTGGTAAAGATATTGTATCAAAAACAGATGATACGGCTTATGTAAATCAAATCAGCTTTAATTTAAATTCAACATTTGAAACGATATTAAAACATATACCTCCAACATCAGACAATTTAGTAGAGATACAAAACGGAAGTGGTATATTATCTTTTCTTTCAGATATTTTAAAACAAAAAAGCGGAGTTATTCCAATAGGTTCATTTACAGGTAATCCTTTAAGGGCAACCGTAACATTCGCAACGCCTTTTGATGATGCAAATTATTCAATATCCATTATAGAGGTGACAAATGCAAATAAAAATATTAACCCAAAAATTGATGCATCACCAACAGCTGCAGGATTCACTGTCAGCCTTGGAACAATAAATCCTAATAACATTGTTGATGTTCGTTGGGTAGCAACTAAATACGGAGAAAATTAATATGAGTTTAGGAACAAATAATATTGAGTTTGATAGTTTAACAGCAGACACATCTGTTTTGACAAATGGAATGCTATGGTTTAGGAGTGATTTTAATCAATTCCAAATGAGGGCAAATGGAACCACATTTTCACTACCTACAATGGATGATTTAATTCACAGCACAGCCTTTTTGGTTTATGAAAATGGTGTTCCAAACACTCCTTTAACTTTGAATGTTTGGAACTATTTTGATATGCTCACAGCAACATTAGACACTCCAACACTTTTTGAGTTTGAACAATTAACAGGGTTTCCTGATACTTTAGTTTATAAAGGAACAGAAACAAAGGTAGTTAGAATTGTTTCTACAACAGGTTTAAGGCGTATTGGAGGAGGTATAAATACTTACCAAATGAGGTGGGTTAAAAATGGTGGGCAAATTGGCGGAGTAAAACAATTTGAGCTTGGTGGAACAGATGGTTCAATTTCTATGACTGCATTGGTTGAAATGGAACTTGATGACCAAATTTGGTTAGAGATAAGGAATATTTCAGATGCTGATGATGTTAGATTATTAAGTGCAAATATAACAGTGAAATAATATGATTCTACAAATAGAAAACAATAAAATCTTAACAGATGTAACTGCATTAGATGCGGTTCAAAATCCTGTACATGGCGACTCTTTTTTTATAACGTCAGAAGAGAAATGCTTTTCTTTTTATAATACTTCAAAAAACCAAGAGGATGGCTTTTGGGCTCCAGATGCTGAATTAAATATTTATGAAAAGACAAGTATATTATCTGCAAACCATACAGATGTCACTGCATTCTATCCAAATGTTATTGGTCAACCATTAGACGAAATAAAACAAACATATCAAAAATATGAAGCAGACGGTGTTGAGTATAATAATGACTTTAGGGCTCAACTTGTTTTAGATTATAAAATAGGGATTTTAACAGCTTCACAAATTTATGAGGTAGAAGCTAAGATAAAAAATGTCAGAGAACTTGTGAAAAACGGTGATTGGTTGACAGCACAGAATGCTATGTTATCAATAACGGTTGATGGTTCTTTTTCTCAAACAATGCACGATGATGTTTCTGATTATATCAATAATTATATATTAAACAATTATTAAAATGACACAACAAGAAATCATAGATAGGATAGAATTATTGCAAAGTAAACTTGAAGAGAATGAAACTTCTGTACTTAGGCCAATAATTGAAAATGAAATCAAAAGATTAGAAAAACTTAAAACTTAAAATTATGGGCTTTTTATTATTTATATTATCATTTATTTTAGTCGTTGCTTTCTCTCCAATTGGCTTATTGATATCATTGTTTAAATACAGAAATGATTATTACTTTAGATTGGCAATTTCTTTAGACCAATTTAGAAATGTTGTTATGAGTCATTTATTTAATTTTATATTAATTAATAGTGATAAACACCAATTTGGCAATCCTGATGAGACAATCAGTTCTGTTTTAGGAAAGAACAAAAAAAATAATTCTTTAGCTTACTTAGGTAGGCGTTTGGATGCTTTATTAAATGGACTAGATGAAAACCACTCAATAAAAAGTATTGAAAAATAGTCAGCAATTAAAAAAAAACTTTATATTTGTAATTAAAAATAGAAAAAAATGGCAATAAGTACATCAGTAGGTTTAGAAAGAATAAGCCGAATTGTAGGATATACAATTAAGAAAGGAAATTTCGCAAATCAAACGCCAAATTTACCGCAAAGAATAGCAATATTAGGCGAGGCTAATACTGCAAATCAAGGAGCTTTATCATTAACACCAATAGAAATTACTTCAGCTCAAGAGGCTGGTACTTTATATGGTTATGGTTCTCCAATTTATAATATGATGAGAATCTTAAGACCTGCAAATGGCGGCGGAGTAGGAGGAATTCCAACAGTTGTTTACCCTCAAGCCACGGCTTCAGGAGTTGCTGCTGAAAGAGAGTTGACTCCAACAGGTACCGCAACTGCAAATGGAACTCATACTATTGTGATTAATGGTCGTAGAAACATTGATGGCGGTAGATATGATATTGACATTGTTACTGGAGATACTCCTGCTGTGATAGTGGCTAAAATTGTTGATTCAATTAACAATGTTTTAGGTTCACCTGTAATTGCAGCAGATGCGACAACAGAAGCAGTTCTAACAAGTAAGTGGGAAGGTTTAACATCTGAGGAATTAGATGTGATAGTTGATACAAATGATACAAGCATAGGAGTAACTTATGCGGTTGTTTCATCTGCTACTGGAACAGGTACTCCTGCAGTTTCTACTGCTTTAAACTTGTTTGGAAGTGATTGGAATACAATAGTGGTTAATCCTTATGGAGCTCCTGTTTTTACAGAGCTAGAAGCTTTTAACGGTATTCCAGACCCATCAAGCCCAACAGGTAGATATCAGGGAATTATAATGAAGCCTTTCATTGCTTTATATGGTAGCAAAGTTGATGACCCATCAATCATTACTGATGCGAGAAAAGATGAGGTTACCAATGCAGTTTGTCCTGCTCCTTTTTCAAAAGGACTAAACATGGAGGCAGCTGCAAACATGGCAACTTTATTTTCTAGAGTTGCTCAAGATACACCTCATTTAGACGTTAATGCTAAAAGCTATCCAGATATGCCAATTCCTGAAGATGGGAATATTGGTTCTATGAGCTCTTACAATTTTAGAGATTCAATAGTGAAAAAAGGAAGTTCAACAGTTGATTTGGTTTCAAATAGATATCAAGTTCAAGATTTTGTCACTACTTATCATCCTGTAGGAGAGACTCCTCCACAGTTTAGATACTGTAGAAATTTAATGTTGGATTTCAATGTTAGATTTGGTTACTATTTATTGGAGCAGGTAAATGTTGTTGACCACGCTATTGCAGCAGACAATGATGTTGTTTCTGCTGACGGTGTAATTAAGCCAAAACAATGGAAACAAATAGTAGACAATTATGCAAAAGAACTTGGTTTAAGAGCTTTAATTGCAGACGTTCCATTTATGCAAGAATCAATTGAAGTTGGAATTAGCACAGTTAATCCTGATAGATTAGAAACTGCTTTCTCTTACAAAAGAACAGGAGTTGCAAGAATATCAGCTACAACTGCAGAAGCAGGTTTTAACTTTGGTGAAGTTTAAAAAAATAAAAAATAAATTTAAAAAATAGAAAACATGGCAACAGGCGGTGATATAATAGAAATAACTTACAACCACACAACTTTAGGAACAGGTATTATCTTTGCAAAATCTGCAGAAGATAGTACTTTTGACTTGGGTGGTTTTACATCAGTAGATGATGCAAACAAAGTTGATGGTGGTGGTAATATGATTGACACAATCAATCAAAAGCGTTGGAAATTTGGAGTGGTTGTTTCTTGGGATATGAATTCAAGAAATGAGCTGCAAAAGATTCAAGATTTAGCAGAAAGCGGTATCCAAGCAGATTGGACTATTTCAAGTATAAATGGAACAGTTTGGGGAGGTAAAGGAAAACCAGTTGGAGATTATGAAGCTAATGGAAATGAAGCGACTTTTGACCTTTTACTTTCAGGTGGAGGTAGATTGAAAAAAATCACTGGTTAATTAAGTAATCAATAAAACAAACATAATGAACAAAGGAAACAAAATCAGTAAAGAAGTTGCTGAAAAAGAAGTAGAAAAATGGCTTGATTATAAGAAAGTCGATGAAAACAAAAGAACTGACAACGAAGATAGTGTAAAAACCCTAACCCAAGCAATTGAGCTAGGTTATTTGACTTTTAATTCAAAAGACAATACTTTTACTCATAAGTTGAAATTTCCAATTGGAGAAACAGACCCATTAGTTGAGTTGGTTTATAAACCGAGGTTGAAAATGAGCGAAGTTCATTTAAGAACTCAAAATATAAAAAGCAATGATACTTTTGGTTTAATTACTGCTTATGTTTGTGCCTTGACAGGTGTAAACTCTGGAGTAATAAAAGACATAGAAACAGAAGATAATAGAATTTGCCAGGCAATTGCTATCTTTTTCCTGTAACTCAAAGCTCCCTTACAAATACTGTCTTGACAGTCGTAAGGGAGTTTAAATGGACTCCAAGTATTATTTCAAATCTTTATGTTGACAATATAGATTTTGAAGGCTTATTTTTTTGGTATGAAGATATTGAAAAAGTTATTAAAGAAATGAAAAACAAAAAGTAGTCATGGGAGCCTTTACAATACCATCAATATTTACAGCGGTAGACAAATTCTCTGCCCCGGTTAGGAAGATGACTGCAAATATGCAATCTTTTTCACAGAAAGCTGGAGCAGGAATAAATCGTCTTGATAGAAATGTCAGAAAATTAACTCCATCATTAGGTGGCTTAGGGAAGCAGATGTTGGCCTTTGCTTCTGCAGGTGTTTTGATTGCAGGAGTTGGTAATGCTGTTAATACTATAAAGGAGTACGAACAAGCTAATGCAGATTTATCTGCTGTAATGAATACTTCAATAGAAAACCAAAATACTTTAGGTAAAGATGCGGAAAGATTAGGTTCTATAACTGCTAAATCAGCCACAGAGGTTGTTGGTCTTCAAGAAGCTTTTGCACGTTTAGGCTTTACGACTCCTGAAATTGTGAATATGACAGAAGCTACCATTGCTGGTTCTATTGCAATGAATGCCGAGTTATCAAACACCGCGGAGCTTACTGGTGCAATGGTTAAGACGTTTGATAGCTTTAGCTCTATTGATGCTCCTGATATTCTTGATAAAATGACTTTGGCAACACAAAAGTCAGCATTGAATTTTGAAAAATTAGAGACCGCCTTACCAATTGTTGGTGGTGCTGCAAATGCAGCAGGAATTGGTTTTGAACAAATGCTTTCTTTACTTGGTAAATTGAGTGATGCTGGTATTGATGCGAGTAGCTCTTCTACTGCATTAAGAAATATCTTTTTAGATAGTGCTAAAAAAGGTCACTCATATACTCAAATACTGCAAAACATTCAAGCAAACCAAGATAAATTAACAGCAGCAAATGATGAATTTGGTAAGAGAGGAGCCGTATCAGCGACTATTTTAGCAAATAAACTTGAAGAGGTTGATGTTTTAACTAATAAATTAAGTGATTCGCAAACTTTCCAAGGAGCAGCACAAAAAGCAGCAGAAAAGAGGTTGGACACTTTTGAGGGTTCTTTGACACTTTTATCAAGTGCTTATGAGGGTTTATTATTAGATATAAATAAAGGTTCAGGAGCTTTAGGTATTTTTAAAAAAGTGATTCAATTTGTAACTAAACACATCAAGGCAATTGCAGTAACAATAGGAGTTCTTGTTGGTGCTTTTGTTGCTTTGAAAATAGCTATTGGATTAACTAAGGGATTTTTAATCGCCTACAATGTTGTTATGGGTATTTCTGCAGTCTTGAATGGCGGTATGACTAAAGCTGTCGCATCCAATACGGTTGCTTTAGGAGCTTACAAAGTTATGACAACTCTTGTGACTGCTGCTCAATGGCTTTGGAATGTTGCTTTATCTGCAAATCCAATAGGCTTAATTATTATTGGAATAGCTGCAATGATTGCCTTAATCACTATTATTATAGTAAAATATGATGAATGGGGAGCTGCAATGACGACAACTCTAGGCCCTTTAGGTATGATTATAAATATGATTATGTCTTTCAGGAGGAATTGGGACTATATTGTATCTGCTTTTAATAATGGCGGTATCCTGGGTGGTATCAAGGCAATTGGTATAGTTATATTAGATTCTATTTTAATGCCCTTACAACAAATGTTAGAGTTGATAGATAGAATTCCTGGTGTAGAGCTAGGGCTTGATGATAAACTTGCTGCTTTTAGAGCTAATCTAGGAGTAGAAAACCAACCATTGAATCCTGAAGCTGCAAAGCAAGAAGGCTTGGCAAATACTATTGAAAAAACACAGACTTCAAATATGAATATTAATATTAATGACCCATCAGGAGCAGCAAGTATAGAATCAGATGTTGCTCCAATAGGTGTGAATATTAGCTCAACGGGAGAATTTTAAAAATAAATTATGAATGATTTATCAATATATGAAAGCGGAAATGGTGGTGATGTTAGATTGTTGGGTAACGATTTAGAAACCACAGACAGCTATTTCAATATGCCTTACTTGGCTTGGTTTGGTGGCAATCCAGGCTTTAATACATCTATAAACACAGAAGAAGGAGAACAGAATTTTGATTGGTTTGGTAATGATTTATTAATGTTTAATGAAAGTGATATTCAATTTAATTCTCTTTTAGAAAATGCTTTGAATACTATTGCTTTAGATAGTAATGGTAGAAACTTAATTGAAAACCAAGCTAAAATTGATTTAGATTTTTTTAGTACCTTTGCCTTGGTTGATGTTAATGTTTCAATAATTGATGATGATAAGGTGCAGATTGATTTAGAACTAACAAAACCTAGCAATCTTGACGTTAAAAGTTTCCAATTCATTTGGGATGCAACCACTCAAGAGGTAATCGAAAATAAGATATTATAAAATGGCAGTACAAATACCAACCCTGAAAGAACTATATGATGATATCATTTCTAGTTTAGAAACAGAATTAAGCATCACAATACCTATTTTTGGTAAGAACTTTTTAAGAGCTTTAGCAACTGTTCAAGCTGCTAAATTGAAACTTTATTATTTGGCAATAGCAAATGTTCAAAAAAATATATTTGTTGATACTGCTGATTCAGAATTAATTGGAGGAACTTTGGAGCGATTTGGTAGAGTTAAATTAGGTAGAAATCCTTTTACAGCACAACCAGGAAGCTACCAAGTAAGTGTTACAGGCACCGTTGGTGCTGTTATTTCTGCAAATACTACATTCAAAAGCAATGATAGCGCCTTAAACCCTTCACAACTATATGTCTTAGATTTAGACTATACTTTAGTCGCAGGCCCAAATTCAATAATACTTCGTTCTTTAGAACCAGGGCTTGATAGTAAATTAAATATTGGCGATGAATTAACAGCAACGGCACCAATTGCCAATGTTGATTCTTTAGCTACTGTTTTAGTTGAAACTATTGCTCCTTTAGCTCCTGAAGATATTGAAGATTATAGAGATAAAGCAATTGAAGCGTATCAATTAGAGCCGCAAGGTGGAGCAGGTTCAGATTATAGGCTTTGGAGTAAAGATGCTCAAGGAGTTAAACAGTCTTATCCTTATGCAAAAACAGGCTTTTCAAATGAGCTTGTCCTTTATGTGGAAGCAACTATTGCAGATTCAATAGATGGAAAAGGAACTCCATCAGATGCTTTATTATCAGCAGTTGAAGCGGTTATTGAGTTTGACCCTGATGTATCAAAACCGCTAGATGAAAGAGGCAGGCGACCTTTAGGAATATTGAATATTGATTATGAACCAGTAACTATTAAAGAGGTGGATATTTTTATCACTGGATTTCAAGGTTTGACTCCTCAAATACAAACAAGTATTTTCAATGCTTTGGAAGAGTCAATAAATAATATAAGACCATTTGTTAGCTCTGTTGATATTTTAGCTGATAAAAATGATTTAATCACAACCTTTGGTGTCGTTTATACAATTCAACAAGCAGAGCTGGGTAGTATATTTTCAGCAGTAAGTATAGAAGTTGATTCATTAGTTTTTGCAAGTTACCAATTCACAGATGGAGAAATTCCACATTTAAATTCAGTTACTTATGTTTAATGATTTAATTTTAAATATAACCAAAAAGTTTTATCCTAAAGGTAGGGCTTTTAGAATTCCAAAAGGTGGTGTTTTAGAACAAGTTCACAAGGCTTTAGCTATAAGTGAAAACCAAGCTTATGAGGATACTTTATCTATTTTGGACAGCATATTGCCAGACAACCCTGGATTCACCTTAGAGGATGCGACAGATTGGGAGAGGCGTCTTGGCTTGATTACCAACCTATCTGTTTCTTTTGCTGATAGAAAAGCAGCTATTTTAAGAAAAATGAATCATCCAGGAACTATTAAAGCTAGACAGCACCACCTTTATGTTCAAGGTCAATTACAGGCTGCAAACTTTGATGTCTATGTTCATGAGAATCGTTTTTTAGATTTAGGTGTTTGGAAATCTAAATCACCAAGCGAGGTTTATGGTTCAGCAGCAACAGGTGGAGCGGTTCATAGGACAAGCTTACAACATAGTCAAGTTCAACATGGTGCTGAGTGGAATGATAAAATCGCAAACCATATTGACCCAGCTCTAGATAGAGTTTTTGATGTAGGACAAAACTACCGTTCTACATTTTTTATTGGTGGCCAAGTTTTAGGAACTTTTGCAACTATTGCACCAGGTAGAGAGGCTGAATTCCGTCAGCTTGTATTAAAATTAAAACCAGCCCATACGGTTGCTTATATTTTTATTAACTTTGCTAATGGAGATTACAATAACGATTATAATAATGATTTTAATATACAATAAACATGGCAGTAATTAGCATACCCGATTTAAGGATTCAAATAGATACTTTTATAAATACCAATGGTTCAAATGATATTACTGGTGCAGAATTAAATTCTGCCTTAATTAATACAGTAGATTCTTTAGAGGCTATAAATTCACTTTCTGGTGTTTTATCTATAGGAAATGAAGTAGGAGACGGTCAAGTAATAACATCGCTAAACGGAAGCAGCACACTAGATTTAAGGGCTGATGGTACAGATAATAGAATTAGATTATTTAACAATACGGTACAAGTAGAGTTATTTGAGTTCGGCTCTTTTAATGTAGATGTTGGTGGTTTTTCAGATTCACATCACACAAATTTTGTAATGCAAAAAACAGCAATAGGATTTACTTTGTTTAATCAAACATTTACAAGGATAGGTACATTTTTAATGTCTGAAAACGATACAGTTAGCTTTTCTTCTCCTAACTTTAAAAGCTATTGTTTAGTAACAAGTGCTCAAAACATAACTGTTAACCCTGAAGTTTACAACAGCAGTATAACGTCTGGATTGAACACTATAATTAAAACAAGCAATTCTACTTATGCTAATCAATATGTATTTAACAATGGTTTAGCTGGAGAAATGAAAATAGTTCATACGCCAAATGCTGCAGATTTTGTTGCAACATTAAAAGCTGAAAGTGGAACTATTGCTTACATTAGCGATATTAATTCAGCAGTTGGTGCATATTTACCTTTAGCTGGTGGAACAATGACTGGAGATATAGAGGTTGGAACGAGCAGTTTGTTGTTTGCTGCTGGAATACACTCTATAAAAGACGTTGCAGGAACTTTTACAATTACAGCAGACGATGTAATAAATTTTGTTTCAGATGCTAACGAAATATTTGTAACTGATTCTGATTTACAACTAAACAATGCTAGATTCCTTAAATGGGATACAGTAGGGGGTATAGGTGGTTTGCATACAGATACATTAACAGGAAATCATACATGGAAACTACCTAATAAGACTGGCGTTATTGCTACTGTTGACGATATTACAGTTGTCGCTGTGCCTCAATCATATACAACTACAAATGTAGTTGCAGATAGGACTTATGACGCAAACGCTATAACAACTGATGAATTAGTAGGTGTTGTAGGTACATTAATAACAGATTTAAAAACATCTGGAATAATACTATAAAAAAATAAACCATGAAATTACAATCTAAAATTAAAGTAACTTGGAATGATACCAGGTCAACATCAAAAACCCAGTTTATGATTGGGGAGATAATGAAAGTTGAAAAACCTATTGGTTCTGAAATAACTGAAGTTATTTTTAAATATTCTGATACTGATGGTGTTTTTTATTCTTCTAGGCGATATATAATCACAAAAGATGAAGCTAATGCTTTATATTCTTTGGTTGCTCCTAATCTTCCAGATGTTTCGGTTGTTGGTTATTCTGTTTTTGAGGAAACTATTTACATAGAGGTGTTTAAAATTAAAATGGCAGAAAGATTTTCTGAACTATCAGTAGCAGATATCAAAATTATTTAATACATTTAATAAAAAAAAGGAGTAATGGGAAAAATTAAAGTAAGTTTTACGGAAAAATTGATGTTAAACCAATTGATGCCAACAGAAGATTCACATATGAATTTGGTTGTTAGAAGAGATTTATTGAAAAAAATAGGTTTAAGCCAAAAAGATTTCAAAGATAACGAGTATAAAGTTGTTGGCAATAATTCTGTTTGGGATGACAAAGGAAAAGATGCCTCTGTTGAGTTTTCTGAACCAGAAAAAACGTATTTAAAGGAAAAGCTTGTTAAAATTGAAACAGAGAAAAAATTAAGCCATTTGCTGCTTGATTTTTACGATAAAATTATGTAATTATGGCTATAATATTAGAAAACAAAACAAATGCTTCACCTCCAAATGCTGTATATCCTTATGGAAATATTTCAAATGATAGTGGAGCAGCAGACGGAACACCTGTAGACGTTCGAGTTTATGCAGATTTTCATCAATTCTTTGCTAGGTTGATTGACTTATCTGGTGTAACAATTAATGATTTACCTGATAACGTGACTAATGACTTTCAGTATTACGAGGCGTTATTAGCAACACCATCAAACTTAGCAGTCACAAATGAAGCAAATATTGAAATAAACAGAAAAAAAATAAATCAAACTTTAGGGCTTCTTTGCGGAGATTTCAGCTCTTTTTAAATAAAACAAAATGGCAAAAAATGAAACGGTGTTTTTCACCAAGACTCCAAATGTAGCTTTTACGGTTTCAAGTGGTACAAATACAATTTTCACAGCAGGAGCAGATGGTTCTAAATTATTAATGTTGAACGCTAATGTTGTAGGTTCTACTCCAAACATTCAATTAGCTATTAATGATGGAGTATCTGATTTAGATGTTTCAGAAATAATTCCTGCAGTTGTTGGTGATTTGTTGGCTTCAACAAATTTCCCAAAAGATAAATCTGGAAATAGATATATGAATTTACAACCAGGATGGACTGTTAAGGCTCTAGTAAGTGGAGGTGGTTCTGTTGAAATAGCTGCATACGGTGAAGATTATTAAAATGTGGCTTTATTGAATATAAATAGCGACGCGGCTGTATCTTTTACTAATAAATTAGAAAAGATGCATCGTTCCGCTTTACCCGTAGCAGTTCGAGGAGCCTTGAATAATGTTGCTTTTGATGTAAAGAAAAAGACAATGCCTTTTATGGCAAAAGAAAGTTTTACAGAAAGAAGAAAAAACTTTTTTAGAGCAACATCAAGAGTTCAACTTGCTAAAGGATTCAATCTAAAATCAATGAAATCAAAAATTGGTTTTGTTGGTGCTGAAAAGAATCAAGCTGTTGATGATTTGAACCAACAAGAAAGAGGTGGCTCAATTGGAGGTAGGAGTTTTATCCCAATGAATACTGCTAGGATTTCTAATTCAGAAAAAAAATTAGTAAGGAAAAAGAATAGGACATCAGTTATAAGGAATATTGATAGAGTTCAAAGTAAAAAAATGTTCTTCAAAACTGTGGTAAAAGCAGGTGTTGGTGGTCATATTATTTATAAGGATACTTTATTTAGAATCAAATCAATAAAGCGTGGAAATATCAAATTATTACCTCTTTATTCTTATAGTAAAAATCGTTCAGTTAGAGTTAAGCCAACTCTTTTTATGCAAAAAGCAAGTAAATTATCAAGAAGTAAAATAGATACATTTTATAAAGAACAAGCAGAAAGACAATTTAAAAAATTTAGAAAATGAGTTGGTTAGATAAAATAAAAGATAAAATGATTATCAGAACAGGTGATGGTAATCAATATACGCCTAATTGGATAAATGCTAAAATGGTGGCAGAATACAATGTCACTGAATACAATTTTCCTGAAGTTAAGGGAACCTTTGTAGATAGACGAGAGCCTAAAGGTCGGAAGTATGATTTGGAGCTTTATTTTCAAGGAGAAGACCATTTACAGCAAACTGAAACCTTTTTAAAATCTGCAGAAGATAAAAGGTATTGGGTTGTAAGCCACCCAATGTATGACAGCATCAATTGCCAACCTATCTCGCTGTCAATTGATAACACACAATATAATGTATCAAAGATTACCACGACTGTCGTAGAAACTCTTATTGAGCGCAATCCAAAAGCCAATGTGATAATTGAAGATAAGATTGATGAGGATAATGAAACACTTCAAGAAAATGGAGCGGATGATTTTGAAAACAATATGAATCCAAGCTCTGCAGATAAAAACAATATGAAAACTTCAATTGAAGATTTTTACACTACAAATGTAGTAGGTATTGAAGATAATACTGATGGGCAAAATTATTTCAATGCTTTAAATGATGCACGTTCAAAAATAGATAACGCAACATCAGAGGCAAGCCAAGCAATGAGAGCCATTCAAACATTTATAGAAGCTCCTGCAAGATTTGCTCAAGATGTAACTGTCAGAATGAATATGCTGACAAGGAATTTTGAAACATTGCAGAGAAACGCCTTAGGCTCATTTAATACTTTACAAGATATACCTAACAGCTTCAAGCATATTTTTGAAACTATGGGAAGCTCAACAATCTCAAATCTATGCCTTGCAACATCTTTACCTTTTAGTGAAAACGATTATAGCAATAGGGTTCAAGTTGTTTCATCTGTTGATATCATACTTGATTATTATAATAGATATTTAGTGAATTTAGATACAATGCAAATTGGAAACGGAGGTAATCCTACTGATTATATCCCTAATTCAGCAACTATAAATGAATTGAATGATTTGGTTAATTTTACACTTTCAAGATTATTTGATTTAGCTTTAAATTCAAAACAAGAAAGATTTCTGGTTTTAGAAGATGATTCTAATTTCGTACTTTTAGCCCATAGGTTATATGGTTTAGAAAGTAATGATTCAACTATTGAAGAATTAATGAGAAACAATAATTTAGGGTTGAACGCAATTTTAAACATACATAAAGGAACCACCATCACTTATTATATTTGATATGAATTTAAAAGTAAAAAGGCATTTAGATATTAAATTTTTCAATGGTTTTAGCATTGAATTGAAATATAATTCTGTAGCCTCTGCTTTCTCTTTCTCTTTGTTTTTTGACCCTAAAAATGAACAGCATAGAGTTCTATGGCAGCCAGGCCATTACCACGTTGTTGATGTTGAGCATAATGGAGAACTATTGATAAGGGGCTTCGTTTTAAGTCAGAACTTTAGCTCAGGAGCTGAAAAGAAGCTTTCTACAGTTAGTGGCTATTCTTTATCTGGAGTTTTAGAGGATTGTCAAATACCAACATCAATTTACCCTTTACAATCTGACGGTAAATCTTTGACTCAAATAGCGAGTAGATTGGTTTCTGCTTTTAGTCAAAAAAATAGCCCAATGGAGTTAATTGTTGATGATTCTGTTTCAAATATTGCGGGTTCTGTGTTTGAAAAAACCACAGCAAGTGAAACTCAAAGCGTCAAACAGTATTTAGATAGTATTGCAGCACAGAAAAACATAGTTTTAAGCCACACACCAGAAGGTAATTTACTTTTGACAAAAGCAAAAACAAAGCAAAAACCAATATATCATTTTGAGAAAAATATGCCTGGAACCTCAATGACTATGAGTTTTAGTGGTCAATCCATGCACTCAACAATCACCTTGTTGAAACAAGCTTCTGCAGATGGAGGAAACGCTGGCGAAGATACAATATCAAATCCTTATGTTCCTTTTGTTAGACGTCCAAAAGTAAAGAGTCAAAGCTCAGGTAATGACAATGATACCATTAGTGCTGCAAGGAAATCTTTATCAGAAGAACTTAAAAATATAAAATTAACAATCACCACTTCTGTTTGGGAGATTGAGGGTAAAATAATCAAGCCAAATAATATTATTTCTATTACCAATGATGAATTATATCTTTATGGTAGAACAAATTGGTTTATTGAATCAGTTAAATTATCAGGTAATGAGAAAGGTAATACATCTATTCTTACCTGCGTACTTCCTGAGGTTTACAATAGTGAACCAGTAAAAAATATTTTTGAAGAAATGACAGATTGGCGTTCAATCGGATATAAACATTCTACCAATGAAATTAGTTAGTGTAATTAGCAGCTTGGTAAACCAAGCTAATAGGCGTATAATAAAAATTAAAGGTATGGGGAAGTCTGATATCCAAACGTGTGAAGAGGCTTCTCCTTTCGGTGTTGACAGCAACCCTATAAAAGATATGATAGCAGTTTATTCAAAGACTGGAGAAATGGGTTCAACTGTTATTGTTGGTTATCTTAATAAAAATCAATTGGCTGATGTAGGAGAAAATAGACTTTACTCAACAGATGCTGATGGTTTAGAACAAAATTATATCTGGTTAAAAAATGATGGTGATATAGAAATTGGAGGAAGCAGTGATAATATGGTTAGGTTTTCTGTTTTAGAAGCTGCTTTTAATCAATTCAAACAAGAATTCAACGCTCATGTTCATCCAAGTAACGGAGCACCACCAACAATTCCATCAACAGCAGATATATCTGGAGCAAAGATTAATGAAATCAAAACGTCTTGATTTTTTTCACTATATTTGTAGTCTTAATACCTTTTTCATCTTTCCTTTGTTCGGGGGTTGCCTTTTTAGGCAGCCCTTTTGCTCTTGTATTAAAACCAAAGGAGAAATGTTCCTTAGACATATTTTTTTGTGGCTTAATTGCCTAACTCCTTTGATTTTTATATTTTAAAAGAATATTGTTTTCTTACCTGTTTGCAGCAATTTTTCAATATCTTCAATAAAATAAACACCTTTAGGCTCTCCATTTATTATAGACCAAAAACCGTCTAAAGATGTTACTATAAAGTAAAAACCTCCTTGTTTTGTTATTTTTTTACCCCATTCTAATTGCTTCTTTACGTGGTCTCTTTTATGTTTTTCTCCAGGATATTTTACCTCAATCCCTGCTAATTGCCCATCTTTTAAGTAAAGCAAGTCAGAAACTCCTCTTTGTAGGCCCATAGCAAGCTGTTTCTGTCCGTCTCTTTGTGATAGAGTCCTGTTTAGAGTAGCCCATAATTGTCCTTTCTCGTTTGGCCTATTTTGACTAAAATCAAGAACCATTTTGCTTTGTAATTTTGCTTCTTTATTCATACACCAGTTTTTAAATTCCAAATAACAATATGTAATCTGTCTGAATACCTAACACACATATCAACAGATAATTGAGCTGCAATAGGTCTTGTAATTTCTAACTCTGCTTGGTTTTCTCCTGCAGGCATAAATACAACATTTTTGAAATCTATAACCTTATCGAATTCATTAAATACTTCAAGAGCATCTTCTTTTTTAGATATAACAAACTTAAATATGACGTTACCTTGTCTATTAAGTCTAAACAAAGAAAGTTCATTAAACCTCTTCTTTTTGCTCTCTCCGCTTGATTCTAACTTTGGGCTAACATTCCAATAATCAACCTTCTTTTCTAAATAAGGTTCTAGAGATATTGTTCCATTTGTTTCAATTTCAATAATTGGCTTAAAATTATGTTCAACCTCAAACCACTTTATATATCTTTCAATTGCTTTTCTATGCAACATAGGTTCACCACCAGTTATCACCAAGTGAGCTCCTTGATGAAGTTTTTCAATATAATCAGGACAAATAACATCTTCAAAAGGTGTTTTGACTCCTTTTTTCCAAACTTTAATTGAGTCACAAATCCAACCCTCTCCTTTACAAAGTAAGTTGCAACCTGATAACCTTAAAAATACTGCAGGAATACCCATTGTTTGGCCTTCGCCTTGTATTGAATAAAATATTTCTGATACCGATAATTCTTTTTTCATTTTTTTATTTTTTTAAAATTCAAACATATCCATTTGATTACTCAAATCAACTTTTATTTTTTCTGCTTTTGTAACACTTGTCCAATCAAAAGTAAGTAAATCTTTGAAAAATTCAACAGTTACTAAAGGAATGCCTAGTTCATTGGCTATTGAGTTATTCGATAATTCTAAAGCTGATATTTTTTTAGCTATTTTGATTGAATTAGGTTTATTTAAAATGTTTTGGAATAATATACTTGCAGACTCTTTACTTATCCCTTTCAAGTCATGCAGTACTAAACACCTGATATCTACGTTGCCACATTTTTTAAAAGCGATAAATTCATTTATCATATTTAATATCAAATAATTATCATCATCAACTTTTAAAACTGTTGGTATAAAAATTTGGTTATTATTTGTAAAAACTCTAGATAAAGATGTTGAATGCTTTAAGCAAATATCATTCAAGGAATCTTCCATCCCAATTATTTTTTTAACTTCTATTTTTTCCAAACTGTTCATATTTTTTATTTTAATTGAAAACCTCTTTCTTTCCAAACTCCTGTTAAGAATTTAGCCATTTCAAGATATCCTCGTGCTGAATATTCTAATCTATAATTATTTTCTATTTTTTTATCCTCATTAAATAGCTTGTCAAATTCTAAGGTTGTAGCTATTTTAATCGCATCTTGATTTCTACATTCAAGCATCTTAACCTTGGAGTCTAAAAAGTGACCAATGAATCCATAAATAACACCAGCCTTCCAACTTGAACTATCAACAGACCAAAATCCATAATTTAAAAATACATCAGTTTTTGTCATTGCAAAGCCATGGGTTTTTACTCCTCTTTCGTGGGCCAACTTCAAGTATTTATTATAACTTATTCTAGGCCTGTTATCTCTATCTCCCTCTAAAGCTATATATCTACTCTCTGAATCATCAAGCATTTCAATATATTCTTCATCTGTCATAATTGCAGGATGGTAAACTGTGACACATTTATGGTAGACACCTGCATCTTTAAGCTGCTGCCTCCATAACATAACTTTTTCTTGACCAACAATTTCTCCAATATCTAACTCTGCATAATAATCCAAATCATCAATATGTTTTTTAATCCAAATAAGATATTTTGCCATATATTCATCTGGAGTTTCTTTAGTTTTTGTTTTCTTTTTTAAGTTAGAAACAGAAAGTCCAGCGTCATGGTTTTCAGCAAAAAATGAATGGGCTCCAGAATCAACAAATATCAATTCGTGGTGTTTTCTGTTTGCAATCATATTGGCTACCATTGGCTTTGACTTTCTCATATAGTAATAAGAATAAAAAGCATTAGGTATCAAATCTTTTTGAACTATTGGAATACATTGATTCTGTTCAATTGCAGCTAAATATATCTTCATGGATTAATCGTTTAAAAAGTTAAAATAAGATTCTTCATGCCAGATGTTGAATTCTTCAACCAAATCACTTAACATTATATGAGCTTCAACCCTCCTACCTAAATCGCTCTTTTTTACTATGTGATGATGTGTTCTGGGCTCCTTAGTCACCTTGTTTAGTAGTAAGACAGCAGATTTGACATCAAACGCCTTATAGAGCCTGTCTGAATCAATTATCTCAGGAAACGACCTGAAGTTAGGATAAACTATATCACAACTAAACATCGTTGATTCTAGCAACGTCCAAGAAACGTAATCCTGTAAAGATGAATTAAATTGTACTAAAGATTTTTGAAGCTCTAAATAATATTCTTCTTTTGTTAAGTTTGCTTTCAAAACTAATCTAGGATTAATTTCTGCAAGAGCTTTCATTTCATTAACGAATCCAGGTATGCTGCTTTTGAAGTCATCACCAGAAGTGGTTATAACCCAAGTAAATTCTGGATTTCTATCTAAAAACCTAAGAGCGACATCAAGCATAAAATAGGGATTTTTCTCCTTATCAAATCTACTTGTAAAAATTACCTGCCTCTCTTTTTTAACAACACCTTTGAAAGCTACTTTTTTAGCCAACTCTTGATGTATTGGTAAACTCACAACGTGGATAGCAGCTTTGAATCCAGCGTTTCTTAATTGTTCTTTATGTATGGTTGACCCTACAAAAATACCGCTATGTCTTTTATCAATTCCTAATTCAAAATCTCTCATCCAATCTCTCATATGATAAGTGAAATCATATTCATCCACACTTTGGGCATGAAGCATTGAATACAATTTAATTTTTATACCATATAAATCAAGCATATAAAAAACAGCTTCAATACCTGGAGTCCAGAAATCTTGTAAAAATACAATATCATTATTCTGAACTTTACCTGCTGCAATAGCTTTCATGAATTGTTGACATTGGCTCATAGAATAAACACCTCTACCGTAAGCATCTAAAACTGAACCAACACTTATTTTACCATCATCTTTTTCACCTCTAAGGTGTATGAAATTGACTGCTGCTTTTTTGAATGTGTCAGGCATCCATTCTTCACTTAGTTGGTAGGTGTACCTTTCTTTTAATGGCTCTAAGCCAAAATACCATAAATTTCTCATCTTATATGTTTTTTTTGTTAATTATTACTTCTGCTCCATTTTCATTATCCTCTAGGACGCTGCAATAGTTTAAACCAAATAAATCTGCAAGTGATTCAGCTATCATTTCACAGCTTTTAGAACCAAAATTACCTTTATATTCAATATCTAAATGTTTTTCAATTTCTCTTTTTAACATTATTATTTCAACATCTCTATCAGAATGAGAAACTTCTTTTTTGCATTTCATAAAGAAAATATGTCTATGCGGATGCCTTAAAAAATCCACTTCTTTAAATGGACACTCTGGCCAATTGTGAACTGCTTCATATTGCAGCGTGACAACAATATTAGTCTTTTTTTCTATCATCATAATTTCTTTTTCCTTTTAATTTTTTATAATCACTTAATTTTGTTTCGTTCTCTTTGAAAAAATTATGCTTTTCATCCCTTGTTATTGATGTGACATCACAATCAACATAACAATTTGGCGTCTCCCAAAGCCTTATATTTTGACATCTTAATCCAACTTTATAATCGTGAACTAAACTGTCAGCAATAAGGAAGATTTCTTTAGCAATGTTTTCCGCTGTTGGGTTGCAATAGTTACCTTGGTTTAAACTCATTACCCATAACTTAGATTTCTCTTCTATACAGGCCTTAATATATGTTGAGTCGTGTGGGTTAGCTATAAATCCGTGGTCTAAATAATCATCTACAAATTGACCAAACAATCTTTTTATCTCTTTGAAATCTACTGCATAACCTATAGATTCTATTGTATCAAATTGCCAAGTTGCCTCTATTTTGTAAGTATGACCATGTAAATTAAAACATTTAAAGCATTCATTCATCACTCTGTGTCCGCTGTCAAAAGTGAATATTCTAGTTACAGTTTGTGGCATAGTTATAGGTTTAAAAATTCATTTCTAACCGTAGCATCTTTGAAAACACCACCGAGCTTTGAAGTGGTTGTATCACTGTTGGTGTCTGTTACACCTCTAGATTTCACACAATAATGAGTGGCTTTGATTTGTACTGCAATATCATTCGTATCTAAGATAAAAGATAAGGCATGAAAGATTTGTTCTGTGAGCCTCTCTTGTATTTGGGGTCTCTTACTAAAGAACTCTACAACTCTGTTAATTTTAGATAACCCAAGAACTTTTTCTTTTGGAATATAAGCTACTTTGGCAAAACCATCAATAATTACAAAATGGTGCTCACAGTTTGATTGAACATTGATTTTATCTACACAAACCATTTCGTCATACTTCATTTTATTTTCAACCGTAGTACATTTTGGGAAGTTTGAATACTGCAAACCATTGAAGATTTCGTAGACATACATTTTAGCAACTCTTTCAGGCGTATCCCTAAGGCTGTCATCATTCATATCTAAACCTAAAGCCTCCATTATTTCTCTGAACTTTCGCTCAATAATTACAGGGCTATCCATGTGAAGTCCTGTTTTGTTCATTGGAGTTTCTACTCCAACTTTTAACAAGTGTTCATTAACTTGTTTTCCTAAGTGTTTGTCAGTTTTCATTATTTTATTTTTTTTAGTGGGTTATCAAAACTACCATTCCAAATTGATAAGTCTAAGTAATAGTAGGTATTTTCTTCAGTTTCTTTATCTTCAAACATAAATATGATGTCATCTGCCTCATTCAAATAAAAGCATTTTATAATACCATATTCATCATCATAACTATCTAAATCATCAGTCCAAAGTTTATCATTAGACATAGCTGTATCAATAACAGGCATTTCTAAACAAAATAATTGGTTAAGAACTTTTGTTGCCTCATGCTGAACACCTATTATCTCATATCTGTTCATTGATTTTTGTTTTGTTTGGTCAAATGTACTCATTTTGTCTGTTTTTTAAATTGTTATTAATTGTTAAACTCACTACAAATATAGAACTTTATTTTACATTATACGGTATTTAGTATAAAAACTTTTAAAAAAATAGCTAACTCACTAAAAACTAGAGACATAATTTTTAGCTTTTATTATTGTTCCTTTCTTCCAATGTTTACTTTTGCCAAATTCCTCTAACAATTCCACGCCACCCATAAAGTAAAGTTGGCGCCACAGCCATGCAGGTTTATGCCCTTTCATTTGATAATACTTGTAGAGTTCATCAGTATTCATTTGGCTAATCTTCTTTACTGCAATAGCTTTGAATTCTTTTGTATCGTATAATAAAGCCCTAAGTTCTATTTCTTTTGCTTTTTTACTAGGATAAATATATCCGCAAAAAGGACAGATTTTAATAGACGCCATTATTAAGCGGTTGCAGCCACCTATACCATTCTTATCTTTTTTCATTACTCCATTAGATTCAACACCGCATTCTTTTACAGGAGCAATTCCAGAACCATCAGCGTTATTCTCATGCCATAGACCCCAATTTTGTGGACTTGTATAATGACCTAACCTTGCTGCATTATCTCCAAAATCTAATATATTGAAATGGCTCTTCTTTTTTGCAATACGACTTCCACGACCTATCATTTGCAGCCATAAAGCTGATGATGATGTCGCTCTATTTATTATTAATGTTTCTATATCTGGACAATCAAATCCTGTGGTTAAAATACCTGCATTAATTAAAACTGGAAAATCCTTGTTTTTGAATTTGTTTATTATATAAGTCCTTTCACCTGACCACTTACCAAAACTATCTAAATATAATTTGTATAGCCTCATCTTTTCTTGATAGCGAACCCACAACCCTTCATCAGCATCACTGTCTGGCTCTTTAGGCTTCCCCATACCTGAAACTAAAAATCTAGCATCAATACCCATCTTTTGAAATTCTTCACAAGTGTGAATGACGTGTTCAATGTTTACACAAAAAACAAGCGTATGAGTATTTTTTGCAACATCTAACCAATTTTTAACGACACCAGCGTATAGTTTTGGTGAGTTGAAACGGTTGAACATTTCTTTTTCATCAAAATCACCTTTCATTTTATTGATTGAAACATTATTTAAATCAACACCATTAACACCATAATAATCATCAGAAACAAGATAGCCCTTATCAACTAATCCTTTAACGGATATTGTTTCTATAATTTCCTCATAATCTAAAGCTAATTGCCTCATCTTACCTGTTCTTTTAGGTGTTGCAGTAAAACCTAAAACATATTTATCATCCACTAAGCCGCTTTCAAACAAATAGTTGAAATCTTGTTTATGGGCTTCATCAATAATTATCAAATCAATATCTCTTAAAATCCACCTTGACCATAAGGGTAATTTTATTCTATTCCTTAATGTTTGAGCCATTGCGACATAAACCTTAGCTTCAAAGTTTAAATATTTTCCTCCAGCCCTAATGAAAAAAGGCTTCAAGCCAAAGTTTTCTAGAGAGCCTCCGGCTTGCATTAACAATTCTGTTCTATCTGTAAGTATTAAAGCTTTTTTGCTCTTAGATATTGCATTCTGTGCGATATAACTAAAGATGACAGTTTTACCTGCTCCCGTAGGTGCTTGGAATATCAAATGTTTTCCACCCTTACTGAAGAAACGTCTTGTCGCTTCAACACCATTCTGCTGATAATCTCTTAACTTAACCACTTCAATATGTAATAGCATAAAAAACAAGCAACAACCACACCACTAACCGAAGAGGCTAGGAGCTTCCACCTTACTACTTTTATTTTTTTCAATCTCAATTTCCTTTTCATAATTACAAACAAATAAATAAATAAATTCACTTTTATTATATACCTCAAAAATCTTATCCAAATTTGCAAGGCTACCTAAAGCAAGGTAAAGAAGTGCTAATGGTTTTTGTCTTCCTTTTTGATAAACAAAGAAATCATAAACTCGATATATTTTGCCTTCACACTTTATGGTTTCAATATCAGTGGCTGAATCAATTAACTCATCAGCCACTGGTATTAAAATTGTTTCACTTTTTGGTAATTTTTTAACTTCTAGCTGCATTAAAACGGTAAGTCATCTTCCTCAGATAATGTTACATCTGGGCCTGCTGCATTATTAGGAACAGCAGCACCGCCGCCACCAAAGTTAGCATTCAAGTTACCTAGAATAGGCATGGCTTTTTGCTCTTCTTCACTTTGTTTATCTCTAACCTCTTTTGGTAAAGATTGCTTAATAATATGAGTATCATCATATTTAGGCTCTTTAATATCAAAAGCAATTAAATCAAGGTAAATGTTTCCATCTTTACCTTTAAACAAATTGTTCGCTTCAATTGGGAGAATTATACATTCAACATCTCCATTCTTTCCTTTTTTCATTTGCACCGCGTGGTTTAGCTGTGCAAGATTAATTTTCGCTGTAATCATTTTTATATATATTAAGTTATTAATTTACTTTTTTAAAAGCTTCTTTTTTTCTTCAATCACACCTTCTAAATCTTCAATTGAAAGCATATTTAGAGCAGCTTGTAGAAATAAGAATTTAGTCTGTTCATCTTGTCTGCATATAGAAAGAATGACTCTCATTAAAGTATCTGGTGGCCCGAAAGAGGTTCCTAAATATGCATCACCCGTTTCTGAGACAGCCATCAAAATTAAACCGTTTTCTTTGCCCTTATCTTTTTCTGCTTCTTCAATAAAGTTATCTACAGATTTTTCTAATTCTTTTACAATCTTTTTCATTTCATCTTATTTTTTGTTTTTACCTAATTTTGCTCTTTGTTGTTTATCAATCTTTAGATCTTGTTTTTCATTCTTACTATTGTTCCAACTATGCCAACTATGACCACCTCCATTTCCTTTTGGAATGAATGGGTTTAAATTGCTTGGACTTCTTTTTTTTCCTTTCCCCATAATTTTATTCTATATCGTTTTCCTCGTCTGTTAATATCCAATAAAAGATAATACATCCTCCTATTAATAACATTACATCAAACACTTCTTTTCAATTTAATTGTTCCTAATCTATGAGTTGTGTTACCTTTTGTTCTTTTTATCCAATTTGCTAAAGCTATTGGTTTTTGGTATGCTATCGTTTCTAATAGCACACCATTCTTATTATAATATTTGATATCGTATATCTTTGCTGTTTTTCCTTTTTTCATTTCCCTTTGTTAAAAGTATAATACAAATATACGCTTTTTAGTATAATAATAGCTTTTTTTATTTAATTATTTTAATTTCTTTTGATAATCCTTTTCCCTTTGAGACAAACGTCCAACCGTATATACCACACATCTTTCTTATTTTACCGTAGAACTGTTGACTATTACAATCATCATCACTTGCTGACTTATACATATCATAAAAATCCTTTGCAACTATGAAATCATTTATCTCATTATCTTCATACCATTCAGCAAATTCTCTACCAACATTCTTATAAAGTTGTTTCATCTTAATGTTTTTAGAATCTATTTTCTGCTGCTTCAATCCAAAGTTGAAATAATACCTTACGCAACTAAACAGAAAACTATATAAAGCATTCCAATCCTCTTGGTTCCACCTATTACTAAAAAAGTCTTTATTATTAAATTCATCACTTGGAGTGAAAGCCTCATTATAATAACCACTAAATTCAATCAAATACAATCTCCTTGAAAAACTACTTGAAAATCCTTTTGGAGCTGAATTACTACTTACATATATCTTGGGGGATTTCTCAAAATCTAAAACAGTTTTATCCAATCCTTTTCGCTCTACTTCAAAATGCCCTGTTATCCTTGTAAACAATTCTTTTATATCACTTTCATAATCATCAATAGATATTATTTGTGTATCGTCTCCAACTGTTTGGAACTTAAATTTATCCCTTTTGTCGAAATCTTTACCATCTATCATTACAACACTACGAACATAGCTTAGACACTCTAAAAATAAGTTCTTACCCGTTCCACCCATAGCCATACCATCCAACTCACCCACACCCTCATCACAGGTGTAAATTAGCTTGGCAACTGATTTCATTTTAAAGGTGTGGATACCATATCCTATTGCAGCACAGGCAGCCTTATACCTATCAATATCTTTCTCCATTGCATTATAAACAAATAAGTTGAAATCGTGTTTTGAGTAATCCACAATCTCTTCAATATTTTGTTTGCATACTTGGCTCCTCCATATATGAGTTCCTTCCAAATCTATATACTCTTTTTTAATGCTTTCTTTTTTGTTTATCTCATAATAAAAGTCTTCAAAGAATATATAGCTACTATCTTCCTTGTCAATTATCTGCTCAACATTAATAAACTTTAAAGCATTCAAATAACTTTTTTCAAAATATCTGTTTCGCATTTGAAGCTCCTCAAAAACTGGTTCAGGTGCATTCTCTTCTACATATTTTAAAATCTCTTTTTTTATAAAAATGACATCCACAATATCAACAATCATATTATTTACCCTAACAAATTGCCAATTTTTATCCTTCTCATTACTCATGTAAATACCAAAACCATTTGCTTCAATAAATTTTAATAACTGCTTGGAATCAATTTTTACTTTACCCTTTTCATTAATACTCCAAAAAGAGGTTACAGGTTTTGTGCTATTAATTTTGATTGTGGTTATTTGGTTTTTCTTTTGGCTTTCAGTGAACTTCTCTGTACCAAAGTCATTTGCTTTATATGCTCCTTTAACAGTTGTTTCTAATTCAGCAAATGGATAATCTCCATAATTGCTATGAAGATATGACATCGCCCTCATTTCACTAATTCCATAACGGCACATGGCGGAACTGAATTGATATAAAAATTGGTTCCTATTTCCATCATAATAAGATTCCTTATTGTCAATCCACTTTTGTAGCTTTTTGATTACTATCTCATAATCATCAACATCATTTTCAACTCTTTTTTCCTCATACGTTTCATGCCACATATCACTATCAGGATGATAAAAAATATCTGGGTCATACGATTCATAGCAAACTCTATTGATATCCTTACCACTCCTATCAATACAGACTTTCTTTTGCTTTTTATTCGTGCTCTCGTAATTATTTAAAAATTTGTTAAAATGTCTTTCTAATGCTAAAAATTGTCCTTTATGGTTTGCCTTGTCTGGTGCTATTTTTATAATCACTTTGAAGCCCATTCCTCCAGGACTTAAAAAACAACTGTGAACATATTCATCCTTACAAATCTCTGCCTTTATTGCATCTAAATCTGATTCTTTTAAATCATCAATATCTAAACAAATCAATCCACTATGTTCTAATAAAAATTCTGCTTCACGTTTACCAAATCGTCCGCTGAAGCATACACTAGGCAATCTCTTTTTTAAATCATTCTTCTTGTCCTTATCTTTTAAACCTCTGATTTTTTCAATAATCTCTTTTGAATTACCATCTTTTATTCTGCTAAATATTTTTACAACATCAACGAATAAAGGTTCTGTGGTGTCAAATATGTTTCTAAATACGGTTACTTTCATCCTAATTTTCCTGTCCTTTATCTAATATTAATTGAGTAAGTAATGAATCCTTTTTGCAGTAACGACAATCATCAACAATGGCATTTAAGCCAATGCTGATAATCATCATTTCATTACTTTTTTTGATTGCATCCTTTGTCCTTTGCTTTTGCAAGTTTGTCTTAAACCTTTTCAATTTTACGTTTTTAGTTTGTAAAATAAAAACAGAAACAAAAACAAATAATAATCCTGCTCTCATTATAAACCAGAACTAATTGTCATGGGCTCACTTAAATTGAGCCGCCTTTTTGGGCTGAAACCTGCTTTTATTAATTTCTTATTATGGTTTAATTTCGCAATCTTTAAACGCCTTTTTTCGTCTGGAGTTTTTCTAGTTGCTGGATATACTCGTTGAGCCAACCCGCCTCTCATCCCTAATTTTCTTAATTCAAAATCACTAATCACTTTGATTTTACTCATCTTTATTTGGTTTTAATTGTTAAAAATTTTTCTTTTGCTTCTTTTGCAGTGAAATAACCTAATTGCCTTCCATGCTTATCTATCAACATCCTTTTATGTTCCGTATTTAAAAACATTCCATTTTGGAAGTTGGTTACCGTTATTCCTTTTTCTCCTAGTAGGAACCTCATTTCTCCATTCATAGTTTTTCCTCCTTTTGCGCCTTTTTTGTCAACTCAACGCAATCCTTTAAAAGCTCTTTAGTTTTACCTTCGTCTTGGTTTTTGATTATTTTATTTAGCATAAACCTAACCTTTATTAAAATGTACTGGCTATGAATCCATCTTGCTACAAATAACAAGAATATCGTTATGGCTATCCACATTATTATATCAATCAATATCATATTTTTTTTGGTTTAATGACTAGCAATGTTAATATTAAAATTGACATATCAATTAATAACAACCTATTTATTAAAAGGCTATAATCAATCATATACCAAATTAGGAATACTACAAACAAAATTGAACTAATTATTCCTGTCATCATTAGCACTTGTCTTGGTTTAATTTTTTTCATCTTATTTAAGTTTATTTGTTTCTATTTCTATTTGTCTATTTAGCCAATTCAAACGAACCTTATCCGTATTAAATACAACTCCATCGTAATTCTGCTTAATAAAATCCTTCTTTTTAGTGGCGCAGGTTTTAGGATAATTCTCGACTAAATATTTCTTAAAGTCTAAAAGATTATAATTAGTCCAATGCTCTACTTCATTACAAAGGAAGTTGTGCTGGTGTTTTGCAGCTTCAACTCTTGTTTTTAAAAATTCTAATAATTCTAATATGTTCATCTTAATCTCTATTTTAGTATTTCGGTGTTATCTTAATTTGTTTATTGCTGATTGTGTAAGGGTTAAATCTAAACCTACTAAATCTTCTATTGTTTTGTAATTAAAACCATACTTGTTATAAATATCAGTTACAGTTAAATTTGATTTTGGATTCACAACCTTTATTCTAAAAAATTGTCCTTCTGTTTCTAATTCAAACCCATCAAACAATACACGCTCTTTTGCTTTTTTATATTCGTCTGAATAGGATTGTTTACCCATAAAATCAGAAGCGTGTGTAGGCTCTTCCAAAACATTACCATCCTTATCACAAGGAATAAACATTTCTAACTCTAAAGGCTTTTAAGGAAGTTTGCGTAGTTTACAACATTTTTAAACCTACGCTCAAACTCCTTATTCCAATCTGTTTTAATTAGTGGTAAATTAGGATTTACTAAATCCTGCTTTAAAACATAATCTGTACAACTTATTAATTTCCCCATAATCATTTTAGTTTATTGCTTGTATGCAAAACCCTAAAAGGAAATACTCTTCCATTGTGTCTAACAATAATTGCATTAATTCTTTCTCTGTTCTCATCTGTGTGTGTTTTTGTTTTAGTTATTATTTATTTATTTTTAAGCAGTCTTAAAAAGTAATCTTTCTAATCTAAATTTTCTTTTTTGCAAAATTTCCAATTCTTGTCTTAATTCAGGATGCTCTTTTAATAAAAATCCAAACGCTTTTTGTGTCATAATAAAACCACCTTTAATTATTTGCAAATCAATTATTCTATCATCAATAAGCCTCAAAATCTTTCTTATCCTTTTTGCTTTTTTTCTTGTCTCTAAAGTTACTATTTTGTTTTAGTTTGTTTGTTAATACCCTACAAATATACGACAACTCTTTACTTACATACTATTAAAAGCATAATTATCTTTTAACTGCTTGATTATCAAGTAGATTAATTTTGTTTTATATACTTATTTGCAACCTTGATACTATCATTGCTAGGATTTAGGAAAATCATACCGCCTAAGAGCCCTCGCAACTGCTTAAAATCTAAAGAGTTATAATTTTTTATATACTTAGGCTCAATCCTTCATATACTTTTTGGAGCTCAAACCCTCTCTATGACAGAATACCTTAAAATCAGTATATAAAACAAAAAAGCAAAAAAGCGTATAAAGGGCTGGATAGTACGACGAGAAATATTACTTTCTCACCCTTAAGGCTCCGCTGCAGATAGATAGTACTACGAAACTTTTCTGACTTTAGTACTACAACCGCGATTTCCTATATACTTAATGAACTCTTACACCATACTATATATATATAGTTGACCCTAACTTTTCAAATAACCCTATTTTGTCTTTTACTTTTTACTTTTATTAATTTATAAAAATAATCTACAACAAATAAAGAGAATATGACGTATTTAGAAAAGTTGACACCACTTTTTCAATGACTGATTAACTAAGGTGATAAATAAGTATATAGAAAAACAGCTATATATGACGCTTTTATTGATTATTCTTTATATACTGATTTCTTTCTTTCTATATAGATATACTGCTGCAATGTAAAAAAGTATATAATTTATTCTTGATAAGTATATAATTTATTTTATATTTGCGGCATGAAGAACATTAAAAGCCATAAGGCATACAGGAATTGGAACAATATAATTAACAATAAAAAAGGAATAACAGTGGAAAAAGAATGGATTGACTCTTTTAAAGCATTCGTATTTGATATGGGAGATAAACCCAAAGGTGCAATACTTGCAAGAATAGATAAAACTAAAGGCTTTGTGTTTGGTAATACCATATGGAAAACTAAAGGAGAGAAAAACAACATAACAAAACATCCTTTATATCTTACATGGAGAAACATTATCAACAGAACAACATCTAAATCTCATCCTAATTATTTAATAAATAAACAAAGAGGCGTGGTAGTATGTGATGAGTGGATGAATTCTTTTGAACAATTTGTGAAAGATGTAGGAGACAAACCAAGTAAAGGAAGATTGAAAAGATATAATGTGATGAGGAACTATGATAAAGATAATTGTTATTGGTATGCAGCAAGAGGAATAGATATAAAAGTTAGAGATGTCGTGAAGAGAGACAATAGTCATCCAAACTTATTTTAAGACCCTAGACGGATAGTTCAGATGATTTACAGCAATATGTATACAGCTATACATGAGAGGTTCACAGCGAAAACCCTAAGTTACTTTGCAGCGATATGCGACACTCCGCAATGTACGCCAAGC
>Ga0209345_10000580_pt1 | contig 46283 bp, 44 predicted proteins | sample Cruoilmetagenom7_FD_187294 | JGI IMG/M metagenome (GOLD analysis project Ga0209345, IMG submission 187294) | Oil polluted marine microbial communities from Coal Oil Point, Santa Barbara, California, USA - Sample 7 (SPAdes) (version 2) | ecosystem: Environmental > Aquatic > Marine > Oil seeps ...
TTATGTTGCCTATTATAAACCGTAATACCATCAGTATAGAATAATAGATTCCCTTCATCATCAGATATCGAAGAACAACCTTCAACAGTATTTAATTGACCATCGTTTAAAACAGAAACACTACCATCATTAGCAAATTGAATACCTGCATTTTCACCAAAATACCAATTAGAGGCCTCTTCTTGAGAAAAAGTAATAAAGCCACATAATATCAGTATGCAAAAAAGTAGTTTTTTCATTAGAACGAGCAATAGCTACCAAAGGTATTATAAATCTCGCTTTTTTAATAATTTATAAGATAAAAAGATGAATATAGCAGTCCAACATAAAGCAATGGTAATATCAATCTATTGTGAAGTCAAAATCAATGAATCTCATGACATTAACCAATTTAGTGTTCCTTGATTTTTTGAACTTACTCAAAACTTAATTTACTAATTATCATGAACTATAATAGTCTCTATTCTATATAATTGATTTTGGTACTTATATGCTCCTAAAATTACCGTTTTAAAGTAAAATGACTTTGGTATTTTCGGCCATCTTGTAACGTAACTGAAAACCAATAATCATCGCTAGGAAGTGATTCTCCATTAAAAGTGCCATTCCAACCATTCCCTAAAGGCGTTAGTTGTTTAACCAACTTTCCGTATCTATCGAAAATACGTATCATGGTATTTGGCTGAAATACATTAGAGATACCTTTTACGTTCCAGGTATCATTATATCCATCTCCATTAGGTGTAAAGAATTTAGGAAAAGCAATAAGAGATATTTCTTCTGTTACAAAACCACAATCGTTTTTAATATCTCTAACAGCAACAGTATAAATACCGCCATAAACATTATAAAAGATATTTTCAGATTGAAATGTAGCGTATAAACCATCTTGGTCGTAGAGCGCATATTCATATTCACCTTCACCAGAAACTAAAACAGTAATAGTGTTATTCTCAGTAGCATCTATAACAATAATATCGTTAAAAGTAGCCGTATTTGAGGGCTCTACATTAAAAACATTTGATTTAGAACAACCAAACATGTCAGTTGCTGTAACTGAATATGTACCTAATTGGTTAATTTGAATTGTTTCAGAAGTTTCGCCATTAGACCACAAATAGGTGAAATCATCAGGAGAATCATTAATGATTCCAGCTGATAAAGGAATGGTTTGTGGAAAAATGTTTAGACAGTATAAAATAGTTTCATTTTCTTCGAACTCAGGCAATTTTACAATCTCAATATAAACTTCATTTATACCAAAACAAGCATTACTATTTTCTGCTCTGGCAAAAATTGTTTGATTATATGGCACTGTATTATTATATGGAGAAACTAAAACGTTTTGTTCTAGAAGAGCGTCTTCGTATGTCTCATAAAAAGTAATCGGAAATGCTATACCATTTATAGTCTGTATATCTATTTCGAAATTATTTAAATTAAAAGTATTAAAACCATCTTCAGAGTCTAATTCATCGCATACAAGAGGTGGACTATAACTAAGAATTTGAGTAGTGCTTATTTCTAAAGACACTTCAGCAATAGTAGAGCAACCTACAGCAGCACCAGTAATATAAGCAAAAATTGTTTGAGGATTAGTTGAGTTTTCAAAAATATTATCAATAATCGGATTTAACTCGTTTTCGGCATCAGAATAACTATTATAATAAATAACATCTAAGTTTGAATTTACTCCAACTAAAATCTCATTAGCTTCTTCTAAATTAAAAATGGTTAATCCATCATTAACACCATCTTCATCACATTGTATTAAAGATACATTTGTTACTGTAGGGTTTGCAAAAAACTCAATAAAAGCTATTCCCTCGTATGTTTCGCAATTACCACTAGGTAATTCAATTAATACTTCATACTGTCCAGACTCAGTTACAGTTAAAATAAAACTATTTTCTGTTAATAAAACATTGTCTTGATACCATGTATATGTTGCTCCTACTATTTCTTCAGCTATTAATGTGTATGTTTCACCTTCACACAAAGGTAAGTATGTAGAATCTTCACCGTTTTGAATAATATCTATTTTTTGATTAAAGAAAGACGATATAAAAGGAGGTAGTCCTTGTGTTGAATTGTTAACTTCTAAATTGATAACGTTGTTTTCATAGTTGCAAGCTAGTCCTACTTGATTTGGATTATTAATGACACTTAAAAACGGTAAACCTTGATCATAAGTAGCAGACATGGAACGATAAATTTTCCCATTTGGACCTAATTGTAAAGCACTTCTATAAAGAAACTGTAAATCAATCAATTGTTGAGATCCAATGATATCTGTATCTGTTAGATTAAATTGTGTTAACGCTGAGAGGTGATTTATAGGGTTTGAATCTGTAGGTCCAAAGAAGTCATTCGTAGAAGCTACGTAAAGTAATTTACTATTTGGAGAGAAATCGACGCCATAAGGCTTATCATTCTCATTATTTATATTAAGTCTTAAGTCGTTACTTACGACTCCAGTCTGCATATTGAAATCAAATAAAAATAAGCCATCAGTTTGTATGTTAGCACAAGCTAATTTTTCTCCATTAGGTGAAAATTTTAAATAACCTCTTAAATCGGTAATCCCTAACCCAGAAATAGTTGAAGTTACAGCTGTGGTGTTTACACCAGTACTTGAAACTTCAAAAGTATGGAACGTGTCTAACTGAGTCGTGTTATCTCCTGTGCTATTAGATAGAGCAATTACCCATATTGATTGCGTTTGACAATCTTTTAAAACTGCTGAAACTTTTTCAGCACAACGAGATAATAAATTAGTGTTTTTTTGAGTAATGGCTCCCATGCCACCATCGAGAGTCATATCGACAATAGAAAATTTTAAACCAGTTTGAGAATTGGCAGAACCAACTGTAAAAATATAATAGATATCTGGATCTTGTGGTTTTGGCACAACAATAGCAGATTGAGAACTTGAAGGGTCGCCTAATAAATCAAACCCATTACTTAATATATTATGTTGCCTATTATAAACTGTAATACCATCAGTATAGAATAATAGATTTCCACTATCATCTGATATAGAAGAGCAACCTTCTACGGTATTTAATTGACCATCATCTAAAACAGAAACTGTACCATTGTTGGCAAATTGAATTCCTGCATTTTCACCAAAATACCAATTTGAGGCTTCTTGTTGTGAAAAAGAGATGAATCCACATAGTAAAAATATATAAATATGTAGTTTTTTCATTTAACGAGCAATAGCTACCAAAGGTATTATAAATCTCGTTTTTTCAATAATTTATAAGATAAAAAGATAAAAATAGAAGTCCAACATAAAACAATGGTAATTTCATGCCAATGCACAGCATAATCGTACATTAATTCTGATTTGTCAGGAAATTTAGTCATCATAACCCTTTGTATTGGTTGGTCTATTAAATTGTACATAGACTTTAATGGAAAGAAATTCTGAATTTTCTCAGCGATATCCATATTTGCTTGCCATGTTATTAATCCAAAAATAACCCATTCAAGTATGTAAAGAATAAACAGAAAAGCTAAAGCAAAAGCAGAACGTTTAACCAACATGCCAAAGAAAAGACATAAACTAAAAAAGCCAATAAGCTTAACAAAATAAGCTAATAGAAAGTTGGTTTCTCTTATAATTATTGAAGCTTCTGTATAGCTAGAATAGTATAAGCCAATAAAAAAGGATGCAATAGAAATTAATAAAGTTGCAACTAATGAAAAGAAAATAATGGTGTAAAATTTAGATAATATAAACTCTTTTTTGCTTAAACCATCAATTAAATTTTGTTTCAAGGTTTTGTTACTGTATTCATTTCCAATCATACTTACAACAACTATAGCAAAGAAAAACTTGAATTGAGAGGCAAAAAAGGTTGTAATATGCCAAATTATAGGGAAATTAAATATGCCTAATTCTCCTAGCTCTAAAGTGAAAAAGCCAAAGAAATTAATTTTTATAGATGAAAGGATTAATACAGTAAAAGGTAATATAAACGAAACAAATATTAATATTTTACTAGTTCTATTTAGAAGCAGTTTTTGGAGTTCTAGATTTAAAAGTCTTAACATGAAATTAGTTTTAAAACTGAAATTAATTCAGCATAAATTGATGATTTATTGGTTGTCTGTAAGCTGTAAAAATTGCTCTTCTAAACTCTCTTTACGTTTAACTAAATGAGATAATATAATACCTTTCTCAAACATAAGTTTATTAAAGGTTACAGCATCCATGGGTTCATTTAAAAAAGCTGTGACAACTTGATTTTCGACTTTAATGTTGCCAAAATCTGGATTCGATTTCAAGTAGTTCAATAATTCGTTTTGGTTTTCACATTTTAATTCAAAAAAACCATGACTAGAAATCATTTCTTCTACACGACCAGAATATAGCTTTTCACCTTTTCTTAAAACAACAACATGTGAACATACTTTTTCAACTTCGTCTAATAAATGGGATGCTAATAAAATAGTCGTCCCTTCGGCAGCAATATCTTTTATTATTTGTCTAATTTGATGGATTCCTTGAGGGTCCAAACCATTTGTTGGTTCATCTAAAATTAAAATTTCTGGATCGTTTAACAAAGCCGAAGCAATTGCTAAACGCTGCTTCATTCCTAAAGAATAGGTGCTGAATTTATGGTCTTTTCTGTCGAGTAAATTAACCACTTCAAGTTTTTTGTCTATTTTAGAATGGTCAACACCTTTTATTCTGCAAACTAGTTTTAAGTTTTGTGCAGCTGTCATGTATGGATAAAAATTTGGTCGCTCGATTATAGCTCCAACTTTTTTCAAAGCATCATGTGTTGATACTGTTCCATTAAACCATTTAAAGTTTCCTGAAGTACTGTTTACAACATTTAAAACAATACCTAAAGTTGTAGATTTACCACTGCCATTTGGACCTAGAATACCGTAAACATTACCTTTGTTGATAGTGAAAGATAAATCTTTAACAGCCGTTAAATAGCCAAATTTTTTGGTGAGATTGTTAATTGAAAGAATTGGTTCCAAATTATTAGTTTTGATTGATACTGATGTGGTTCAGCAGATGTTAGTTATTATAAGACGATTGTCTTTAATATTTGTTACATCAATAAAAATAAAACTTTAAAATTTGTAATGAGAGTTTCGCAGATTTTAAATTTTAAAAAAAGGTGTTAATTCCAGTTTTCGTCAAAATCAAGATTGTCGTAATCATCTAAATCTAATTCGTCATCAAATTCATTGAAATCATCAAGATTTTCAGCTTCAAAAGATTTCTCTGGAGCTTCATCAGGAATTTGGCCATGAACAAACATCAGATTTGGGTAGTCTGTACCTTCAGCCTCTTCAACAATTTCAGCTAATTCAACTAAAAAAGTCCACATACTGAGAAAATCGTAAATATAAATTAACCTTGTACTATCTTCATGGGACACTTCATTTATGGAAGTTTCACTCATTAATTTTACTGCATTAGTAACTTCACTCATGTCGAATAAAGAAATTTCTTCACCTTGATTCCATTCGTCATCACTTAAATAAAACGAAGCCATTTCACTGCCTTCAAATCCAAAAGATTGGGTAATAGCATTGTGTAAATCTTCAAGGGTATCTGTTTCTCGAATTTCGATATCTCTAAAAATATCACCTTCAGAGTCGTGGTCAAGTATAATTCTAAATCTATAAATCATTTCGCAAAGATAAGTTAATTTCAATTATTTACTAAAGCGATGCAAGGTAAAAGTCATTGCCGAAAGCAAGAAAAAAGCACCTACTTGATGAGCCACACCTAACCATAATGGTACCTGATAAATAATCGTTAGGACACCTAATAAAAATTGAACACATACCAAAATAAATAAGCTGTCAACTGCTCTGTTTTGATAACTAGTTAAAGACATTTGCTTAGCCTTATACCAAATTATTAAAATAAAAATGGCTACAATATATGCTATAGTTCTATGGATAAATTGAATCCCACTAGGGTTTTCAATTAGGTTTTTATAAAACGGTTCAAGAATATAAACGGTTTCGTGCATTAATTTGCCTTCGTTCATGAAAGGCCAGTGATTATGGAGTAATCCAGCTTTTAATCCAGCCACAAAAGCACCATAAATAATTTGGATAATTAATACGAGATAACTAATAATAATCAAGTTCCTGAATTTTTTATCTATAGCTTTTTTAACTGGAAACTTTAAATCCAGAGCTACCCAAAGCGTTGCAGCAAAAGTTAAAAAGGCAGTTGTTAAATGTGCTGCTAATCTAAAATGACTTACATCTGGCATATCAACCAAACCACTTTTAACCATATACCAACCTAAAAAACCTTGAAAGCCTCCAAGTATCAAAAGAACGACACATTTTTTAATGGTTTTTTTTGTGAGTTGTTTAGTGGCTATAAAATATAAGAATGGGATAATAAACACAATGCCTATTAATCTGCCAATAACTCTATGAAGCCATTCCCAGAAATAAATGCCTTTAAAATCTTCAATTGTAAAATGCGAATGCAATTTTTGAAATTCGGGATATTGTTGGTAAAGTTCGAAAGCTTCTTGCCATTCTGTTTCTCCAATAGGAGGAATGGTTCCAGTAATTAATTTATAATTTGAAATAGATAGTCCAGAATCTGTTAATCTAGTAATACCACCAATAATTACCATGATGAATATTAATAAGCAACCTGTAAGTAGCCAATAGATTATTTTATTATTGTCTTTTCTCATTATTCATTAACTCTTTTTTAAAACAAATACTATTTTCGACATGCTTATATTGACCATAGTTTGGAATTATTTTATAATCATTCTTTTTGTAAAAAGAAACTGCTTCAACTTGTCTAATTCCTGTTTCTAAAATACAAGCCGAATACTTTAACTCTTTAGCCCAGTTTTCTAATGCAAATAATATATTGGTTGCAATACCTTCTCCTCTTGTTTCAGGAAGTGTAAACATGCGCTTAATTTCTACAGTATTAGAATCAAATTGTTTGAAAGCACCACATCCAACAGGTTTGTTATTTAGGTAAACTACTATAGTGTTTTTTAAAACATCGATATTATTAAACTGATTGTAAAAAGCATGTTCTTCGCCATCTGTTACTTTTAAGTAGTCATCTAGTTGTTTTACTAGAAATACAAAACCTACATTCTTTGAGTTTGCTCTAATAATTTTTAACATGATTATTTAGTTGCTTTTAAGCCTAAACGTTCACCTTCCTTTAGCATTAATTGATATGCAGCTTCATAGTCATTTGGAATTTCACCATCTAGAATAGCTTCTTTTATGGTTTCTTTAATGACGCCAATCTCTCTTGAAGGTTTTAAGTTAAAAGTTTCCATGATAATTTCACCTGAAACAGGAGGTTGAAAATTTCTAACATGATCGCGTTCTTCAACTTCAATAATTTTCTCTCGAACCAATTTAAAGTTGTTATGGTATTTTTTAAATTTATTAGGGTTTTTTGTTGTAATGTCTGCTTCACAAAGGGTCATTAAATCTTCAACATAATCTCCAGCATCAAACACTAATCGTCTTACTGCAGAATCTGTTGTCATATCTTCAGCCAGGACAATAGGTCTCGAACTCATAAGAACCATTTTTTGAACAAATTTCATCTTATCATTTAAAGGCATTTTTAATCGTTTGAATAAATGATACACCATTTTTGAACCTTGAAATTCATGTCCATGAAATGTCCAACCAATTTTTTTATGAAATTTTTTAGTAGGAGCTTTGCCAATATCGTGTAACAAGGCAGCCCAACGTAACCAAAGGTTTTTAGTGTTTTCTGAAATATTGTCAACTACTTCTAGTGTGTGGTAAAAGTTATCTTTATGTCTTTGACCTTCAATTTCGTCGATGCCTTTTAAAGCTGTTAGTTCTGGTAAAATGTATTCTAATAATCCAGTCTCCTCTAGAAGTATAAATCCAATGGAAGGCTTAGCACTTTCCATGATTTTATGTAACTCAACAACAATACGTTCTTTAGTGATTATTTCGATACGTTGTTTGTTCTCTAAAATTGCTTTTAAAGATTTTGATTCTATTTTAAAATTTAATTGTGTTGCAAAACGTATGGCTCTCATCATACGTAACGGATCGTCGCTATATGTAATGTCTGGATTTAAAGGAGTTCGAATAACGGAATCTTTCAAATCTTGAATCCCATTAAATGGATCTAGAAGTTCTCCATAGTTATCTTCACTTAAATCTAATGCTAAAGCATTAATTGTGAAATCACGACGGTTTTGGTCGTCTTCAAGTGAGCCATCTTCAACTACTGGATTTCTACTATCTTCGTTATAGCTTTCTTTTCTAGCTCCAACAAATTCAATTTCAATATCGTCAAAACGTAACATAGCAGTTCCAAATGTTTTAAAAACTTGAACTTTTGGTTTGTCGGGTAAATTATTTGCTACTTGTTTGGCTAATTCAATACCACTTCCAATGGCAACAATGTCGATGTCTTTTGCAGAGTTACGTTGTAAAATAAAATCACGAACAAAGCCGCCAATAACAAAAGTATCAAGTTGAAGCTCTTTTGCCGATTGTGTTATAATCTTAAAAATTGGATGTTGTAAAGCTTGTTTGTAATTCATTGATTAAATTCCAATTAATTAATATTAGGAATTTGCTTTTCTATTTACGAATAATCTGAACTTTTCCATCTTCACTCAATTTAATAATTGACGATGGTTTAGTCCCTAAATTTTCATCGGGCAAATTTACAACATAGTCCACACCTTTTAAAATGTCTTCATGTATTTCTTTAAACGATTTTGGTGTAGGATTTCCACTAATATTTGCTGAAGTAGAAACAATGGCTCCATTAAATTTTCGTAGGAGTTGGAAGCAAAACTCATTATTTGGAATTCTTATGGCAATGGTATTATCTTCAGCGATTAAGTTTTTAGCTAAATTTTGAGGCTCGTGGTAGATAATAGTAATTGGACTGTCCTCTATGTTCATTAAATCGAAAGCAGTTTCAGGGATTTTATTAATGTATTTTTTTAGCATTCTGTCGTCTGCCACTAAACAAATCAATGCCTTACTATCATTCCGTTTTTTGAGTTTGAAGATGTTTTCAACAGCTTTTACGTTAGTGGCATCGCAACCAATTCCCCAAACTGTGTCTGTTGGATAGAGGATGAGACCACCTTGTTTTAGAGCATTTAAAGCATTATTTAGATGATTATGGATTTGGTTATCGCTCAATTTAATTTAGTTATCTGATATACAAAAGTAAATTAAAATTCCATGTTTTTTATTAGAAGTATTCAAAGCTTTAGAAATTTATATATTTGCACAAAAGGTAAATGCGTTATCTAATATTATTAATAGTACATATATATGGCTTTTAAAGTTGGTAACTTAACTATTACTAAATTTATTAAAGGAATTCTAGGTACTAGGTTAATTGACCCAATTGAGGTTTATTATTTAAATAATGAGAATGTGTTTTACCCAATAATATCTAAATCTGGATGTTCTACGGTTAAATTGACATTAATTCAAAAGTATAATAACTCCTTTTATTCTAAATTTCCTGAAATTCACAATATTGATCCTAAAATTTTTACTGATGGTAAAGTGGAACGGCTTTATTTTAAAAATTTTAAAAAATATTTAGATTTTTGCTCTGGAAAAAAAATATGTATGGTAATAAGAAACCCCTACGATAGAATTTATTCTTGTTTTTTAGATGTTAAAAAAGAAAAAAATATTATGTACTATGATCCAAATAAACTGCATAAAATTTTTAGGATCAACAATAATGTTACTTTTAAAAAGTTCTTGTCAAAAGTTATTCTGATTCCAGATTATTTGTCTGACAGACATTTTAGGTCACAAACATTTTATTTTAATGACAAAGTGGTAAATAAAGTAAACGATGAAGAAATTGTTTTGATAGAGAACTTCAATATTACTGATAAATCTACTAATATATTGAATGCGAATGATAAAGGTATTCCAAGTGAGGTTTTAGATTATCTAAAGTCAAATAAAAAATTCTCTAATAGATTTAAAGAAGATATTAAATTATATAATGAGAGATTAAGTAATTATTAAATGTTTTTTTAAACAAAATACTTTTAAAAAACTTTATTAATTACACGATTCTTTTGTTTGTTAATAGTCATTGCTTTTTGCTTAAGTACATTTCCTTTAAAGATTTTCATCTTTTTAGTAGATTCAAAATAGCGAATGGCAGTTAAAATGGTTTTTGGTTTTAATAATTTAACAATTTTGAAATTGTATTGTAATTCTTCAATTTCTATATCTAAAACCAATTTGTTTCTTGATGGGTCAACCTTTTTAAAGTTTAATTTGATTAATGCAGATGCTTTCTTTTTTAACTTTTTTGTAATTTTATTAAAACCATGTCTAATGGTTCTTATTTGAAAATGAGTAATATAAGCAGAGGAAAACTCTTTATAAAAAGAGTTTGAATTGTTGTTATAATATTTGTTAAAAATAACTTCAATAATTTGAAAATAGGCTTCTAAATTTTTAAGTTTAAAATTATTTGTTATGGAATTTATATTAGACCCATTATAATAGTAAGTAGGTATATTATTAAAAACAATGGCTTTGGCATGATAAAACGTTTCAAAATGCCATAATTCATCTTCATGAAGAAGGTTTTCTTTAAAAACTAATTGATGAGTGTCCAAAAAGGATTTTGTATACAGTTTATTCCAAGCAACACAACTAATTGGTTGCTCTATAATTAGTTTTATTAGCTCCTTATTTTTATTAGTTAACTTTTTAAAAGGAATATGATAATGGTCTAAGCATTCGGTTACAATCATGTTTTGGCCTAGAGTAACGGCATTTTTGCCTATAACAATGTCGATATCTTTATTAGCTATTAACATTAAATTTTCTAACGCACTTTCATCTAATAGATCGTCTGAATCAAAAAAATAGATATAATCACCTTTGGCAATTTTTAAGCCATTGTTTCTTGTAATAGATAAACCTTTATTTTCTTGGGTATAAAATTTAAACCTTGAGTCATTTTCTGCCCATAATTTTATTTGTTCTAAGGTGTTGTCTTTACTTCCGTCATCGATAACTAAGCATTCCCAATTTTTGTGTGTTTGGTTAAAAACACTTTCTAATGCTCTATAGACGTAAGCTTCTACATTATAACATGGAACAATAATTGAGACTAGAGTTTGAGACATAGAAAGAATAAAGGGAATTTAAGTTCAAAAATAATTTAATATAATTAAACTAATTAAAGTAAAAAGATTTTAATACACTTTATTAACTATACGATTCTTCTTTTTGTTAATTAGTATAGCTTTTTGTAAAAGCAATTTACCTTTTAGAATTTTCATTTTTTTAGTAGATTCAAAATAGCGTATTGCTTTATGTATGGTTTTGGGATCTAATACTTTAATTATTTTAAATTTGTATTGAAATTCCTCAAATTCAAAATCTAAAATCTTTTTAGTTCTTGATGGTTCAATATTATAAAAGTTTAATTTTATTAAAGCTGAGGCTTGCTTTTTTAATTCTTTCTTTACTTTTTTATAACCATGTTGAATGATCCTCATTTGAAGAAGTGTAATGTATGTTGACACAAACTCTTTTGAATTACTATTTAAATTGTTTATATAATATTTTTTGAATATATAATCTATAATAAGTAAATAATATTCTATGTTTTTAAAACGAAAATTATTGGTAATTGAATCCATATTGAACCAATTATAGTAATAAGTAATTTTATTATTAAATATAATGGCATTTGCGTTATAAAATGTTTCAAAGTGCCATAATTCATCTTCATGATTTATATGTTCTTTAAAAAATAATTGATACTTGTCTAGAAAAGATTTTTTATAGAGTTTATTCCAAACAACACAAAGAATTGGTTTTTCTATTATTAATTTCACCAACTCTTTATTTTCATTAGTTACCTTTTTTAAAGGATTACTATAGTGTTCTAAATATTCAGATATTGTTCTGTTCTGCCCTACAGTAACTACGTTTTTGCCAACAACAATATCGATATCATTATCTGTTAAAGACAATAAATCTTCTAAAGCAATTTCATCAATAGAATCATCTGAATCTAGAAAATAGATATATTCTCCTTTAGCAGCTTTTAAACCACTATTTCTAGCAATAGAAACACCCATATTTTCTTGAGACAAAGACTTAAATCTGCTATCTTTTTCCGTCCATAATTCAATTTGTTGTAAAGTGTTGTCTTTGCTTCCATCATCAACTACTAGGCATTCCCAATTCTTGTAAGTTTGATTGTAAACACTTTCTAAAGCCTTGTAAATAAAAGATTCAACGTTATAACATGGGACAATAATTGAAATTAGTGGTTGAGACATTTTATGGTGCTTTATTAAATACAAATCAAAAATAATTTATTCTATATAAACAAAATTAGTTTTGTGAAAGTTTCTTTGTAAATCCTTATTTTCGCAATACAAAAGAAATGTTTTATTTCTAAATAAAACAAAAATTCATCAATATGTCGCTTTATAAGGATTTAAGATTAAAATACAAAAACCGACAACTTAAGAAAGCTTTAACTAAAGAAAATAAACTATTTAATTTCAGCAACATTTCTTATACAAATAAAAATGTGCTTATTATAGATTCCATTATTCCAGAATTCGATAAAGATTCAGGTTCCAGACGTTTATACAAAATAATAAATATCTTGCTAAATCAAGGATATGGTGTTTTTTTGGTTGCAGATAAAAAAGAATACAAATACAAAACCGAATATGTTGCACATTACCAAAATTTAGGAGTTGTAGTTTACGAGCCAACTATAGATGAAACCGGAAACTTTATTACCAAAGAACTGTTTATAGAAACCATATTACCTAAAATAGATTTTGCATGGTTGCATCGTGCAGATGTTTTTAAAGATTATATAGACTTAGTTTCAAAAAATAAAGATGTTAAATTGATTTATGATATGGTCGATTTTCATTATTTGAGATTTTTTAGAGAATGGAAAAAAACAAATAATCCTAAAACTAGAATAGAAGCTGAGAAATATCTTAAAAAAGAGATAGATAACTGTAAACAGGCAGATATAATTATACCCATTTCAAATCAAGACAAAGAAGCTTTATTAGAGTTTTACCCTGAACAGGAAAAGATGATTACTATTGGTAATGTCCATCAGTTTTTAAATGTGAAACAAGTGCCATTAAAAGAAAGAGAGGGCTTGTTTTTTGTTGGAGGTTTTTCTCATAAACCAAACGAAGATGCCGTTATGTACTTATATCAAGATGTTTTGCCTTTGGTTTGGAAAGAAAATAAAAATATAAAGGTAACTATTGTTGGTAGTTATCCAACAAAAGAAATATTAGCTCTTAATTCAGAGCGTTTTAAAATATTGGGTTTTGTTGAAAATATTTCTAATTATTTTAAAACCTCAAGAGTTTTTGTTGCTCCTTTACAATATGGAGCAGGTGTAAAGGGTAAAATAGGACAAAGTTTAGAATATGGATTACCAGTAGTTACAACTCCAGTTGGAGCAGAAGGTTTTGATTTTGGAGAATACGGTAAAAGTTTAATTGATACATCAGCACAAGGCTTGGCTGACAAAATTTTGAAACTTTATGAAGATGATGTTTTGTGGACAGAAGTTAGTAAAGCTTCAAAAGAAATTTTAGAACCTTATTCAATAAATACCATTGAGAAACAAGTTTTAAAAGTTTTAAATTGATGAATAAAACTGAATGATGAAAAAAATCACCATTATAGCCCCTGAATCTTTTGGGTATTTAGACTTTTTAATTAAAGAGTTGAATGCTAATCCAGAAGTGCAAGCAGTATTTATTAATCATTCAAAAATAAAGTATAAATATAAGTCTGTATTTGATAAGTTATTTAATGTGTTCAGAAAAATAATTTTAAACAAAAACATTAAGAATAGTTATAAATCTCAAGAAATAATAGAGCAAGTCGAAGGTTTAGGAGAACAGGATTTTATTGTTGTTGTTAGACCTGATAAACTTGAATTGAACACCATTAAATCACTAAAAAAATACACAAAAAATTATTATTCTTTCTATTTTGATGCTATTTCAAATTTCCCAGAAAAAATAGCTTTAATTCCTTATTTCGATCAAGTTTTTAGTTACGAAAATGAGGATGTAGAAAAATATGAACTCAGTTTTATTACAAATTATATTTACGATTTTGAAGTAACTAATCATTTAAATTCTGAATATAAAATATTTAATGTTTCTTCTTTTGATGAACGATTTCAAAGTCTGGAAAACATTGCTACTTATCTAAAGAAGAATAATATTAGTTACAAAATTATTGTTAGAAAAGAGAAAGTAGATGCTTCTGAAATTGTCACCTTCACTGAAGAGTATGTGCCACTTAATAAAGTTAGAGAGTTTCTATTGAAAGCAGATGTACTTTTGGATATTCAAAAAGAAAATCAAAGTGGATTGAGTTTTAGAGTATTTGAGTCCTTAGGTTATCAAAAGAAACTGATAACTACTAATAAGGATATTATTCATTACGATTTTTATAATCCGAATAATATTATAGTCGTTGATCCAAAAAATATTCAAATTCCTAAAACATTTTTTGAAACCTCATATCAAGAAATCCCCAATAGTATTCTGTATAAATACACTTTAGCAGGATGGATAGAAAAGGTATTTAATATCAAGCCTTTATAAGAACATCTTGTAGTTCTTTCAACATCTTTTCTGCAATAATTTCTTTAGTAAAATTAGCTAATAAGTGTTTTTCACCATTCAGAACAAGTTGGTCACTTAAGTTTTTGTCTTCTAATATTTTTAGAGTTGCATCTGCAAAATCTTCTGCGTTTTCTTTCTCACACAAAATGCCAGTTTTTCCATCTTCAACAACTTCTGGGATGCCTCCATAATTTGTAGCTACAATTGGTACTTGACAGTTATAAGCTTCTAATAAAACGCCTCCTGTTGGTTCTAATTTAGATGTAAACATAAGGACATCAAACTCTGGAAAAATCTCTGGAATGTCTTTTCTAAATCCAGTAAAAATAAAGTCGTGTTCAAGCCCTAATTCCTTTACATAGGCTTTTATGTCGTCTTCCAATTCGCCTTTGCCAACAAGAATAAATTTTACATTTTCTTTTTTAGATTTTATAATTTTTGCTACATTTACAAAAGTATGGTGATCTTTGAAAGGTACAAATGCTGAAATATTCCCAATTAGAATAGTTTCTTCGGGTAAATTAAATTCACGATGTAAAAGTCCTGAGGCTTCTTTTTTTGGAAACTCGCTAATATCTGTTGCACTTCCAACTATGCTAAATCTAGAATGATCTTTAATAGCTGGTTTTAAAACGTCTATTACAGCCTGAGATACGCAAACCAACTTTTTAAGATGTTTGTAATTGTATTTCCATTTTCTTAATGCATTGGTATCTATTTTCTTAATTAAAGTCCTGAAAAAAACCATTGGAATCTTAGAACCATATAACAACGAATGCATGATGCAAAGCGTATGTGCTTTGCTGTTATGGATAAGAATAATGTCTATATGATGTTCTTTGATTATCTTGTTTATACTACTAATCCAAAGCTTTTTAGATTTGGAATAGTCTGGTAAATCGTAAAATATGTATTCTTTTTCTTCGGCAATTTCGGCTAAACGTGTATTTGTAGGACAAAGTAATACTTGATGCTCGATTTTAGAATCGAATTCATCGTAATAATAGACTATTTGCTGTTCGTGTCCTCGCCAGACATTAGATGCAGTAATTTGTAAAAGTCTCATAAATCAATTAATTTTTCTATACATCAACCAAAGCTGAATATAACGTTTAAAAACTGAAAATCCATGAACATAACAAAGTATAAAACCTTCTTTCCCGTCTAAAAAACCTAGTCTTAAAATGTATTGATGCATAAATCTGTACCAAGGTCTAAATAAGAAATGATACATATTTGGACGTACCTTTTTATTAAATAATTGTTCTGCTTGTAGTTTGCTATATTGACTTAGTTTCTGATTATAATTATCGAAATTTTTATACGTATGATGATCTGAAGTGTTTTTTAATAGACCAATTTTTTCTGAAGTAACAATAGTTTCATGAACTGAATTTCCATTGTACCTACAATAATTTTTATTGAATAACCTAACAACTTTATCTGTTTGAAAGCCACTATATTTTATGCGTTTTCCCATAAAATAGAAGTTTCGTTTTACCTTGTAAGCTTTTAAAGGGTTATGGGAATTTACTTTAGCAACTATTTCATTAGCAAGAGTTTCTGTTATTTTTTCATCTAAATCAAAAAACACAATCCAGTCATTTTTTGCTAATGAAAGTGCATGGTTTTTTTGAGCCGAAAAATTATCAAATTTACGTTCAACAACAGTTACGTTATGTTTTTTTGCTAAAGCGACAGTTTGGTCTGTACTATAGGAATCTATAATAATAATTTCGTCAGCAAAAGATAAGCTTTCAATGTAGCTCTCAATATTAGATTCTTCGTTGTAGGTTATAGCTAAAGCGCTTATCATTTATAAAAAGTCAGAATTATAAAATATATTAGTTATCCTTTATATATTTGTGTCAAAAGTAATCAATTTAAGTAGATTTTTTTCAATAATAATAAGCAATGCCTAAACTTCCAGTTTTAATGTATCATAGTGTAAGTACGAATCTCCAAGAGAGTCAAGGCTTGACTATAGCTGTTTCAAAATTGGAGAAACAATTAGCTTTCTTGAAGGATAATGGGTATCACTCGCTTCATTTTAAAGATTTACAGAATATTAAAGAGCCAGCAGATTTTCCAAAAAAAGGAGTTGTCATCACTTTTGATGATGTGTATGTAAATCAGTTAGAGTTAGCTTACCCATTGCTTAAAAAATATGGTTTTAAAGCGTGTTTTTATGTGCCATTTAAATATGTAGATGAAACCGATTCATGGAATACAAATGAAGAAAAGATTATGTCTGTGGAGCAACTACAATCTTTAGATTCTGAAGTTATTGAGCTTGGTCTACATAGTTTTTCTCATAAAAAATATCACGAGATGTCTGTTGAAGACATTCAGGAAGATTTCGATTTATGTAAGCAATTTATTATAGAGAATAATTTAGAAGTCCACAATACGTTGGCATATCCATATGGGAAATATCCTAGAAAAGGAGAGGAGCAAGAACAATTTTTTATGTTACTTCACAAAAACCAGGTTGCTTATGGCTTGAGAATTGGGAATAGAGTGAATAGATTTCCTTTTAAAAATAATTACGAAATACAACGTTTAGATATTAAAGGGGAGGATAGCTTGTTGACGTTTAAGAAAAAATTGAAGTTTGGGAAACTGTTTTTTTAAAAACTTATCTAATCCCTTTTTGTAAAAGAATAAGTTTCACATAACGAGAAAACACACCATACGCATTAATGCTTGCTACAGCTAATCCAGGAATACCATCCCGAAAACCACCACGTAAAATATAACTGCTAAAAAAACGATAAAAAGGTTTAAAGGCTAAATGAAAATAGGTCGCTTTTTTGCCTTTATTTAAAAGTTGTTCGGCTTGAAACCAGGCATAACTATCCTTTTTACTTATGTAATGTATTAAGCCTTTATATGTAAAATGTAAAACCGGATTTTTAAGTTTTCCTATAGAGCCTTCAACCATTAATTTCTCATGAACAGAGCCTTCAAAACGGCATTTTTCTCTAAGAACTAATCGAGTAACCTTATCGCTATGATGGTACAAAAATCGATTCATATAAAAATGAGGAAAATTGAGCTTATAACCAGCATGTTTACCTGAATTCATGACTTCAAGAATTTCTTGTTTTAGCTTGAACGTAATACGTTCATCTCCATCTAAAAACAAAACCCATTCTCCAGTAGCATATTGAAGTGCATGGTTTTTCTGATTTGAAAAATTATCGAATTTTCTACTTAGTATTTTACAACCAAAAACTTCAGCTATGTCAACTGTTTTATCTGTGCTTAAAGAGTCTATTATAATTATTTCATCTGCAAACGATACCGAACGAAGCGCATTTTTTAAATAGGCTTCCTCGTTGTAAGTTGGAATAATAACAGATAGTTTTTTCATAGACATTAAAGGATCAAAATTACGACTTTAAATTGAGTTTTAGAAGTGAGTTGTTTTAAAAAGCATCATCCTTTTTTGATCCAAATACCTGTTATTAATTTTTAAATAGTTCTTTTGAACACGATAAGCTTCGAAGTCTAATTTTATATATAGTTTTTCAGTATTTGTATTATTTGTCAATACATTGGTTTCAGTATGTTCAATTTTTATATTTTGATTGCTCGGCTTTTGTTATTTTTTAAATTCTATATTAATTTTGTCTACAACCACCAAAGCATCTTTTATGGTTTTCTCATACTCTGCTATCATAAATCCCCTTCATTACATAATTTTATTGAAATAATGTAATGAGGATTCATTAGAAATTAGTTTTTCATATGAGCTGTCACTCATAGTAACTCCAGTAGAATCCAGACCAAAATATTGACTAAATTCAGGGGCTGAAAATTTATGCGTATCAAACGATTTTGTAGAATTCTCTAATAGTTCTAAGCTTTCATATCTGAATTCATTTAGCCTACTAATTCTATTCCTCAAAGATTTGTTTGAAATAATAGATAATCCTTTAATCTTGGCTTCATTAAAATATGAGTTATAAAGATTTAAAATTAAATCAACTTCAACACTATTAATTATACCAGTTGTTGTGCTTTCGTTTTTTTTACAAACTCTAGAACAGGAATTAATATCGTTAAAAAGGCTTCTAGATTGTTCATTCGTCGCAAGAAGTGTTGTATAGTCTTACTTAAATATACTTTTGAGTAGTTAATTAAAAAATATCATTATGAGAATGCCTTTTATTGAGTTTATAACGAATGGAGATTTAAAATTTATTATTGTTTTTATGATTTTTAATGGAGCATCCTTTTTTCATTTTATTAAAAAAATGCAATTAAAAAAAACAGGAGAAAATCAGGAATTATTTAAATATCATAATTCAAAAATTGATATTGCTGCATTTTGGATGCTTATATGTAGTATACTATCATTATTGCTAGGTTTAATGCATAGCTTCTATTTTATAGGTAAAGCTGGAGGGATTGCACCGAATTTAATTTTTCAGGGAGTTTCTAGTGCTTTAATTACGCCTGTTTTAGGAGTTAGTCTTTTTATGATAAGCAAGATCTTTAAGCAATTGTTTAATCCAAAAATCTTTAAATCATAAAACATGAGAATTTTATACAAACTAATTGTTTTAATTTTATTTGGTAATACCTGTTTTTCACAAAGTACTGTTTCTGAAGCTGAAAAATTTAGACAAGAAGGAAATCTTGAAACAGCTATTAAGGCTTACAAAAAGGAGTATAAAAAAGCACCTAATAATAAGAGAAACACCTATAATCTTGCTTGTACTTACGCATTAACATTTCAAAAAGATAGTGCTTATCATTATTTAGACATAGCTTTAAAAGAAGATACGTCGCTTTGGGCTTTGGCAGATGCAGATTTATATGCTTTAATTGATGATCCACGTTGGTTGGATATTGAAAGAAATCAGCTCAACCGTTTTCAGAAACAGAATGGGCAACTTGAACAGCCAGAATTCGCACTTAAATTATTAAATGTTATTTTAAAAGATCAAGCTTTAGATTATTATATAGATCAGGCAAAGAGCTATTATATGAAAAATGGAATTCTGCCTCAATGGTATTATCCCTTAGGTTCATATAAGCAAGAAATCTATAAAAATGAATACGATAAAATGTTACAACTTATAGATCAGTATGGTTGGCCAAAATATTCTAAAGTAGGTAAATTGGCAGCTGATGCACCACTATTGGTTATTAATCATCACGAAAGTGATTCTGTAAGAATAAAGCATTTAGCTCAAATAAAACAGGCTTGCATGGAAAAAGAAGGCAGCTGCATGGAATTTGCAAAAATACAAGATAGAATTCTTGTAAATGATAACAAGCCTCAAATTTATGGAATGCAGTTTCGTTATAATTCTGAACGAAACTTAGAGCCATTTCCAATAATTAATCCTGAGTATGTAGATCAACGTCGAAAAGAAATAGGACTAGAACCATTAAAAGATTATTTAAAAAGAAAGATTAATTTCGATTGGACAATCATTCAAAAAAGATAACGAATTAATCAAATATTGATATTACTCTACAACGGCTCTGCTATAGTTGCGTTGCGCCAAACTTAGCAGTTTGATTCGGTAAAGTACTAAGATAGTAAAAGGTAAAGAATTTTTCAACGGTAAATTTCAGCGCAAGGAATTATAGCCATCCTAAGTTGGCATTTCGTTATTTGTTCAACGTTTCATTTTCTTCATCAGTCAAAAGTCTTGAATGAATTATAAACCTCACGCCAAGTGGAATTTCAAGAGAGAAACTTGAGCCTCTTCCTTCTACAATATCAATAGTCAGATAGGAATATTTCCAATACTCAAACTGGTCTTCATTCATATAATAATTAACCCCTTCTAATTGACCTACTAAAATATCGCTATCATCTAAATACATTTCGCCTTTTTCAAAAACCATTGGTGCGGTACCATCACAACAGCCACCACTTTGGTGGAAAATGAGGGCTCCGTGTTTTTCTTTTATTTGGTTTAATATTTCTATTGCTTTATCTGTAATTTCTAACCTTTTGTATTTCATGAATATTTGTTTTTTTATGTGTTGATAAATTCAATGATACTTTTACTAACAAGTTCTGGCTCTTCTAAATGAGGAGAATGACCGGCTTTTTCTAATAAGTACGATTTTTTAAATGACGATTGTACATTTTTTAAGATACTTTTTACTTGTTCTAAACTGCCATATTTGTCATCCTTACTTTGTATTACCAATAAGGGTGCTTTTATTTTGCTTATCTCTTTCTCAATATTAAATGTTCTAAACTGGGGAGACAACCAAATTCGCCACCATTCATCAAACAATAATTCTGCTTTCTCATTATGATACTTTCTCAATTTTTCAATTAAAATAGCTCTATTTTTTTTTACTTTTTCAACACCTTCTAAAGTTATTTTTTCAACAAATACATGAGCTGAAATTGAAATGATTTTTTCAGTTTTAAATCTTGAAGCGAATAATAAAGCTATAGTCCCGCCATCACTATGACCAATAATAATAGGTGATTTTATTTTAAGAATTTCTAATATCTTTGGCAAAACAATATATGACTCTTCAAATAAATAATCAATTTTTCTTTTTGCAGATAAAGGGGAAGAATTTCCGTGTCCTTCTCGTTCAATAATAACACATTTTGTATTACTTTTTTGTGCAATTTCTTCAGGAAAACCCTTCCATTGAGCTGTAGAACCTAAAGCTTCATGAAGAAATATTATGGTGTTTTCAGAGTCACATTTTATAGGGATTATGCTTTTTACAAAAATTCTTTTGTTACAAAGTTCTAGATGTTGATATTCAAGCTTCATACTAATTTAAACCTAATTCTTTAATACTAATTTTACGCATTTCAACTTTTCTGATTTTACCTGTAACTGTCATAGGAAAATCAGTAGTAAATTTAATATGTTTAGGTATTTTATAATGTGCGATATTTCCTTTGCAAAATTCTTTTAATTCATCTGCTTTTAAGTTTTGGCCTTCTTTTAATTTTACCCAAACCATTACTTCTTCACCATATTTTTTATCAGGAATTCCAATTACTTGAACATCATTAATTTTAGGGTGTTTGTATAAAAATTCTTCAATTTCTTTTGGATAAATATTTTCACCACCTCTAATAATCATATCTTTTATTCGTCCAACAATGCTAACATAACCTTCTTTATCCAATATTGCCAAATCACCAGTATGCATCCATTTAGCATCATCTATTGCTTCTTGTGTTTGCTTTACATCATTCCAATACCCCTGCATTACACTATAACCTCTTGTACAAAGCTCTCCTGTTTCACCAACAGGTACAACTTGTTTTGTTTCAGGGTTAATAATTTTTATTTCTAAATGTGGATGAATTTTTCCCACAGTACTTACTTGTTTTTCCAATGGAGCTCCCATTGGGGTCTGCAAACTTACTGGACTTGTTTCTGTCATTCCATAGGCAATTTGCACTTCACTCATATGCATCATTGATTGTACTTTTTTCATAACTTCTACAGGACAAATTGAACCAGCCATTAACCCTGTGCGTAAACTACTTAAATCAAAAGAACTAAAATCAGGATGTTCCAATTCTGCAATAAACATTGTTGGTACGCCATAAAGACCTGTTGCTTTTTCATCTTCTACAGCTTTTAATACTTTAAGTGGTTCAAAACCTTCACTTGGATAAATCATTGTTGCTCCGTGAGCTATACAGCCTAAATTCCCCATTACCATTCCAAAACAATGATATAATGGTATTGGTATAATAAGACGATCCTTACTTGTAAAGTTTATTGATTTAGTTACAAAATAGCCATTATTTAAAATATTATGATGACTTAATGTTGCTCCTTTTGGTCGACCTGTAGTTCCACTTGTATATTGAATATTTATAGGGTCATCAAAAGTTAGTTTAGCTTGTTTTTCTACTAATTCATTGTCTGAAGATTGGTTAGCTCGTATAATAAAATCACTCCAAGGAAACAACCCTTTTTTTGGGTTATCCGCTAGCGAAACAACCGTTTTTAATTGTGGTACTTTTTTAGAATTTAAGTAACCTATATCAGATTTTTCTAATTCAGGGGCTAATTCCAACATCATTCCTTCATAATTGGAATATTTGAATTTATCAGCAATAACAAGCATTTTACAGCCTGATTGATTTAGAACGTATTCCAGTTCGTTAAGCTGATATGCTGGATTAATGTTTACTAAGATAGCACCAATTTTGGCAGTAGCAATTTGTAAAACTACCCATTCAAATCTATTGGGTGACCAAATCCCAACTCTATCTCCTTTATTAATTTTAGATGCAATTAGTGCTTTAGCACACAAATTAACTTCGTGCTGTAGTTCTTTATATGACCATCTTATATTTTGGTGTATAACAACTAATGCTTCATTATTAGGATATTCTTCTACTGTGAGGTCAAATTTATCGCCTATAGTAATTCCTAAAAGAGGGACATCACTTATACCGCAGGTGTAACTTTGTGTTTGCTTCATTTTTTATAAATTATTATTATAAATTGTTTTAATTTCATCAATTATCGCAACATCATCAATGGTAGAAGGGATTTTGAAATCTACCTTGTCTGCTATGTTGCGTAATAATTTTCTTAAAATTTTGCCTGAGCGTGTTTTAGGTAATCTTTGAACAATAATAACAGTTTTTAATGAAGCAACTGCTCCAATTTTTGCTCTTACATCTGCTACAATTTCTGCTTGAATGGTTTCTTGGTCAATAGTTTCATTAGATTTTAATACAACAAGAGCCAATGGTATTTGACCTTTCAATTGATTTTCAATTCCAAAAACAGCACATTCAGCAACAGAAGAATGGGAAGATACAATTTCTTCCATATCAGACGTAGAAAGTCTGTGCCCTGCCACATTAATAACATCATCTACTCGTCCTGTTATAAATATGTAATTGTCTTTATCTTTATATGCTCCATCTCCAGAGGCGTAATACCCTTTAAATTGTGAGAGATAACTTTTTTCAAAACCTTCTTTATTATTCCATAAAGTAAGTAATGCTCCTGGAGGTAAAGGAAGTTTTGCAACTAAATACCCTTCTTCATTTGGAACACATTCTTTCCCTTCCTCATTCAAAATTCTCATATCATATCCACAAACAGGTAAACAAGAAGAGCCATATTTCACTTTTTGTAATTCTACACCAACCATATTAGCTATCATTGGCCAGCCAGATTCTGTTTGCCACCAATGATCAATTACTGGAACTTTTAGTTTTTCTTCTAACCAAGTAAGAGTTGTTTTGTCGCATCTTTCTCCTGCCACAAATTGATATTTAAAATGAGATAAATCAAATTGTTTTAACAACTTTCCATCTGGATCCTCTTTTATTATTGCTCTTATAGCTGTAGGAGCTGTAAACATAACTTTTACCTTATGTTCACTTATTACTCTCCAAAAAGTAGATGCATCAGGAGTTTTTATCGGCTTGCCTTCAAATAAAATAGTTGTATTTCTATTCAAAAGTGGGCCATAAACAATGTAACTATGACCAACAGCCCAACCTAAATCGCTTGCTGCCCAATAAACATCTCCTTCCTCAACACCATATACATTTTTCATTGAAAATTTTAATGCGGTAGCGTGTCCTCCCGAATCTCTTACAACTCCTTTTGGTTTTCCTGTTGTACCAGATGTATATAAAATGTAATTGGGGTGTGTAGATTTTAACGGAATGGGCTCTGCCTTAGTAGCATTTTTTACTAAATTAGCATAGTCAATATCATAACCTTTAGCATCTACAACTGGTGCGTTTTCACGTTTAAAAAAGACTACTTTTTCTGGTTTATGTTCTGAAATTTCAATCGCTTTATCAACCAGAGGTTTATAATTGATTATTTTTGAAATTTCAATTCCATGTGAAGCGGTTAGGATTACTTTTGGTTTGCAATCATCTATTCTAATGGATAATTCGTTTGGGGCAAACCCTCCAAAAACAACAGAATGTGTAACTCCAATTCTTGCACAAGCCAACATAGAAAATATTGCTTGTGGTATCATAGGCATATAAACGATAGCTGTATCTCCTTTTTGTAAGCCAAGTTCCTTTAAGCCACCTGCAAGTTTTGACACTTCTTGGTATAATTGGTTGAAAGTTATTTTTTGAATAGTATTAGTAACTGGTGAATCATAGATGATTGCTATTTGTTCTCCAAATCCATCTTTGATATGTTTGTCAATACATAGGTAACTTAAATTAAGCTCTCCATCTTCAAACCATTGTGTGTAACCGTTTTTATTTTTTGAAATAATCGTTTTTGGGTTTTTAATCCATTCTAGTTGTTCGGCTTGTACTTCCCAAAATTTTTCTGGGTTATCTTTGCTTTCCTGATAAAACTCTTTATATTCCTTTAGCATAAATATTATTTTAATTTTCCTTCTGAATACAACTTTCTTATTTCCTTTTTATTAAACTTACCCACACTGGTTTTAGGCACTTCTGATATATATACATACTCAGTTGGTATTTGATATTTGGCAAATGCGAAATGATTTTCCTGTTGGGGAAAACCGTATTACCATATTCTATAATTATGTTGGTTGTCAAATGATAATCCATTATTAACCCTTTTGTATTTATTGATTTTTTAACATTGAGTGTTAAAAAAAAGGCTGACCATAAATTTTAGCCAGCCTTAATATATAATTGATTATCTACTAAAAGAATCCTAGTTTATTCTTATCGTAAGAAATTAGCATATTCTTATTTTGACGGTAATGCTCTAACATCATTAAATGTGTTTCACGTCCAAAACCAGATTTTTTATACCCTCCAAATGGGGCATGTGCTGGATATACGTGATAACAATTTACCCAAACTCTACCAGCTTTTATAGCTCTTGGAATTTGATATTGTTGATGTGCATCTCTTGTCCAAACTCCAGCTCCTAAACCATAAGGTGTATCGTTTGCAATTTCTATTGCTTCTGCTTCGTCTTTAAATTTAGTTACAGCAAGTACAGGTCCAAAAATTTCTTCTTGGAACACACGCATTTTATTATGCCCTTCTAAAATAGTTGGCTGAATATAAAATCCATTTGCTTGGTCTCCATCTAATTTACAAGCTTCACCACCGGTTAATACTTTTGCTCCTTCCTCTTTACCTATTTTAATGTAAGAAAGAATTTTTTCGTACTGATCGTTAGATGCTTGTGCACCAACCATAGTGGTTAATTCATACGGGCTACCTTGAACTGCAGCTTTTGTACGAGCAACAACTTTTTCCATAAAGGCGTCATAAATATCTTCTTGAACCAATAATCTTGATGGACAAGTACAAACTTCTCCTTGATTAAATGCAAATAATACGGCTCCTTCAATTGCTTTGTCTAAAAACGCATCATCTTCATCCATAACAGAATTAAAGAAAATATTTGGCGATTTACCCCCTAATTCCATAGTTACTGGATTGATGTTCTTAGAGGCATACTGCATAATTAGCTGCCCTGTTGTAGTTTCCCCAGTAAAAGACACTTTATCTACGCCTGAACTTGAAGCTAAAGGTTTACCAGCCTCTGGTCCAAATCCATGAATTATATTTACTACTCCTGGAGGAAATACATCTGCAATTTTTTCCATTAATAAAGTAGCCGTTGACGGTGTTTGTTCTGCAGGCTTCAGTATAATACAGTTTCCAGTAGCTAATGCTGGAGACATTTTCCATGACAACATTAGTAAAGGGAAATTCCAAGGAATAATTGAAGCAACTACACCCAATGGCTCCTTAATATTCATTGAAAGAGTATTTTGGTCTATTTCTGTAGCAGAACCTTCTTCTGCTCTAATAACAGAAGCAAAATAACGCCAATGGTCAGCACATAATGGAATGTCTGCCGCCATAGTTTCTCTTATTGGCTTACCATTATCACACGTTTCCATTAAAGCAAATTCTTCTAAATTAGCTTCAATAATGTCTGCTACCTTATTAAGCATTCCTGATCTAACAGCCACTGGAGTATTTCCCCAAGCGTCTTTTGCTGCATTGGCAGCTGCTACTGCATTTTCTACGTCTTCTTTTTGAGAACGTGGGTATTTTGCAATATGCGAATTGTCAATTGGTGAAGTATTGTCAAAATACTCTCCACCTATTGGGTCAACGAATTTTCCGTTGATGAAATTCCCATACTTTTCTTTAAATTTTGGTTTTGAATAACCCATGTTTTATATTGTTTTTTTTGTGAAAATTATTGATACCAAATTTAAAGTGTAGCTAAAATATAGACAAGAACATAGTTGCTAAAAACTTGAACATATCTATCATTTAGTTGTTTTTTTTTGTATTATTGTGATATGAAAGGCTTATTAGATAAACATAGAAGGGGAAGGAATTTAACGACTTTAGTAGAAAATAAATCCACTTATAATTCAAGTTATTCTGAGCTTAACATCTTTGAAACACATGCTTTTGCCGAAAAAGTATCTTTACAATTTGATTTCCCTATCATAGCGAGTATGCTGACAGGAAAAAAAATAATGCACTTAAAAGGTGTTGCTCCTTTTGAGTTCTTCCCTGGGGAAACAGTTATTATCCCTTCCAATGAAGAAATGATAATAGATTTCCCTTTGGCAACGAGACAAGATCCTACACAGTGTTTAGCTTTAGCTATCGACCCCGAAAAAATAAAAGAAATTACGACAACCTTTAATCAGGAGGTACAAATTGAGGATGAAAATAGTAACTGGTCTTTAGATAATGTTTCGTCTCATTTAACCAATCAACCAGAAGTAAATCATTTGGTTCAAAGGTTAGTTCATACGTTTACAAATAATAATAAATCGAAAGATGCTATTTTAGATTTGATGATTAAAGAGCTTATTGTTCGCCTTTTACAAACCAACGCAAAACAATTATTATTAAAAGAAGGGGACACAATTTTTACAGATACAAGAATAGGTACTGTTATCAAGTTTATACAAAACAACCTTACCAATCAAGATATTACAGTCGATACATTGGCTAATGAAGCCAATATGAGTTCTTCTCACTTTCATAAACAATTTAAAAACACACTTGGAATTTCTCCAATTGACTATGTGAACTCCGAAAGAATTAAATTTTCAAAAAGATTAATAGCAGAAGATACTAAACAACTACTAAGTGATATTGCTTTTTTATCAGGGTTTAATAGTGTAAGCTACTTTAATAGGCAATTCAAAAAACAAGAGTTAGTTGCTCCAAGTAAATATCGAAAAATAATTAGATAAAAGTCTTATGTCTAGTTACTCTATCATTTTTATACATATACTAGTTGTTTTGTGTATACATATTTCAGGACGGGTCATAATGTTTTACAACGGTTTATTATATGATTTGTGCGACTGGAAAACCGAAGGTTTTTCAACCGTAGCAAATTGTTTGTTGAATGTTTGTCGTTTGTACTAGTTCAAATTTAAGCAAAAATTATATGTGGGAGTTAGGGGAAGAGAGAAGAAAGTTGGGAGTAGAGGGAAGGAGTTGGAATAATTTCATCAGGAAAATCATTATACAATAACTTCCATAGTTTTTTTGCCCCCCAGAGCTTATGCTTTTTTTTCAATTGTAGAATGCTATTTATTACTCTTTCTTCGGTTGCATTAGGATGTAATCCTCTGGGTTTTCTCGACAGTTCTCGCAAACCTTCATAACCTTCTCTCTCGAATCCGGCTATGATTTTGTAGGCTGTTGGACGGGATATTTAAAAGCTTCTACATAGTTCTGTGATAGTGTGTTTTCCTGTACGTCATTCACAAATAAATTCAATTTTCTGTTCCATAATCATTGTGTCTTTCCAGTACATAATTGTCTGATTTTTGTTTCAGACTTCTACTTAAAAAGTGTAAACGATGTTTCTATAACTTTGTAAACGATGTTTGTATAACGTACCTAATGAACGCCAACGAAGGAATATATACACCAAAGGTGTGTCTATTCTCTAAATAGGTGTGTTTATTCCTATTTTATATATACTCAAATATAAAAATTTTTAATTGTAAACAGCCATATTTAAACACACAAAAATTTCCCTGAAATATGTTTATATTTGCTTTGCAAAGCAAATATACAATGAACGACATTTCAATTTCTGTTATAATAAGCACCTATAATTCTCCAGAATGGTTGGCAAAAGTGTTACATGGTTATAACAATCAAAGCTATCAGAATTTTGAGGTTGTTATTGCAGACGATGGTTCCAAACAGGAAACCATAGACCTTATTGAGGCCTTTAAAAAAGAAGTATTTTATTCTATTACACATGTTTGGCATGAAGATAATGGCTTTCAAAAATCACAGATTTTAAATAAAGCTATTGTTAAATGTCGTGCAGATTATATTTTAATGTCTGATGGCGATTGTATTCCAAGAGAAGACTTTGTTGAGATTCATTTTAGAGAAAGAGAGATAGGTTATTTTCTGTCTGGAGGTTATTTTATGTTGCCAATGACTATTTCTGAGGCTATTACTAAAGAATCTATTTTAAACGGTAAATGCTTTAATTTAAAGTGGTTAAAGTCTCATGATTTAAGTTCTTCTTTTAAAAATAATAAATTAACGGCTAGAGGTTTTAAGTCTTGGTTTTTAAATACCATAACGCCAACTAATGCTAGTTGGAATGGACATAATGCTTCTGGTTGGAAAAAAGATATTGTTGCTATAAATGGATTTGATGAACGTATGCAATATGGAGGTCAAGATAGAGAGTTAGGCGAGCGCTTAATAAATTTGGGTATCAAAGGAAAGCAGATTAGATATAGTGCTATTTGTATTCATCTTGACCATCCAAGAGGTTATAAGAATCAAGAATCCATTAATAAAAATCTAGCCATTAGAAAAACGACTAAAGTAGAGAAAAGAGTCTGGACAGATTATGGTATTATTAAAAAATAAGAATTAATTCTATTTCTTATAAACACCTATTTTCCAATAGGTATTTTCGTCTTTAGTTTTTACAACTTTATGGTCGAGACGTTCTAAATTATTAAAATGTTCCCAACAACCATTCCCTTCACGAAAAATAGATACTATTAGAATACCATCTTTATTTAAAAGGTTTAGTATTCTTTGGAGAACATTACTTTTTTCAGAATCATGAAAATAATAGGTTGTTGTTTGTCTTAATTTAGTAATAAAGTCTATAATGGTTTTATACCGAAAAGCTTCAATAGGTTTTTTTTAGATTATTCCAGCGACCACTTTTATATTGTCTATTCCAACTCTGTTTTCTTCGCTAATTAAGAACCTTATCTATAATATTCATGAATTGTTTTTTAAATGTAATAGTAGAAACTGTTCTATTCTTGGTATGATTAAATCTGGTGTTAATTGCTTATACATAAAACTTGGATCAGCTTCAATTTTACGTCTGTTTTCAATACTATTTTCATTGTATAAATCTGGTTTTTCTTCCAATAAATGAATAGATGTATGTGTCTGGCCATCTTCAAAACTTGCCCAATGATCTTTCATAACGTAAGGTGAAAATATAGTAAAGGTAGGCTTGTTTAATGCTTTGGAAATGTGCACAATACCTCCTTCGTTTCCAATTAATAATTCACATTTATTCATGAGTTTAATAAAACCACGTATGCTGTCTTCATAAATATCTATTACAATATTGTCTTTGTTTTTACATTGATTATAAATGCTTAACGCATCTTTATTCTGGTGTGGTGCATAATTAAAAAGCACATTGACATCAAACGTTTCAGTTATGTAATCTATTAGTTTAACTATGTAATTATATGGCATCGATTTTTGAGGTGTACTACCCAAAATACCAAGCATGATAAATGGTTTGTTGTACGAATCTAACTTATTATATTTTGTCTCTTCAGGTGTTAGATAAATGTGTGGATGATGATCAATCTTTTCTTTTGGAAAATCGAAAACCGATGTTACCATATTAATTCTATCCTCAATTGCCTTACCACATATATGCGATTTTTCGTTTAAAAAAGGAATGTTATGCGTATAAAACTTTAGAATTGGATTTTTACCTCTTTTTTGAAACCCAATTCTAATAGGAGCTTTCGAGAAATAACAAATAAGTCGGCTTTGTAATTTTGAATAAGGGTCAAAGATTATATCGTAACTCTGTTTTCTAATTTTAAAAATGATTTGCTTTAAATTCTTTAGTTTTTTTAACTCCCTATCGTTAACCGCAATAATGTTATCTATTGCTGGATTATTTTTTATAACACCAACAGTATAATCGTATACCAAATAATCAACCTGACTATCTGGATAGATTTTTTTTATGTTTTGTGCAATAACCGAAGCTATTAAAACATCTCCAATACGTTTGTTTTGTATAACAAGTATTTTCTTCATAGCACCTATTCAAGCCAGCCTGTCGTTAGACAAGAAAGAGGAATCTCTTTGGTTAAAATTTAATCATCTGCAAAGTATTATATTTTCTACTTTTATTAAAATATCAATTAACATATCTTTGAGAAATTTCAAAAACTGAATACCATAATACATATTCACTCAAAATACCAGCATTTAAAAGCATCTTTAGAATCTATAATTTCAGATTTTGAAAGTACTGGAGAATCTGTAACCGTTGGTCAGCGAAATGTTATTAAACAGTTTGAGGTGAATGGTGAAGCACTTAATGTCAAGTCGTTTAAAGCGCCTAATGTATTTAATAGTTTTGTCTATAAGTATATCAGGAAGTCTAAGGCCAGACGTTCATTTGAATATGCTAATAAATTAATTGAATGTGAGATTTCAACGCCATTTCCAATAGCTTATATAGAAAACACGAATGCTTTAGGTCTTACAACTAGTTATTATATAAGTAAACATGTGACTTACGATTTCGATTTTAGAGATTTAATCCACAAACCCTTATTTCCTAATCGAAAAGAGATTTTGAAGCAGTTCACAACGTTTACCTTTAAGCTTCATGAAAACAATATTAATTTTTTAGATCATTCTCCTGGGAATACTCTAATTGTTGAAAAACCAGAGAAACAATACGATTTCTATTTAATAGATTTGAATAGAATGCGCTTTGAAACTATGGATTTTAACAAGCGCATGCATAATTTTAGGCGTTTATGGTTGTCTAAAACCATGGTAAAAATTATGTCTGAAACGTATTCAAAGCTAAATAGTAAATCTTACGAAGAAACCTATAGTTTAATGCTGAAGCATAGCAGAGCGTTTCAAAAGAAAGTGGATTCTAAGAAATTACGTAAATCTGGAAGAAAGATGCAGTTCTCTAAAGCTTAAACTGCAACATCATACTCTCTTAAAGCATCGTTAAGCGATGTTTTTTTATTGGTACTTTCTTTACGTTTTCCAATAATTAAAGCACATGGCACATTATAAGTTCCAGCAGGAAATACTTTTGCATAACTACCAGGAATAACTACAGAACGAGCAGGAACAATACCTTTCATTTCAATTGGGTTATCTCCAGTAACATCAATAATTTTAGTAGATGCAGTTAAAACGACATTGGCACCAAGAACGGCTTCTTTTTCAACCTTTACACCTTCAACAACAATACAACGAGAACCAATAAAGGCATTGTCTTCAATAATAACAGGAGCAGCTTGTAACGGTTCTAAAACGCCACCAATGCCAACACCACCAGAAAGATGAACGTTTTTACCAATTTGAGCACAACTTCCAACAGTTGCCCAAGTGTCTACCATGGTTCCTTCGTCTACATAAGCACCAATATTTACATAACTAGGCATCATGATTACACCTTTAGAAATATAAGCTCCATGTCTTGCAACAGCATGAGGGACCACACGAATGCCTTTTTCTGCATAACCTGTTTTTAAAGGAATTTTATCGTGATATTCAAAAATTCCTACTTCAAAGGTTTCCATTTTCTGTATTGGGAAATATAAAACCACAGCTTTTTTAACCCATTCATTAACTTGCCAGCCATTATCTGTAGGTTCTGCAACACGTAAAGTGCCTTCGTCAAGTAAGCTTATAACATTTCTAATACTATCGATTGTTGTTTTGTCTGTTAATAAGCTTCGGTTTTCCCAAGCATTTTCTATGATTTGCTGAAGTTGTTTCATGAGTTTTTAAAAGTGTTTTCGCAAAGATAAACCTATAATTGAAATCTTTAAAGTCTAATCTATATAATCATGAAAAATGAGTGATGTACTGTACTGCATCTTTTCTATTTAAATAGTAACTTTGCCCAATGGGAAGAATATTAGCCATAGACTACGGAAAAGTAAGAACTGGAATTGCTATTACAGATGAGTTGCAACTTATTGCATCTGGTCTTGAAACTGTAGCTACATCAGATTTAATTTCATTCTTAAAAACATATACAACATCTGAGGATGTCGAGTTATTTGTTGTAGGAGAACCTAAACAAATGAATAATGAGGCTTCTGAAAGTGAAGTCTTAATAATTCCTTTTTTAGAAAAATTAAAAAAAGCATTCCCTAAAATTCCTATAACAAGAGTAGATGAAAGGTTTACTTCTAAAATGGCATTTCAAACCATGATTGAGGCTGGTTTATCTAAAAAGCAGCGTAAAAATAAAGCCTTAGTAGATGAAATTAGTGCCACACTTATATTACAAAGTTACTTGTATTCTAAATAGCTTGAAATTATTATATCGACGAAATGCACCTTGTAAAGGTTTATAGGCAGTGCGTTTATCGATGAAATGCATGTTTTTATCATGTTATCGATTTTACATAGTCTTTCAACAAATTTATTCTTTAATTACCGTTTGTCGATGATATATTTGTCCTGTTACCAAAAATAACAGAAGACATGAAATCATTTTTAATTTTATTTTTTATTGCTTTTTTAACAACATTAAATGTTAATGCTCAATCTAATGATGAGGTTGTAAACCCAGAAGTAGTTGTTGCGTTTAATACGCTTGTTGAGCAAGTAGAAGTAGACTCTAATTTAGAAATTACTGCTAAGAAGAAAGATATTTTGAATGCTAAAATTAATTCTAAGATTAAAGGTGAAGTAGATTTGTTTTTCGTAGCAGATAAAAGCAAGATTTGTTAATTACAAATAGACACATATAAAGTTACTAAAACTCCTTTTTTATAAAAGGAGTTTTTTTATATATCTAAATTAAAGATTGTATTTTTGCATATAATTTACAAATAACAAAAAATGATTTTACCTATTGTAGCCTATGGAGATCCCGTTTTAAAGAAAAAAGCAGGAGCCATAACCAAAGATTATCCAAAATTAAAAGAGCTTTTAGACAACATGTATGAAACTATGGATGGTGCTCTAGGTGTTGGTTTGGCTGCACCACAAATTGGGTTACCTATTAGGTTGTTTATTGTAGATGCATCTCCATTTGCTGAAGACGATGTTTTTACTCCAGAAGAGCAAACAGAATTGAAAAATTTTAAACGCACATTTATTAATGCTAAAATCACTAATGAAGAAGGAGATGAATGGGCATTTAATGAAGGCTGTTTAAGTATTCCAGATGTTAGAGAAGATGTTTTTAGGCAACCTGTTATTACAATAGAATATTTTGATGAAACTTTTGAAAAGCATGTTGAAACTTTTGAAGGTTTAATAGCAAGAGTTATACAACATGAATATGACCATATAGAAGGTGTTCTGTTTACAGATAAATTGTCTACACTCAAAAAACGTCTTATTAAAGGGAAACTAGCTAACATTTCTAAAGGAAAAATTAGCGTTGATTATAGAATGCGTTTTCCAAATCAAAAAAAGAAACGATAATATTTGTTTTAATTTAACAAACGTAGCATATTTGCGCTCCTTAAAAATTAATTATGAGCTTAGAAAAAGTATTAGCCATCTCTGGTAAACCAGGATTATTTAAATTAATAACACAAACGCGAGGTGGATTTATAGCAGAATCTTTATTAGATAAAAAAAGGTTGTCTGTTAGTATTAATCAGAATGTAAGTGTATTAAGTGAAATAGCTATTTACACGTTAACTGAAGAAGTGCCTTTAAGTAACGTATTGTCTAAAATTAAAGAAAAGGAAAGTGGTCAAGTAACTCCTGTGAGCCATAAAGACAGTAAAGATGCTTTAGAGGAATACTTTTTTGAAGTTTTACCTGATTATGATGAAGATCGAGTTTATGTAAGTGATATTAAAAAAGTAGTGCAATGGTATAACTTACTTCATAAACATGATATGTTGGATTTTGTAGAAACAGAAACAGTTTCTGAAGAAGAAGAATAACAAATAAAATGTATTTAATTACTATAAAATCTAGCATTTAATGCTAGATTTTTTTTGTTTCATATAGAAGTTTAAATCACATATTAAAATTGTAATTTTATCAAAAATACAGGAATGAATTCTAGAGAAAATCAACTTAAAGCCTTTGATCGTTTATTAACTATCATGGATGAATTACGTGAGCAATGCCCTTGGGATAAAAAACAAACTATGGAAAGTTTACGTCATTTAACTATTGAAGAAACTTACGAGTTAGGAGATGCGATATTAGATAACGATTTAGAAGAAGTAAAAAAGGAGCTAGGAGATGTCTTGTTGCACATTGTTTTTTATTCAAAAATAGGAAGCGAAACCAATCATTTCGATATTGCAGATGTGTGTAATAGCATTTGCGATAAGTTGATTGATAGACATCCACATATTTATGGTGATGTGGTTGTTGAAAACGAAGAGGATGTGAAACGTAATTGGGAAAAACTAAAACTTAAAGAAGGTAAGTCTAGTGTATTAGAAGGTGTACCAAAAAGTTTACCAGCTTTAGTGAAAGCTAACAGAATTCAAGATAAGGTAGCTGGAGTTGGTTTTGATTGGGAAGAATCGAATCAAGTATGGGAAAAAGTAGAGGAGGAACTAAGCGAGTTTAAACACGAAGTACAAAACAAGAATAAGGAAGGTATGGAAAGTGAGTTTGGCGATGTTTTATTCTCTATGGTAAACTATGCTAGGTTTTTAGATATAAACCCAGAAAATGCTTTAGAACGAACAAATAAAAAATTCTCAAAAAGATTCCAATATTTAGAATCAAAAGCGAAAGCATTGAATAAAGATTTAAAGGATATGACTCTTGCTGAAATGGATGTATTTTGGGAGGAAGCGAAGCAATCGCAAAATTTTTAGTAGTTGAAGAATGTTAAAATTAGATTTTTTCTCATAAAATAGAATCCAATTTTAAATTCTGTGCGTATATACTTTAAATGGCATTTATTATATAAGTAGATTAATAGCATAATCAGATTCTTACCTTTTTTTAAAATGTCATTTAAGTAGGTTATTTTGGTTGGGAAAAATAACTGTTTAGTTAGTTTAGTTAGATTAAAATCCTATTTGTTAGTTCAAGCACTTGCTTTACTACAAATAGGATTTTTGTTTTTAATAGATAGTCTTCTTAGTATAATTCCTTAATCTTTCTAAGTTTTGTTTGCCAAAGAGCAAGAGTGTCTTTATGCTTTTGTATGTTATCTATAACTTCTTTAACCAGAGGGTTGCTTTCATCTACATTAGTAAAAAACTGTAAATTATTTTCTAACTGATTAATTTCGCTTTTAGCTTCTTTAATTTTTTTGCTAATAAAAGAGCGTTCATTATCTAAATGTCTAGAATCATTAGAATTGTTTAATACTTCTAACTTATTTTCAAATTTTATGAGTTCGGCTTCAGTTTTATTTAATTTTAAATTTTTAAAGCAATTATCAAGAGTTTTATTAAATTTCCCTTCAATATATCTTTTGTTACTTGGTACATTTCCAATGGTTTTCCACTTATCTATGTACGTTTTAATCGTTTTTAAATCTGCTTCTTTTTCACCCGAAAGTTCAAGTGCTTTAATTTCTTCAATTAGCTTCACTTTACCGTTATATGCTTCAAAACCTTCTTTATCTGCTTCGTTCTTAGCTTCGTGTAACTTATTGAAGTAATGGTTGCAAGCTGTTTTAAATTGATTCCATATTTTGTCGCTGTTTTTACGTGGAACGTGTCCAACATTCTTCCAGTCGTTTTGGATTTTTTTCATTAAAGGCGTAGTAACATCAAAGTCATCACTGTCTTTATTGTCTTCGGCAATTTTAATTAAATCTAATTTTTTCTGAAGGTTTTCGTATTGGTCTTTTTTTAAATCCTTATAAAAAGCATTCTTCTTTCTATTAAAGTTTCTAACAGCAGTTTTAAACTTAGACCACGTAGCTTCGTTTACTTTAATAGGTACTTTTCCAGCATTAAAAAATTCGTTTCTTAATATTTCAAGTTCTTTTATTTTCTTTTGCCAATCGCCATGAGATTTAGCTCCTCCTTCGTATAACGAGTTTATTTTTTCAATAATACCATGCTTGATCTCAAGGTTGTTTTCGTAAACTTTATCTAATTCATTAAAATAAGCTTGACGTCTATCATGAATTTTCTTTGTTGCAGTTTTAAAACGTTTCCAAATGTCTTCTCTATGCTCTTTATCAACTGGTCCAAGCTCTTCTTTCCACATTTTATGTAATACTTGCAACTCTCTAAAGGCACGATTTAAATCTTCATCGACTGCCATTTCTTCAGCTCGTTCAATTATTTTAAGCTTTTGTTCTAAATTATGTTTAAAATCAAGATCTCTTAAGTCGCGATTTAGGTGAAGGAAATCGTAAAAAATTTCAACGTGATGATGGTAACTATTCCAAGCGTTATTGTATTTGTCTCTAGGAATAGGGCCAGCAATACGCCACCTCTCTTGTAATTCTTTAAAGTGTTTGTATGTAGTGTTGATATTTTCTTCAACATTAATTAAGCCTTTTATTTCTTCAATAATTTCTAAACGTTCTTCTAAATTTTCTTTAAGACTTTTCTCAATATTTTTATAATGCGAAGTAATTTTAGTTTTATACTCTTTTATAGAGTCTTTAAATCTTTTTTGTATTGGGCTGGAATAGAAAAAGTCAATTTCGTTTCCACCTTCATTTAAAAATTCTTCTTTCTTTTCGTCTAAAAGTGTGCTGAATTTTGATTTAAACTCACCTCTTAATTCTTCAACATGTGTTTTAAGGGCTTGAGCCTTTTCTGTATTTACAAGATTTTCTAATTCGTCTGCAAGTTCTTCTAAAGACATTTTTTCATAGTCTTTTTTAACTATAATGTGTCTATCCATACTGCCTTCATCTTCGGCATCTTCAGCATTGGATTCTTCTATTTCTGAAATAACTTGATCATCATTTTCCTCATTATTAGTTTCTTCAACTTGGTTTTCAGTAGTCTCAGTTTGACTTTCAGTGGTCTCATTTTTGTTTTCTAATTCCTCTGTTGAAACTAATAATTCTTCTTTTCCGTCTGCTTCTTGCAGGTTATCTTGCTCTGACATTTTTGTAAAATGTTATGGTTCGTAAAAATACTATATCGTTAAAGATAATAACAACTTCAATATTAACAAAGGCTTCGTGCGTTTTTATACTTTAAAGAATTACGAATTCCATATTTCCCATGCTTTATTTGCTTGAAGTTCTAGCATCTTTAGTCCATTAATTGTGGTTGCATTTTTAGCTTTACCCAAAGCTAAAAATTTGGTTTCTATTGGGTTGTATATTAAATCGAATAGAATATGCTTACTTGAAATAGCTTGGTAAGGAATTTTCGGACATGCTTCAATATTGGGGAAGGTTCCTAAAGGCGTACAATTAATTAGAATCTGATTATTTTTAATATCATTTTCAGATAAATCATGGTACGAATAAGTTGTATGTTCAGATGCATTTCTAGATACAAATGAATAGTCGATTTTCATTTTTTTTAATCCATAAGCAATAGCTTTACTAGCTCCTCCTGTACCAAGAATTAAAGCTTTCTTATGATGAGGTTTTATGAAAGGTTTTAGTGTTTTTTTAAAACCATAACAATCTGTATTACAGCCTATTAATCTTCCTTTTTTGTTTATTTTAATCGTGTTTACTGCACCAATTTTTTTTGCCTTTTTATCTAATTTGTCTAAATAAGGAATCACTAATTCTTTATAAGGAATGGTAACATTTAGACCTTTTAATTCTGGATGGTCTTTCAATACTTTTGGGAAATCTAAAATACTTTCAATGTCGAAATTTTGATAGGATGCATTCTTAATAGCTTTAGCTTCAAATTTTGTATTAAAAAAATCTTTAGAAAAAGAATAAGAAATATTCTTACCAATTAAACCATATTTATCCATGAATTTTTCTGGTTTTTTGTCCGTAAATCTCTAATGCTAAAACAATTAATATGCCTATCAGTATAAAGAAAATAGCATAATAGGTTTGTGAATTCAGTTCTGGGATAAAGCGTGTGTAGTTTTCAATTACTTTTCCTCCAGAAGAATCTAAAATATAGTTGCCTTGCGTATTTGTTTTAAAAATGGTTTCTTTCCATGGCCACACGACACCAAGAGAGCCAATAATAAATCCTATAATAGTTGAGATGGTAATGCTTTTATAGTGTTTTAGAATGTAATTTAAAATATGAGAAAAAGTGACTAGCCCAACAACAGAACCTATGGTAAATACAGCTAATACTTTTAGCATTCTAATACGTTCATAATTATTTATAAAGCCAAAATCTCCAGTTATAATTTCGGCAAAAGTGTCATACAAAGCATTTACCGAATCTACTAATAAAAGCACATAATTACCTAATATTATAAGTATGAACGATCCTGAAAACCCAGGTAATGTCATGCCAGAAACACTAATTACACCACAAAAGAAGACAAATAAGAGATTGTCATTTTCTGTAGCAGGATCTAAAAAACTAATAGCAACACCCAGAATAATACCAATAGTTAAAGAGATATATGTTTTAAAATTCCAGTCTTTAAAATCTTTACTTATATAATAGATGGAGCCAATAATCATTCCGAAGAACACACTCCAGACATACAATTCGTAATGTTCAATTAAATAATCAAGAATTTTTGAAACACTAAAGTAGCTTACTATCATTCCTAAGAAAAGCAAACTTAAAAATCGACCATTAATATATTGATAGAAACTCTTAAAACGACCATTAATAAGAAGTTTAAAGGCTTTAATATTTACTTTTTGAAGCGAGTAAATAAATTCTTCGTAAAAACCAGCAACAAAAGCTACAACTCCTCCTGAAACACCTGGAACTTTATTAGCAGCTCCCATTCCTAAACCTTTTAAAATTAGAAACAGTTTATCTGTAAATGTTCTAGTACGTTGCATTTTATTTCTTACTTCCTATCTTTTCGAGAATAAAAATAGTTAAAAAACCACCAATAATAAGAGCTATTGCAAGATTTAATTGTGAAGTAACAACATGATTGTTTATAGATGAATAAATAAATGGAGAGATACTTTCTTCTGTAACAATCTTATAGGTTTCAAAATTATTTACCTGTTGTTGATACACAGATAGGGTTCCTAAATCTGATATACTAGAAAAAGGAATTAATTTTCCATTTGTTTCATTTAATATAGTAATGGTTTTTTTCCATGGCCAAATTTTATTGAGTGAACCTATAATAAACCCAGTTAATAAAGCAAGTGTCAGGTTCTGGTAATGTTTAAATAGCCATTTTAATACTCGGCTAAAACTTAAAAGACCAACCACTGCTCCAAAAGCAAAAATACCAATTCGTTTAATATCCCAATCATGAATGGCATCACTTAAGGTTTTGTAAGCTCCAAGTATAACCAAAATAAAAGAACCAGAAATACCAGGTAAAATCATAGCGCAAATAGCTATTGCACCAGCAATAAACAAAAACCAAGGATTTGTATTACTAGCTAAAGAGGGAAGTGTAGTAATGAAATATGCAGCAATTGCTCCTAGAATTAAAGTAATATAAGATGCTGGACTCCATTTTGTAATTTGTTTTCCAACAAAGAAAATACTAGCGATTATAAGTCCGAAGAAAAAAGACCAAATTAATATAGGATGTTGTTCTATTAAGTATTTGGCAATACGCATAAAAGACACAAAACTTGTAAAAACCCCTATTAAAAGCGCAAGTAGAAAACTACCATTTAGTTGCTTCCAAAAGGCTAGAAACCCTTTGGTACGTAGTGTTTTTATTAGTGTAAAATTAACATTGCTAATAGTTGAAATTAATTCTTCGTAAATGCCAGATATTAAAGCAATTGTTCCACCAGAAACACCTGGAACGGCATCTGCAGCTCCCATTGCAATCCCTTTTAACGATAAAAGAATGTAATTTTTTAAACGTCTTTGCATGTTGTTTTTTTAATAGAAAATCAAAGGTAGATAAATTAACCTAGACACTTTTATTACTACTTAGATTTTAGTAAGTTTTTTAGTTGTCTTTTTTTGTAAACTTTAGGGAAGAGTTCTTCTATAATAAACATGTATTCTGTATTGAAGCATAAACCGTTTTTTAAATGATATTCGCCTTTTTCAGTTTCATTTAAGGTGAAATATAATCCAGCTAATCTATATTCAATCTCAGCATTTTCAGTGTAGAATTCAGAGGCTTGGAGAAAATTATAGATGGCAGCTTCAGGTTCGCCAATTTTTATTAGAATGTCGCCTCTTATTAACCAGGTTTCTAATTCGTAATTGCCTAACTCAAGAGTTTTTTTATAGCCACGTTCTGCTTCTTCAAGAAAGTTTAATCTGAAGTTTAATTGGGCATATAATTTCCAATAGGTAACATTCTCAGAATCTATATTTATGGCTTTATTGATGTAGTAAAGCGATTTTTTATAATTTCTATTTTTGTTATAAAACTTTGTAATAGCAATCCATCCTTTATCTAATAAGGGATCTTCTTTTACAGTTTTAGAGTAATACTGAATTGCTAAATCGTCTTGTTTTAATTTCTCATAACATTGTCCGATCCTTAATAATGCAAAAGAAGTAGCATCGTCTAGTTTTAATGTTAAAGAATATGCTTCTAAAGCATCCTCATAACGTTTTAATTTTTCTAATACTTTACCTTTTTCTAGATATGCACCAATAAAGGAATCTTCAGAAATAATAGCAAAATCGAATGCAGCTAAAGCTTTTTCATAATCTTTTAACGAGTAATACTGCTTCCCTAATTGATGCCATGCAACTTCACAATAAGGGTTTTTATTTAGAAAAATATTTAAATAATCTATAGCTTCTGTATGTTGTTCAAGAAAATCAAAACAATACACCATATTGTGTAATGCTGAATAGTCTTGCGAATCTTGTTCCATACATTTCATGAAATAATATTTGGCATCTTCAAATTTGTCAAGAAATAAATACTCCATACCTATTAATGAATAGATGTCTTGAATATCATCTGTTAATTCTAATGCCTTTTTTAGAACATAAATGGCTTTTTTGTGCTTGTCTTTTTTTGAAAATATATTGGCTTTCTGTATATAGATTTCTTCATTTAAAGGTTCTAGTTCATGAAGCTCATTCAGCATGGTGTCTGCATCATTTAATTTGTCTTCAAATACAAATATTTCAATTTTAAAAAGTTTTAAATTCGTAGAAGAAGGATGTTGTTCTAAACCCAGTTTAATAGCCTTTTTTGCTAAAGAAACTTTTCCTTGCGTTAAGTAGTGATGAATGATATTTTCAAATTCTTCAGAATCGAAAAACAACACATGGTTTGTTTTTAGCATCGATTCAAATTTTGTAAGAGGTATATTTTTGTTGTCGTTGGGACTAAACTCCATAAGCACTTTTGTATGGTTTACAGTAATAAATGTAACGTACTAATTCATTTTTAAGTTGTGTTAGCTTAAATGTTTTTAACAAATTAATCAACACTTTTAAACAATCGCTTGTTTGTTCTTGATTATCAGCAAGTTATTTAGCTGTTCTTAATCTGAATTTCATCTAAAACTGATAGAATAATTTGACATCCTTTGATGATTTCTTCATTTGAGATGGTTAAAGGTGGCGTTATTCTTATGGCTTTAGGTTCAAAAAGTAACCAGAAAAGAATAAGTCCTTGGTCTTGGCAGCCTAAAATTAGTTGATTTGTAATATCTGCTGAAGGTGTAATTGCTGCTAACATTAATCCTTTTCCTCTAATGTTTAAGATTAAAGGGTGTACTAGATGCTTTCTAATTAATTGTTCTTTTTCAAGTGTTTGAGCTATTAAATTACTTTTGGTAACTTCTTTTAAAGTTGCTAGAGCAGCAGCTGCAATTACTGGATGGCCACCAAATGTTGTAATATGCCCTAATTTTGGGTTGTCTTGAAGTAGGTCCATTAATTTAGAAGATGCTGTAAAAGCACCAATTGGCATACCACCTCCTAAACCTTTTCCTGTAACTAAAATATCTGGTACACAGTTATAGTGTTCGAAGCCAAAAAGTTTGCCTGTTCTTCCAATTCCTGATTGTATTTCATCTAATATTAAAAGGGTTCCAGTTTTGTTGCATCTTTCTCTAACCTTTTTTAAATAGTCATTCTTAGGTTCTATAAAACCTGCTCCACCTTGTATGGTTTCAAGAATCACACAAGCTGTTTTTTTTGTTATTTTAATTAAATCTTCTTCGTTATTAAATTTAATAAAATCAACATCAGGAATTAAAGGTCTAAAGGCTCTTTTGCGTTCTTCAAAACCCATAACACTCATAGAACCCATAGTATTTCCATGATATGCATGCTTTGCTGAAATTATTTGACTACGACCAGTGGCACGTTTTGCTAATTTTAAAGCACCTTCAACAGCTTCAGTACCAGAATTAGTTAAATATGTTTTTTCTAATGAATTAGGAAGACTTTTTGCTAATAATTTGGCGAGTTCTACTGCTGGTTCTTGAATATATTCTCCATAAACCATAACGTGCATGTATTGGTCTATTTGTTTTTTTATAGCTGAAACTACTTTTGGATGACTATGTCCTAAAGTACATGCTGAAACACCAGCAACAAAATCTAAGTATGCATTGTTTTCTTTGTCATAAATATATGAGCCTTCTGCACGAGAAACTTCCATGGCTAAAGGATGTGTAGAAGTTTGGGCTTGGTATTTTAAGAAGTCTATTGCCATATTTAATTCCCAGATTCTTTAATCATGGGTTTTACATTCTCTTTTTTAAGTTCTAAACTATCTATTATATGTTGAGGTACTTGTCTTGCAGCTTTAGAGCGTTTCTTTTTCTTCTTCCCTTTTTTATTTTTTCCTTTATTTCTCTTCGGTTTTTCTTCCTTTTCTGCTTTTTTAATCCTACCAATCATGGTATTATCAAAGAATTCCTTTTGTGGAACATAATCATCTAAGCCTTTGATAATGGGTAAATCTAAAGGAGGATCGTCGCTAAATAAATCTTCAACACTTTTTGGACGTTCGTCTTCTCGCCAATCAAAACCTCTCAGTTTTCTTGAGTTTTTTGGAAAATCAGATTCAGGATAGGTCTTAGCATCTACTTGTTGATATCTGTTATATTGTTCTATTTGTCCATCTGAAAAGAAAATAGAAATACTTCCAGACTTGGCCTTGTCTATACCAAAAAGCTCCTGTTTATCGTTTCTAGCAAAGAATATAGATTCAGCATTTTTAATAATATCTACTTGATTCAAATTGTTTTTGTCATCAAATAAACCAATCAGCTTTTTTCCTGTAATTTGATTGTAACTATCTTCACTAATCGTGTCTTTACTTATTAAGAAGGCATCATAAAATACGATTAAAGAATCTATTTTTTCAGTTTTAGGATTCGATTTTATGTGAATGGTGTCTCCTGTCATCTGGTTTCCTTCATTCCACATAATCGGTCTTCGTTTAACAGCAAATGCATCACTTGGAGAAAGGCGAGATAGATTGATAAGCTGTGTTAACCCTGTATGATGATTAATATGAATGGAATCTGCTTTACCACTCATATCAGATTTATACATTTTGGTATTTCTATAAGCTCGGGTTATTCTTTTGTCAGGTTTTCCAGTAACCATAAGCGTATCTGCATGAATATAGATAGAATCATTTTGTTGCACTGAAATTGCCAGCGCTCTTTTAGTAATAAAAACAGAATCTTTGGCTTTATAAACTTCGGCATAATGTCCTTTAATAATGCTTTTGTTTATGGTATCTGTAACAGTTATGTTATTGGTTGCAGATGCGAAATTTCTATTGTTATCAAAATACATACTGTCTCCTTCAAACAGTCTGTTGTCGTATTCTATTTTTGTTTTCTTTACACCATATCCAGTTTTGTTCTCAGTATCATAAAATCCTTTTTCGCAATAGGTTTTACTATCATCTGTAACAATAGTTGAAGGGCCATATAAATAGGCGTGACCATTTTCTGAATAAAAATCTAAATGTCTTGTTTTAATTTTATAATCTGGATGCGTTAATACCACGTTTTTAACAAACTGATATTTCTTACTATCCATGTAATAGCGTCCAATTCTACTTTTAATAGTTCCTGAAGAATCTCTTACAACTTTCCCACCACTTTTATAATAAGATTGTTGCTTAACACGATCAAAATATAAGGTGTCTGTTGTTAATATTGAATTTGGCTCTGTAAGTACCACTTTGCCACTTGCAAAAGCTAGTTTGGTTTTGCCACTATATTCTACATATTTTGCAGTCATATTAATGGTGTCACCTTGAATCATCTTGACGTTACCATAGGCTTCAATAAAATTGTCGTCGCTATAAAGTAAGGCTTGGTCGCAATACATATTAACACCTTCATGTATCACATGAATTTGTTGCGAATCGTCTCTTGTCATGACTTTAAGTCCAGGAGCTTCTTCCTCTTTAAACTCCAAAAAACCGGAGTATTTAATCTCTATACGCTTTTGTTCTTGAGCAAAAGAAAATCCCAAGAATAAAAGGCAAAAGAATAAGGTTAAAAAGTTCTGACTTGGTTTATGCAACATGTTAAATTTTGTTCAAAAATAATGATTAATATCTTCTATTGAGTTGCATTAAGATATTTTTAATAGAAATAATAATCCAATTCAAAAGTTATTGTCAAAAAAGCTCTCCTCTTAAATTTTAAGAGGAGAATGAATTTTAATTTTTGTTTAAAAATTGGAAGAAAGAGGAGTTTTTTCTAACTCTCCGAGTTTTTCTATCGAAAAACCCACCTCTCTTAATCTAAGAGAGGAGCAAGTTATAGTGTGTTTAGTAATAGAAATTATAATTCAAGTTCAAAAGTTAAAGTAATAAAGGCTCTCCTCTTAAATTAAGAGGAGAATGAATTCCGTTTTTGTTAAAAAAACGGAAGAAAGAGGAGTTCTTTTTTTAAGTACTAGCTTTTATTTAAAATGTTCTGATATTTCCATAAAAACAGACGCTAAATTATCAAACACCATTTTATTTTCGAAACGTAAAACTGTGTAATTTAAGCTTTCTAAGTAAGCTGTTCTAATGGTATCTTTTTCTATTTGAATGGGATTGTTATGTACTTCACCATCTAATTCAATAATTAATTTATGTTCTGCACAATAAAAATCAACAATATAATAACCAATACTGTGTTGTCTTGTAAAACGCTTGTTTTTAAATTCTCTAGCTTTTAATTGTTGCCATAAAAAAGCTTCTGCAGGAGTTAGATTTCTTCTTAATTTGGCTCTTAAAGTTTTGAGTTCTTGTTTGGTATGAATTCTTTTTTTATTCATAATATCAAGATACTTAATTTATCTAACTCTTTCAATTTATTTAAAATATAGCACAAAATATTAATATCAAAAAAGCTCTCCTCTTAAATTTTAAGAGGAGAATGAATTTTAATT
>Ga0209345_10000582_pt1 | contig 46261 bp, 49 predicted proteins | sample Cruoilmetagenom7_FD_187294 | JGI IMG/M metagenome (GOLD analysis project Ga0209345, IMG submission 187294) | Oil polluted marine microbial communities from Coal Oil Point, Santa Barbara, California, USA - Sample 7 (SPAdes) (version 2) | ecosystem: Environmental > Aquatic > Marine > Oil seeps ...
GGCGCTATGGGCGTAGCGATTCCATGATCCACGGATTCGAAGTGACCCCGTTGATCCCGTTCAATGGGAAGTGGGGGCTTTCGGATTAAAAAATGGGGAAAATGGTGCCGGCTACAAGATTCGAACTATTATCTCACCCGATATATCGAGTGTGTATGTAGTGTTACCAGTACCAAATGGCAGAAATTAGAGCAATAGATATGCAAAGCATTAGGTAAATTAATATGTGTGAAAGAACATATTAAAGTTGATCCTAGTTTTGATATAAAACAAGGGCACCTATTAGGGCGATTGTTAGTTCCCTATCAGGTATTCTTCGCCAACTGGATGTCCTGCTTCATTAGTTCCAAAGCATCTGAAATACCGTCTCGAACTTTGTGGCGCGGATCAAAGAGCAGTCGCGGTAGGACGTCTGTCAGCATAGGAAGTGCCGTTACCCCATAGCTCTTGAGACGGTCCTCTTCTTCCTGTTGTCGTTCTGGGGATTGCCAAGGGTTACTGTTGTCGTCCCAGAACCAAGACTGGTCTTTCCATTCGACCCATTCCCATGGGTGTAGGCGCTGAGGCTGCATTCCGTCACGCAACCTCCAGAGCGGTTTATAGTCTCGTGAATAGAGTACCTTTGAGCCGTCCTTTTCATGCCAAATTCCATATGCATATTTTAGCCGCGCAGGAACAAATGGTTGAAGAGGTATCCTCGGTTTTACGATTTCAAAGTCTGCCCTGGCAGCCCTCACAGAACCATTTACGATGAGATCAACACCATGCCCATATGCTTTGATATAAGCGGGTTCGGGCTTTCCACCTGGGCATTTGGCTTTGACGAGCGTGCCGGGCGAGTGACGTCCCTCCAACGGAGGGTGAAATTGACTGAATAGTGAAAGCCACACGATCTCATAATCAGCAGGGTTTAAAGGTGCGCTGGTCAGCAAACGTGACATAGACAAGCCATACAGTGCATCTGACCATGTGATATTGAGATTTTGTGTCAGGCTAGAAGTATGTGCCGAAATTTGTTTGCGAAAGTCGTCATTAGTTGTTTTGTCGTGAAGCGGGGTATCTGGAGCTAAAGAATGTCCTAGTTCCAGGTCGTGCCAATTCCGGTAACCCGATATTATTGCTACAGCATTTTGAGCATTGCTTAGACGAATGCCACTAACAATAGAAGCGATTGTTTTGGCGGCTTTCTTAGGTTTTTGAATGTTCGAAAAATAGAGTCGCATCGTACGCTCTCCACCCGTGCCAAACGTTAGGCGTGTCCACTAAGCCTCGGCACATGGTTAAGAACGAACCATGGCTAACAAAAAATCTGCCCGTAAGGCTTCGCCAATGTGGACGGCGCGGGGAAACACTCCGCGCGTAAAGCATGGGCTCGGTGAGGCTGATATGTCAAGCACCTGGGAGGGTAACCCATTTGCTGTGTCGAGGCGTGTTGCTGAAACAAGAAACCAAAAGGCCTCTGGCGATATCGCTAGAGGCCTTGGATATAATGGTGCCGGCTGCAGGAGTCGAACCCGCGACCCCCTGATTCATACCAACTACAGCTTTCGCTGCCACTCGCTTATGAGCTTTGTGGCCTGGACTTTCTCTTCACCGTATCCCTCAGAGGGACGTAGGCACTGCCCGTCAAGTCTCTACACGTTCCCTTGCTTTACAAGGGCTTCGCTCGGGATTGCCAACAGCATAACCTGTAAGGTTTCCCCGAATTTGAGCAGTTCTACTCCAAGGGTTTCCCCTTGGGCATGCAATCATTTTACAAATCAGGTGCTCTACCAACTGAGCTAAGCCGGCTTTATGGTGGCTTTTTGCCGTATGGGAGTTCTGAGGTCAATACATTAAAGGTGAACACTAGTATTATTTTTTGTATTCATAGATAGATGTAAATCAATACTTCGGCGCACCGACATCAATCACATCGTTGATATCTCCCGGTTTCCTCGTAACGGTCTCAGCACTTTCAGGAATGATGAAGGCCTCAAAGCGGCGGCCCATTTCATCCCAATGATCTCCATCTTTAATGTGGCTACGAATAGCATTAACGAAGCTACGATTATTGAAGCCGACGAGGTATGCATCGTCACCACGAAATTCTGCCGTGATCCCGTCCTTGAGATAACGACCACTGCTCGCGCCACAGCGGCACGTCACCAGTTTCTCGATATTCAGAGCACGAACATCATTGCAGGTAACACAGAGGAGAAGTTTCATTAGTAGGAGACCTTAGGCCAGTCCTTTACGATTTGACCCATGCCCCAATGCCGTAGGGCGTGAACGATATGTAGGACGAACGAGACATGCATCTGTTCATCGTCTGATTGCTCCCACAATTTGTATAGTGATCCCGATTCAGTGATCAGTGCTGATGTGTCAGGGGCCACAGCCACAACGGGGCTTGTGATATATGGCCCTCCGCTATCACAGTCAGTACCTAGAAGTGCCGTGTACGTTTTGCTGCCTAATGAACGCGTAAATAAGTACCAATGGTCAATGGTTCCATTAGACGATTGTCCTGAAGACATCCGGCGCCAGGTATCCAGGTCGACTGTTAGGTCATTAATTTCGTCATCACCAAGTACGCCAAACACAACGTTGCAATCGTTATCGTTCAGTTTGTCGAATGTCAGATCAGATAAATTGACAATATTTTCACCAGCCATCGGAGTATTTCCCCACCAAATAGTAAATTTCACTATCATCAAAAATATCCCAATATGGGATATTTTGTAAATCGAATTATTCCTTTGTGTATAGGAAGGGATGTTCGGTTATGAAGACAACGTCGCGAAACACAACACTTCGCTCACCAGATCACATCTTGTTGCGTCAGGTCTTAATCGATACGCGTAAGAAGTCTGGTCTGTCTCAGGCCCAGGTGGCAGCAGCCCTGAACTTGCCCCAGTCGTATGTGTCTAAAATTGAAACAGGTGAGCGCCGATTAGACGTTGTTGAGTTTGTGAATCTCTGTAAGGCGTTGGATGCAAATCCATCCGACGTCATCAGGAAGCTCGCCTGAACACCTAATTGCATCCCTATAGAGAAACTATGGATTATAGATAACCCCCTGTGATTGCATTTAAGTTCTTGCGCAAAACAAAAAATTGCACCAAAGCTTTGTAGGCCGGTAGGCCGGTAGGCGCGTAGGCGTATCTTTGCGCAACGGCATAATAGCCAATGGAGAGTATGAATATGTCTATGCCACCACTTGACACCCGCACATGCCAAGACCTCATTGATGCTAAAACACATATTGAGAATTTAATGGCCTTTGTAACTGAGGAGCGTCGCAAAAACCCTGGACCCGGGTGGGACCTCACATTTTCCATTCTGGAGAGGGATCTTCTTGAGGTTCAAAAAGTAATTGCAGATAAAAGCTGCTAAACAATGCTGAATCAAAGACCTAGCAATAGTGTAACCTTGATGTAACATGGCATATGAATACCACAACGATACACGCTGGAGGGTGAAGTGAGCGGACCTCGCTCCCTTGGGGGGGAAGGTGGCAACACCATAAAGTTCAAAGTCAGCGCAGGCTTAAAGCGTGTGATTGGTCGTGACCTCATCACAGATGATGAAGTCGCGATTTTTGAGTTGGTGAAAAATTCATACGATGCGGGTGCGAAAAAAGTTCAGATCTACTTTGATCTCCAGCGGATCATCATCGCTGACAATGGTCATGGTATGGGCCTTGAGGACATCGAAGATAAATGGATGCGTGTTGCGTATTCTTCTAAGCGGCACGGTCACGAAGATTATCGAGACCAAATATCCGAAAGGCGCCATAAAGCCGGCAGCAAAGGAATTGGGCGGTTTTCATCTGATCGCTTAGGGGAAAATCTTCGTCTGCAGTCTCGTCCTAAAGGTCGGGCACAAGACGTCCATGTTGTTCATGTCGATTGGGATCATTTTGAGAAGGATGAAAAACAGGACTTTATCCAAATTCCCGCAAAATACTCTGTTGCAAAAGACTTTGATCTACCCGCAGAAATTAAGTCCATCAAACGCGGCACGGCGCTGGAAATCACAAACCTCCGTGGTGAATGGGGCCGCAAGAAGCTGCTGGCGCTCAAGGCTTCTTTAGCCAAACTCATTAATCCCTTTGGGATGGGAGCCGATGATTTTCAGCTGGATGTTATTGCGCCTGATGAAGTTGATGGGGATGATGAAGTTCGCGAGGACTATGAAAGCTGGAGTGATCAAGACAAGGAAGATTATGACTTCCCCACATACAACTTGGTTAATGGGCCCGTTGAGAACTTCATTTTTGAGGCTCTCGAAGGGAAAACAACATCCATTGATGTCTTCATTAGTGATGATGGGGAATATATCGAATCGGCGCTGACTGACCGCGGTGAAGAAGTGTATTCAATTCGCGAGTCCAACCCCTTCGACAAATTGATTGGGTCCGGCTTCCACTGCACACTTTTTTATCTGAACCGCTCAGCTAAAGCGACATTTGCCCGTAGAATGGGTGTCGATTCAGTCCATTTTGGATCTGTTTTCTTGTTTAGAAATGGCATCCGTGTTTATCCCTTTGGTGAACTTGGAGATGATTCCCTTGCTATTGACGCTAAGAAGCAGCAGGGGCATAGCCGCTTCTTGGGCACCCGAGACCTCATCGGACGCATCAACGTTTCCGGTAGTGATGTGCAGTTTATGGAGGTGTCGAGTCGCAACCAGGGACTTGTCCGCACTCCTGCTTATGACCAGCTTTATCAATGCTTTTGGGACAAATGCTTAAAAAGGCTTCAGCATTACGTTGTTGGTGTCACTTGGCCTGATAAAGGCGACAAAAATGTTAGCGATTTGTCCAGATTGCTCAATGACCCCGCAAGGGCGCGGGTTGCTGAAGTTATTGCAAGTCTTGCCAAGGCTGATGAAGTTGAGGTGCTTTCCTATAGTGAAAAGCTTGTCAAAATCTTGGATGAAAAATCGGAAGAATTTGAAGGTGCACTCAAAAACCTGAAGGTCTTTGCCCAAGCCGCCGATAACAAACCTTTATTGAACAAGATCATAAAGGCAGAAAAGCGGTTCGTGGAGGTCCAAAAGTCTGAGCAGGAAGCCCGAGCGATTGCGGATGCAGAGCGGGCGGCCCGTGAAAAGGTCGAGACGACCCTTCAGCAAACCACAGAACAACTCGTTGAAGAACAGAAGCGCGCCTTATTTTTGACCTCCCTTGCTACACAGGACTTAGAAACTGTCCAAAACCTGCATCACCAGATCGTGATTTATGCCGCCGGAATTAATTTGACGCTCACCAAGCATTTGGAAGCCCTACAGCGCGGAAAGAATATAAATAAAGAGGACCTCTTTACCCTTCTGTCTGAATTGTCCTTCAAAAACCAAAAGGTCCTTTCTGCCGCTCGTTTTGCGACCAAGGCTAACTTCCGGCTGGAGTCAGATTATATCCAAGAAGATCTCATCGAATTTGTCGTTCAATACGTCGAAGAGGTGATGCCGATTTTCATTAAAGACATTAAAGTTTCGGCTTTTACCGATGGAAGTTCTTTCCAGAAAAAGTTCAAGCCAATTGAGGTGTCCATGATGGTGGACAACCTTATCAACAACGCACAAAAGGCCGGTGCCACAGAAATTTCATTCACTCTCTCAGCTTCCAAGAAAGACAAATACCTATCCATTGTCGTTGAGGACGATGGCCATGGGCTTTCTCCCAAGATTGCAGAGTCCGATCGTGTCTTTGAAAAGGGGGTAACAACGACTAAGGGGTCCGGCCTTGGTCTGTTCCACGTTCGCCAAATTTTAGGGAACATGGGAGGAAGCATCACGGTTGATTCTGATCGTGATGAAGGTCTGCAATTCTTGATAGTGGTGGCGTGATGGAACTCAAATTCAACATTCTCTGGCTTGATGACCAGGAGGATACGATTGAAGATGCTGTTGGCGTCTTAGCACCAAGGCTCCTCGACGACGGCTTTGAACTGGTGGTGCACAAGATCACGGATTTTTCAGATGAGGAAGCCATCAATAAAACCATCCGGGAAGCACGTAATTTGGATATCGATCTAATTATGCTGGATTTTGACCTTGGGCAAGGCAAGGGTTTTGAAGGGAATGATCTCGCTGTAAATATCCGACGAATATTCAAGCACAAGGATATTGTTTTTTACAGTGGCCATGACGAAGGTATTCCGGCCTTATTGGATGCGCTTTGTGAGAAAAAAATCGAGGGCGCGTACTGTGCCACACGCCGCAACCTTGTGGATCCGACATATGACGTCATCCAAAATTTCATTAAAAAGGTTGTCGACATTAACCACATGCGTGGCATCGTTATGGCGGAGACCAGTGATCTTGATGATGCTGTAAGTGAATGTTTGCGTGTCTCACATGAGGGCCTTCCTGCGGATGACCAACAAGGGCTTTGTGAATACATTATCGCCTCTATGCAAGAGGCAAGCCGGAGGAATGCAGAGAAAATTGACAAGCTGAATCCTAGTAAGGGAATCGGCGAAATCCTCAAACTCCACCCCGCCATTTTCTCCAGTGACTATCGTCGGCGTGCCCTACGCAGGGCCTTGGAGAGCCACGGTTGGCCTGAGTCCCAAGAGCACAAGGAAAAACACTCTTGCCTGGAACGCTATAAGGATGAAGTCGGGGATTACCGTGACACACTTGCACATGCAAAGGTGGAAGAAGAAAACGGACAAAAGGTGCTTAAAGGTAGGAACGGAAAAACAGTTTCCGATGGGGATATGCCGCAAATTAGAGGGAATATCTTAGGGCACAAAAGCAACCTAGAACAAATTCAGCTCACACTGAATAAAGGCAAAGACGCCTGACTCATCGCTCTGCATCAGGCCACTTTATCTTTGGTGCCCGTTGCCTCATCGGCCCTGTATTCCAATAAGCATTCACCAAGCAGTTCAGCGATTAATGGTGGGACTGCATTTGCAACCTGAGTAAAGCGAGGGACCTCGCGACGACGAAGGTGCCCCCCCGTTGTGTACTTGCCCTTGAATTCAAACCAATCAGGAAATGTCTGCAGTCTGGCGTTCTCACGTACCGTTAGTGTCCTGGGTTCCTTATAGTGAAGCAGGTCATCTGGCATGCTCGTGATTGTCGGAGCCGACTTCCTTGGGTCCATAACCCGGATCGCCTGTTTTTTAATTCCAAATTCCTCTCTGAGTTCTTTAGAAATTGATGTATTCAAGCGTCCTTCCGCTTTGCAACGCTCAATTATGATTCCGAACCGGTCTACGATGTGTTCACGGTGTTTTGCCAAGCGCGTGCATGAAGGCTGACCATCAAAACCTTTTCGCATTAATTTTTGAAACGCTGTTTTGGGTTCTTTGTACCCAATAGCCTCATACCCTTTGGAATCATCGCATTCAATTTTACCATTACGGCTTACTTCTAAGTCAGAAATAGCCGCTCCGGCTGAAGGGGTTAGAGGCAATCCTCGGGCTCGAAAAAAATTCTTTTTATGAGCAGAAACAGCGTCAAATGGGTTGTCATATGGCCAAGGACGTTCAACACCTTTACGCATAGCGAACAAGAAAAACCTGGGGCGTTTTTGAGGAACGCCAAGACTCGATGCCATCAAGAGTTTGGAGAAAACATAATAATCTTTGGACAGAGTACCGATGAGCTTTTGTGAATAATTTGTTGTGCTGTTCTCTTCGTCTGATGAAAAGTCATATGTTATCCCGCGAACATTTTCTAGAAGGACCATGTCTGGGCTCAGGCGTTCAACCAGACCGAGGTATGCATCGACTAGTTTATTCCTGGGATCAAATGGATCGCGACGGCCGGCGCTCGAAAAGCCCTGGCATGGTGGTCCACCAGCAAGTAGGTCGACCTTCCCCTTTAATTGATCTAACCATTCTCCATGATGCATCGTTAAGTCATCAATGGTAATGGGCTCTTGGGGTAGCCACTTTGGCCAGTTGTATTGGTACGGTGACGCACCATTGAGGAAGTTCGTCCTCAATGTTTCATGAGCAAAAGAATCTTTTTCGATCGCAAACAGACCCTGCCAGCCTGCCTTCATGAGGCCGAGGCTCAAGCCGCCGCAACCTGCGAACGCATCAATAAAGGTAGGTGGTCGCTGTTGGGAAATAGACTGACCTTCACCTAAAAAGGCGGCGAATTGTGAAGCTTTTTGCACGGTCGGTTCCCCCTGTAATGCAAGACCGTGTCTTATTTTAATGATTTTTTTGATAAGTGCCAGGCTTATCTCAGGATTGGCTCTAACCTGCAGAACACTGGGGGATTGGGGCTCTTAGGAAATAGGCTTTTATGTTGGTGTTTATCCGAAACGCAATAACAGCCACATGCCAGCCTCATCAGAGGGGCACATTCCTTACGTCAGGCTAAGGGGCTGTGCCCCTCACGCGGTCAACCCTGCGGCCACCCACCTTCGCTTCTCTGCAGGTGGGTCCCTGTGCCTCAGGTTGCCCTTGTTACCCCCATCCTCGCCGGACAGGCAGAAGGGGCGGTACTCGCCCCTTCATGCTGTTATTTGGTCAGCTCAATTGGCAGTCCAGTCACACGTCGCGTACGTTTAGAAACTGCGGATACCAGCATCTCTTTGGTGCCGACCAACACGACAGTTTCGCGCGCCCTGGTGATAGCTGTGTACAACCACTCGCGTGTCAGGAGACGTGTCCGCTCAAGCGGGATGATTACCTTCTTGGCTGCCGAGCCTTGAGCCTTATGACAGGTAATCGCATACGCCAGATCAATATCACCGAGAGCGTCCTCACTTGCAAATTTAACGTCGCTTTCTCCGTCCCACATGATAGCCACGTTACCCATGGGGTCGATGCCGTCGACGATACCCAGAAGACCATTAAACAGGCCGTCTGCATAACGGTTCCGCGTACATACTACAGGGTCGCCAGCAGTGACCGAGGCGAGGGGCCCTAGACGCACAGTCTCGTCACCACGCCACTTGGTCATCTCAGCGTTGAATGTGTTCACGGTCTCTCTTAGGGCGGCACAGACCAGAAGATCGTTTTTGGCATTAGTGCCGCCCAGATCGCCGTGGAGGCGCCTCAGGGCGCCCCTGACATCTTCCTGAGGGCATTCCAGCAAGAAGGCACCTGATGCGTCTCCTTGGTACTCAGGAAGTTCAGGGACAGCGCCTTCACGTACTGCTGCGGCAACGTATGGAATGGGGCTGTCTTCAGCCTGCCTCAGCACCTTAGTTAGATTGGCTACGTTGTCGCCCTTATCAATCAGGTCGTGGAACACACGGCCAAGGCCCACGGGCGGCAATTGTCCATGGTCACCAACGAACAGGAAGTGGGCGCCGTCGGGAATATGGGTAAGCAACTGATAGAGTGAGGCTGTGTCACACATCGATGCTTCGTCCAGAACGACAAGGGTCTTGGTGTCAATTTTGGGATAGTCAATTGGAACACTTTCCCCCGCGTCTTCCTTGGATTTCCTCATCTCGAGGAAGCGAACCAGTCGTGCCATCGTGTATGCCAAGCGTGGGGCTTCAGATGTTGATGTTGCGCGAGACAACGTCAGTGCAGCCTTGCCAGCAACACAGGCCATCACGACCTCGCCGCCGAACAATTCGAAGACTGAGATTAGCACCTTCATAACGGTTGTTTTACCGACACCAGCACCGCCCTGAAGAACACCTAAGGGACGGCGCAGAAGATCAGCTACAGCGTCGCGCTGCTCGTCAGTCAGCGTTAACCCTGTCTCTTGCTCAATAGAGCCAATCGAGTGCATCAGATCGTCAGGATAATTCCGGCTCACGGACTGCCTCGCGATATCCGCAAGCCGCTTGGCAACTTGGCCTTCAAGCCATGCTGCACCAGGCGCTCGAAGTAAGTCGCCATCACGAACAACAGCACGGACCTTGAGGCCTTCTTCAATAGCCTTATCAGTGTTCACGTTGGACGGTATCGCCTGCTTGAATTCAACCTCAGATGCTGCCGTATGACCTTCGGCTAGAAGCTTTCTCCATGCCGCATCACATGCACCAGCCAGACGCTCAGGATGGGCCTTCGGATTGTCAACATCACCGCGACCAAATAGCAACCGTTGCCCCAGGTGGTCGGCAGCTTTCCAGCCAAGTATTGACGCCGCCAAATAGGGCTTCGCGAACAGGCTTTGCTCGGCCTGGACGTTGCCGATTAACCGCCATAACTGCCGCGAGGCTTTAAGGTCGGTTACCCCGTTCTGCTCAAGCAACCGGAAGAATTTCCATTCAGCAACAGCGGTTGCTTCCTTGGCCTTATTGGAGATGAACTGGGCCTGGACGACACCCGCAATCTTGTGGCCCAGGCTGGTGCGCTTTGGTTCGATCACGGCGCCAATTTTGGCTACAGCCTCGGGATCGGAAAGCTGATTTACAAGGTCGTCACCAAAGGCCTTGATCAGACGACTGGCACGGGTTGGGCCGATGAATTTGGTCTGCTCCAACCAAGGGCCGATCAGCTTGCCACTAGCCTGAGTCCTTGAGACATAGTCCGCCTCGATTTGAATATGCTTGCGGCCCCATTGATCACGAAACTCGCCACTTTCACCAGTGACATCATAAACCTCTCCGACCACGGGCCAGATAGGCTCTTTGAAGCGCACGCGCATCTTATCTCCGGCAGCGTTTTTGCCGGAGAAGATTGACCCGTTATTGAATTGGGCGATGATGCTGGTAACCGCGATTTCCATGTCAGATTCTCAGCATCACGCCATTGTGAATCATTTCGATCTGTGCCTTCAGGCTGGAGTTTTCCAGGCGCAGGCGTTCAAGCTCATCATTAGCGGCTCGCAACTCGTCAAGAACGGCGCTGTATTGAGCCTTGGCTTCGGTTGCAGCCTGTGCGTCTTCCTTAGCTTGTGATGCGGTAGTAATGATCCGTGCACGGACGACTTTGTCGGCCGCAGCCAGCTCACCACGAGCACCAATAAGAAGGAGATTTTGGTGATGAGCAAGGGCGTTGACTGCCAGCTTAATTGCGTCCTTGCGATGAAAATGCTGCGTGTCTGATGTGGGCAAACCCAACGCCTCACAAAGCTTCTTCACATTGACTTTACCGTCATTGGTAGCAGGAAGCTGGTCTCCACTTTTGACGAATCTATCAAGGCGCGTAAGGATATCTTCTTCGACATTACGATGGGTCATTTTCACGCGTCCTTTTCATCCATGCAATGAACGGCCGGCACAGGTTGGGGCCAGCCACTAGCTCCTGTCCTGACTTGGCGAAACGGTCAACAATAGCTTCTTTGTCTTCGTCAACTTCAAACCCATCCATACGCTCCAGAAGGACGAGTACGAGGGTTGCTGTGCTGACGAAATCAATGTTGCTTGAGCTGCTTGGGGTACGGAGTTTTTTCTTCCCTTCAGGAGCAGCAAGGGCAGGGCTTTTACTTGCATTTTCCAAGGCTAATTCAAGGCGCCTCTTGTCTGCTTTTGTGTTCGATAAGTCGAGTTCCATGACCTTCATCTTTGCCCTCAAGGTTGCAGCCTGACGATCACGATCTGAGAGGATCATTGAAGACCCACGTTGTTTAACTAGGTGGCTCTCAAGCTCTTTCCGATACTCGGCATTACGGCGCAGCGTTACGCCCGTGGTCTCGATCTGATTAGAAACATAATTGGACAGCGCCGTGATGTTGCTGACCATCAGGCCGGTCTTCACAATAGACTGCAAAACGACCTTGATTTCAGCGAGGCGCTTTTTAGTCTTATCGGCGTGGTAGGCCACCGCATTTTTAGATCCCTTGGGTGCACCCATGACTACCCTCCACCTTCCTTTGCGGGGATGGTAAGGACATTTTGCGCCTCAATTAAGGGCCTATCTAGAGCATCAGAAACCTGTGAAATTGACAGGCCCTCGGCCTTCATTCGGGATGTCACTGCGTGAGCCACAAGTTTCAACTCAGCATCAGGGTCTGGATTATCAAAAAAGTCTGGAATGGCGTCACTATTGGCTGACATAACAGATCGCATTAAGCGCCCAGCTTTCATGCGAAGTTCGTCTGTTCTGAGAGATGGGAATTCACGAGCCTCAACGATGCGTTCAAGGACAAATTCACGAAGGGTGCTTTCCTTAACAACGCGCTTTAAATGCTTCCGTACAATCTCAGGTTCATAGGTGTGCAGGTACTTTGCGTCTTCGCCACGCTCAAGAGCTTTATTGAGAATTTCTTCCGATGCTGTCCAGCCATAATACTCTGTCAGGTCAGCCTGGATCCGGTCGTAAATTTCATCAAGCTCATCCTGCCGATTGAGGTCACTTTTAGCCTTGTGATACAGGGCTGTATTGTCCATGGCCTGTGCATAGACAGCCTTCCTCTTAGCTGCAATATGAGGCAGGTTTTCAATGGACTTACAGGCGTATGGGCAGATTCCACAACGGCGCGCTTCCCGGGCTTCGACAACTACCTCTTCAGGACACTCTCCGCCCACCGGGCAGACATGGGTGTTGTCCCATTTGATTTCGTTAGCCCTTGAGGCCCGAAGTAGGTCGAGGCCGGATTCAACATCGTCACCGTCTCTATGAGATGTTGATAAGGAGATCATGTTGTAGCGTGAAATGGTTTCGTCACGATCCGATTTGAAGGACTTCTGAAGGGCTGAATTCACATCTTTAGCTTTGACAAAAGCCGGGCCGGAAGTGACCTGTGCACCAACGTCATCATTAGCGGCCATGATGGCATTGTCTGCGTGCTCCAGCTTTTTAGAAAGCTCGTTAAATTCCGTATAATTATAGTGGGATGTAACTACTTTATCCGTATGGCCAACTTGGTCCGCAATGATATCAAGGCTAATCAAACTACTCCGCCTTGATATGTAGGTTGAGCGGCAGGCGTGAGGGGTATGGAATACCTTTTCTTTAAGCCAGCACTTTCCCCCACCATTATTTGTGTTGGAGACCTTCACGGTCGCTGGTTTTTCGTATTTACATAGCAGAGGGAGTTTCAAATCTGAATGAAGAGCATATCTCTGAAATGGGAACACAACATGTTTCCACAGCTTGTCATATTTTTTGTCGTCGATTGTCTGGGATTTGGTATTTGTGATATCCCGGAATAGCGGTTCGATATCAGGAAAGCGGCTATTTGCTCGTCCCTCATAGGGCTCTTCGTGCCACGGAACACCGAGGGATTCCTGGTATGACTGTTCGCGCAGCAGGAGCTGTCTGGTACGAGGGAATATGTTGGTTTCCCATTCCTCGTGTGTCTTGTCAGTATTAACAAAAAGGGTAAACACTTCCTGGCCTGGGTATGCATCCTCATTGCATTGATCCCATGTTCTCCGATCGAGCCATTGCGCGGACTGCATGCGCATGCCGGTTTCAAATGACAGCATGAACATTCTCAGTCCAGTCAAGCAAACGCCGCTCTTTGCCCCGAGGCTTTGCAGGAGAGCTACAGGCACACGAATCACATCATACTTGGTGCCGAGAAAGTCATAGCTGGGCACGAAGCCATAGTCCTCACACAGAGCCTCATCGTATGGATTTAGGCCTTTGAGACTTACTCCCTCAGACTGTAAATGCATTCCGAATTCCTCAACGGCGTAAAGCCATTTAATGAGGTGAGGAATGACCCGTGCACCGAAAGGTTTTTTGTTAGTTTTGCTTCGCTTCTTACCTTGTGGAATATCGAATTTCTTTGCGATAGGCACCCTGAATTTAGGACCCACGATATCTTTATGTTTTTTGCCTGAGTAATTTGCATCAAGCCAGAGAAAGAAATCGTGAGCAGCTCCTATCCAGACGCGCTGTCCATCCGATGAACTTGAGCGTGTTGCACAAAAATTCAGGAATGTTGGGAAGGGCATTGGTTGATCTATTTGGTCGATAAATGGGTATCTGGTGAAGTCTTTGGGGACCGAAATTTTACCCTTATCAAGGCGGGCCTCTGCTCTGTATTGAGGCAGGCAAACGCTAATGTAATCTGCAAGGACGCGCAGGCTTTTAATGATTGAATCCACCGCCTCGTAACCTTGAACATTCTGGCGGTAATTTAGATATCCATCAAAGAGGGCATTCCACTTTTTTGCCTCATCCTCGGTAAATTCAAAGCCAGTTCCCTGAAGCTCAGGTGGCAATCGAAAATAACCTACAAGCGGGGCGCTTGAATGAAGATAAGAAGCATCTTTTCCATATCGGGTCGCTATGGTTTTTTGAATGGATTTTGCGGTAGCCTCTTCCACATGCTCGTCCCATTCTTTCTTTGAAAATTGTAGACGCCCAGGCTCCTTCTCCAGGAGCAACGGCACCACTACAGTACTAAGTGATGGCGGCGGCGCTTTCAGCCCCTTTGTGCTGTTGAGCTTAATAAGGATAGGGGTGAGCAATGCCACGTCTTCAATAGAGATATCTTCAAACTTGTGCCAGTCAGTGGAGAAAATCCAGAACATGGAGTGGTTATTGACTCGAAATTGCACTTGCAAACCATAGCTGTCCTCATCTGCCGGACTTGCTTTGTAACCTGCCATAAAACTAATAATTTCTGTCCCTAACGACATTCGATCGGAACTATTTATTGATGTTTTAAAATTGAAACTAAGAGGGAGAATAATGGCGTTTCCACGCCATAGAGCGAAGACGACTAAGCGTGCTGAATTGATGTAACAGGTGCGTGTTTCGGATGCGTGACCAAGATCACCCCACCCGAGCACATTCGCAAGGCGATTAGTGATCGTAGGAGTGCCGCTGGTAATGTCTATGATTTCATTAACAAACTGGCCGTCGTGCTGCACATCATCAAAGGTTGAGTAAAATCGTTTCCAGGAACGAAGATATTGTTTGCTGTTGCGCTTACTGCACCCCTCATACCGCTTCTTCATTCTAGCGTCCACAACGAGCCCAGCATCCATTATTGCTGTAGCAGGATCATCAGTTTTAACGATCACTTTGTCGGCATCATTGATCATAGTTTGCCCCTGATTTTCTTTGCCTCAAATTCAAGCCGCTCCGCGATCAATGCAGGTAACGAAACAAGGTCATCACCGGCCGATACAACAGCTCTATCAGCGAACAGCAATTTGCTTTGAAGTATGGTTTTGTCTTTCTTGGCGTATTGTGATGTTGTTTCGATATGTGTATGCCCCATGAGCTGGCGCACTTCATCAAGTTGAAGGCCGTAACCGCCGGGGACAGGGAGGTAGTTGAGCATAAATACGCCGTAAAAGTGCCGCAGCGAATGCTTGCCATAACGTTTGCCATCACGTCTTCTTGATACGCCAATTTTGTCGCAAGCCCGGTTAAATGCTCGGACCTGAGATTGGTCGGACATCTCATAATATGGTCGGCCATTTTGTCCCTTGCGAATATCCTGGAAAACGAAATCGTGGTTGACTCCAGGTGTGTATTCAAACCGCATATAGTTTTCTAATGCTTCAAAAAACAGGTCGCGCAAGGGCTGCATCAAATACGTTGCAGTTACATCTCTCCCCTTAAACCTCAATCGTTCCGTTTTATCCAGTTGGCCAGAAAACCGCAGGCCTTCGGGGTCATTGATCCAGACTTTACGGAGCGCAATATCAATGTCACTCCAGAGCACCTGAGCAGCCTCGCTCGTACGCAATCCAGCAGAAGCCATGAGTATCCATATGGCACGATCACGCCAGCTCGTCGCCGCATCAAAAAGCGTAGACAAAAACTCCATTGGGAAGTCTTTATCAGGGTCTTTCTTTTTATTGCCCTTACCTTTTGGCTTATAGGCAAGCCCCCTGGGTCGTTTGATGCCTTCTGGGTTTAGGCGCACCACACCTGCCAGCATTGAATGCTGCAACATTGAGTGTTTTTGCGTTGGTGTCATTTCAACAGCGCCTTGCAGGGCTTCGAACATTTCATTAGGTGCATCAGCATTTTCAAGCTTGTGGCCGTGAAAATCAGCAGCCTCAAGCTTGAGCCGATGCGTACGTTCTGCAAGGCGCAGGAAGTCGTTGATGGCAGCAATTGTATTGCTCAGTGACGCTGGGGAGAGCGCGGTAATATTTAAAGCCTTGATGATAGGGCCTGCATACTGAACGTATTCATCATCTTCACCAGCCTCATACCTTGCTCGGTAGTTGTCAGTTTTCACCCTAATGGGGATGTACCTCTCAACTGCCGTATTGATATCCGCAAGAGTTGCGGCAGTGCCAAAGACATCAGCTTCGGTTAGGTAATCGACAAAGTTGGCCACGACGTCGCTGTAACGCGTCAACGTCTGATGTGCTGCATCCTGTTCGATAAGCTGTGCGACGAAAAGGTCAAATGCCTCGACTCTTTTGCCAGCATTGTTGATTAGGCTGATGACGGGTACGCCGTTCAATGTGGTTTTGAATCTCGTGTAATGACGCACCGTATTCTCCAGTACATTGTTGATTTCTGAAGAAATGGTTATATAAATAACAGTCCAAATCAATATATAAATTTTATGAAAAAGTATTTTGTAAGAACAGTTATTCTTTTTACGAATATCTTTGCGATTTTCGTAAATACTTCTGTACAGGGCAGAGCGCGTGCACGAGCGCTTCAACTCATTTTTGCTGAAAAGTGGGCTGAGATTCGTGCTGGAGGGAATATTTATCTAGTCATAGACAGCGTCAGTTTCGGGAATCTGACGCTGACGTATGAAGACCTGACACATGAATATGTAAATGTGTTCTATTGCGGAAGGTATACGATTAGAAAATTATTCTGCAGGTACAATCAGTTGTCCTGATTATTGGGTCAAATTAATATGTACCAACTCGGAGTTCAAATAAGAACTCGTGACCCCCTGATTACAAATCAGGTGCTCTACCAACTGAGCTAAGCCGGCACATGTTTCAAGACCCGGTTCATATACCCTTGCCCTGGCTTGACTGCAAGTGCGAGCTTTACGCAAAAGGGATCATACGAGCTATACTCTGCGCGTTTTGAAACAGTTCAGGTGACGTAATGACCCAGGCCTCCCCCTTTTACGACATTCAAGCGTGCGTGTTTGACGCTTACGGCACCTTGCTCGACGTCAATTCGGCGGCTGAGCGTTGCCACGGTGAACTCGGCGACAAAGCCGCGCCATTGGCGGAGCTGTGGCGCGCCAAGCAACTGCAATACACATGGCTGTCCAGCCTCATGGGTCGGCACCGCGACTTTTACGAAATCACCGGCTTAGCGCTCGATTTCGCCATGGCGACGCTGGATCTGCGCTCCAAGGTGCTGCGCAAAAAGCTTATGGCGCTCTATGAAATCTTGGACGCCTACGCCGAGGTACCCGACATGCTCGAGAGCCTTAAAAAGGTGGGGATGAAAACCGCGATTCTGTCCAACGGCTCACCCAAAATGCTCGCCACGGCGGTCAAGGCGGCGAGTCTAGACAACAGCCTCAATGAGGTGATCTCGATTGAAGACGCAGGCATCTACAAGCCATCCCCCAGCGTCTACCAATTGGCGGTCGATCAACTCGGCGTGGCCCGCGAACACATCTGTTTCGTATCAAGCAACGGCTGGGACGCCACCGGCGCGGCGGCGTTCGGCTTTCAAGTCGCGTGGGTCAACCGGGCGGGCCAGCAGCCAGAAATGCTAGGCTTTCCGCCGAAAGCGGAACTCAAAGATCTGACGGTGTTGGCTGCCTTAATACTGCCGAAACCCTAAGCCTCAAATGCGCCGCCCCCAGCCGTCATTCCCGCGTAGGCGGGAATCCAGACGATGGGTGAGCAGGCTCCCGCCTGAGCGGGAGCGACGGGGGGGGGGGGGGGGGGGGGGGGGAGAGGCAATCCAAGGGCGGCGCGTGGCGCCTAGCTGTTCGATTGCTGGAACTGATACAGCGCGATGGCGGCGGCGTTGGACAGGTTGAGGCTTTCCACCGCATCCGTCATGGGGATTTTCACCAGCAAATCGCAGGTTTCGCGGGTCAAGCGGCGCAAGCCCGCGCCTTCCGCGCCCATCACGATGGCGTTGCGCCCTTGCAGGGTCTTGGCGGAAAGATAGTCCTCAGAGTGACCGTCAAAACCGACGCACCAAAACTCACCAGTCTTGAGCTGGTCGAGGGTGCGCGCCAAGTTGGTGACCTTGATGTAGGGCAGGCGTTCCACCGCGCCCGACGCGGCCTTGGCCAGCGCGCCGGTGATGTCGGGGGCGTGCTTGTCTTGCACCACCACCGCCAACGCGCCAAATGCCGCTGCGGTGCGCATCACTGCGCCGATGTTGCGCGGATCGCTGGCTTGATCCAACACCACGATGCACGCGCTGGGCAAGCCCTTGGCGTCTTCGATGATGTCGTCGATTTGCGGGTGGGGCAGGGCCTTGGTTTCGATGCAGATGCCCTGGTGGACGGCGTCGCGGGGCAACAGGTCGTTGACCTCGCGCCGATCACGCCATTCGATCTGCGGGCGCGGGGTTTGACAGGCCTCGAACGCAGAGTTGGCGGCGTCGCACACCGGGATCTCCAATTCGTCGGCGCTTTGCGTCGCCATCACGATGCGTCGGATGTCGCGTTCCGGATTCGCAATCGCGGCGAGGCACGCGTGCGCGCCGTAGAGCCACAGCTCGCCGCTTTTGTTGGTGCGTTTAAGGGTCTCGCGGCCATCATCGGAGGAGGCGAGATCGTGGGTGGGTCGCCCTGGGCGACCATGTTTTTTGCGCTTAGCCATGGCAGCTTGTATCATTTAGACGCCACGCTTGTCAGCGCTCTTTTATGCGCTTATCGGCGCGGTGAAAAAAAACTTTGTGCAGTCGGTGCATTAGGTGGTTGACACAGCGTTGTATTTCTTCATATTGCGCACCGTCCGGACCGTCGGTAATCCGGCGTGCATCCTAAGGATATGGAGGGGTGCCCGAGTGGCTAAAGGGGGCGGACTGTAAATCCGCTGACGTATGTCTACGTTGGTTCGAATCCAACCCCCTCCACCATCCTCATGCACGCAAGATGCCGAACACTGGCCGGAACCCCTTCGGGGGGGTTGGAAACCGCTTGCGGGTGTAGCTCAATGGTAGAGCAGAAGCCTTCCAAGCTTACGACGAGGGTTCGATTCCCTTCACCCGCTCCAACCCGCAGTTGAAGGGCAGGCTAAGTGTAGGTCGGGCATATTTGTTTGATCTATTATGATTTTGATACCGTAAGGTTTTGAGGAAGTCGGAAATGGCTAAAGAAAAGTTTGAACGTACTAAACCGCATTGCAACATCGGTACTGTTGGTCACGTTGATCACGGTAAAACGACGTTGACGGCTGCGATCACCAAGGTTCTTGCTGAAACGGGCGGCGCCACGTTCTCTGGCTACGCCGATATCGACAAAGCCCCTGAAGAGCGCGAGCGTGGCATCACCATCTCGACGGCTCACGTTGAATACGAAACCGAAAATCGTCACTACGCCCACGTCGATTGCCCGGGTCACGCTGATTATGTGAAAAACATGATCACCGGTGCTGCGCAAATGGACGGCGGCATCTTGGTGGTTTCGGCTGCTGATGGCCCCATGCCGCAGACCCGCGAGCACATCTTGCTCGCTCGTCAGGTTGGCGTTCCGGCGTTGGTCGTTTACATGAACAAAGTTGACCAGGTTGACGATGAAGAGCTCTTGGAGCTGGTGGAAATGGAAATCCGCGAGCTGCTGTCCTCTTACGACTTCCCGGGCGACGATATTCCCATCGTCAAGGGTTCCGCTCTGGCGGCGCTTGAAGGTAAAGACGACGAAATCGGCAAGAATTCCATTCTTGAGCTGATGAAAGCTGTCGATGACTACATCCCGCAGCCGGATCGTCCCAAAGATCAGCCGTTCTTGATGCCGATCGAAGACGTGTTCTCGATTTCCGGTCGTGGCACGGTTGTCACCGGTCGTATCGAAAGCGGCGTTGTCAAAGTCGGCGAAGAAATCGAAATCGTCGGCCTCAAAGACACCGTGAAAACGACTTGCACGGGCGTTGAAATGTTCCGCAAGTTGCTGGATTCCGGCGAAGCTGGCGACAACGTTGGCGTTCTGCTGCGCGGTACGGCTCGTGAAGACGTCGAGCGCGGTCAGGTTTTGGCCAAGCCCGGTTCGATCACGCCGCACACCAAGTTCACGGCGGAAGCTTACATTCTGACCAAGGAAGAGGGTGGCCGTCACACGCCGTTCTTTACCAAATACCGTCCGCAGTTCTATTTCCGCACCACCGACGTAACGGGCATGTGCACGTTGCCGGAAGGCACGGAAATGGTTATGCCGGGCGACAACATCTCGATGGAAGTCGAGCTGATCGCACCGATCGCCATGGACGAAGGTCTTCGCTTCGCTATCCGTGAAGGCGGCCGCACCGTTGGTGCTGGCGTCGTCTCCAAGGTGATTGCTTAAACGCACTGGACATCCGGGCGGGAAGAGGGTAAACCCCGTCTTCCCGCCGCACCGGATTGCGGCAGGATGGGCTAGCTCGTCCTGTCCTTTCCTTTTCGGGTCGTGACCCAAAAAGGTGAGGTTTTGTAGGGGTATAGCTCAGTTGGTAGAGCGGCGGTCTCCAAAACCGCAGGTCGCGGGTTCGAACCCTGCTGCCCCTGCCATCCTCCTCGGATGGCGCAAAAAGAGAAGAAAGATAGGAATTATGGCGAAAACCACGCCCGCCAAGTTTGTTCAGGAAGTTCGCCAGGAAACCTCGAAGGTGACCTGGCCGACCCGTCGTGAGACGGTCGTTTCCACCGCTACGGTGTTTGTCATGGCGATTGTGGCGGCGTTGTTCTTCTTTCTGGTCGACCAGTTATTGTCGTCCGGCGTTCGCTTTCTTCTGGGCATGGGGGCTTAAACGATGGCCGCACGTTGGTACGTTTTGCACGTCTATTCGGGCTTTGAGAAAAAAGTCTCTTCATCGATCATCGAGCAGGCCAAGCAAGCCGGGATGGATGATAAGATTCTTCAGGTTCTGGTGCCCAGCGAAGAAGTGGTTGAAGTTCGCCGCGGCACGAAAGTGTCGTCTGAGCGTAAATTCTTCCCCGGTTATGTATTGATCGAGATGGAATTGACCGACGAAGCGTGGCACTTAGTGCAGAACACGCCGAAAGTCAGCGGTTTCCTCGGCTCTAAAGAACGCCCGACGCCGATTTCCGAAGCTGAAGCGTTGCGCATCATGAATCAGGTTCAAGAAGGCGTGGATCGTCCCAAGCCGTCCGTGGTTTACGAAATCGGCGACAGCGTTCGTGTTGTGGACGGTCCGTTCACCTCTTTCAACGGTCAGGTCGAAGACGTCGACGAAGAGCGCGCCCGCGTCAAGGTTGCGGTCAGCATCTTCGGTCGCTCCACACCTGTGGAACTGGAATACGCACAGGTCGAAAAGGCCTAAGCAATTGGAATTTTCGGACCGCCGAGCCATTCAGTGGAGGCGGTCTCAAATCATCGTGTGGGAGGTCAGCCATGACCGCACCACACACTCAGACTACAAAATGAAACTGAGGTACTGAAATGGCTAAAAAAGTCAAAGCACTCGTTAAGTTGCAGGTGCCGGCGGGGCAAGCTAACCCGTCGCCGCCGATCGGCCCGGCCCTTGGCCAAGCTGGTTTGAACATCATGGAATTCTGCAAAGCGTTCAACGCGCAGACCCAGCAGTTGGAACAGGGCATGCCGATTCCCGTGGTGATCACGGCGTATCAGGACGCTTCGTTCGACTTTATCACCAAAACGCCTCCTGCCAGCTTCTTGCTGAAGAAGGCCGCGAAGATCAAATCGGGTGCCAGCACCACCGGCACCCAGATCGTCGGTTCCGTGACCATGGACCAGTGCCGTGAGATCGCTGAAGCCAAGATGGTTGATCTGAACGCAAATGACCTGGACGCAGCCGCGATCATGATCGCCGGCACCGCGCGTTCTATGGGTCTTGAGGTGAAGGGCTAATATCATGACGAAGATTGGTAAGCGCACCACAGCCGCTAAAGCAGCGATCGAAGCCGACAAGCTTTATCCCCTTGCCGAGGCTTTGAAGCTGATCAAAAGCAACGCCACGGCAAAATTCGACGAGACCGTCGAGATCGCCGTCAACCTGGGCGTCGACCCCAAGCACGCTGACCAGATGGTCCGCGGCGTGGTGTCTTTGCCCAACGGCACCGGCAAAACCGTTCGTGTTGCTGTGTTCGCCAAAGGCGACAAAGCTGACGAAGCGAAAGCCGCTGGCGCTGAGCTGGTTGGCGATGCCGACCTGGCGGAATTGATCCAGAAGGGCGAAATGAATTTCGACCGCTGCATCGCAACGCCGGACATGATGATGGTTGTTGGCCGTCTTGGTAAGGTTTTGGGCCCGCGCGGCTTGATGCCGAACCCCAAGCTCGGCACCGTGACCGCTGATGTCGCCCAGGCCGTTAAAGACGCCAAGGGTGGTCAGATTGAATTCCGCGTTGAGAAATTGGGCATTATTCACGCCGGTGTCGGCAAAGCCAGCTTTGACGAAAAAGCTTTGGTTGAGAATGTCACGACCTTCATTAACGCATTGAACAAAGCCAAGCCGTCCGGCGCGAAGGGAACGTACTTCAAGCGCATTTCTCTGAGCTCGACCATGGGCCCCGGCGTTAAAGTGGACATCGCCGATTTCCTCGGCGCGTAAAGCTTCGGCTAATTGATTGCTTGCCCGCCTCTCTTTGAGGGGCGGGTGGGTGAGAAGGTTTGAAAGATGTTCTTTTAAACTTTCGAGCCTGTCCAAGACCGTAGGTGCTTCACAATCTGGTGGAGTTTAAAGGGGAAACCCGCCTGCACAGACGGTGCAGATCCCGTTTTGAGCGACCTTATCGCAATGAACGGCTTGAACTGTTGCACTTGGCAGGTTGTCCGGCTCTTTGATCAACTGATTGATTGAAGAGCTTTCGTGCAACGGCTTATTTCCTTTTTGGGATAGGCCATTGAAACTGGAGACGACTGTGGACCGTACACAAAAAGAAGAACTGGTCTCTTCGCTTCACGAAACCTTCAGCGGCGCCGAAACGGTTGTCGTGACCCATAACTTGGGTTTGTCCGTTAAGGACATGGAATCGCTGCGTACGCAGCTTCGTGAAGCAGGTGCCAACTTCAAAGTGACGAAAAACCGGCTCACGCGTCTCGCTCTCAAAGACACGCAGTTCGAGGGTATCGCTGATCTTTTCTCCGGCCCGACGGGTATCGCTTATAGCGAAGACGTCGTCGCCGCAGCAAAAATTGCGGTCAAATTCGCCAAAGGCAATGACAATTTTGAAGTTGTCGGCGGCGCGATGGGTGAACAGGTTCTGGATCTTGCTGGCGTTCAAGCGCTTGCAACCCTGCCTTCGCTCGACGAACTCCGTGGCAAGCTGGTTGGGCTTCTGCAGGCACCCGCGACCAAGGTCGCTGGCGTTATTCAGGCTCCCGCTGGGCAGTTGGCGCGCGTTTGTAGCGCATACGCCACCTCGCAGGGCTAAGTCGCGTATCTGGTTGACACAATTACAGGCAGTTCAAGCCTAAGGAGAATATAAAATGGCTAACATCGAACAGATCGCAGAAGACCTTTCTGCCCTGACCGTTATGGAAGCAGCCGACCTGGCGAAGCTTCTCGAAGAAAAATGGGGCGTTTCCGCCGCTGCTCCGGTTGCAGTTGCAGCTGGCCCCGCAGCTGCTGGTGAAGCCGCTGAAGAAAAGACCGACTTCGACGTCGTTCTGGCTTCCGTTGGTGACAAGAAAATCAACGTGATTAAAGAAGTCCGCGCCATCACCGGCCTGGGCCTCAAAGAAGCTAAAGAAATGGTTGAAGCAGCTCCGAGCGTTGTCAAAGAAGGCGCCGCGAAGACTGAAGCTGAAGAAATCAAGAAGAAGCTTGAAGACGCCGGCGCAACCGTCGAACTCAAGTAATCTTCTGATTGCTACATCGGGTTATGGCGGCATCTGCTTTGTGGGTGCCGCCATCTCCCACCGCTTGAAACCATCCGCCCGAATGGGCTTGCCGAAGCCGGTATAGCGGATGTGTTCAACGCCTCACTGCGTGATGGACTTGGGATCGGCATCCCACGGGCCTTACGCGGGGGGCGTTTTTGTATTTGGGGCATGGCTGAAGTCAGCGGTTCCGATTTAGAAATATTGAGCTTTTTGGGTCCAATTTAGGGGCCGTCTGAAAAGAACGAGGAAAATTCATGGCTACGTCGTTTACGCATCGCATGCGCGTCCGCAAGGACTACGGGAAAATCCCCGCAGCGGTTGAAATGCCGAACCTGATCGAGGTTCAGAAGACGTCTTACGATCACTTCTTGCAAGAAGGCATTCCGGCTGCTGAGCGCACCCAGACGGGCCTGCAGGAAGTCTTTAAGTCGGTCTTCCCGATTGAGGATTTCTCCGGTCGCGGCACGCTTGAATATGTGGCTTATGAATTCGAAGCGCCGAAATACGACGTCGAAGAATGTCAGCAACGCGGCATCACCTTTGCCGCTCCTTTGAAAGTGACCTTGCGCCTGGTGGTGTGGGACATCGACGAAGAAACCGGCGCCAAGTCGGTGCGCGACATCAAAGAACAAGACGTCTACATGGGTGACATGCCGTTCATGACCCATAACGGCACCTTTGTCGTTAACGGCACCGAACGTGTGATCGTGTCGCAAATGCACCGTTCACCCGGTGTGTTCTTCGATCACGACAAGGGCAAAACTCACAGCTCCGGCAAGTATCTGTTCGCCGCGCGCGTGATCCCGTATCGCGGTTCCTGGCTGGACTTTGAATTCGACGCCAAAGATTTGGCTTACGTGCGTATCGATCGCCGCCGCAAACTGCCGGTGACAACGCTGCTGATGGCGCTCGACAACGATGAGACCGCCGCAAAGCGCGAAGCCGCCAAAGCGAAGAACGAAAAGCTCGACGCCTTGGATGCTGCAGGTATGTCTCATGAAGACGTGCTGAACTATTTCTACGACCAAGTCGTTTATACCCGCACAAAAAAGGGTTGGAAAACGGCCTTTGACGGTCAACGTCTGCGTGGCACCAAGCTGGTCAAAGATCTGGTCAACGCCAAGACCGGCAAGGTTGTCTTGGAAGCTGGCGAAAAAATTACGCCGCGTGCTTTGAAGAAGCTCGAAGAATCGGCTCTCACGGAAATCCTCGTTCCCAGTGAAGACCTGATTGGCTCGTACGCTGCTGAAGTTCTGTTCAACGAAGCGTCCGGCGAAATTTATGTCGAGCCGGGTGATGAGATCACCGAAGAAATCATCGAAGCTCTCGAAGGCTCAGGCGTGACCGAAATCAAGGCTCTTGCCATTGATCACGTCAACGTCGGCCCGTACATCCGCAACACCTTAGCGATCGACAAGAACACCTCGCGTGAAGAAGCGCTGATCGACATCTATCGTGTGATGCGTCCGGGTGAGCCGCCAACCTTGGACACCGCCGAAGCGTTGTTCAATTCGATGTTCTTCGATTCTGAGCGCTACGATCTGTCCAGCGTCGGACGCGTGAAGATGAACTCGCGTCTCGGCTTTGAAACCGAAGACACGCTGCGTGTTCTGCGCCGCGAAGACATCCTCGAAATCGTTCGCGTGTTGGTCGATCTGAAAGACGGTCGCGGCGACATCGACGATATCGATCACCTCGGTAACCGTCGTGTGCGCTCCGTTGGCGAGCTGATGGAAAATCAGTACCGCGTCGGCCTGTTGCGCATGGAACGCGCGATCCGTGAGCGTATGAGCTCGGTCGAAATCGACACGGTCATGCCGCACGATCTGATCAACGCCAAACCGGCCTCGGCGGCGGTTCGTGAATTCTTCGGCTCTTCGCAGCTGTCGCAGTTCATGGATCAAACCAACCCGTTGTCGGAAGTCACCCACAAGCGCCGCCTGTCAGCGCTTGGGCCGGGCGGCTTGACGCGTGAACGCGCGGGCTTTGAAGTCCGTGACGTGCACCCGACCCACTACGGTCGCATTTGTCCGATTGAAACCCCTGAAGGCCCGAACATTGGCCTGATCAACTCGCTCGCCACGTTCGCCGTGGTCAACAAGTACGGCTTCATCGAAAGCCCGTACCGTAAAGTTGATCAAGGCAAGTTGACCGGTGAAGTGGTTTACATGTCGGCCATGGAAGAAGGCCGCTACGTGATCGCCCAGGCGAACGCCAAACTCGATAAGAACTCCAAGTTCGTCGATGATATGGTCAGCTGCCGCAAAGCCGGCGACTTCGTCATGGTCAACCCCGAACACATCGAGTTCATCGACGTGTCGCCGAAACAGCTGGTGTCCGTTGCGACCGCGCTGATCCCGTTCTTGGAAAACGATGACGCCAACCGTGCCTTGATGGGTTCAAACATGATGCGTCAGGCGGTTCCGTTGCTTCAAGCCGAAGCGCCGCTGGTCGGCACCGGCATGGAAGAAACGGTGGCGCGCGATTCTGGCGCTGTGATCATCGCTAAACGTTCCGGTATCGTTGACCAAGTGGACGCAACGCGCATCGTTGTGCGCGCCACGGAAGAGACCTCCACGTCTCAGTCCGGCGTCGACATCTACAACTTGCTGAAGTTCCAACGTTCCAACCAAAACACCTGCTTGCACCAAAAGCCGTTGGTGAAGATGGGCGACCGCGTCGAAGCGGGCGACATCATCGCAGACGGTCCGTCCACGCAGTTGGGCGAATTGGCGCTGGGCAAAAACGTGCTGGTCGCGTTCATGCCGTGGAATGGCTACAACTTCGAAGATTCGATCTTGATTTCTGAGCGCATCGTGCGTGACGACGTGTTCACCTCGATCCACATCGAAGAATTCGAAGTCATGGCGCGCGACACCAAGTTGGGTCAGGAAGAAATCACCCGCGACATTCCCAACGTTGGTGAAGAAGCCCTCAAAAACCTGGATGAAGCAGGCATCGTGTACATCGGCGCCGAAATCAAACCGGGCGATATTCTCGTCGGTAAGGTGACGCCGAAAGGCGAAAGCCCGATGACGCCGGAAGAAAAACTTCTCCGCGCAATCTTCGGCGAAAAAGCCACCGACGTGCGCGATACCTCATTGCGTCTGCCGCCGGGTGTTGCCGGGACGGTCGTTGAGGTGCGCGTGTTCAACCGCCGCGGCGTCGACAAAGACGAACGCGCCTTGGCGATTGAGCGTGACGAAATCGAACGTCTGGCTAAAGATCGCGATGATGAACGCGCGATCTTGGAACGCAGCTTCTCTTCGCGTTTGCAGGACTTGTTGCTGCGCAAGAAAGTCGTTTCCGGCCCCAAGGGCATCAAGGAAGACGCGACCATCACCGAAGAGCTTCTGGCCGAATATACCCCCGGTCAACAAGCTCAGATCGTGGTTGCCAACGACAAGGTGATGAAGGACGTCGAGGCTCTCAAAGGCCAATTCGAAGAATCCATCGCCGCTCTTCAGTCGCGCTTTGAAGACAAGGTCGACAAACTGCAACGTGGTGACGATCTGGCGCCGGGCGTCATGAAGATGGTCAAAGTCTTCGTCGCGGTGAAGCGCAAGCTGCAACCGGGCGATAAGATGGCTGGCCGTCACGGCAACAAAGGTGTGATCTCTCGCATCATGCCGTCCGAAGACATGCCGTACCTCGAAGACGGTCGTCCGGTGGACATCGTGCTCAACCCGTTGGGCGTGCCGTCGCGTATGAACGTCGGGCAGATTCTCGAAACTCACCTGGGCTGGGCGTGCGCCGGTATCGGCATCCAGATCGGTGAGATGGCCGACGCCATCAAGAACAAAGGCGAAGACACCAAGCAGCTGCGTTCTAAGCTGAAGGCTGTCTACACCCCGGCAGAGTTCGAAGAAAAGATCGATCCTCTGGACGATAATCAACTGATGAGCATGGCCGGCAATCTGCGCAAGGGCGTGCCCATCGGCACCCCGGTGTTCGACGGCGCCCATGAAGGCGACGTGTCCGACATGTTGACCGAAGCCGGTCTGCCGACGTCGGGTCAGATGACCTTGATCGACGGTCGTACCGGTGAAGTCTTTGATCGTCCGGTTACGGTTGGTTACATCTACATGCTGAAACTGCATCACTTGGTGGATGACAAGATCCACGCGCGCTCCATCGGGCCGTACTCGCTTGTCACCCAGCAGCCGCTTGGCGGTAAGGCGCAGTTCGGTGGTCAGCGCTTCGGTGAAATGGAAGTGTGGGCCCTAGAAGCATACGGCGCAGCGTACACGTTGCAGGAAATGCTTACCGTTAAGTCGGATGACGTTTCTGGTCGTACCAAAGTGTACGAAGCCATTGTTCGCGGTGATGACAACTTCGAGGCCGGTGTGCCGGAATCCTTCAACGTTCTGGTCAAAGAACTTCAGGCTCTCGGCCTGAACGTCGACTTGAGCTGAACCTGAACCGGATTTGAGGAGTATATAAAATGAACGAACTCACGAAGTTTTTCGGTCAGGTCAGCGGAACCCAGCGTTTCGATACGATCCAGATCAAAATCGCATCGCCGGAACAAATCCGCGCGTGGTCTTACGGCGAAATCAAAAAGCCGGAAACCATCAACTACCGGACCTTTAAGCCGGAACGCGACGGCCTGTTCTGTGCGCGTATTTTCGGCCCGGTAAAAGATTACGAGTGCTTATGCGGCAAATACAAACGCATGAAGTACAAGGGCATCACCTGCGAAAAATGCGGCGTTGAAGTCACCTTGCAAAAAGTGCGTCGCGAACGCATGGGCCACATCGAGCTGGCCTCGCCGGTTGCCCACATCTGGTTCATGAAGTCCTTGCCGTCGCGTATCGGTTTGTTGCTCGACATGACGCTGAAAGATCTCGAACGCGTTTTGTATTTCGAGAACTATGTCGTCGTCGAACCAGGCCTCACGCCGTTGAAGCAGAACGAACTGCTGAGCGAAGAAGCTTATCAGATCGCCGTCGATGAATACGGCGTCGATGCGTTCACTGTCGGCATCGGCGCGGAAGCGCTGCGCGACATGCTGTCGGAAATCGAACTTGAAGACGAACTTGAAGTCCTCAAAGACGATCTCAAGGAAACCACCTCGGAAGCCAAGCGTAAGAAGCTGGTCAAGCGTCTTAAGCTGGTCGAAGCGTTCCTCGCTTCGGGCGCGCGTCCGGAATGGATGATCCTCGAAGTCGTTCCGGTCATCCCGCCTGAGCTGCGCCCGCTGGTGCCGTTGGACGGTGGTCGTTTCGCGACGTCCGATCTCAACGATCTGTATCGCCGCGTGATCAACCGCAACAACCGCCTCAAGCGCCTGATCGAACTGCGTGCGCCGGACATCATCGTGCGCAACGAAAAACGCATGCTGCAAGAATCCGTCGATGCGCTGTTCGACAATGGTCGTCGTGGTCGCGCTATCACCGGCGCGAACAAGCGTCCGCTGAAATCGCTGTCCGATATGCTCAAAGGCAAGCAGGGTCGATTCCGTCAGAACTTGTTGGGCAAACGCGTCGATTACTCCGGCCGTTCGGTCATCGTGGTGGGCCCGGAACTGATGCTGCATCAGTGTGGCCTGCCGAAAAAGATGGCCTTGGAACTGTTCAAGCCGTTCATCTATTCCAAGTTGGAATTGTACGGTTATGCGACCACCATTAAGGCCGCCAAGCGCATGCTTGAAAAAGAACGTCCCGAAGTTTGGGATATCTTGGAAGAGGTCATCCGCGAGCATCCGGTGATGTTGAACCGTGCGCCGACCTTGCACCGTTTGGGCATCCAGGCATTTGAACCGAAGCTGATCGAAGGTAAAGCCATCCAGCTGCACCCGCTGGTCTGCGCCGCGTTCAACGCCGACTTTGACGGTGACCAAATGGCTGTGCACGTTCCGTTGAGCCTTGAAGCTCAGTTGGAAGCGCGCGTGCTGATGATGTCGACCAACAACATCCTATCACCCGCCAACGGCAAGCCGATCATCGTTCCGTCTCAAGATATCATCTTGGGTCTCTACTACATGACCATGATGCGTGAGAACGAAAAGGGCGAAGGCATGATGATCGCCGATATGGGCGAGCTTCAACATGCTTTGGATGAAGGCGTTCTGTCGCTGCACGCCAAGATCACCGCACGCTTCCATGGTGTCGATGAAAACAACGAACCGAAGACCTATCGTGTCGAAACCACGCCGGGTCGCTTGATGATTTCGGAAGTTCTGCCGCGTCACCCGAAGATCCCGTTCGATCTGATCAACACGCTGCTGACGAAAAAAGAAATCACCAACGTCATCGATGCTGTGTATCGTCACGGCGGTCAGAAAGAGACTGTTATCTTTGCCGATCGCATCATGGGCCTTGGCTTTGCCAACGCGTGCCGCGCCGGCATCTCGTTCGGTAAAGACGATTTGATTATCCCCGACGCCAAAGAAAAGCTGGTCGGCGATACCGAGTCCAAAGCCAAGGAATATGAACAGCAGTACCAAGACGGTCTCATCACCCAGGGCGAAAAATACAACAAAGTTGTTGATGCCTGGGCGCACTGTACCGATCAAGTGTCCGACGAAATGATGAAGGTGATTTCGGCTGATCGGCCGGGCGAGCCCGTCAACTCGGTTTACATGATGGCACACTCCGGCGCGCGTGGTTCCGTTGCGCAGATGAAACAGCTGGCCGGTATGCGTGGCCTGATGGCCAAGCCGTCTGGTGAGATTATCGAAACGCCGATCATCTCGAACTTTAAAGAAGGCCTGACCGTGTTGGAGTACTTTAACTCCACCCACGGTGCGCGTAAGGGCTTGGCCGATACCGCGTTGAAGACCGCGAACTCGGGTTACCTGACCCGCCGCTTGGTCGACGTTGCGCAAGATTGCATCGTCTACGAAGAAGATTGCGGCACCGACATCGTGATCACCGTGAGCTCGGTGGTTCAAGGTGGCGAAGTCGTGGTCGATATCGGCGAACAGGTACTGGGCCGCACCTTGGGCGAAGACGCCATCCACCCGATTTCCGGCGAAGTGCTGGTCAAAAAGGGCGTGTTGGTTTCCGAACCCGAAGCCGCGATCCTCACCGAAGCCGAGATCGAAAACCTCAAGGTGCGCTCTCCGCTGACCTGCGAAAGCAAAGTCGGTATCTGCGCCACCTGTTACGGTCGCGATCTGGCTCGCGGCACGCGCGTCAACTTGGGCGAAGCGGTTGGCGTTATGGCTGCTCAGTCCATTGGCGAGCCGGGCACCCAGCTGACCATGCGTACCTTCCACATCGGCGGCGCGGCGCAGAAGGGCTCTGAGCAGTCCTTCATCGAAGCGGGTTTCGACGGCAAGGTTAAACTGATCAGCTGCCAGACGGTGAAAAACTCCGAAGGCGTTCAGGTGGTCATGAGCCGCAACGCCGAATTGCTGATGATCGACGATCAGGACCGCGAACGGATGCGCCAGCGTATTCCTTATGGCGCCAAGCTGTTGGTCAAAGACAAAGCCAAAGTGGAACGCACCGCGAAGTTGGCTGAATGGGATCCGTACACGCTGCCGATCATCACCGAAAAAGACGGTGCGGTCAGCTACATGGACCTTCTTGAAGGCGTGTCGTTGAGCGAGCAAATGGATGAAGTCACCGGTTTGACGTCCAAAGTGGTCGTGGATTGGAAAGCCCAGCCTAAGGGCAGCGATCTTAAGCCGCGCATCACGTTGCGTGACAAAGACGGCGAAGTCATCATGCTCGAAGACGACATGGAAGCGCGTTATTTCCTGCCCGTCGATGCGGTTTTGTCGGTTGAAAACGGCAAGCAAGTCCACGCGGGCGACACTTTGGCGCGTATCCCGCGTGAAAGCGCCAAGACCCGTGATATCACCGGTGGTCTGCCGCGCGTTGCGGAATTGTTCGAAGCCCGTAAGCCGAAAGACTACGCCATCATCTCTGAAATAGATGGCCGCGTTGAATTCGGTAAGGACTACAAGAACAAGCGCCGTGTCATCGTGATTCCGACCGATGCGGATGCAGAGCCTCGTGAATACATGATTCCAAAGGGCAAGCACTTGGCCGTTCAGGAAGGCGACTATGTGCAAAAGGGCGATCCACTCATGGATGGCAACCCGGTTCCGCACGATATTTTGGCGGTTATGGGTGTCGAAGCGTTGGCTGAATACCTGGTCAACGAAATCCAAGAGGTCTACCGTTTGCAAGGTGTGAAGATTAACGACAAGCACATTGAGGTGATTTCTCGCCAGATGCTGCAGAAAGTCGAGATCACCGCGCCGGGTGACACCACCTATCTGGTGGGAGAGTTGGCCGACAAGAGCGAGTTCGAAAAGGTTAACGCCAAGGTTATCGAAGCTGGTGAAAAGCCCGCTATTGCCGACCCGGTCCTTCAGGGCATCACCAAGGCGTCCTTGCAGACCCAGTCGTTCATTTCGGCTGCGTCGTTCCAGGAAACCACCCGCGTGCTCACCGAGGCTTCCGTTTCGGGCAAGATCGACAACCTCATCGGTCTCAAAGAGAACGTTATCGTGGGCCGCTTGATCCCAGCGGGTACCGGTTCGGTGATGAACAACTTCCGTACCATCGCCGCCGACCGCGACGAGGAGCTGATGGCTAATGCCGGTCCGGACGAATTGGAAGAGCAGGGGCTGCCTTCGGTCAGCTCCATGCCGACCCCGATTCCGGAAGTGCCGCCTGCGGTCGAAGAGACTCCAGAAAGCGAATAACCACACCGGCCCGCGTAACCGCGGGCGGTGAGGGGATTCTCTCAGATTCGGGCGGCGTTTGAGACAGGTTCTCAAACGCCGCCCGTTTTTTTGCCTCACGTCGGCTCGCAGGGGCTTATTTGGGTTCGTTTGTTACAAAAATATCAAAATATAGGTAAGTAACGAAACTTGCATGTACGGCAGCATTCTTTGCTTGACGGGATGGGGGGGCGTGCATAGTATGCGCTCTCTTCAGGGGTCTGGTGGTGCACCCGAAAGTCGCGAGACTGGGCGGTTCAGACGCAGACTTCTTGAAGTTAGCGCGTTGCAAATTTGAAGCCCTTTAGGGCATAAATTGACCTCCATGAGGCAGGACTTCCACCCTGTTCTGGCCTCGTCGGTCTTTTGTCGCACCGGAAAGCCACCTTGTCATTCGGACATACGGCTAGGTTTCCCGGTGCATATGTAATGGAAAGAACGGTATGCCGACGATTAACCAGTTGATCCGTAAGCCTCGCAAGGCTCCGCGTGAGACCAGCAACGTTCCTGCGCTGAAGGCTTGTCCTCAAAAGCGCGGCGTTTGCACCCGCGTGTACACCACCACACCGAAAAAGCCGAACTCGGCTCTTCGTAAGGTTGCTCGCGTGCGCCTGACGAACGGTTTCGAAGTCACCAGCTACATTCCGGGTGAAGGTCATAACCTTCAAGAGCACTCTGTCGTGATGATTCGCGGCGGTCGTGTGAAGGATCTTCCCGGTGTGCGCTATCACATCATTCGTGGCACGTTGGATACGCAAGGCGTTTCCGATCGTCGTCAGCGTCGTTCCAAATACGGCGCTAAGCGTCCTAAGTAAGGTAGAGGTAGTCGAGACATGTCCCGTCGCCACGCAGCTGAAAAGCGCGATATTCTGCCTGATGCCAAATATGGCGATCAGGTTGTCACCAAATTCATGAACAGCCTGATGCTTGACGGCAAAAAGTCCGCCGCTGAGCATATTGTCTATGGCGCTTTCGATTTGATGGAAAGCAAGGCCAAAAGCGATCCGTTGGTCATGTTCCATGAAGCCATCGACAACGTTAAGCCGTCTGTCGAAGTTCGTTCCCGCCGTGTTGGTGGTGCGACCTATCAGGTTCCGGTTGAAGTCCGTGCATCCCGCCGTCAGGCCTTGGCGATCCGTTGGCTCGTGGAGATGACCCGCAAGCGCTCCGAGAACACCATGGTCGAACGTCTTTCGGGCGAGCTCATGGATGCTTCTCAGAACCGTGGCGCGGCTGTCAAAAAGCGCGAAGATACCCACAAGATGGCAGAGGCTAACAAAGCCTTCTCCCATTACCGCTGGTAAGGATTGTCGACGATGGCACGTAAAGTCTCCCTCGATAAGTACCGTAATATCGGTATCATGGCGCACATTGACGCGGGTAAAACCACGACCACCGAGCGCATTCTGTATTACACCGGTAAATCCTATAAGATCGGCGAAGTCCACGACGGCGCCGCGACCATGGATTGGATGGAGCAGGAACAGGAACGTGGTATCACCATCACGTCCGCTGCGACGACCTGTCACTGGCGTGATCACCAGATCAACATCATCGACACCCCGGGCCACGTTGACTTCACCATTGAAGTCGAGCGTTCTTTGCGTGTTCTCGATGGCGCTGTGACGGTGTTTGACTCCGTTGCCGGCGTTGAGCCGCAATCGGAAACGGTGTGGCGTCAAGCTGACAAGTATGACGTGCCGCGTATGTGTTTCGTCAACAAGATGGATCGCACGGGTGCTGACTTCTATCGCTGTGTCGATATGATGGTTGATCGCTTGGGCGCTCGTCCAATGGTCTGTCAGATGCCAATCGGTGCTGAGGACACGTTCGCTGGTGTTGTTGACATCCTGCGCAATAAAGCCATCATCTGGGATGCTGAAGACCTGGGTGCTTCGTTCCATGACGAAGAAATTCCCGCCGATTTGGCCGACAAAGCTGCTGAATACCGCATGGCTCTGATCGAAATGGCCGTCGAGCAAGACGACGACGCCATGGAAGCGTACCTCGAAGGCAATGAGCCTGACGAAGCTACGTTGATCCGCTGCATCCGTAAGGGCACCATTGCCGGTGACTTTGTCCCGGTCTTGTGCGGCACGGCATTTAAGAATAAGGGCGTGCAGCCGTTGCTCGACGCGGTTATCGATTATCTTCCCAACCCGCTTGAAGTTCCCGCCATTAAGGGCGTGAAAATGGGCAGTGAAGACGAAATCGTACGCGAAAGCTCTGATGCCGAGCCGTTTGCCGCGCTGGCGTTCAAAATCATGAACGATCCGTTCGTTGGTTCCTTGACCTTCTGCCGTATCTATTCCGGCGTTTTGGAAACCGGTTCGGCCGTTCTCAACTCGGTCAAAGACAAGCGCGAACGCGTCGGTCGTATGTTGGAGATGCACTCCAACTCGCGTGAAGACGTCAAGCAGTGCCGCGCCGGCGATATTGTTGCGCTCGCAGGCCTTAAAGACACCACCACGGGCGATACGCTCTGCGACCCAGCACACCCTGTTGTGCTGGAACGCATGGAATTCCCCGAGCCGGTGATCGAAGTGGCCGTTGAGCCGAAGACCAAAGCCGACCAAGAAAAGATGGGTGTTGCCCTGTCTCGCTTGGCTGCTGAAGATCCTTCGTTCCGCGTGTCTTCCGACCACGATAGCGGTCAGACGATCATTAAGGGTATGGGTGAATTGCACCTCGACATCATCGTCGATCGCATGAAGCGTGAGTTCAAGGTTGAAGCCAACGTCGGCGCGCCGCAGGTTGCGTACCGTGAAAGCATCTCCAAGGCTTACGACATCGATTACACTCACAAGAAGCAATCTGGTGGTTCTGGTCAGTATGCGCGCGTCAAGATGACGTTCGAACCGTCCGAACCCGGTGCTGGCTTTGTCTTCGAAAGCAAAGTTGTGGGCGGTAACGTGCCGAAGGAATACATCCCCGGCGTTGAAAAAGGCCTCAAAAGCGCCGTTGATACCGGTGTTTTGGCTGGCTTCCCCGTGATCGACTTTAAAGCGACCCTCACCGATGGCGCTTATCACGATGTTGACTCCTCGGTCCTCGCGTTCGAAATCGCCGCCCGCGCCGCCTTCCGTGAAGGTTGCAAACAGGCTGATCCGAAGTTGCTTGAGCCGATCATGGACGTCGAAGTCGTGACCCCGGAAGAATACATGGGTGACATCATTGGCGATCTGAACTCGCGTCGCGGTCAGATCGGTGAGATGGAACAACGCGGTAATGCCCGTGTCATTACCGCTAAGGTGCCGTTGGCCAACATGTTTGGTTACATCAACACCTTGCGTTCGATGTCTCAGGGCCGTGCCCAATACAGCATGCAGTTTGCGAATTACGCAGAAGTGCCTTCGCAGGTTGCTGAAGAAATCCAAACCAAGCTCGCCGGCTGATGCCCGGTTCGTACGGAGTGAAGTAAAATGGCTAAAGAAAAATTTGAACGTACTAAACCGCATTGCAACATCGGTACTGTTGGTCACGTTGATCACGGTAAAACGACGTTGACGGCTGCGATCACCAAGGTTCTTGCTGAAACGGGCGGCGCCACGTTCTCTGGCTACGCCGATATCGACAAAGCCCCTGAAGAGCGCGAGCGTGGCATCACCATCTCGACGGCTCACGTTGAATACGAAACCGAAAATCGTCACTACGCCCACGTCGATTGCCCGGGTCACGCTGATTATGTGAAAAACATGATCACCGGTGCTGCGCAAATGGACGGCGGCATCTTGGTGGTTTCGGCTGCTGATGGCCCCATGCCGCAGACCCGCGAGCACATCTTGCTCGCTCGTCAGGTTGGCGTTCCGGCGTTGGTCGTTTACATGAACAAAGTTGACCAGGTTGACGATGAAGAGCTCTTGGAGCTGGTGGAAATGGAAATCCGCGAGCTGCTGTCCTCTTACGACTTCCCGGGCGACGATATTCCCATCGTCAAGGGTTCCGCTCTGGCGGCGCTTGAAGGTAAAGACGACGAAATCGGCAAGAATTCCATTCTTGAGCTGATGAAAGCTGTCGATGACTACATCCCGCAGCCGGATCGTCCCAAAGATCAGCCGTTCTTGATGCCGATCGAAGACGTGTTCTCGATTTCCGGTCGTGGCACGGTTGTCACCGGTCGTATCGAAAGCGGCGTTGTCAAAGTCGGCGAAGAAATCGAAATCGTCGGCCTCAAAGACACCGTGAAAACGACTTGCACGGGCGTTGAAATGTTCCGCAAGTTGCTGGATTCCGGCGAAGCTGGCGACAACGTTGGCGTTCTGCTGCGCGGTACGGCTCGTGAAGACGTCGAGCGCGGTCAGGTTTTGGCCAAGCCCGGTTCGATCACGCCGCACACCAAGTTCACGGCGGAAGCTTACATTCTGACCAAGGAAGAGGGTGGCCGTCACACGCCGTTCTTTACCAAATACCGTCCGCAGTTCTATTTCCGCACCACCGACGTAACGGGCATGTGCACGTTGCCGGAAGGCACGGAAATGGTTATGCCGGGCGACAACATCTCGATGGAAGTCGAGCTGATCGCACCGATCGCCATGGACGAAGGTCTTCGCTTCGCTATCCGTGAAGGCGGCCGCACCGTTGGTGCTGGCGTCGTCTCCAAGGTGATTGCTTAAACGTTACGGATTATTCCCCGCCCGATAATCGGGCGGGGCCATCCAACTGGATAGGTTCGAAAAATGGAACACCAGAACATTCGCATCCGGCTCAAGGCCTTTGATCATCGCGTGCTGGATCAGTCCGCAGGCGAGATTGTCAACACCGCAAAGCGCACCGGCGCTGAAGTGCGTGGCCCGATTCCGCTTCCGACCCGGATCGAAAAATTTACCGTTCTGCGCGGCCCGCACATTGATAAAAAGTCGCGCGAGCAGTTCGAAATCCGTACCCACAAGCGGGTACTGGACATTGTTGACCCCACCCCACAGACCGTTGACGCGCTGATGAAGCTCGACCTCGCTGCTGGTGTGGACGTTGAAATTAAACTCTAACTTTATAAGCCCCAGAGAAAAGGCTTAGGAAGGGACCAATGCGTACCGGATTAATTGCCCAAAAGGTTGGTATGTCCCGCGTCTTTAAAGACGATGGCACTCACGTACCCGTGACTGTGCTTAAAGTGGACAATTGCCAAGTCGTGGCGCACAAGACGAACGATAAGGATGGCTACTCGGCCCTCCAACTCGGCGTCGGCGCCGCCAAAGCCAAACGCCAGACGAAGGCCCAACGTGGTCATTTCGCCAAGGCTAAGGTTGAACCCAAAAAGAAGCTCGTCGAGTTTCGCGTACCCGCTGATGCGATGGTTGATGTTGGCGCCGAAATCGCCGCCAGCCACTTCGTTGGCGGTCAGTTCGTGGACGTGACCGGGACATCCATCGGTAAAGGTTTTGCCGGCGCGATGAAACGTCACAACTTCGGCGGTCTGCGTGCTTCGCACGGTGTGTCGATTTCGCACCGTTCGCACGGCTCCACCGGCCAATGTCAGGACCCTGGTAAGGTGTTCAAAGGCAAGAAGATGGCTGGACACATGGGCGCTGAACGCGTGACCACGTTGAACCTCGAAGTCGTCGCAACCGACGATGCACGCGGTGTGATCTTGGTGAAGGGTGCAGTGCCCGGTTCCAAGGGCGGCTGGGTCTTGGTTCGCGACGCCGTGAAGAAAACCATGCCCGAAGGTCTTCCGTTCCCCGCTCAAGTCGTGAGCGCCGGTAACGAAGCGCCTGCTGCAGAGGAAGCTCCCGCTGAGGAAGCCGCCGCTGTAGACGCGCCAGAGGCTGAGAAGGAATAAGACCGATGAAACTCGATATGATTAGCCTCGAAAACAAGAAGGCCGGTAGCGTGGACCTCGATGAGTCGATTTTCGGCCTCGACGTTCGTTCCGATCTTCTGGCGCGCGCTGTCAATTGGCAGCTTGCGAAACGTCGCGCCGGCACCCATGCGACCAAGGGTCGTTCAGACGTTTCCGGTGGCGGCAAGAAGCCCTTCAATCAGAAGGGCACCGGTTCCGCACGTCAGGGGACTTCGCGTTCGCCGAAGCACCGTGGTGGTGGCATCGTTTTCGGTCCGCAGCCGCGCTCTTACGAGCACAAGCTGCCGAAGAAGGTTCGCAAACTGGCTCTGAAGACGGCACTGTCCGCTAAACAAGCTGCTGGTAAGCTTGTGATCGTGGAAAACGCCGAATTGAAAGCGCCAAAAACCGCTGATTTGAGCAAGAAACTGGCGACCCTCGGTTGGGGTTCTGCTTTGTTGATCGACGGTGCTCAAGTGAATAAAAACTTTGCGCTCGCTGCTGGCAACATCATCGGTCTCGATGTGTTGCCGACCCAGGGCGCTAACGTCTACGACATCCTGCGTCACGACACGCTCGTGCTCACTCAGGACGCCGTGGCCAAGTTGCAGGAGCGTCTGAAATGAGCGTCAGCAAGGAACGTATGTTCGAAGTTGTCCGCCGTCCTCTCATCACCGAGAAGGCGACGCTGATGAGCGAGCATAATCAAGTGGCGTTCGAAGTATCGATGGACGCTTCCAAGCCGGAGATCCGCGCTGCGGTTGAAGAACTCTTCAAAGTTAAGGTCACGGGTCTCAACACCCTGATCCAGAAGGGCAAAGCAAAACGCTTCCGTGGGCGCCTTGGCAAACGTGACGATATGAAAAAAGCAATTGTTACGCTCGCCGATGGTGACTCCATCGATGTGACCACTGGCGTTTGAGGATTTAAGTCATGGCACTGAAACAATACAAACCGTCGACGCCAAGCCAACGTAACCTGGTTACGGTTGACCGCAGCGGCCTTTACAAAGGCAAGCCTGAAAAGAGCTTGACCGAAGGTCTGCGCAAAAATGGCGGCCGCAACAACACCGGACGCATCACTGCGCGTCGTATCGGTGGCGGTCACAAGCGTCGTTATCGCATCATCGACTTTAAGCGCAACAAATTCGACGTTGTCGGCACAGTTGAGCGTTTGGAATACGATCCGAACCGTACCGCCTTCATCGCGTTGGTTTCGTACGAAGACGGTGAAAAGGCGTATATCATTGCGCCCCAACGTCTCGCCGAAGGCGATAAGATCGTTTCCGGTAAGGACGCGGACATTAAGCCGGGCAATGCTCTGCCGTTGGCCAACATCCCTGTCGGTACGATCATCCACAATGTCGAGATGAAACCAGGCAAGGGTGCGCAGATCGCCCGTAGCGCCGGTACTTACGTCCAATTGGTCGGTAAGGATCAGGGTTACGCTCAGTTGCGCCTCATGTCCGGTGAACTTCGTTTGGTTCGTGGTGAATGCCTTGCCGTTATCGGCGCGGTGTCGAACCCCGACCAGAAGAACATCAAGATCGGTAAAGCCGGTCGTAAGCGTTGGCTTGGCAAGCGTCCGAGCGTACGTGGTGTTGCAATGAACCCGGTTGATCACCCTCATGGTGGTGGCGAAGGCCGCACATCCGGTGGCCGTCATCCGGTCACCCCGTGGGGCAAGCCGACTAAGGGCAAGCGCACTCGTAAGAACAAAAAGACGGACGGCATGATCATGCGCCGCCGTCATGGCAAGTAAGTAGGAGAGGCACCGTGCCGCGTTCCGTATGGAAAGGTCCGTTCGTCGACGGCTATCTGCTCAAGAAAGCAGAAGCTGCTCGTGAAGCCACCCGTAATCAGGTCGTCAAGACCTGGTCGCGTCGTTCCACCATTTTGCCGCAATTTGTTGGCCTCACCTTTGGTGTGTATAACGGGCGAAAGTTTATCCCCGTTAACGTCACCGAAGAAATGATCGGTCACAAATTCGGTGAGTTTTCGCCGACCCGCACGTATTTGGGTCACATGGCGGACAAGAAGGGTAAGAGGGGCTGATCATGGGTAAGAAAAGCGCTGAGCGCCCTTTAAACGATAACGAAGCGATGGCTTTCGCGAAAATGATTCGCGTCAGCCCCCAGAAGTTGAACCTGGTATGTGGTTCGATCCGCGGCAAAAGCTGTGAATCGGCCCTCGGCCAGCTGACCTTCTCGAAGCGCCGCATCGCGGTCGACGTGAAGAAGCTTCTGGAATCGGCCATCGCTAACGCCGAAAACAACCATCAGCTCGACGTTGACCGTCTGTATATCGCTGAAGCCACTGTTGGCCGCGCGATGGTCATGAAACGGTGGAAAGCGCGTGCACGTGGTCGTGTGGGCAAAATCCAAAAGCCGTTCAGCAATCTTCGTTTGATTGTGCGTGAGCGCGAGGAGACCGCGTAATGGGACATAAGATTAACCCGATCGGCTTCCGCCTTGGCATCAACCGCACGTGGGATTCCCGCTGGTATGCCGAAGACAACTATGCCGAAATGCTGCATGAAGACATCAAGATCCGCGAATTCCTGACCGAAAAGCTTAAACAGGCCAGTGTTTCGAAGATCATCATTGAGCGTCCGGCAAAGAAAGCCCGCGTGACGATCTACTCCGCTCGTCCGGGTGTGGTGATCGGCAAAAAGGGCGCCGATATTGAAAAGCTGCGTCAAGAGGTCGCTAAGATCACGAAAGCTGACGTCAGCCTCAACATCGTTGAAATCCGCAAGCCGGAAATCGACGCTCAGTTGGTGTCCGACAATATCGCTCAGCAGTTGGAACGTCGCGTTTCCACTCGCCGCGCCTTGAAACGCGCCGTTCAGTCGGCAATGCGTCTTGGTGCCCAGGGTATCCGCATCAACTGTGCGGGCCGTTTGGGTGGCGCAGAAATCGCCCGTACGGTGTGGTATCGCGAAGGTCGGGTGCCGTTGCACACGATGCGCGCTGAGATCGATTATGCAACTTCTTCCGCTCATACGACATATGGTGTTTGCGGAATCAAAGTTTGGATATATAAGGGCGACATTCTTGCTCATGATCCCATGGCCACTGAAAAGAAAGCTCAAGCGCAGCAACCGCAGCGCTGAGCCAACATTAACGATTAAGGTAGGGAACCCAGCCCATGCTGAGCCCCAAACGTACTAAGTTCCGTAAGGCCCATAAGGGCCGCATCCATGGCAAAGCCAAGGGTGGATTTACGCTCAACTTCGGCAGCTTCGGCCTCAAAGCCATGCAGCCCGAGCGCATCACCGCGCGTCAGATTGAAGCCGCGCGGCGCGCCATGACCCGTCACATGAAACGTGCCGGTCGTGTGTGGATCCGTATCTTCCCGGATGTTCCCGTCACCCAGAAGCCTGCCGAAGTTCGTCAGGGTAAAGGTAAGGGATCCGTTGAATACTGGGCGTGCCGTGTGAAACCTGGCCGCATCCTGTTCGAAGTCGAAGGTGTACCTCGTGACGTCGCTGAGCGCGCGTTCGAGTTGGCCGCTGCAAAGCTGCCGATCACCACCAAGTTCGTATCCCGCTTTGGCGAGGAGGACTAATTATGAAAGCAACCGACATCCGCACCAAGAGCGATGATGAGCTCAAAACGCAGCTGCTGGACTTGCGCAAAGAGTCCTTCAATCTGCGTTTTCAGGCCGCTAGTGGGCAGATCGAAAACACCGCGCGCAAAAATGCTATCCGCAAGGATATTGCGCGCATCAAGACGATTATCGGTGAGCGCGTCAGCGCTGCCGCGTCTTAAAGGAGAACGAGAATGCCAAAACGTGTTCTTCAGGGCGTCGTGGTGAGCGACAAACAGGACAAAACGGTTACCGTCCTGGTCGAGCGCCGTGTTATGCACCCGATTTACAAGAAATACGTGCGCAAATCTAAGAAGTATGCCGCGCACGACGAAAACAACGTGGTGAAGGCTGGTGAAATTGTTCGCATCCGCGAATGCCGCCCGCTTTCGAAACGTAAGACCTGGGAAGTTGTCACTGAGTCTGCTTAAGCCCTATCGCTTACAGCAGAGACCGTGACACGATTAAAAGGATAAACCCATGATTCAGGCTGAATCCAATCTGGAAGTAGCTGACAATTCGGGCGCTCGCCGGGTGCAATGCATCAAGGTGCTAGGTGGTTCGAAGCGTAAGTATGCTTCTGTCGGCGACGTGATCGTCGTTTCCGTTAAGGAAGCGATCCCACGTGGCCGTGTTAAAAAAGGCGATGTGCACCGCGCTGTTGTGGTGCGTACGGCTAAGGACATTCAACGTCCCGACGGCCAGACCATTCGCTTCGACAGCAACGCTGCCGTACTTTTGAACAACGCAGGCGAGCCCATCGGCACCCGTATCTTCGGCCCGGTGACCCGCGAATTGCGTGGCAAGAAGTACATGAAGATCATTTCTTTGGCGCCCGAGGTGTTGTGATGGCGAGCAAAATCAAAAAAGGCGACAAGGTCGTCGTGCTCACCGGTCGTTCCAAGGGTAAAACCGGCGAAGTGTTGAGCGTCAATCCGAGTGATAACCGTGCAATTGTGCAGGGCGTGAACGTTGTCAAACGTCACACCCGTCCCACCCAGATGTCCGAAGGCGGCATTGTTGAGAAAGAGGCTCCGATCCACATTTCCAACATTGCGCATATCGATCCGAAGGACGATAAGCCGACCCGCGTTGGTTTTAAGGACGTCGATGGCCGCAAGGTGCGCTTCGCAAAGCGCTCCGGCGAAGCCTTGGACTAAGGAAGGGACGAAACAATGGCACGCTTGAAACAAGTGTATAACGACGAGGTCGTTCCTAAGCTGAAGGAGGAGTTCAATTATACGAACCCCATGCAAGTCCCGAAGCTGGAAAAGATCGTCCTCAACATGGGCGTCGGCGAAGCATCCCAAGATAAGAAAAAAATCGATGGGCCCGTTTCCGACCTGACGTTGATCACCGGCCAAAAGCCTGTGACCACCAAAGCCAAAAACTCGATCGCGGCCTTTAAGCTGCGTGACGGCATGGTTATCGGCACCAAGGTGACGTTGCGCAAAGAGCGGATGTACGAATTCTACGACCGCTTGGTCAACATCGCGCTGCCGCGCGTGCGTGATTTCCGCGGTGTCAAAGGCACCGGCTTCGACGGCAATGGCAACTTCGCCATGGGCCTCAAGGAACAGATCGTGTTCCCTGAAATCGACTACGATAAAGTCGATAGGGTTCGTGGCATGGACATCGTGATTTGCACCACCGCAAGCACCGATGAAGAAGCAAAAGCCCTGCTTCGCCACCTCAACATGCCGTTCGCCGGCGAGACTGGAGGTAACCAGTAATGGCTAAGAAGAGCTCAATCGAACGCAATCTGAAGCGCGAGCGTTTGGCGAAGAAATTCGCTGTCAAGCGCGCCCGCCTGAAAGCGATGACCCGGGACGACAGTTTGCCCTTGGAAGAACGCTTTGTGGCACAGTTGAAGCTCAATGAGCTTCCGCGCAACTCTGCTGAGAACCGCATTCGTCTGCGCTGTGGCCTGACCGGTCGTCCGCGCGGTAATTATCGTAAATTCAAGCTCTCGCGCATCGCACTGCGTGATCTGGCATCGGCGGGACAGATCCCCGGCGTTGTCAAATCGAGCTGGTAAGGGGGAGACAGACTCATGTCCATGTCAGATCCTTTGGGTGATATGCTGACCCGTATTCGTAACGGTCAGATGGCTAAGAAGTCCTCTGTTGTTGCGCCGTCGTCCAAGCTTCGTGCTAACGTTCTTGATGTTCTCAAGCGCGAAGGCTTTATCCGTAGCTTCGAAGAGTACGAAAATCGTCCTGGTATCCGTGAGCTCAAAATTGAGCTCAAGTACCATGAAGGTGCGCCCGCCATTCAGGAAATCTCTCGTGTTTCCAAGCCGGGCCGTCGTGTGTATTCGAAGATTAAAGACCTTTCTAAGGTTTATAACGGTCTTGGTATTTCCATCATCTCCACTCCCCGTGGCGTCATGTCTGACGCCGAGGCCCGTCAGGCCAACGTGGGCGGTGAAGTTCTTTGCCAAGTCTTCTAAGGGGGGATACAGAATATGTCTCGTATCGGTAAACACCCCGTCCAGATTCCCGATGGCGTTAGCGTCGCGATGTCTGGTTTGACCGTAACCGCTAAAGGTAAGCTCGGCGAACTGAGTGCGCTTTTGACCGACGACGTTATCATCACTCTTGGTGATACCGAAGTTAAAGTCGAACCGCGCGAAGGTGCAGCTCGTGCACGTCAGATGTGGGGATTGTCGCGCAGCGTCATCCACAATCTGGTCGAAGGCGTATCCCAAGGCTTTGCCAAGAAGCTGCTCATCACCGGCGTCGGTTATCGCGCCGCGATGAAGGGTAACGATCTTGTGCTGCAGCTTGGCTTCAGCCACGAAGTTGTCTACTCGCTTCCGGAAGGCATTAAAATCAACTGCCCTGATCAGACGACCATCGAGATTTCCGGTGCCGACAAACAGAAAGTCGGCCAGGTGGCATCTGAAATTCGCGGATATCGTCCCCCTGAGCCCTACAAAGGCAAAGGCGTTAGGTATGCGGACGAGTTCATCCTGCGTAAGGAAGGCAAGAAGAAGTAAGGTTTGACCCATGGCTAAAGCGAAACAACTCTTTGAGCGCCGCAAGCAACGTGCTCGCGCTCAAATCGCCAAGAAGTCCGCGGGGCGTCCGCGTCTTTCGGTTTTCCGTTCCGGTAAATACATCTACGCTCAGATCATCGACGATCTGAACGGCAACACCGTCGCCGCGGCGTCGAGCCTTGAAAAGGACCTCAAGTCCAAACTCAAGTCCGGCTCCGACAGCGCCGCTGCTGTCGAAGTGGGCAAGCTCGTCGCTGAGCGCGCCGTTAAAGCCGGTATCAAAGACGTTGTCTTTGACCGCGGTGGTTACCGTTATCACGGCCGGGTGAAAGCCCTGGCCGACGCAGCCCGCGAAGCCGGTCTGGCGTTCTAAGGAGAGTATGATGAATCAACCTGCTCAACAACGTGGTCAGCGCAACGATCGTAAGCGCGGTGACCGTCGCGAACGCGAAGAAAGCGATCTGATTGATCGTTTGGTCGGCATTAACCGTGTCTCCAAGGTGGTCAAAGGTGGTCGTAACTTCTCGTTCGCCGCTCTGGTCGTGGTCGGTGACGGCAAAGGTCGCGTCGGTTTCGGTACCGGCAAAGCCCGCGAAGTTCCGGAAGCCATTCGTAAGGCGACCGACACCGCGAAAAAGAACATGGTTCGTATCGCGCTGCGTGAAGGCCGTACTTTGCACCATGACGTGGAAGGGCACTTTGGCGCCGGACACGTGATCTTGCGCAGTGCGCCTGCCGGTACCGGCGTTATCGCCGGTGGCCCGATGCGCGCCATTTTTGAAACCATGGGCGTTCAGGACGTCGTTTGTAAGTCAAACGGCAGCCAGAACCCGCACAACATGATCAAGGCGACCTTCGCTGCGTTGAACCGTTGCGCGTCCCCGCGTAGCGTTGCTGCGCGCCGTGGCCTCAAGGTGAGCGATATTATCGCACGCCGTGGCGACACCGAAGGCAAGGAGTAACTTAAGATGGCTGCGACGAAAAAAACCGTCAAAGTGACCCAGACCGGCAGCCCCATCGGCCGCCCGAAGGATCAGCGCGAGACTCTTAAGGGGCTCGGCCTGAATAAAATGAACCGTACTCGTGAATTGGAAGACACACCTTCCGTGCGCGGCATGATCAATAAAGTGCATCACTTGGTACGGGTCGAGGAAGCCGGCTAACGCCGCTTTCCAGATAGGGAATTAAGATTATGAACCTCAATCAGATCAGCGACAACGCGGGCGCGACCAAAAACCGCAAGCGTATTGGCCGTGGTATCGGTTCCGGTACCGGCAAAACCGCCGGTCGCGGTGTGAAGGGCCAGAAGTCCCGTTCCGGCGTTTCGCTCGTCGGCTTCGAAGGCGGTCAGATGCCTTTGTATCGGCGTTTGCCGAAACGTGGCTTCACCAATATCTTTGCCAAGTCCTTTGCCGTGTTCAACCTTGGCGACCTGCAAAAGGCCGTGGATAACAAGAAGTTGGACATCAAAAAGG